>WNFT01001449.1_pt1 | contig 20013 bp, 16 predicted proteins | sample 5400191 | NCBI WGS metagenome assembly WNFT01 (sample SAMN13153359, study PRJNA577476) | soil metagenome | isolation source: 80 cm saprolite under Madrone tree | place: USA:California | collected 2016-06-14 | reverse complement strand
CCGAGAACGAGCGCGTCCATCTGCGTGCGCAGAAAACAATCGAGTGCTTCTTCCGGGCGGCACACAATCGGTTCGTTATCATTGAACGAAGTATTCAGCACCACAGGCACGCCGGTGAGGTCGCGGAATGCCGAGATCAGCCCGTGGTACCGGGGATTCGCCTCGCGTGTGACGGTTTGCAGCCGCCCTGTTCCATCCACATGTGTTGGCGCCGGGATCTTCCCGCGCTTCTCCGCGCGCACGGAGTACGCCAGCGTCATGAAAGGAGAGGGATGCGACTCCTCAAAGTAATCCGCAACGGACTCCGCAAGAATGGAAGGCGCAAACGGTCGGAAGATTTCTCTGTGCTTGATGCGGCGATTGAGGATTTCCTTCATTTCCGGACGCCGCGGATCAGCAACAATACTTCTATTGCCGAGCGCGCGTGGCCCCCATTCACTCCGGCCCTGAAACCATCCCATTATTTTTCCATCGGCAATAATCGCCGCGATGCGGCGCACTAATTCGTCTTCCGGCAATTCCGTAACGCTATAGCCTCTCTGTACGATGCCGCTCGCATCCATCGCGCTTCGAACTTTCTCGCGCGAATACCCCGGCCCCCAATACGCGTGCTCCATCACGAAGGAACGCGGCTTGCCCAGCTTTTGGTGCCACACGTAAAACGCCGCCCCCACCGCAAGGCCTGCGTCACCAGCAGCCGGGTGAACATAGACCTGCTCAAACGGCGTGGCATCAAAGATCTTTCCGTTAGCCACGCAATTGAATGCCACACCGCCCGCAAGGCACACGGTTTTCAGTCCCGTACGTTCGGCGAGCTTTCTCAGCATGCCAAGGTAAACCTCTTCCAGGCGCGCTTGCAGCGCAGCGGCTAGATTGCGGTGACGCGGTTCGAGCGGTTCTTCGGGAACACGCACCGGCCCGAGCCGCTTGGCCATTTCATTCGAAAACAACTTTCCGAGCGTCGGAGTCTTGTCCGCTTCGGCCCAGCTCATCACCGGCCCGGTGCGGTGGTGCGTAAAAAAATCCAGGCCCAGCCGGAAACCATTGCCGTTCGAACCAGCATCGAACTGCGCGATCTCTCTAAAAACGTCCATCCGCTCCGGCTCCCCGTATGCCGCCAGACCCATCACTTTGTATTCGTCGCCGAATTTCAGGAATCCCAGATATTGCGTGACTCCGCTGTAATAAAGCCCCAGCGAGTGAGGAAAGGCCACTGCGCCATCAATGTGCATGCGATGGCCGCTGCCCGTACCCCACATCGTGCTGGCAAAATCACCGAGGCCATCGGCGGAGAGCAGCGCCGCGCGCTCGAACGGCGAGCAGTAAAAACTGCTCGCAAGATGCGCCTGGTGATGCTCCACGCGGTGAAACTTTGCGGTTAGCCTCTTCGGATCTGTTTCGAATGCCTGCGCCAGCGCCACGGGAATCCCGGTGAACTTTGCGAGCACTCTTGCGCGGTCGCGGGCGAACGACGGCATCCGCAGCGCATAATAAAGTTTTGTCCCCAGCCGTGCGTACGGATTGCGCGGCACCGCCACGTGATCGATCTCCGCAAGAGTGACTCCCGCCTCCTTCAGGCAATAGCGAATCGCCTGTGCGGGAAACCCTGCCGCATACTTCACGCGGTTGAACCGTTCCTCTTCGACCGCAGCAATCAGCTGCCCGTCGCAGACAATCGCTGCCGAAGCGTTCCCGTGATACGCATTAATTCCGAGAATATTCATCGCGCGATTTGTCAGTGTACCTCAGCCCAACGCGTCATGCGGCGAGGTGACGGCGGCACCACTCGTTCAAAACATAGAGTGACCATGGACGCGACCAGCTGGTCTTCCCGGCGAGGAAATCCGTCCAGATGCCGCGAACGCCTCCCGCGCGAAGATACGGCGCCAGCGGAGTCGCAGGATGGGCGAAACTCTCTTCCAGGCGCACGAGCAGCGGTCCACTCAACCATTCTTCCCAGGGCAAGGTAAACGTTCGTTTGCGCTGCGCAAGAATTTCCTGCGGCAGCAAATCTCCGAGCGCCTCCACGAGCAGTGCTTTTTGCGCTTCGGGCCGCCGCCGCGCCGCATCGGGGAGCGTTTCCACAAATTCCACGACCGGGGTATCCAGCAGCGGCACGCGAACTTCCAGCGATTGCGCCATGCTCACCGAATCGGTGTCGCGAAGCAGCGTGCTCGCCATGTATGTGCGCATTTCCAGCCAGGATATTCCCGCAACCGGTTCCAGCTTGCGCGCCTCGTCCGCGGTTCGTTCCAGCCAGCCCAGCCAGGTCGGCTCCAGCGTCACGCCGTCCGAGCCGATCGTGCTCGGTCGAAATCGCGGCTCTATGATTCGCTCGAGCTGTCCCGGAGGGAAGAGCGTCCGCGCAAAGAAATAGGGATGAGGCAGCACGTCAGGGTACGCCCACGCGGCTGCAGCCTTTCTCGCTGCGTCCACCGGCTTTTGCCGCGCCGCCAGATTCGCAACCATCGGCGCCGTCATCCGCCGCAGCGCCGCCGGCGCAAACCACGCGAGGCGCACAAGTTTCGAAAGGCGCGGCGTATCGGCAAACGTTTGATAGCCCGCGAAGAGTTCATCGCCTCCCAGGCCCGAAAGCGCCACCTTCAGTCCGACTTCCCTGGCCGCCCAGGAAACGAAATACGTATTGATGGCATCCATCGTCGGCTGGTCGAGCGCCCTGAGAGCCTCGTCGATACGAGAGACGATGGCATCGCCCGTCAGCGGGATTTCGGTGTGCTTCGTCTTGCAGCGTTTCGCCACCACGCGTGCGAACTCTGCTTCGTCGTATGCCGTTCCGGGGAACGTCAGCGTGAAACTCTGGATTCCAGCCCTCTCCTGGGCCGCGAGCGCAGCGATCGCGCCCGAATCCAGCCCGCTGGATAGAAACAGCCCGACCGGCACATCCGCAATGAGATGCCGGCGCACCGCTTCCTCAAGCAGCGTTCGAACGCGCCGGGCCGCCGAAGCAAGGTCGCGAGGTTTGCGCGGATCACGGGCGGCTGGGCTCTGCGCCGGATCCCACCAGGGCCTCGCTCTCGGCGTGCGCCGGCGTTCCGGAACGTGCAGGAGCATCCGGTGGCCCGGCGGCAAAGAGAACACGCCTTCGAGCATCGTCACCGGCTCCGAGACGCTGCCGAAGAGCAGATAGGCCGTTAGCGCATCCTGTGAAAGTTGTTTTGGCGCGACTCCCGCGGCGAGCAGCGCGCGCACCTCGGACGCAAACGCAAAACCGTCCGGCGTCTGCGTGTAATACAGCGGCTTGATCCCCAGCGGATCGCGCGCAAGGAATAGAATGGGTGCCGTTGCGTAGCGTTTCCGAAGATCGAGCAGCGCGAACGCAAACATTCCCTGTAACTCGTCCAGCGCGTCTTCGCCCCACTCTTCCCAGGCATGGACGAGAATTTCCGTGTCCGATCGTGTGGCAAATCGGTGCCCGCACAGAGCAAGGCGCTCGCGCAATTCGCAGTAATTGTAAAGTTCGCCGTTGAAGAGGACTGCGACGTCCCGCGTTTCGTTCCAGATCGGCTGATTCCCGCCGGGTAGATCAATGATGCTCAGCCGCCGCATCCCCAGTGCGAGCCCCGGCGCGCGCGCCTCGCCCACAAGAAAGCCCTCTGCGTCCGGGCCGCGATGCCGCATGGCCCCGGTCATCGCGCGTACGCGTGCCTCCGCCTCTGTGCTGCGCGTGGCAAACGCGACACCGCATATCCCGCACACGCTATTCTTTGATCTCCGGTGCTGAAAGGAAGGCCGCGCCTGCACGCGCCACCTTTTCGCGCAGGCGAAAACGAGGAATTCTCACACGCCGGTCCGCGTACAAGCCGAGCAGAGTACGCATCATCAAGAAGAACGAAAATGCGCCGGCAGAGGCTACTAGGTAGAAAAAGGACTCGCGCTCCAAAAGCAGGCTCCAATCGATGGCTTCATCCCATCCCGGAAAGACACTTTCCAACACTCCCCGCAGATGAAACCCGTCCAGCGGGAGACGCGCCAGGCGCACATGCGCAAAATTCTCGAAGTTGTATTCACGAGGATAATTCGGAATGGCGCTGACTGCTTCCGCAAAAATAGCGGGATTCCGCAGGTCTTGGCGCGTCAAATAGCGGCCCTTCGCATCCTTCATGATGACGCGATACGTCGGATCGACAATGATCCACCGGTTGTCGATCAAGACTTCGGCTACCACGTGTTTCGTGTTGCGATCGGGGGTCAACAGCAATAGGCGGCGCACACGCAGGTCGGAGCTTCGCGCCAGATTCAGGAAGGCATTCGTCGCCGTGCCGCAGACGTTCAAAAGTTGCCGGTAGTTGAGCGTCATCTCTGGATCGCGGAGCGCAAGTGAGTTAGGACTCGCCGCAGTCGCCCGCGATGGTTCGGCGCGCATCCAGCTCAAGATGGCGTTGACCTTTTGTTCCGCTGGCAGCACGTCAGGCACAATCGCGTCCGAAAACCCGTCGAGATACCGGCGCACGGAGTATTCCCGCACTACCGAGTACATCAGCGCAAACAACGCGACAGCCAGGAGCAGATTGCTGCTCCACCATGCAACCCGAAAGATTCGATGTCCAGACGTCGGCAAAGACTGCTCCACCAACTGAGATTCTGCGGCTATGTTAGCTGGGAAGCAAGCCTCCCGTATAGCGTTTCCATCTCGCGGACCGGTTCATCCCATCCCAATCGTGATGTAACCTTGGCGCATCCCGCCTTGAGCCTCGCGCGCGTCTCCCCCGTGCCCAGCATTTGCGCAAGGGCCTCGGAAAGGGCGGCGGAATCGTGCCGCACCATCAGACCGGCCTCATTCGCCAGCAGCGGTGCGATCCCGCATTGTTCCGTCACGATCACCGGCGTGCCCGCGGCCACTGCCTCCGCCGCGGTGTTACCGAAATTTTCGTTCTGCGACGGAAGCACGAAAACATCCGCGTCCCGGTAGGCTGCCCATTTGTTCTCGCCGAAGAGTGGCCCCGCAAATTGGATTCTTGTTCGAACGCCGAGTGGCCCTGCCATATCCTCCAATTGCGCCCTCATTCCTCCCTCATCCGGCCCGGCGAATACCAGCTGCAGCGGCTTTCCATCAAGCTCCACCGGCAGCTTTGCGAATCCTTGCAGGAGCAAGTCAGGACTCTTTTTCGCGGAGAGTCTCCCCAGAAAAAGAATCAGTTTCGCATCTTGCGATACTCCATGAGTTCGCCGAAACGCTCCCGGTTCAGGCCACGAAACAGGTGTTTCCACTCCGTTCCGCCGCAACACGCTCTTTCCAGAAGGAACGCCGCCGGCCGCAAGCTCCTTGGCTTCCTGATCCGATGTGGCAATCACGGCGCTCGCCCCTTCGAACAATCGCCGGCCCCAAACGAAGTGATAAAACGACTTCAACAGAAAATTACGCACGATCGGCACGAACATCCCGATGGGCTCGAGGACATAGGGAATCTTTCGAACGCGGCATGCTCCGGCAACCGCAGGCCCCAGAAGATCGTATAGTCCGAAAATGTGCACCACGTCAAAATTCTGCAATCGTGCTCGGCAATACCGCTTAACCGCTGGATTCCAGCTAAGAGCCCGGTACCGAAACCACGTCGGCAAATAAATGGCCTGCACTCCATTTTCGTTGCTGCGCCATCCGAAGGGCGATCGCTCTGCCGCGATTTTTGCCTCTTCGCTTTGCATCCGTTTTTCGAATCCCCAATCCGCCGTTAGTACACCCACGGTGTGGCCCCTTCGCGCTAATCCCTCGGACAGAGCCCGGACTTTCACCGGGGGGCCGCCGAATTCCAGGAACGGGGCGTACGTTTCTGTGACGTTCAGGATTCGCATTGTTCGCGGAGAATTTTCTTGAAGGCTTTCGCGAAAACATTAAACCGAAATTCGCGCTCCACGCGCTGCTTTCCGCGCGCTCCCATTTCTTTTGCATGCACCGGGTCTGCCAGCAGCGTTTCGATGGACGTCGCCAACTGGATCGCATCGCCGTGCGGAACCAGGTAGCCGCTGATGCCGTCTTGAATGATTTCCGGCGCGCCCCCGTGGGCCCCCCCGATGACCGGTTTGCCGCGCGCCATCGCTTCCAGATATACCAGACCAAAGCCTTCGCCCCGGCTCGGCAACGCGAACATCTCGCACGCACCGTAGCAACCCGCCAGTTCCGCCGTACTCAATCCGGTCAGAAAATGCACGTGGCGGTTCACGCCGTTTTGTTCAGACAGATCTTCGAGCCAGGCCCGGTCATCGCCTTCTCCCGCGAGCGCGAGTTGCAGTTCCGGCCAGCGTGTCAGCAGCCGCGGCAGGGCGGTAATTAAGGTGTCCATTCCTTTGTAGCGTTCGCTAGCAAGCCAGCGTCCCACGGTGAGAATCACACGGCCCGCAGGAAAATCCCCTGGCGGGAAGGCTTGCGAACCCGGGGCGAGCAGGGCCTCAAATTGCGGGTCGAGTCCCCAGTGCAGCACGCGAATCCGCTCGCGCGCCACTTGCTGTTCTGAGGCCACGTGATCCGCAGTGTCGCGACTCGGCGCCAACACCACGCTGGCATGACGCAGCGCCCGCCGCCGCAGCCCGGAGAGCGGCTCCCACACTTCGACGCCATGCGTGCATACAATGCTTCTCAATCGCGGCGCCACCACGCGCATGGCTTGCACCAGAGGCCCCAGATTTGGGTGCGCCGCCAAAACGACTTTCACTTTGCGCCGCGCTGCCCGAAGCGCCGTGGCGATGAAGCGTCCCTTGGCGCGGTCGCAACCGGTGAACACGAATTCGCGCCCCCCCAGTGTCATGCGGTGCAGCTCCGGCGAATCGTTCAGGCTGATCAGCCGGCATTCCATGCCCCGGGTGGACGCAAATTCGCTCATCACTGCCGCCATATGGCGGCTCGCGCGCTGCACGCCGCCCGGCGCATCCAGTTCAGGGAAGAGTCCGATGAGCACGCGCTGAGTCTGCCAAGTGCCGCGCGATAACGCAAGACGGCAAATGCAACAAGTGTTTGTTCATTCGCGACGCTTCCCGAGGAGAGGGGCGAGCTCGGTGAGGCGGTCGAGATAAACGTCCGCAGGATATGCGGCGCGGTCGTGGGCGCCGAAGCCGTAGTTCACGGCGGCGGCCAGCGTTCCGGCGTTGCGCGCGGTCTGGATGTCCACTTCGGAATCGCCGATGAGAATCGCTTCGCTTGGAGAGGCGGCGAATTCGCGCAAAATCGTATTGGCGCCAAGCGGATCCGGTTTTTTAGTTTCAAAACTGTTGCCGCCGTAGACCGCGCGAAAATATTTGGCGAGGCCGAGGCCTTCGAGAATGCGGACACTGACGCGCACGGGCTTGTTCGTCAGGACGGCCATCGGATAAGCAGAGAGATGTTCGAGCGCTTCGGGCACGCCCGGGTAGGCGCAGGTGTTGTCCAATTTGTGCTCGTTGTAGTGGGACAGGAAAAATTGCAGCGCCCGCTCACAATCCTGGTCGCCGGCGTTCCCGCCCAACGCGCGCCGGACCAGTTGGGGCGCGCCGTGGCCGATGTAGCCGGAGATGGTGTCCTCGTGCAGTTCGTCGCGGCCCATTTCCTGAAGCATGGCGTTGACGGAGAGAATCAGGTCGCGCTGGGAATCGATGAGCGTGCCGTCGAGGTCAAAGATCAGCGCGCGGATGGAAGAAAAACTCGGGGCAGCCATGAACCGGATATTGTAATACGGTTGCGCTTCGCCGGAGGCCGCACATCCCGCATCAAACTGACATGAAAAATTAATGCTCCGGACTTTTCGGAATTCCCGCCCGTTCGCGTAAAATAAAGGATTCAGCCAGCGGCACAAAACGAGACCGGAGAATTCATGGCCCAGGTTTACCCCTTCCGCGCGTTTCGCTACAACCCGGAGCGCGCGCCGTTCGACCGCGTCCTGACGCAGCCTTACGACAAGATTTCTCCGGCGATGCAGGAAAAGTATTATGCCGCGGACCCGCACAACCTGATCGCCGTGGAGAAGGGCCGGGCGTATCCGGGCGACACGACGCAGAATAATGTGTACACGCGCGCAGGGGCGGCGATCGAAGATTGGATTCGCAATAATATTATTTTGCAGGATCCCGCTCCGTCGTTTTATGCGTACACGCAGGAATATACGGTGCCGGGAACGGAAGAACGCCGCACGCGGCGCGGCTTCATCGGCGCGGGGAAGCTGGAAGAATATTCCGCCGGGGTAGTCTTCCGGCACGAACACACGCTTTCCGGGCCGAAGGCGGATCGCCTGGAGCTGCTGCGGCACACGAAAATGCATACCGGACAGCTTTTCATGCTGTATTCGGATCCGCAGCGGCGCATTGATGGAATTTTGGCAGAGGCCGAAGCGGCAGGGGCCCCGGCCACGGAAATGCGCGATGAATACGGCGTAGTGCACCGGCTGTGGGTGATTGCGGAGCCGCAGCGCGTGGCCGCAATCCAAGAAGCGATGAAAGATCAAAAGCTGGTGATCGCCGACGGGCATCACCGCTACGAGACGGCGCTGAACTACCGCAAGGAGCGCCCCACACATAGGGGAAAGATCGATCCCGATGCGCCGTCCGCGCGCGCCATGATGAGCTTTTTCAATACGCGGAGCGAAGGGCTAACGATATTGCCGGGACACCGCGTGGCGGCGCACGTTCATGATTTTTCGTGGAGCGGTGTGAGGCGCTATCTGGAGCCGTGGTTTGCGGCGGAAGCGTTTCCGTTTTCCAGCGAGGAGAAGAAAGCGGAAGCGCAGAAAAAGCTTCTCGGGAAACTCGTGAACACGCGCCAGAAGCGAGGGATCGGCGCTTATCCGGCAGCGGAACCGCCGAAGCGCGCGTTCTACGTGCTGACATTGCGCGACGGCGTCAGCCTGGCGCAACTTCTGCCAAACGTTTCGCCGCTGCAGCGCGAACTGGACGTGGTCCTGCTGCACGAAGGAATCCTGGAGCCCGCGCTGGGCATCACGCCGCAAGCAGTGGCGGCGGAAACCAACCTGACGTATGAGCGGGAAGCCGCCGCGGCAATCGATGCCGTGGACAGCGGGCGCGCGCAAATCTCGTTCCTGCTGAACCCCTGCGACGTCGAGCAGGTGATGAGAATCGCCACGTCGGGCGAAGTGATGCCGCAAAAATCGACGGACTTTTATCCCAAGCTGATGAGCGGGATCACGATGTATCGAGTGGATTGAAGAACGCTCGCGTCTGGTTAACCATAACAGCCCCTCCCCCTATGTTTTTTGTAAGTGTTGCATCTAAAGGATTTAGGTTTTCTGTAAGTCCTTTGTTTTCCACACTTGCGAGAGGGCTCGTAAGTGTTGCATCTAAATAGGTTACAGGCATGAGATTTTGAAGATTCTAGTGGCGAACTGCTGGAGGGCTGGAGTAGACGAGGAGACGCGAACCGGGTGGGGGAGGCGGTTTGGAGTCTGTTCCTTTCCGGCCGGGCCGGAACCTTCCCGGCAAAAAGGAAAAAGGGCGGTCGAGGCTCCCTTCGAAGCTCCCTTCGGGACTCAGGGTAAACGGGGCAAGCAGGGGTAAACGGGCGAGGATCTGTTGCGATAAACACGGGGGAGAATAGCATGCCGGTCTTCCTAGGTTAAGCAGAAGGAAGGGAATGGACGAAAATGAGGATTGGATGGCTGCCTGGGCGGGATGAACGGTTCAGGCGGATCGAAGCGGAAGAGTTGCTCTAGGGAGGTTAACGGTCGACAGTCAAAAGTTGAAAGTAAGGAAGTCCGAAGAATCTCAACGGGAAAATCAAAATCCCCACCTTTCGCGAAGCGCGAAAGATGGGGCACCCGAAACTCGAACGCAGGCGATCTGGTGGCCACCCGCCCGGACCAGTGGTCAGCTTGCGAGGAATTGCTCGGCGCGGCGGCTGAGAATGAAGTCGGTGAAACCGCCTCGGTCGACGGAGGCAATGGGGACATTGTTCGGCAGCATCTCTCTGCAGATATGGTCTTTGATGTCCTCACCTTGCCGCTGGTCGGGGCTCGCTACGATCCATAGGTGGACACCGCGCCTGAGATTTGTTTTCAGTAGGGCTAGGAAGTGGGCCTCGGTTGCGCGCCATCCTATGACTAGAATTTTGGAGACTTTGGGCAAGAGGGTGATGAGCTCGTCGAGCATCTGCTGTGGGCATTCGAAGGTGCTTTTTTTCTCCACGGGAATTGCAATGGCAGGGAACATTGGCGCTCCCCCGACAACTCCCGGTGGATGGTCCTGGCTGAGTATATAGTTCTGTGTGATCTGATCGTGAATCTCCGCGGCGCGCTCAATGAGGTCGTTGACGACTCCCCAAACGTATCCCGGATTCTCGGCTTTGGTTGGGACACCCACTTCTCTTACCCAGTTCACTGAGCCGTGCAGCTTGAAAAGCTTGTAGAAGGGGTGCTTCTTGGTGTAGTCGTCCATGGCCTCGATCCGGAGGCCAAAGTCGGCGAGGGCGTCTTCGAGGAGCATGTCGTAGTTAAATGTGACGAGGCAGATCGGCTCCATGCCTGTGTTTGCGCGCTCGATTTCGTTCAGGAGGCTCTTGTAGTTTGTCACGCCCGCTGCCACTTCCCGCCAACGCCTTTGGCACTCGCGCATCACGAACTGCAGGTAGTAACGAACGGCGGCGAGTTGTTGAGCTCCTCGAGGATAGGATTTGCTTTTTGCTTGGAGATCCTCAAGAACGGCCTCGAGGGTTTCTCCCTGAAGACTTCTCAACCTAGGAACGATTGGCTGGCACTGCGGGAAACTTTTGATCGCGTCCGCAAACATGGGCCTGTTCTCGAAGAGCTCATTTGCCAGTGGCGGGCGGTAGTGTTTGTTGAGCGGATCGCCGCCGATGACGGCTCCGGGATAGCCTGGGGGATACGTGGGGCAAGAATCGAATGAGGCGCCGGCACCGAAGATCACCATTAGCATTGTGCTTCCGCCGCTTTTATTCTGATCGTCACGTGTGCATTTATATCAGTCCTTGAGGCGCGCTGTCCACGCGTGGGGGGCGGTGGCGATAGCGGGTGGTGCTGTGAGGTGGTAGGCTCGGGGACGCGTACGCGTTGCGGAGGCGGGAATGGCAGAACCTCAGATTCAACCTCATCGGATAACGAAACCGATTCAGATGCTGGCGGTGTGGATGGCTGGTCTGGTGCTTCTCGTTGGTTCATTCCTCGCTGGAGCTCGGGTCCTCGCGAAGCCAGATTGGGTCCCGCCGTTCCTTGTGATTGCGGCGGTGTCGCTGGTGCCGCTGTTTTTGGTTCTCTTGTTCTTGATGCAGACAAAGTTCAGGCCGCAACTTCAGGAGGATGCTTACTACTCTGAATGGCTTGCGCGTCAGACGAAGCTGTTCCAGAACTTTGCGCCGGAGAATTTGCTGGGTGGAAAGCCTGGCCCACCGCTTGAAGAGCCCCGCCCCCCAGGAGATCCAGCTTTGTCGGTAGCGGGGGACCTCGAACAGGTTAGGGTAAGAAGGTACGAGAAGTATCAAGGAATTTTTCTGGTGCACTCGTGGCGACCGTCGCGTCAGCGGGGGCAGGTGGCTGATATTGTGCTCAGGCTGCGGCAACACGGAGATGGGCCACTTAAAACGGGGCTAGTAGATCGCGTCGAGTACGTCCTTGGTCCGAAGTTCTTCCAAGGTCCGGTTGTGAAGAGAAACCGCGAGGACGACTTCCGGCTGGAGGTTTCTGCCTACAGCCCAATGCTTTGCATTGCGAGGGTTTTTTTGGCGAACGGATCGAGTTTTGACCTCGAGCGATATGCTGACTTCGACTCGACTAGCCTCTATGAAGATGTGCTGAGCGCTGTTGGGGGCAGTCCGACAAAGGCGGGCTGGGTCGCACGGATATGACCGTAAGGTGAGCTCACTTGGGGGGCTTGCGATCGATGTCGGTTGGGCGCATAGCTAGGTGCGTGATCAGGCGTAGGAGTACGGGGGCGGGTGGCCGCACTTTAATTCCGAAATACGCCCTTGAGTGGCCATCCTTGCGGGTTTTTGCAAGAGTGGAGCTGCTTTTCGCTGGCCTTTTTTTACGGATTTGCCGGTCGTTTCAGTCAGCGGTAGAAACCAGAAACTAGAAGGCAGAAGTCAGAAATTGGAAGGGAGAAGGCGGAAAGAACCGTGCTGGGTATAGATTTGTGTGGCGGTCAGGAGAGAAGCCTATGAAGGTTGAGGCTGCTCCGTTGCGAGATTTTGCGAGGCGCTATACGGCGGCGTGGTGCAGCCGGGAGGCCGCGAGCGTGGCCGCGTTTTTCGCACCGAACGGCTCGCTCAGCGTCAATGGCGCTCTGGCCGCCGGGCGCGGCGCCATCACCGACGTGGCGCAGGGATTCATGACCGCGTTTCCGGACATGGAGTTGCTGATGGACGACATTCGGATCGAAGGCGACCGCGCGGTGTACCACTGGACTTTCATCGGCACTAACAAGGGGCCGGGGGGAACTGGGCATCGGGTTCGGTTCAGCGGCTTCGAAAAGTGGAAGATCGGAGAGGATGGACTCATTGCGGAGTCGCAGGGCCAGTTCGATAGTGCGGACTACCAACGTCAACTGGAACGCGGCGTGGAGGAGTCCCGGTAGGAAGGCAGAAACTAGAAATCAGAAACTAGAAAGCAGAAAGTGGAGGGCAGGAAGTGAACTGACGAGTTCCGGGAAAGGGAGTTCGAAGAGAGAAGCAGATCCCTCGCTGCGCTCGGGATGACAACGGACGCTCGGGATGACAACAGAGAGGCGAACTCGCGGCTACATGGACGAGCGAAGAAAGATGGCGACGTGAAGTCGCGATGCAACGACCTAAGAGAGGGGCACGATATTCCGGCTGCTGCCCGGAATCTGCGATATCGTGCCCCTACACAAAGAAAAGCGCAGAGCACAGCCAAGAATGGCTGTGCCACGAAGAGCTAGAGAGGGCACGATTCATTTGCAGGCTGCTACAACGGCCTCGTGCCCCTACACAACGCAAAGCTCACAGCCAAGATTGGCTGTGCCACAAAGACCTGGGATATGGCTATTTTTCCTTTTTGGGTTTTCGTTCTGCGAAGGCGAGAGCTTCTTCGATGATCTTGGCGATGCGGCGGTCGCGGGCTTCGGGAGAGCGGTAGTAGAAGATGGCGAGCAGGTGGCCGCGGCGGTGCGTCGGGGACATGCGCTGCCATCCGGCGAGGGCGCGAGGCTCGCGGGCGAAGGCCAGCTTCAGGATGGGCGGGAGTTCGCGCTCGGCTTCCATGGTGGCCATCAATTGCTCGGCAACTTGTTCAGCGCGGCGCAGGCGAGATGCGGGGCTTTTTACCTGCGAAACCAAGTCGGTGATCCATTTGCGGGTTGAATAGGTGAGTTGGCCGAACCAGCGGCGGAGCGAACGGTCTTCGTTGAGGATGTGCTGGAGTTCCGCGGGGACGGTGGCGACGCGTTTCTCGGTGTCGGGCTCGAGGCGAAATTGCGCTATCGAGCCGGGGCGCACGGCGGCGCCCGCCTGCATACGCTTGTTGACGAGCAAGTAGTGGTAACCCTTGCCGGTGGGGAAGAGCGAGGTGCGAAAGGCGAAGCCGTTGATTTCCCCTTTCACTTTCAGCATGCCGCGCGTTCCCCAGACTTTGGGGACGTCGAGCGGAATGCGGACGATGACCCAGCCGAGGTTTGAGGGCATGCGCTCGAGCGCGGCTTTGAAGGATTTTGAGACCGGCTTGGAAACGCTCTTCATGGCGGAATGGCGAGGAAAGGGAAAGACGGCAGGGCTGAAGCCCTGCCGCTACAGTTTCAAGATGCAGGCGATTTACTTCGCGAAGCTGCGGACGGCTTCGGCTTCGGTGTTGAACACATCGAAGACGGTCAGCAGCTTGGTGATTTGCAGAACTTCCTGGAACTTGCTGCCGAGGTGGCAGAGGCGCAGCGCGGCGCCTTGGGACTTTACGCTGTGATGCGCGGCGACGAGCGTGCCGAGCCCGGCGCTGTCGATAAAGGTGACGTTGTCCATGTTCAGGACGATTTTCTTTTTGCCTTCGGCGATCAGGCCCTTCACTTTTTCGCGCAGCGCGTTGCTTTCCTCGCCGAGCACAATCCGCCCGTCCAGCGCCACCACGGAGACGCCATCCACTTCTCGATTCGTCATCTTCAAAGCCACGTTATTTTCCTCCTCATCGGAAACGGGTTCCGGCGGCAACCCGGGCCGGAGCCGTCAAGGATATCAGTAATAGTCCGCACAGGACATGTAATAACCGCAGACCGGACAGACCAACTTGCACCGCCGCGATTCCAACCGCTGCGAGCAGACGGGACAAAACCGCGAAGCGTCTTCGGTCCGGGCGGGCTGGCTCAGGTTACCCTGCGGAGTCGCAGCCGATTGCGCTGCGGCCTGAGCAGTCTCACCGAGGACCTCAACTAGTATCTGCTTCGGGGCGCGTTCCACGGCGCGACGGTTATAGCACATCCCCCGGCCAGGTAAAAGCTCGGCGGGGGCGGGCAAGGACGGGCTTGAAACCTAAGGGGTCTGCGGCGCATCTTTGTTAATGTAGGTAAAGACCCGGTAGGCAGGGTCTCCAGGTGGGTACCATGGTCCGGCCGATTCTCCTCGCAAGTTTTGCCGCGATTTTTCCAATGAGTGTTCAAGGACAAGGCCGGGCGATGATGCCGGCGGCGTCCCATGCCGTGGCGGCTGCGCCAAGGGCTGTGGCATATGCGGGACAACCGGCGAGAACAGTTGCGGTGAGTCGAATTGCTCGCGGAGCGACCACGACACATTTGCGGCCAGGCGCCACATCGACGGCGGTGCGAGGCACCAGGAGAGCTGGTGGCACTCACCGCAATGTTGGTACCGCCGCGTTCCCTTCAGATTTTGTTCCTGTGCCGGGACTGGGATTTGACATGGCGCACCTAGCGGCGACACGCGGCCCGGAAGCAGTGGGCGCAGGCAGGCATCGGCGACAGCAACCAGTCTTCTTTCCACTTATTGACGGCGGATTTTTTCTGCCGAGCTCGCCGGGAGTTGTAGAAGAGGCAGCCGCGCCGGAAGCGCCAGAGGACGGAAATGCAGAAACTGAAGTTGCGGAGAGGCCGCGGCGCGCGCGCTTGATGCAAGCCGCGCCGGCGCCACCTCGAATTGAAGAAGGAAGCGCGGCACCGCGGCAAACGGAAGAATTTGTTTTCGTGCGCCGGGACGGCACGGTATTTTTTGCGGTGGCGTATGCGTGGGAGAACGGAGTGCTGCGGTACGTGACCAGCGAAGGCTTGCGGCGCAGCGTTGCGCGCGAAACGCTGGACCTGAATGCGACGCAACAATTCAACGAACAGCGCGGATTGAATTTTCGATTGCCGGCTTGAGCGCTACTTCTTCGCCGGCTCGGGCATGACGTAGCCGGAAACTGCGGGAAGGCCGGCCCTCTCCAACTGCACAGTGGTGTGTTCAATTCCAAAATTCTGCGAGGCTTTGCGCTTGATGGACGCGAGCAAGTTTTCGCATTCGTCGAGGTGCATGTCTGGGATGCGGGCGTGGAGGCTGAGGGCGTGGTGTCCGCCGCCGAGGGACCAAAGGTGAACGTCGTGGACTTCCTGCACGCCTTCGATGGTGAGCATGGCGCGGGCGACTTCTTCCAGGCGTAGTTCACGCGGGCGGCCTTCCAGAAGGATGTGCGAGGATTCGCGCAGGATGCCGATGCTGGACCACAACACAAGCAATCCAATGGCGAGACCGAGAAGCGGATCGATCCAACGCGCGCCCGTGACGTGAATGACGACCGCGCCGGCGATGATGGCGATGTTCGAAAGGGCGTCACCGAAGTTGTGGATCAGGATGCTGCGCAGATTGAGATCGCCGCGGCCGCGAACGAGCGCGAGAGTGATGCCGCCGTTCACGGCGAGAGCAGCGAGAGAAGTCCAGATCATCCAGCTTTCGACGACGGTCACGGGAGAGCGGAAACGTTCGATGGCTTCATAGCCGAGCCAGAGCGAAAGTAAAACTAGGACAGAGGAATTCGTGTAGGCAGCAAGAGTGCCGGCGCGATGATAGCCGTAGGTTTTCTCGCTGTCAGCGGGACGCTGGGCATAGCGCATGGCGAGATAGGAAATGCCGATGGCGGGAACATCGGAAAGATTGTGAACGGCGTCATTCAGGAGGGCGACGCTGCGGCCCAGGATTCCGCCGAAAACTTCAGCGACCACCAGGCCAAGAGTGGCGGCCATGGCCCAGCCCAGCACGGCGGGGCGAAGTGTAGGGTGAGCGTGATCATGATTGTGGTCATGCGAATGACCCGGGTGATCGTGGCCGTGAGAATGCGCGCCCATCTTCACCATTCTACTCACTCGACGGACGCCCCGCAGCCCTCCTTCGCGCTTATTAGGCAGTTTGACACGCCCCTTCCGGGAATGGATTGACGCTCCACGCGTCGGCTGCGACCATGAAACGAGCTTCCCGTTCTGCGCGTGTTGGCGCGGAACGAGCCTTCACACAGGGGATTTGCATTCAGAGCAATGACGGTTCCCATAGCAAAATTGAGCTTTTGGGGCGTGCGTGGATCGACGCCGACGGTGGACCCGGCGACGTGGCGCTACGGCGGAAACACGCCTTGCCTCGAGCTGATTGCGCCGGACGGCACACAATTCATTTTGGATTGCGGGACGGGCTTGCGAATGCTGGGGAGCCGCTGGGCAGCGCCAAACGGCGGGAAGAATCCTGAGACGCATATTTTCGTGACGCACTATCACTGGGATCACATCCAGGGGATTCCATTTTTCTCGCCGCTGTACGTGGAAAACAACGAATTTCATTTTTACAGTTTTCGATCGAAATATCTGGGGCGCGACAGCTTGAAGCAGGTGTTCGAAGCGCAGATGGCGCTGCCGTATTTTCCGGTGGACATGTCCGCGATGAACGCGAAGCGGAAGTTCAAGGAAGTGGATGGCGGGGATACCTTCACGATCCGTGAAAATAAAATTACGGCGCGGTGGCTGAACCATCCGCAAGGCTGCCTGGGATTTCGAATCGAAACGCCAGGGGGGACGGTGGCGTACGCGACGGACAACGAACCGGGCGACGCCAAGCTGGATGCAAGCCTGCGCGAACTGGCGGCGGGCGCGGACATTTTTATCAATGATGCGCAATTCACGCCGGAACAACTGGCGACGACGAGGAAAGGATGGGGGCACTCGTCCTGGCTGGAAGGAGTGCGCGTGGCTCGCGAAGCGGGAGCAAAGACGCTGGTGCTTTTTCATCACGATCCGGATTCCACAGATCGCATGGTAGATTCGCTGCTGAAGCGGGCGCGCGAAGAGTTCGATTCCGTTTTTGCTGCGAGCGAAGGAATGGTAATCACGCTGGGTGCGCCGGGCGAAGGCGTGCAGGCGCATATGCCGGGAACGCGGACGGCGTTGCGGCGCGAGGCGCAATTCCATGCCAAAGTTTCAGGGCTGACGGAAGGTGGGAAGGCGTTCGAGGAAGACACGATGGTGCGCGATCTTTCGCTACAGGGCGCGCTGATTTCGCTGAAGCACTTGCCGCAGTTGCAGTCTGAACTGCAAGTGACGATGGAGGCGCCGGGGGAAAACGGGCTGCAGGCGATGAAGTTGCGGGGTTACGTGGTGAGGATCGATGAGGGAGCGGAAAAGGGGCATGTGGCGGTGGGAGTGGTGTTTACGGATTAGTTCGAAAGCTCAAGCTCAGACGATTTGCTAAGCAGGGCGCCTCGATCTGATCGGGACGCTCCTGTTGCTTTCTTGGCTTGGTCGCGCTGCTCCTGTAGGCTGAAGGGACTGACTATGGCCGAGAAGATAGCAAACTTTGTTCCCGTGAGTATGCTGGACAAGCGGAAGCCGACGAGGCGCGCGATATTGCGCGGGCTGGTGCGGCAGGCGCCGTTTGTGGCGAAGAATTTTCAGCTTTATTTTAGGAATGCGTGGCGGCGGAACATCATTGGGACAAAAGTGGTGGCGCCGTATGCGGTCACGTTTTACGTTACGCACAAATGCAACCTGGCCTGCAGTTACTGCACACAAAAAGAGCCGGATGTTTTCAGCGAGGAGCTGCCGACGGCCACGACGATTGGACTGCTGAGACGGATTCGAAAAGAGACGGATTCCATCGTGATTACCGGCGGAGAGCCGACGCTGCGAGCGGATATCGAGGAGTTGGTGGAAGCGGCGCGGTTCGAATGCAAGTACCGCTCGTTGCTCCTGATCACGAATGGCACGTTGCTGGACCGGAAGCCGCGGATCTTGCGCGCGGTAACCGGGCTGGTGGTGAGTCTGGATGCTTTGGCGGCGGATCCGACGAATCCACTTTCGAAACCCGCAGCGTTGCCGAAGGTGCTGGAGAACCTGGCGCTGGCGAAGGAGCGGCTGGGCAGCCCGCGGCGCATCACGATCAGCACGGTGATTGAAGAATGGAATATTGGCGAAGTGGAACGGTTGCTGGATTGGTGCGGCGAGCAGGGGTATGTGTTTGCGGCACAATCGGCGCAAATGGAAAAAATGCCGAATCTGGCGCTGCTGAAGAATTCACGATATCAGGCGCTGGTGGACAAAATCATCGAACGACGACGCAGCGGGTTGCAGCCGATCAACGGCACGCCAAGGACGATCGAGACGCTGCTGCGGTTTGGCGATTTCGAATGCTATCCGACGATGTTTCCGCGGGTGTATCCGAATGGCGACGTTTTTTATCCCTGCGAGCCGCTGCACAAGGTGGCGGGGAACTTGCTGCGGGATGGGTCGCTGAAGAAGATTTTTGCGCGCGGGAAGAAAGTATATGGGGATATCCCGCCGTGCCAGGGTGTTTGCTACTTGTTCGGGAACGTGCTTTCGCATTATTACGTGAATGATTTTTGGGGGTTGGCAGGAGATTTTGTTCGTTAGTGGGTAGGCAATAGAGGGCAGTGAATAGGGAATCGGGGAAGCCGCAGGCCGGGAGCTATGGCCCCATCCCCAACGGGATTTTCCGGAAAGGAAGTATGCAGTTGCGCCCGTTGCCGTTCTCCTCGGAACCCATGTTCGCCCTAATCTTCTGGGCCGCTTTTGGTTCCTGGATACTCCCCGAAGTCATTGCCTGGAAAGTTAAAAGATCCGCTGACTCATCAAGGGCCCGCGATCAGGGATCTCTTACCCTCATTGCGGTCCTTTGGTGGATCGGGATAGCGACGGACTTTGCGCTCTCCTTGCTTCTGCCGCGAGCCGCCCTGTCGTGGAACAGAACCGCGCTCTTCTTCGCCGGGATCTCCTCGCTGTTTTTGGGGATCGCGCTTCGCTGGTACTCTGCTGCGGTTTTGGGGAAATATTTTACGTTCGATGTTGCGATACAGAGTGGCCAAATTCTAATTGAAGTGGGGCCTTACCGTTATATGCGCCATCCTTCCTACAGTGGCACGCTCCTTAGCTTGCTTGGATTCGGTTTGGCACTCGGAAATTGGGCGGGGTTGGCCGCCGCTCTTTCCTGCATGGGGTTCGCCTATACCTATTGCATCCGCATCGAGGAAGCTGCGCTTGTTTTCGCTCTCGGGGACACCTACAAGCAATATAGAAAGCGGACTTGGCGTCTCGTGCCATTCGTGTTCTAAAGTAAGCAGTGGGTGTCCACTCTCCTACTAATGAATAGAGGATCGATGATTTCAAGACGCGAATTCATGAGCGGCTCGGTTGCACTGGCGGTCGCTTCGCAGGCCCCAAGGGGGCCAGCACCAACGTCTGAATCGATCCTCGTCAACGATATTCATTCCCAACTCAATCCCACCAGGGTGCTGGGAATCTCGCAGCCGCGTTCCCTGGAAGAGGTGCAGAACATAATTCGGGCCGCGCGTAGAGATCGAAAGGTAATCTCCGTTGCGGGTGGGCGGCACGCCATGGGAGGGCAGCAGTTTGGTACTGACACCTTACTGATGGATATGCGAAAGCTGAGTCGCGTGCTCCAGCTGGATCGCAAGAATGGGATTCTGGAAGTAGAAGCGGGGATCGAGTGGCCGGAACTGATCAATGGTTATCTCAGCTTGCAAACTGGGAGTGGCCCGGCTTGGGGAATCTCCCAAAAACAGACCGGTGCCGATCGATTTACAATGGCTGGAACAATTGGGGCGAATGCCCACGGTCGCGGCCTGA
>WNFT01001447.1_pt1 | contig 20037 bp, 15 predicted proteins | sample 5400191 | NCBI WGS metagenome assembly WNFT01 (sample SAMN13153359, study PRJNA577476) | soil metagenome | isolation source: 80 cm saprolite under Madrone tree | place: USA:California | collected 2016-06-14 | reverse complement strand
CAACACCTGACAGAAATGACAGTCTACGGTCGTTACCTGCGGCGTTCCGTCTAAATCCGGAACTTCCCCAATGCCTCTCAAGACTTTCTCATTGAGACCGCCCCGTTTATCAGGACTTGACCCGCGGCTGAGTGACGTTCCCGCTACTGTGGCAAAAGCTCTGCTGGGTCAACCGCTCCAACCTTATGAGATGATAATTGTCCTGATCGGGGGAAGGGCATCTAGCCCCTCAACCTTGAAAGGAAGGCACCGAGGGCGTGTACTCGCAACCTCGCGTCTGGCGTTGAGAGCTCGTGAATGCGCCTGTCTGATCTATGGTCCAGCTATGCCGCGGCTTACCAATATCTTGATTTCAACCCGCCGGTTTTCGGCTCGCCCTTCCTGCGTTTCATTCGTGGAGGCGGGATGAGTTTCGCCCATTGCTCCGGGCGTTAATATGTGTGTCAACGGAATGTCGCACTCTTCTTCCAGGTAAGCGATAACAGATAGAGCGCGGCTCATGCTCAATGCCTGGTTTTGACTGATACTTCCAGACGAATCTGTGAAGCCCTTCACCTGAAAAAAGTAACCTTTCAGTGCCACCACATTCCTTGACAACTGCATGAGTTCGCTTCTGGCCTGCGGTGAGAGGATTGCATTTCCGACGAGGAAATTGACAGAAGCCGTGTACTTCACGTCATAGTCCGTAAGTTCAGAGAGGCGCTGATTGGTCTCCCCTATCAGCTGTTGATTGGCTTGAATCTGCTGCTGATTGGTTTGAACTTGCTGCTGAGTCGCCTGGATGTTCTGCACGTTCGTTTGAATCTGACGTTTGTTGGCTTGAACCTCTGTATCTAGCGGCGTTAACCCGCTTTGAATTGCATGTGCCGTCCTGAGATCCTTGGTCGAGAAACTAACGGATTCTGCAAGCACATGACCTGGACTGTCACCCACACCCTGGACCTTGATCCACAAGCCCGGGACGAGGTCGCTGACTGGCATTCGCTTTTTCCCTAACAAACCTTCGCCCGTAACGACCCTGGTGTAGTCGGTAAACGCCACGTCAACATTTTCGGAGTCCGCAGTCCGCATGGTCAGGATCTCACCCTGACGCGAAACAACCACTCCTTCGATCTTTATCTTTTCACCCCGATTTACCTTTTCACTGACGAATGCCTTCTCACTCGCGTTTGCCTGTTGGCTTGTGGCTCCGCCGAACACCGCTCCCGCGGTGAACAAATACATGGAAAGCACGCAAACTATCCATCGCATGGCTCTGCTCATTGCATTCTCCTTGTCGCTCTAGGAGACCCTTTTCGTTTCACAACCTTTCAGGGGCAGTCACACAAAGCAATGGACTGGGATTTGCGTTTCGGGATCGTGCTCCTCATGGATCGGGTGCAGCGAAAGCGAACAAATTCAGCTGTCCTGTAATTCCTCTCGCTCACTGACAAAACGCTATGGTTCTAAACAAGCCAGGAGTTGGAACATTGATCGGAACGATAAACGCCGACCACGGATCGCGACCATTCTTAGCGATCATTCGCATGAATTCAACTGTGCGTTTTGACAGTTGTGCGGTTCCCCGTTAAGTGCGATGAAAAGGTGCCAGGCGCCGTGTGCCGCGGCAATGATTGCACCTGGCTACTCCGTGTGACTGATATACAAGAATGCAACCCGAAGTCGTTCCGGGAAGGGGGAACCGGAGTGCGTATGCAATGGGTCGTTTACCTCGCAACCGCGTTGCTAGCGGGCGCAGCTGGAGGCGCCCTGTTGGGCCCTGCACCGGTCGGAGCGGTGGGCCGCGAAATCGTCGAGTTACAGCAGGGCGTACAGCAATTGTTGCAGGGTCAGAAAGATCTGCAGACCGCAATTGCACAAGAAAGCGCCGTACAGAAAACGCTGATCGAGTTGTCCCTAAGTTCTGTGAGCAAGCTCACCGGAACGATGGACGGAGTGCAAAAGTCCGTTCAGGAATTGCAGGCCAATTCCGGCGCCCGGCTGGAAACGATGTCCTCACAGATCCAGGCCTTATCTGAGGGCCTACATGAGATGCAAGCTCGCATGGGAAAACTCAACCAACAGCTCACTGACGCTCAGAACGCCATTCAAGCGATTGATGCCAAGCTGGCTTGCGGCCCGCCGCCCCCTGCGGTCGGCCCAGGCGGCAAAGTGCCCAGAGCACAAGGAACGCTTTCGTGTGCTCTGCCGCCCGGTCCCTGATGGCCCTCCAGCAGCTGCAACCTCCGGCTTGCTAACGGGGCCACCTTCCGATAATCCCGTTTCTCAGGCGCTGAAACACCTTACTTCCCATTTGGGAAGTGACTAACTGGCGGGTAGTGCTTGTTGTTGGGCGGAATATCTTATCGTGACACGAGAAACCGACCATAGCGCGGGACTCTGTACGTGCCCGTCAAGGGTTTGACTCCATCCTTGAGCAGCCAAAGCCCTTCCTGCTTGACGCATGAATCCGGCTCGACCGTGCCCTCCGCTTCGTCCAACGAGGGCCGAATCTTCAGAACAACGCCTCCGTCGGCGGCAAACCCCATCGTTTGCAAGACGAAAGCACAGTCATGGCCAAAACGAATGTTGAGTGCCGTTGCGACAACTTTTTGAGAGTAGAAAACACCATCCGTTGAGTCGTAGAGCAGAGGGGTATTCCCTCCAGCATCTGAGCCCCACTGCCCGACAAATAGTTCTGCCAGCAGATGGCGATTATCTGGGGACCAATCAACTATCCTGATGTTGTTGAGAAGCGCGTAGCGACTGGGTTCTTCAAGGTAGACTAACCGAAAGCCCTTTTCACTTGGTCCTTTCACGAACAATTTCGCTGTGTTGACGCACTTCTCCCCAGCGTTGTGTGCTACCGCTTCATTTTCGGCATAAGCTTGATAATTCCGATCTGGCGATACAAAGACCCGACTTCGGACCAACATCGAACCAACCAGTTTCTGAGTTGTCTTATCAAAACACGTCGCGGGCGCGGTTTCTGATGTGATCACTCGCTCGGAAAATCGCTCAGGGGCTTGGGCGAAAGAGTTGCCACCCACAAGCAGAGAAGCCAGAACTACCAACCACGTCCCGAAGCGCATCATCAGCGGTCCTTAGTGTTCATCGTGGTGCCGTCCTGGCAAATCGCGAGGCAGGAACCTGATCGCCGTGATGATAGTCCTAGTCGAGCGGTATTGTAAATCCGTTCGGGACGGCACTCTTGGGGGATTGCAGCTAGGTCCAGCGAAGCCTCGGAATGTGGCCTGGCGGCGAAAAGCCAGTTACCGAGAATCCCGTTTATCAGGCGCTATCGCGCTTCGCCACAGAATCGCTGAACCCTCTGACCTCTAAGTCTCTGTCTTGCCAACATGACCACCGTCTAGTTCATTTGCTTTGTTCAACGATTTCCGGTGCATTCGTCGTAGAGATCCGGCGCGCCACATAATTATCTAGGATCGCGTCGAGCTCCTGCGGCGCGATCGGCTTGGTGAGGTAGCCGTCCATCCCTGCCGCTAGGCATCGCTCCTGATCGCCTTTCATGGCGTAAGCGGTTAGGGCGATAACAGGCTGGCGGAACCCGTCCCCTTTTTCCTTCTCTTTTTCCCGGAGCGCGACAGTAGCCTGAAGCCCGTCCATCTCGGGCATCTGCACGTCCATCAAGACGAGGTCGAACCTGTCCTTTGCGAGCGCTTCAAGCGCCTCGCGACCGTTGGCAGTCATCACTACACGATGGCTGCGCTTCTCCAGTAATCGGGTCGCGAGCAATTGGTTCACGGCATTGTCTTCCGCTACGAGCACCGACAAGATGGTTTGGGGGTCGCGAGCATCTTGCAACGAGTATCGCGTGACCAGGGGGATTGCGCCTTTTTGTGGTGGAGCACCCAGAACTCGCGCAATCGCCTCCCGCAACTCGGATTGCCGGATGGGCTTCAACAAGTACGCTGCTACTCCCAGCTCCTGGCATCGCGCTCCATCTCCGCGGTGGCCCGCCGACGTGAGCATCATGATGATGGCCGCCGATAATTCTGGCCGTTCCCGGATTTGTTCCACTAAAGAGAAACCGTCCATCTTCGGCATATGCATGTCCGTCAAGACCAGCACAAACGGTGCTTCCGCATTTTGGGCTGCGGACAGTTGCACCAGCGCCTCTTCCCCGTCTTCCACAGATGTCGACTTCATCTCCCAGCGCTTCAGCATTCCCTCAAGAATCCGCCGATTCGTACGGTTATCATCTACTATCAGAACCTTCACACCCTGTAATGTCTCGGGCGGGGCGATCGTTCCGACTTCAATCGGTTGCTCTGACGTCTTAAGCCGCGCGGTGAAGTGAAATTTGGTTCCTCGGCCAATCTCGCTTTCTACCCACATGTTTCCGTCCATTAAGCTCACCAGGCGCTTCGAGATCGTCAATCCCAGCCCGGTCCCGCCAAATTTCCGCGTCGTTGAGCTATCGGCTTGCGAGAAAGGCTGAAAGATTAGTTTTTGCTTCTCGGCGGGAATTCCAATCCCCGTGTCCGATACTATGAAATGGATGATTCGATCGTCACCGTCCTCGGCCTCGACGTGAATATTCAAGGCCACCTCACCCTGATGCGTGAATTTAATAGCATTTCCAATGAGGTTGATCACCACTTGGCGGAGCCGGTTGGAATCTCCCCGCACGACGTCCGGGACTGAAGGCGCTATTTCGCACAGAAGCTCGAGTCCCTTTTCGTCCGCGCGCAGCGCCAGCGTTTTCAGTGTCGCTTCCAGACTATCTCGCAGGTTGAAATCGTCTAACTCCAAATCGACTTTTCCCGCCTCAATCTTGGAGAAATCGAGAATGTCATTGATCACGAGGAGTAGAGAATCCGCCGAGAGTTTCACCGTCTCCAAATACTCACGTTGTTCCGGCGTGAGATCGGTTCCCAACGCCAGATCGGTCATCCCTATGACACCATTAAGCGGCGTGCGAATTTCATGGCTCATGTTCGCTAGAAACTCGCCCTTCGCGCGGCTCGCCGCTTCCGCTGCTTGCTCTGCCCGGCAGCGCTCGATAATTTCCACCTGTAATGTCTGATTGGCCTGGGCTAGATCCGTGGTGCGGGCAAGGACTCGCGCCTCCAGTTCATCTTGCGCAGTTCGCAGGCGCGCCGCGTTTTCAGCCTCGCGCTTGAATATAGAAGCCATGCTGATGAATAGACCGATTAGCATGCATGAGTACTGCATGACGTTGAGCCCATGACCGATCACGTAGAGAGCCTCATTCAAGTTGTTGTAGAACGGCTGGTATGTTAGATAGCCGACCGCTCCGATGATGAGAGAGAGCAAAAGCCAGTGTTCCACATCGTCGGTCTTCCACCTCCCCTTTCGCCAATATCCATATGCGGCCAGGGCATAAATGATTCCGGACACCGCCAACGCTGGGCGGTGAACCGCAAAATTCGGGTAGTACTGTAAGGGCAGCCGGACGACACCAAGGAAGAAAAAGGAGAAAACTGTGAACGTTCCGATCAAACTATAAACAAGCAACTCCTCCCGCTGACCGGTCGTCGAACGTCTTGATTCCCTCTTCCAGCCCCAAAGGCTCACACACATCAGCACGGCCAGAAACAAGCGAGGAGTAGTTCCGCTCCAGAGCGAAAGTGCACTTGCGGCGGAAGGCGTCCGCCCAGCTAGAAACGAAGACGTGATGGCGGCATGATAACCATTGAGTAGAGCGGTGCCCAAAAAGCCGCTGCCAAGGAGCAAGAACGCGCTGGTTTTCTTAGTGTAGTAACGCACCAGAGACATGGCGCCGCTGACCAGGAGCAAAACCGTAGCGACAGTCTCCAGCAACGTGTGCATTTCACCGTTGCTTTTCCAAGTCATCCTGCCGAACACGAATGCTCCCGCCAGTAATGCAACGATGAGCAGAACGTAGCCGACGGATCTGGTGAATGCTCGTTCGGTTCCTATGCTGTTCATTTCGTTCCGTTAAGACACCGCAGAAGACACACGCCTAGAGCAACGAATCGAGAGGGGCCCAACAACTTGCGTGTAAGGAATATATCACGATCGGTAAGCGACAATACTAAAGTCCAAGTCTTTTATTGTCTTACAAGGCATCACCCATCATTGTATCTAAGTATCTAATAAGCCCGCTTCTAAGAAAGTGGCCGCTAATTTATTCATTCTTCAGGGAAGCGCCGAGCCACTTTCTTCCGCCCTTGTCTGGGCGGAGCCCAGTCAATTGCTTATCGGAAGGTGGAAATTGCCGGATTCCCAGTTACCGAGAATCCCGTTTATCAGGACTTGGCCGCCAAGACTCCGCAACCTTTCCGGCGCTTATCGCCGCGGCCTTCGACCATGAAGACTGGGCCTTCGAGCGTTAGCTCCTTCCGGCTCTCCTCTACAAAACAATAGCTAACGAGTAAGGCACGCCGCGCACGCCCGGCGCTGGCGATGCGCCGATCCGCCGCGGAAAATGGAATCAGGAGCCAGGGATCATGGCGAGTAAAACGATGACGAAGAAACGGGTTCGATGGTTCAGAGGAAGCAATGCAGAAGCCTGTGAGCACGTACACATGAACCCTTCAATCCACAATAACGATTTTTCTGATTTCAATTTACTGAAACCCTCTGATTGGCATGAACGCACGTTTGAATTGCCAGAGGAAAGCGTAACCGCACACCTTTGCGATGATTGCGTGGCTGGTTTGAAAAAGCAAACCATAGAATTCGTGCTAGTGAAAATAGCGGATACGTTGATTCCAGGCATAATCGGCACCGAGCATTGGGGCGTGGACGAGCTTGGGTACGTATATGCCTTAGACGAAAATGGGTATCCCGGCCACGAAGCTCCTGAACCAACCGCTACGAGAGTGCGAGACGCGATCCAAAGAAGCAAGGCGGGGACGGCACATGACGGACCATTCAGGAGGAAGTCGGATCGGCTGGCAGCGGCCTACCGAAAGTTAGATTGGTTTGTCACGACGGGCGGCGACTTGAAAGCCGCCGAAGCGATTCGTATACGACAGGAGTTCGAGAATGCCTTCAAGGAACTTTGCGATGAGTTTGGACCCGCAGCTGGAGGGGCCGTAAACTGCCCTAAATGCGGGAACCTGGTATCGGTCCCTGTAGGGCCGGAGTGAAACAAGGCATGGACCCGAGAAAGGCCGGGATCGTTGCGGCATAGGCTCGCGCCGTCTTCGAACACGCCCCCCAGAGTTGGTTCAAGGTCTTGAATTCTGACTACAGCCAAAAGCGCGGGCGCAAGGAAATGTTTGACAAGTTCCGCCAGCGCGAGCGAATCTCGGTCTAAGGCGATGGAAAAGAAGAACCAGCATCTCATTCCCAACCGTTATCTCAATGCTTGGTGCGATACCGTGACCCCGGCCTAGCAGGTCCACTTACCGATAATCCCGTTTCTCAGGACTTGGCCGTTGCCGATTCGTTTCATGAGGCTTTCAACTTTACTTTCAGTGGATTGCGGCCTTAGTGTATTTGTGTTCAACATTCCCCGGTAAACGGCGTCAGCATGTCTCTCATATCTAAATTGACCTCGCGAATTGGCCGATCACTCGGCAGACGGGAGCGAGACAAACCCGTGCCGCACAAAGACTCTACATCGGGTGCTTACACAATCCCTGAGAATAGGCAACTCAACGCGGAAGAGCGGACGCTAATCGAATGGCTAATTGCGAATGGAATTCCTGAGGCGAACAATTACGCACAACAACTTGAAGGCTTACACGTGGTTTCGCATTGTAGCTGCGGGTGTCCCACGGTGGATTTGGCCGTTGTGAACGCTCAAGCGAGCACCACGGGACCGTCGCTTATTCTTGCTGACTTTTTGGGTGTTACGCCCGAGGGCCAACAAGTCGGGGTTATGCTTCACGCCAGACAAGGCAAGATTTCCGAGCTTGAGGTCTATCCGATGGACACAATAGTTGGGTCGTCATTCCCCAAAATCGAAACTTTAAACCCGTTCAACCGCCCGAAGGATTGGTCCTGATAAGTTCTCTTATCTGAATGCGGGAGCCAGCTACCGAGAATCCCGTTTATCAGGTGTTATTCATCAGTTTGATTAGGGTTTAACGATCGGAATTTGCAAAGTCAGTTGGTTAGAAGTGGTCGTGCCCCGTCTGTATTCGATACGGTGGAGTCCTGGATTGGCAATCAGACCAGACAAATCGATGGCATGCACGTCCACATCGTTCACTCTGAGCGTGTAGTTTCCGTCCATCATCACAGGGTCCGTATGGTCATAGGTCTTACCATCCACAATCACATCACCTGGGGTTCCTAAAATGTCCAGATCCCGATCACCTTCGTTTTCAATGGCAGCTGCCACTCGAATCGGACCCGGAAGCGCGGAGCTCTCAGGCGGTAGGAGTAGCAGTCGAATCCCATTGGCAGGCCTTCCCCATGGCGCTATGAGACGCATGAGTGCTATCTCCGGAAGCCAGCCAATATAGGTATCTCGCTGTTGTTGCAATATCCAATCAGCGGAAAATGTAGTGGTCTTGCACAGCTGTTCGATGGCGGGTACGGCTGGCTTGTATCGCAGACTTGCCAGAGCCTTGGCGTATTGGGCTTGCCGGAAAGCGTCATGGGGCTCCCTCGCCATTCGCGCCAAGATTTCCGGTGCAGCCAATTCATAGTGAATTCTCCCTAGTGCCTCAGCTACCTGAGCTGCTGCCTCCGAGAATGAAATCGTGCGTAGAGACTTCAACAACGCAGGACCAGACGACGGATCGGCAATCCATTCCAATGCTATTGCCGCGTATTTTTGCACGCGAGAAGAAGAGGCTGGGTTGGAGACAACGTCATTCAGCACACGAACACTCTGTGAACCCTTCCAATATCCTAGTGCTGAGACGCAGAACTCTTGTGCTTTTCCCATCGCATGTTCGGCGCAGTCTAGTGTGATACTGTGCGCCGGAACCCCTAGCACGATTAGGGAATAAGCAGCTTCATCCCTGCAAGGCTTGTCCTTACAATAGCGACTCACCAGCGCTTGCGTTTGGCTGTCGACTTGCGGCAGGCGATCTTTAAATACTGTTTCTGCCAGATGCCAGCCGCCGTTCACTAACGATGGCGTTGACATACTCAGGCGCTGTAGGGCTTCCTGTACGGGCGCTTGGTCCGTATTTGTGATTGTTTTGAAGTCCTGGCCCACAAGAACGCCTTCCCAGTAAACTAGTCGCAGTCGATTCGGTCTAGTTTGGCGAATCCCGAGCCAGTCTTTCGGAAGAAACCAGAGCTGAAATACGTGCTCACCGTTCTTGCCATCAATCTCAAAGCCGCGATTGTCCAGTGTATACCAGTCGTCTGGAGTTCGATTCATCGCTGTCTGCGTAATGGTCCAGCCCGGTGGCAGAACGGAGCGAAGACGCTCCACGATCTGTTCTTGTTGTTCGTTCGTGAGCCAGGCAGCAGAGTTCTGAACGATAGCTTCGAGCGTTCCCACTAACAGAAGGAGCATTACCAGAGAGATTTGAACGCAAACAGTAGACCAGGAGCAATGCCGGGTCGCAGCTTCTGTCCTCGCGAAACCTCGGGTGTGCATGGAGTCCGAGTCCCTCGGCCCTTCCGAGCGCGCCCTTCGCTCAGGATGCCTTCAAGCCTAGGCCAGTCATCATTCTAAGCCACGATTTCGGCATGATGGCTGGCTCTTTGCTGTTGACACAAACCAGGCCAAAGTCAAGCGCCAGTATAACGTGCACACAGAAGCGGCCGCACTCGGCATTTCGGTTCGAGCCACCATGCGATAATTCCCGGATTGTCGCCCACTCGGAAGCTATTCTCGGACTTGCTCTCGGTATCGAAGGGCGGCCAAGTCCCGAGAAGTCCTGTCGGAATGTGGCCCGCTCTCCGTTCCGCGTACCCGCGCACCCACAACGGCGCATTGCCGCAGGCTCAGGAAATCAATGCATAGGTTGAGGCCCGAAATAAATAGAAATCGTATTTTCGGGCAAATCCTGTTCTGCTAGGCGGCTAACCCTTACGTGAAGCGATCCAAAGGCGTTGTTTATCGTGACCATACTCGGGCTTTGAAGTACCCACAAGCCTAAATTTGGATTGTTAGGGTCTAATGTTCCAGGTTCTGGTTTCTTCGCGATGGATATCCCGGATACAGATTTACCGTACAGGCCTCGTTCGATTCCGCCGGAGGGGGTTCTCCAACCCGCTCTTTGAAATAACTCCAAATAGCCTGTGGCTATCACACACAAATCTTCGTCGTTGCTTGGGCACGTTATCTTGAGCTGTTCGCGTGGCTCTTTTTGTGATTTCAAAATAATCATAAACTGCTCCTTTTCCTTCTGAGTTAAGTTGCGATAATAAGGAACAGGAGGCCATACAATCCAACCGTACAAGACAATGAGGACAATCATTCCTGAGATCGCAAAAAAGGACCGCAATTTTTTGCTTTTTTAGATGCGGCGTTCCTTACCCAAGGAAGGTAAAGAGTGGGATGAGCGGCTAGGGCCGCCATGCAAACAAGGCCCGCACATGTCCACAGCGGCGTCTTTTCAGGTGCGAGGTAAAGTGCCACGGCCATAACCCCCGCTAAACACCAATGAGCAATATCGCCCCTCGAAACACTCTCGGGCTTGGCTCCCGCTTGCGAAACACGCATGGCCTGTAATAGCGCATCATAGCGTCGATGGTCTTCCCGTGAGATGGCTTATTCCCTCCCGAATTTAAACAGAAAGGGTACTTCCAGCGACCGTGGTACGCAAACCGCCCCGTGCGCCAGCCGTCTCTCCGGGCCGCGCTTCCTCAACCACGGCAGATCGCCGCTCGCCAGCGCAACATTCACTCAGAAAGGGGGGAGGGAGCATTTTGCCGTCGCCATACACTAACCCCACAACACTTTGACGGGTAAGGTTACAGAGCGGGGAAAAGTGATACACCCCTCGAAAACGGGTTTGAGGGTATGCGGGTCGTGTGCGTGACGTTAAATCCCCGTTTATCGGGAAAGTGCCGATCTCGCGCAACGCCTCGGCGAAAAAATGCGACAGAGCAACGGGATTTTCGGCTGTCGCAGGGATGGAACACGTAGTTCGAGACCTTACACCCTGACCTGAGGGCTGACGCCTTGTCGATTAACTAGGTCAAGCGGAGGAATGGGGCGAACCGCGCGCGAATCTCTTCGTGTTGTTCTGAGAACCAATGTGCAATAGCAATGTTTTCCTTTAGGAGCGCCTCGAACCTTTCCGCTTCGCTGGGATCCGTCTGCATCCGTGTTCGCATCAGCTCAAGCGTACGGAGGCGCATCGCCCGCTTGAAGAGGTCAGTCAAATATTCGGCGATGCTGTCGTCGAACAGAAATAACGCCTGGTCCGTGTCAGTGCCGAACTGAAGAATGGTCTTGAGTTCAGGGTTGAGGTCCTCCACGACGTCACGAACAAACTGCATGGTCCTGAGGTAGATCGGCACGCGACGGTCGTAAATCTCCAGCGACACTGTGGCTCTTCTTACGACGCGGCTCCCTGGCCTGTTCCGAGGCTGCTTCATGCGAGACGGGGCTGTGAAAGATTCCACGGAGGCGTACAGAATTTGTTGATACTCCTTCAACTCGTCGGGAAGGATCCGTTTCGTTTGGCGAGAAGTGCTGTCGTAACGATCGTGGTGGGGGCTGCAAAGGAAGGCTGCATTCTCCGGTGTGTCGTTCTCCGGATCCCTGTCGATGTGCGCGAGCTGCCCTCTCTTTTCCCGATCGTCTCCATTCAGACAGAAACAGAGAACGCATCTCCGCCTGCATTTCACCAGCACGTCGGCCTGCACTTTGTCCGAGAAAGATTTGCGTGGCATCGCTGTTGAAGATAACACTGCCTGAAGGACTTAGAAAAGTCGCGCATGATGGAGGACAATCTGCGGCAAGACCTGTGGAGGCCGTTTCGCCAAAAAGAGAACGCTTGCCCACATCTTAAAAAGTCGGCTTATCGGAATGTGGCCCGCGAGCCGGACTGGCCAAATTCCCACATTCCAATAATCCCCGTTTCTCAGGACCTATCTGCGGGAGCCCCTGTTGGGGCGTAAAAAAGAGAACGACGAGAGGATGCTGCTAAACACCGTTTTGATGATGTCTCCCAAGACTCCCAATTTCGCTAATTTTATGACAATCCAAAGTCCGAGGGTTCCAAAGAGTATTAGAGAGAACTGAAGCTTGCGGGTCTGACGGTCATTGGAAATCCAACCGAACAACCAATTAGGAATCAATCCCCTCTGGTCCAAGGTGATTTCTACAGCGACTAGGATGGCGATCAGAATACTGATCCCAATCCCCCAAAGAATTGGCGTCCACCAAGCGATGTCAGATTCGCTAGACTGGTCCACCATGACGAGAAGGTAGTGATCACCTTTACGAAGTGTTCGGATGGCTTGGTCCCAATTTCGCACTCGTTCGGGATTCTCTTCCTTCAACCGTCTGTAAGCATGATGAAGAAATCGTGAAATCTTGGTCTCATATTCATTTGTTTCGTGTTCTGCCTCAAACTCGTTATTTAACTCGATAGGGTTATCACACGAGGCGGCATCGCTCTCCGTAAAATACATCATCCTCTTTTCAACATCAGCAATCGGCACACCCTCCAGTGCCGCTTGTTCGACGGTCTGCTCTACGAGAAAGTCTTTTGCCTGCTTTGTATTCAATTTGCCCCGCCAAAACGCACAACTCCTCGGAAGTATATACCTGAAGCATAATCATTCGATAGTTTCCGTGCCAAGTCCCGATAAGTCCGCTTATCGTCATGTGGAAATTGCTGAATCCCCAGGTTTGCAGAATGCGGTTTCCGAGTCTGTAGCAGATTAGCTGAGTTCTGGCGAACTCTGGCTGGCCAATGTTTGAAATGTTGAGGAGCAAGGCGTAGTCTAGTCTTTATTGGAGGCGCAAATGCGGATCTCTCTCCGTCTCCTCGCGGTCCTCACCCTCTTCGGCGCCCTGAATGCAGCTTCTGCTGCCAATCGAAATAAACAGGCGCCCTCACCAAAGATACTCTCGGCTAAGACGATTTATTTTCGGGATGAAACTGGTTCCGAAGCCGTAAGAAACGGTGCGTTAGACGAACTCAGGAAGTGGGGAAGGTTCCAGATTGTTTCGGACCGAGAGCACGCGGACTTAGTATTTGTCCTATCCTCCGATCCCTATAGAGGGGGCCTGATTCTCTTAGGAGGCGGACAGACTGCCAGTGTTGACGTTGAAGGGCACGTAGAGGAAGACGCGATCCCCAACTACAACACGCGATCCCCTTCTCGGTTCGCATATTTGACTGTGGTTGATACGGCAACTGGCGAAAAGGTTTGGAGCGGCGAACATGTGTGGGGCGGTCTACTGACCGGATTCAACAGTGTTGGAGGTCGCCTCATTAAGGATTTCGAAAAACAAAACAAGAAATAGACCACGCGCTGGAAGGTCGAACATATTTGGATAGCAAATACATCGCCACATCCTGTGAAGTCCGCTTCTCGGAATGTGGCCAATCTGGGATGCATTGTCCAACGGTGTTGCAGCCAATTGACTCGAAGGTGTCGCGGGCGTATGGTTGGCGCAATAACTAGTTCCCGATAGATAGCATTTTCGGAAGGCCTAGAATGCGCGTATCGAGCGCTCCCATCTCGACGACGCGCAGAAGCAACCGTTTTCGAGTCGCCCCGTTAGCATCGGAATTCCGGTAACTGTCAATTTGGGGAGGAAGCCTTGAAACTGAAATGTGTTAACTGGGTAGGTCTAACTGCGTTGGTCGTGGCCGCTGCAGTGGGCGAGAGGTGGCTTTCGAGTGGTCCATTTTCGGCACAAGCCGCTCAGCAGGGCCGTAGTCTACCGATCTTCGAGGTGGATCGCGCGTGGCCGAAGGTGCCCGCCCAATGGAAGCTCGGAGATGCCTCGAGCATTGCAATCGATGCGCAGGACCATCTCTGGGTCCTGCACCGGCCGCGGACGCTCAAGCCAGAGCAGGCAGCTATGGCTGCGCCGCCGGTGATCGTCTTCGATGGCGCGGGCAATTACATCAAGGCATGGGGCGGGGCGGGCGATGGCTATGAATGGCCGCAGCGCGAGCATGGCATTTATATCGACTACAAGGGGTTCGTGTGGCTTGGCGGAAACAATTGCCCCACGAATGGCCTGCCAGGGCTCCAGCCGGTTGCCGACGACCAACTCTTAAAGTTCACGCAAGATGGCAAGTTTGTTATGCAGATTGGCCGCAGCAATCAAAGCAAGGGCAACGCCGACACGGGGAATTTGCACCGGCCTGCGGATGAATGGGTTTATCCGTCGACTAACGAATTGTTCGTGGCCGACGGTTACGGCAATCACCGCGTCGCCGTCTTCGATGCGGATAGTGGCAAGTTCAAGCGGATGTGGGGCGCATTCGGCAACAAGCCGTCGGACGATGACAACTGCGCGGTGGTTACGCCACCCAGCTTCTCGGATCCGGGACCTCAGCAGTTCAGCATCGTACACGCCATCCGCGTGGCCAATGACGGTACAGTGTATGTCGCTGATCGAGAATACCGGCGCGTCCAGATGTTTACCAAAGACGGCAAGTTCCTGAAGCAGTTGGTCAGAAGCAGCGTACCGTTTGCTCGCGATCTGGCCCTGTCTCCGGACACGAACCAGCAGTTCCTCTATGTGGGCGGCGGCAACGGCATTTTCATTGTCGATCGCAAGACGCTTGAGATTGTGGGCAACATCGCGCCCGCAGGGATAATCGGGCCGGGCCACGAGATAGCGACCGATTCGAAAGGCAATCTCTATATCGCGCAGACCACGTCCGGACTACAAAAACTAACGTTCAAAGGGATGGCGTACAAAAACTGATATTTATGGGGATCTCGCCAGCAAATCGCTTTCGATGTCGCAGCGAGCTGACAAGTACGTAAGCACGACGCAAAGAACCTGTCGGCCTAAACGGTTTTACAATTTAATACAGGCATGAAAGTGTTATGCATTACGACACCCGAATTCAGTACGCATAAGTTCCCTCACTATGGCTCACCCCCCCCTTCGGGACGAGTTCGGGCCACATTCCGATAATCCCGTTTCTCAGTACTTGTCCGATGCGGCGTGTGGATTCATAGTGAACTGGGGCCACGCAAGTCAAAGGTCAAATCGACGGTTGCACGCTCTCGGTCATACTGCCATATGACATTCTTAGGGGACGCGCCCACGGGCAGAGCAGATTTGTTATCCCGGTAAAAATCTTCTATGAGTTTCGGATTCACCAGGCTTCCCATCTTCAGTTGCGTTTTCAGGAGCATTTCCAACTTCGGGTCTGGGCCGACTACTTGTATGTTCCCCCAGCGATATTGCTTGCCTTCGCTTAGCTCGACCACAAACTCAACGGTCTGAGTCGCGTCGTCAACTTGGCTTTCAACATTGGACGTAAAGTCGACGAATCCACGATCTTGATACGCTTGCATCACAGCGTCGAGACCACTATAGAATTTGTTGCGATTGTAGACTTCGCCATCGTTCAGAGGAATCAGCTTTCGGAGACTGGCCGTGTCAAAACTAGGGCCAGATGGTTGAGTTGCAACGAATCGGAAAGCTATTCCCTTTAGCCTTTTTTGCTTGCCTTCGTTCAGTTGAATCGTCACCAGAACATGACGCAACCCTGGCTCTTGCCGGAGCGTCTTGAAAGTCGCTCCCACTGAAAATCCGATGTATCCCTGGTTTTCCCGGTCCCGCCAACCTTCTGTTTCCGCACGAACGGCTTTATCTTCCACATCCGCGACCCACTCGGAGTTTTCCGGGTATTCCCTGTTCATCAAGTCAACCACCAGCTGCCTTTTCGCGCTTTCAGGAAGGTGAACCGCTCCCTGCAAATCAACGTCGTCAATGACGATTTTGGATTTGTCCGCCGACACTTGCGCACCAAGGGAAGGCAGAACGAGGAGTAGAGGCAATAACTTGAATTTCATAACGCCCGCCTGATGATTAAAGCACAGATTCCGAGGCCAAGTCCCGATAAGTCCACTTCTCGGAATGTGGCTTTTTGGCATTGCCGCTCCTCCTCCAGCACCTACTACAACTACTACATGGGCTATTCGGGGCCGCTGAAACTCTCTAGTGGTATTATCCCGTCGTGAGCTTGCACCACCTGAAAAATCAGGCGAGTGGGTTTGCCACCGGTGCAGTGAAGTCCAGCTTGCATTGAAGGGCATTTGGCAATCCGCTCTTTCCATGAAATAGGAGACCCGACTTAAATTCTGAAAAAAGGAAGAGGATCACTATGCGAAGAATTCTTTTTGCGACGTTGGCGGGAGTTTTGTTAGTCGGCCTTGCTAAGGCGCAAGAGATGACTGGACCGGTGGCCGAAAAAGCTAAAAAGGAAGTGCTCATGATCGAAACAGAAAAACTCGGAGACCTGAAACAAAACGGTTCCGAGGCCGCGGACTGGTTTGATCGTGTTGATGACGACGGCATGATCCTGGCAAGCGCGGACGGAGTTATCGAAACCAAATCTGAGCATGAGGCTAAACTGCGATCTCGTGAATCGGCGATAGTCACCATGAAACAATATGATCATCGCGCCCGCGTCTTTGCAGATGGCAACGTAGTGGTCGTGACTTACAAACAAACCGGCCAAACTGTGGGTCAAGGTGGGCCTAGCGATGGAATAACTGAAGATGTATGGATCAAGAAGGATGGGAAGTGGATGAGGATTCTTCACAGTTTGCAGCGCGTTGCGAAGCGTTGAAAGTGCCAAGGCGAGGATCAACTCGCATTTGTGATCGGTTGTGCCTACGCAGTGTTCCCCGTCGTTGGGCCCGTGGGCCAATCTTTGAGCAGTTTGATGTTGCGGGCGTCCCCACTGCTCGCGGTTTTCAAGGTACACAAACCGTTACCTCTGCGCTGGATTAGGAAATGGTTTCAATCAGCTTGGCAGGTCCAACGGCAAGGGCTTGCGTTATGATTGCTCAAGCTTCTAGTCCTCGTACCACTCGATCCAGGCGGATTTTGAGGACCTGAGCTAGACGCCCACATTCCGATAATCCCGTTTCTCGGGCGGAATCCGCTCCACACACGTCGAACCCTTGAAATCAAAAGGGACCGAATGGGGGTGTGTCCGTCCGGTCCCGGGGTGAAGAAATATTTACGATCGTATAGTTGGGGTGAACTTAGCGCTGTTTTCGTTTGCGGTCAATAGTACGTGGCAGAGCGCGGCTTCCGCTCATCGGTGCGAGAGGGAGCCAGATTCCGATAATCCCGTTTCTCCGGAAGTGGCGGCGACCGCGCTGCTATTGCCATCGCTTCGGGTGTCGACCATACTGCTCAAGCAGATTGAGATTAATCCAAATCGACCTTGTGCAGAATTTCTCGGGGCGTCTGGGTGCTCCTAGGCCAATTGCCAAATCGTACCCAAACTGAACTTCGAACATCCCGTCGGATCCGAGAAAGATATCGCGGAAAATACTGTCGTAACTCCCCGCTCATTCCAAAGAATCGTAGAGGGGCGAAAGCTCATTCACGGAGCAAATGCGATGGCGGCCAGTCGAACTGATGAAACCCGCGAGAAGAGGAGAAGGCGTGTAAGGCGATAACCACTTTTGTTCAGATTCTGAGATACAGAGTCACTCCCGATTGCTGTCGTCCGTCGTCCCGCTATTCAAACCCGCCTTCGCGACCGCATACCTACCAAATGAGCTTCAGCCCAAACTGGATCTCCCGGGGCCTCGTTGCTAGAGTATCAAGAGAACCCGCGCCATCCTGCGGAACTCCGTTCTCGTCGAAGAGCGTATTGCTGTTGATGGGTGTTTCAAAATTCGCATGGTTGATGATATTGAAAAACTCCGCCCGGAACTGAATATTGAAGGTCTCCGAGAATTTCTTGATGTAGTTGTTCTTAAATAATGAAAAGTCTAAGCCCAGAAGCCCTGGGCCAACGATTGAGTTTCGTCCTGCGTTCCCATACAGGTTTGAGCAGTAGACTTGACCGCTCGGTGCAGGCGTGGCTGCCCCTGTGAAAGGCGCACATTGTGCCGCCATCGAAGTTGGCGCTGTCGGCGGACCAAAGCAACTCACGTTGATGTAGTTGGCGACATTACCAGGATTGGTAGGTGAACAGCCAGACAGCCGGTTAGGAACGTCTTGAGATACGGTGTTAAGCTGCCCAAGCGGATCACCGCCCATTAAAGGCGTAACGGGTACACCAGTATGCGCCGTGAGGATCCCCCCTACTTCCCATCCTCCGAGGACATGAGAAGCAATACCTCCCCAGTTGTTCGGGGTCGGAATATCCCAGATGTAGTTTATAGTGAGGGTCTTAGCTATGTTGAAATCCGAGAGGCCGCGTCGGCAAGCAGTGCAAAACCAAAAGTTGCCGGCGAGAGAGTTCGTGTAGGGATCGGGGATGCTGGTAGCCGAACCCGTGTCTATGTTCTTGCCCCAGGTGAAGGAGCCCTGAGCCTGAAATCCGTGACTAAACCTTTTTGATAGTGTCGTTTGGAGGGCATCGTACACGGCGTCACCTCCCCAATACGAGAGCTGGATTGGACCATTGATGTTCGGATTGGCTTCTTGGGTTCCGCTGCCCGGAATCGGCCACAATGGCTGTCCGCTAACGGAACTCGTCGGCAGGACGGTGTTGGCATCATCCGACCTGTCAAACATGTGGACCCCGTGATTCCCCACATAACCGACTGTCAACGTAGTGCTCGCAGTCAGTTGACGCTGGATGTTCAGATTCCAGATCATGACGTAATCGCGGGGAGGGTTGAATTGATACGTCGAGTACACAACCGAGTTTGGCGTTCCTTGCATGATTATGGGTAATTTCGTCGGAAAATCACCCTGGCTCAAGTTCCCCACATTGAATTGCTTAACATAGGGAAACGTCGACGTCGTCGTAGTGAAGAATTGAGAAATTAAAGGCAGGATGTCGAAAATCCCGAAAGCCGCTCGGACTGAAGTCTTGCCGTCGTGGAAGGGATCCCACGCAAAACCAATTCGAGGCTCGAAGTTGCGCAGGGTCGGGTTCTGGATAAAAGGGGCACCCAAAGCAGGGTCAACATCCGTGGTGAAATTCCGCAAATTGCTAATAAACTTGTTGTGTGCCTCCGACACCACCGTGACCATCTCGTATCGCAGGCCCAGGTTTAGAGTCAAATTTGGGCGAACGCGCCAGTCATCCTGGAGATAACCACCGAAAAGGCTCTGTCGCAATGCCGCAGCCGTTGGCTGACCTGGCGACTTGACGCTTTTGGGCCGATTTTGCAGAAGTTGAAGCAGCCCGCCAAAAACCCAGGCCCCGTTTGGCCCGGGGGCATTGGTGGGGGTGTGTCGCATGTTCTCGAAGGCAAAGCCGAATTTTAACGAGTGAGTACCCTTATTTAGGAATGCATCGTCGTAGAGCTGGATCGAGTTCCAGCGCTGATTATTAAATGAGGCCTGTCCTAAGCCCCCGCCGAAAGTGGTGATGACGCCTGACACATTTATTTGTGGCGCAACCGTCCCCGGCCCTAGAGCACCCAGATTTTTGTCCGTGGCCACCGGCCTGAGTCCCTCTATAGGCAGGTTCTGGGTCGGGTGTATCCTGCTGTAGCCGATGCGTAAAGAATTGACCAGGGAAGGACTGAAGACGTGAGTTTCTTCCGCAGTCACCATTAGCCGGGTAGAGATGTTTCCTAAACGCACAGTGCTGAGCACGTCCGGTTGGCTCATTCTAGCCTTGTCCAAGAACCAAGTCCCGAACAGGCTATCCTTTTCGGAGAACTTATGGTCTATCCTTGTGGTCACGAAGTTCTCTTTTGCGTTTTGGCTTGTGACAACGTCGTAGTGTACCGTGTTCCCGCTTCCGATTGCCTTCCCGGTGGACACGGGCCAGATATCCAGATAGGGCAGCACCTTGGGGTCGACGCCGACAGTTCCCGCAGAGTTCTGCAGCGAGCATCCCGGGCCCGGGACGCCTATCGTGCAGGTCGTACCGTCGGCATTGTGGATGATGCCGTTGCGGGCGTCAGCCGACGGAACTTTATCAGCGTTGGTATTAGCCAGAGTCTGCCGATACCCCTCATAGTTGGCAAAGAAGAAGGTCTTGTCTTTGAAAATAGGACCTCCCGCCGACGCTCCAAATTGATTGCGATGAAATGGAGGAA
>WNFT01005035.1_pt1 | contig 20040 bp, 17 predicted proteins | sample 5400191 | NCBI WGS metagenome assembly WNFT01 (sample SAMN13153359, study PRJNA577476) | soil metagenome | isolation source: 80 cm saprolite under Madrone tree | place: USA:California | collected 2016-06-14 | reverse complement strand
TTTGTTTTCGCCTTACGTTTCCCTCGCTTTGCCATAAGGAATTAGTGAAGCATTACATTAGAGTGAGACCGTCTGGCGACAGATCCGAGATATGGACGACTATCCGTGGCACTCAGTTGTTGCGGGTCCGTGCCCTAGTTTTGTTTTTTCTGGGTCGAGCTAACCGTCCAGTTCCCGTTCTCTCAGGCATACTTGGTATGCTGTCTGGGAGGTCAAGTCTGTCATCGATCAATACAGCCAGATCGATGTTTCCTAGTCGCGCATATTCAAGAAGCACCGGCGGCGATGGCACGCGCTCCCCACGTTCGTATTGCGAAATGTTGCTCCTAAACAAGTGATCACTAAACCCGAGCCGATCAAGTATCTGACTCTGAGACAATTTCAGTTCCAGCCGGATCTTCTTCAGCTTCCTAGCCAGACGGCCTGATTTGGTCGGGGAGGCCTTCTTCACCGGGACGCACCTCCCGGCGAAGCCTTGACCTTGACACTCTCCGGCCCGCTAGATACGATGGTATCTAGCTTGATGTCGCGTATCTGATTCGCCGTGAGTTGGAACCTTCCATGCTCAACGGCGATGCTCATCACTCGAATTGACGGGATGGTGAGCTACGCATTTGGCCGTTGTCGTGTTGTCAAAGACAAGAACGACCGAAGCATAGCAGAACGCAGGCGCTTTGATCATTAGTTTTTCGGGGGCCTTGGTCTATGCCTCACCGTTCCCAGCAAGATTATCCCTTTTCTGAGACGCAGTGCCGCCTACTCTATGTGGGAAGTGACCTGGGTCTGCTGAAGTCTCTCAAGGCGATGTTCGGCGAGCCGCATTATCACATCGTATCCTGTCCGGATCGTCTTTCGGCAGAGATGTTCATCAAAAGTCAGATTCAATATCAACTTTTCATATTTGACCATGAGATGCGGGACCGGGCTGCATTCGACTTGGCGCGTCTGCTGAGGTCGCTGGACCATCGTCAGAACGTGCCGGCCATCGTTATCGGTGCAGAAGTGGAGAGTGCCCTTCAGGAATTCACCCGCGCCTCCGGTGGGAACGATTACGTCCTAAAGGCAGATCATTTCTCGGCAGTCCATAGAGTAGTCAAGCGCTTGCTCAAGGATTCTGTGAGCGAGTTCGAGAGAAACGGGTCTGGCACGGCCTCCCGCCCAGACACGGGGAGTTGACCAGTGCCGACGGGCCGTCGCGAAGCGGGGTGGGACGCGACGGCCTCATTTTCGGTTCAATCGTAGCGACAAGAATATCTCTCACGAGCCAGACTCGGTTACGGCCGAGATTGGATGGAGCGAGGCAAAGGTCCTTGGAGACTTGCCGTGAGGCATTTCCCCGACCGCGCCTCGCTCCTATTTTTTTGCGCTGATTGTCCTGTCGGAAATCCTTGATGTAATGTTATGTCGTGTGTGGACGCTACACGCTTCATTCTCGCGACAGAATTAGGCTCAAAGGAGCACCTGCCTTAGATCTCCCGTTTGAGCCCCGCTATAACATTGCTCCCAGTCAGACGATCGCCACGATCGTAGATTTCGGGCGCGGGCCGGCGTTGCACCCCATGGTATGGGGTCTCATTCCATCATGGAGTAACGACGGTAAGGGCTTCATTAACGCTCGCGCAGAAACACTCGAAGAAAAACCGAGCTTCAGCGAGTCGTTTCGATTGCGTCGATGCTTGATTCCTGCGGACGGCTTTTTTGAATGGAAACGGACCGGGAGGGAGAAGCGGCCTTTCTATTTTCAGTTGGATGACGAATTGGCCTTCGCATTCGCTGGTATTTGGGATACTTGGAGTAGTCGCGGCGATGTCGTTACCTCATGCGCCATCATTACCACAGCCGCAAACGAATTGGTTGATGAGCTACATGACCGAATGCCTGCAATACTCCTCGATCAATTTCACGACGCGTGGCTTGATCCTACAACCGACCGCGCAGTATTAACGAGAATGCTGAAACCATTTCCTTCTTTGAGGATGAAGAAGCATCCCGTCAGCAGTAGCGTGAACTCTCCAGACAACGACACCGCGGACTTACTCGTTCGCGTAGATACTGAAGTGGGCCAGACCCTGAGTCTTTTCTGATTGGACGACGAAGACCTTCCCTATTTAGCTTGACGACGGGCGTCGCCGCATCATAGAGTGCCGCGCAATGAAACGCCTTGGTGGGGTGAGGACATTAAGGCGGGCCGTCAACGGCCAACAAAGCGAACACTACTTCTTGCTGAGCGCCGCCTGGCGCCGCGAGAATTTAGGAAGACCCGCGTGAGTGAGTGAGGCACTTGTGCGGGTTGTTCGCTTTTTGACCCTAGCATCAAACAGATTGAAGGAATACGGAATCAGCCGCCTTTGAGAATTCAGTCCGCGATTTTGCCGAAAGTTACGAATGGTGCAACGCTGACCTACCCTGGACACGCCGCTTCGACGACTCGGCCTTTAGTGAAGATCAGAAGCCTGACGCTTTGATTAATAAGTCACGCAGTGTGATGATTTGCTCACTTCATGGTAAAAAGGATCGCTGGGTTCGATCTGAATGTCTTAAAGTCATTTCGCCTAAACCATTGATGATGAAGAGAAAATGCTTCTCGGACTTCAAAAAAGATCGGATGAGAAGTTTGGCCTCTACTTTGCCAGAACGGACGTCTGGTGCCCGCGCTGACCGGTAAGGATCGCGCCGAAGACTTGCCTATGATCAAGGTGCTGATTCTGGATGACCGCGATGACTATCTGCGCGCTCTCGTTGGGGCGCTCAGGAAGGAGTTCGCGGTCATTACAGCTCAGACCGTTGAGAAGGCAAAGGAGCTTCTGGACGATACCACCCAAGTCGTGCTGATTGATGTACGCCTATCGGAAGACGATGAAAATAACCGTGACGGTTTGATCTTCCTTCGATGGGCCAAAGCACGATTTCCGGAGACGCCGATGCTTATGATGAGCGCGTACACTGATTTCGACTCGGCGGTCGAAGCCAATAATAACGGCGCGAACTACTTCCTTAAGAAGCCGATCGATCTACCCGAACTAAAGGAACTGTTAAGGCGGTTCGGCGCGGGTGAGAATTCTCAAGTAAAGAGTGACGAATACGGTCACGGGCAGGAGTCCGACTGAATAATGCTTCTGCTCCAACTCCTCGCTAACGGTTTTGTTATCGGCTGCAACACCGCGCTTTTGGCGCTCAGTTTTGCGCTTATCTACAACACCACGCGCACATTTCACGTAGCTCACGGGGCCACTTACATCGCGTCCGCGTACGCTTGTTACCTGTTTCTAATCCAAATGGGTTGGCCGCTCATAGCTGCCATGCTAGTCGCTGTTTTGGTGGGCGCAAGTCTGGGAGTGGCAATGGAGCTTGTGGTCTATGCTCCACTCGCGCGTCGGAACGCGTCGATGTTAGTCGGTTTGCTTAGTTCACTAGGGCTTTACGTAGCGCTCGTTAATGTTGTAGCTCTCCTATTCGGAAACGAAACCAAGCTGCTACGGCCGGGAGCGGAGGCGTCCTACCATTTTGGGCAGGTTTCGCTTTCTCGCATTCAACTAATTGAAATTGCAGCAGCTGCAATCATCCTCCCTATCTTTGTGATACTTCTAAACCTGACTACCTGGGGCAAGATCATAAGAGCCGTACGCGACGACGCTCCTCTTGCAAATCTGATTGGCATAAATGTGCCCGCAGTTCGAGTGTGGGTGTTCGCCCTGGGATCGTCATTAGCTGCGATCGCAGCAATATTAACAGCCATGGACGTTGGCGTGGACCCACAAGCTGGAATGCCCGTCTTACTAACTGCGGCGGTCGCTCTGATTGTTGGGGGAGTCGGCACGTTCGAGGGTCCGGTAGTTGGCGGATTCGTCTTAGGCCTACTTCAGAGTCTAGTCGTATGGGCTCTCTCAGTTCGCTGGAGCAATGCGGTCACCTTTGCCGTACTCATCGCATTCATGCTCTTTCGGCCTGGAGGACTCGTGGGAAGGCGTCTGCGGTTAGAGGAGACGCAATGAACTACCTTGGCCACATACTTGTGATGATCAGCATCTATGCGATGCTCGGTGGCTCTCTGAATCTAGTTGCGGGGTACACCGGTTTACCGTCAACGTGTCACGCCGCTTTTTACGGCCTTGGTGCTTATTCGACCACCCTGTTAATGATGAGCGCGGGATTGGGATTTTTCTCATCTCTTGGCGTTTCCATCGTTGTTACTGGGTTGCTTAGTCTTGTGATTGCTTTGCCAGCATTGCGATTGAAGGGCGACTATTTTGTGCTTGCGACACTTGGCTTTCAAATCATTGTCGTGGCGTTGTTCTACAACCTAACCAACTTTACGGGCGGGCCAAACGGCATTCCTGGGATTCCTATTCCTCGTCTCTTGGGTTTCGAGTTCGACTCTGTATTTCGATACCTAGTTCTTAGCAGCATAGTGTCTGCATGTGGCTTATTCGTACTCTGGCTCTTGATAAATTCACCGTTCGGTAGACTCTTGCGTGCGGTACGCGAAGATGAGCTAGCTGCGGCCTCATTGGGCAAAAATGTGCCCCGACTCCAAACACTCGCGTTTGCTATCTCAGCGGGGATGGCGGCTGTACCAGGTGCGCTCTTTGCGGGCTACATCCGCTTTATCGATCCCACGACCTTCACTGTGATGGAGTCCATTTTCATTCTCTCGATTGTCGTCATCGGTGGTGCCGGCAGTTTTTGGGGCCCTATCGTTGGCGCCGCATTCATGGTCATTCTTCCCGAAGCGCTCCGGTTCTTAGAGCTTCCATTAGCGGCTGCCGCTAATGTACGCCAGATCACGTATGGCCTGCTTCTTGTGATTCTCATGCGTTTTCGCCCGCAGGGCATGTTAGGAGAGTACAAATTCGAATGAGCCACTCCGAAGATAATAATAAGGAGAACGTAGTCCATTCCGACCCTGTGCTCCGAGTGGACGATGTACATGCAGGCTACGGAAAGAGTGAAATTCTAAATGGGATTTCTCTCTCTATCCGCCCCGGTGAAATTGTGGCTTTAATTGGACCAAATGGAGCCGGCAAGTCAACGCTTCTCAAAGTGATCGCAGGTCTTCTAAAACCAAGCTCAGGCGGAGTTTTTCTCCGAGGTAAGAACGTCGCGAAGATGGCAGTCCACCAGCGCGCGAGAGCTGGTATCGCCTTCGTCATTCAGGGCGGCGCCATATTCCCAAGCCTAACTGTTAGGGATCACCTTCAACTTGGCAGTCTCGGTGCGAAAAGACGTCGAAAGCAGGAAGCTTCGGTTTTATCTTTGGGTGTACTACATACGGTAGATCTTCCCAACAATGATCGGAGTGGGCTCCTATCTGGTGGTCAGCGCCAAGCACTTTCTGTCGCAACAATGATGGCAACAAATCCGAGTGTTCTGCTTTGCGATGAACCATCCGCTGGTCTTGCTCCAGCTTTAGCGAACACTTTAATAAAGCAGATTGCTCTACTTTCACGACAGCAGGGGCTCCCCGTCTTATGGGTCGAGCAACGTCTAGGCGATGTCTTGGCAATCGCAGATCGTGCGGTTCTTTTGATGTCGGGTAAAGTTTCGTCCCAAACCGACCAACCAAAGGAATGGCTTGTTCCCGAAGTCCTTAGTCAACTCACCCTCGGCAAAACATGGGAGCGTTCCAATGGCTAAGCTAAGTTACCGCGAGGCACTAATATTGCGGGAAGCGCGGCGTCTCCACGTCACGATGCGAGGTGTGAAAAGAGATGGGTAATGTTCAGTTGGAGTGTCACGACCTCTCAAAGTCCTTTGGCGGCGTGTGCGCCGTGGACGATGTGGATGTCGCCTTTGAGACAGGGAAAGTTACCGCATTGGTAGGTCCAAACGGTGCCGGAAAAACCACACTCTTTCACTTGATCACCAATGTAATAAAGCCCGATGCGGGCGAGGTTCGTTATCGCGGTCAGAACCTTACTGGAGTCAGACCTTGGGAAGTCGCGCGACGCGGGATTGGACGCCTGTTTCAGGACGTAAGGGTGTTCAAGCGACTGACCGTACTTGAGAATATTCTCGTCGCGTTTAGAGAGGTCGAAAGCCCTTTGGCGGCTCTGTTCAAGAGACGTGGAATCATCCGGCGTGGGAAGGCGCTTGAACTTCAGGCGATTGCATGGCTCGAACTTGTGGATTTGCTTGCGTACCGCAACGTGCCGGCGGAGGCATTGTCATATGGCCAACAAAAACTTCTCGCGATCGCCAGACTCCTTGCCGCAGGCGCAGACGTGTTGCTTTTAGACGAGCCGTCAGCGGGCATCAATCCTATTCTGGTCAAACGCCTCTCGGAAGTAATTAAGAAACTCGCAACCGAGGGCAAGACGATTGTTGTCATAGAGCACAACATGAACGTTGTCCTTGAGATCGCTCAATGGACGTACTTTATGGATGACGGCCAGGTCACGGCTTTCGGGCTACCAGAAGAGGTCTTGGGAGATGTTGGTGTACGTACGCGCTACTTGGGTCTGTAGTTAGAGAATCAACGCAACCCATGGGAGTGGGTTGCGACCAAACAAAGGAGAAATGTCATGACATCAAAAAGTCGTTACGCGCTTATGGCGCTTGTCCTAGTGGCGGCGGCTGTCGTCATCGGGTACTTCGTAACTCATCGGTCCACCGACTCATCAGCAATTACGATCGGTGCAGTGTTGCCGCTCACCGGCGACCTCTCTAACTATAGTGTCGCCTCCCGGAAAGCACTTGAACTTGCGCTTGAGCAGCAAAATGCTAAGGGCGGAATAAACGGAAGAAAACTTGCGTTGACAGTTGAGGATTCTCGCGGTGTCGCCGCACAAGCGGTTTCAGCCTTTAACAAGCTCGTCGATGTTAACCACGCTGTTGCTTGTGTGGGGCCAATTACGAGCCCTGAGGTGCTGTCCGTTGCGCCGGTCGCCAACCAAAAGCATGTTTCTATAATAAGCCCGTCATCCACTAGTGTTGACATTACCAAGGCTGGACCTTACGTCTTTCGTACCATCAACGTGGACTCCATCGAGACTACAGCCTTCGCTGCATACGTAAATCATGACCTTCACATTACGACTGTGGGAATTCTCGCTGATCAAGCAGCAGGAACAATGTCATACGCCAATTCGTTCGCTAAATACTTTGCGGCGCAAGGAGGAACCGTCGCGATAACAGAAGTCCTACCTCAAGGCTCGCTCGATTACCGCTCATCAATATCCAAGGTGCTCGCGAAGAAACCAGCTGCTCTGTATCTCGCTGGTGTGTCAAATGAGATTGGAGAACTCGTAAGACAGATCAGGAGTATAGATCCTCAGATCCCGCTACTGTCATACCAAAGCGCAGAGGACAAGCGAGTTGTTGAAATCGCAGGCGATTCCGTAAACGGGCTGGTATTTTCTTCCACAACTTTACCGGAAAGCGCGCTTGGTGCCGCGCACGCGACATTCGCGAGTGATTTCTCAAAAAAGTTTGGCGAGCAACCTGGAATCTTCGGTGCCGAAAGCTATGATGCCTTCAACATTGTCGCCGAGGCGTTGCGACGCTGCGGTGACGATACGAGTAAGCTTGCTACATGCATTGGGCAGACCTCGAAGTTTCCCGGCGCGAGCGGCGAGATCACATTTGATGAGAATGGTGATGTACATAAGCCCATCGCTTTTTACCGTTACAGCAACAAGGCCCCAGTTGTCTTGGGCGTAGGCAAATAGCTGAAACATGAAAGTAAACCGAGTACTCCTAGTCTCCTCGCCTCTTGATGATGACGAAGGGCGGAGGGAAGCAGTGAATTCCCGTTGTTTTCCTCCGCTCGGATTGCTGAGGATCGCAACGCAACTTCAGTGCGACGTTCCTGCCGTTGAAACGAAAGTAGTGGATGGGGATCTAATCGGCTTGCCGGCCATAAAGAATCTTGTTGAGTCATTCCAGCCGGACATCGTCGGGGTTAGTGTCCTTACGACTGCCTACAAATCGGCCCTCGAAATCGCAACCCACTCCAAGGACTGTGGGGTGGGTCATGTGGTATTTGGCAATGATCACGCGTCTTTCTTTCCGGAAATTATTTTGCGGCGTCACGCAACTGTCTCCTTCATAATTGTTGGTGATAACGGTGAACGTGATTTCGTAGACTTGATCGCCGCTATACGAAGCGATCTTAATCCATTTGAGACTGTTTCCAATCTCCATGCTATTGTCGACGGTAAGCTGCTTTCGAGCTCGGGGGGTAGTGGTCTACCCAAAGCCATGCAGCCTCGAAAGGCAAATTGGGCTGACCCCCAATTTCTTGGCGACACAATCGGGACGTATCAAAATGCCTATGCTTCGAGATTCGGAAAGTTTCACAACACTGAATCGGTAAGGGCCTTCCTGGTGAACAATGCGAAAGGCTGTTACAAGGGGAATGACCGCTGTTTCTATTGCTCGATTTATGACCTGAAGATCCAAACAGGGAGTACCGAATCATTTTGGGATTTGATCCGCGGATACTGGAAGATGTATGGCTTCAACTTCTTTTTCGAAGTTTGTGACAACTTCAGCGGCAACATGGGGATCGATTCGGGGGATTCGGAGATGCTTGCAAGGCTCAAAGGTTTTCCTGACGCTGAGGTTAACAAAAGAGCGATAGCTATGTTGAGTCAGAGAGGCATTCAGATTCATGGTTCCTTTGTCTTAGGTGGACCCGCCGAAAATGAAACATCTCTTTCTAATACTCTATCTCTGATTAAAGAAGCGCTCGCAGAACCTGCAGTTGTTGCGATGGAAGTGAGCCCTCTATTTCCAATGCCCCAAGCTCCCGTATGGGATCTCTTTCTTGGCGACTTGGGGAAGCCGGGCTCACAATCAAAATTCGAACAGATCGCGACCGCGTTGGGAAAAAAACAGCGAGAGTTCGAGCCGGTCTGGGCTAAAACTCGCGCGGAGTTCTCTGCTAACGATGTGATCGACCTATCTTTGGCGAGCCAAATGTGGGCAGACCACTTTACTCTGCTGGGACATGCGCCGCTTCAGGCAATCGTGAGCGACCTAAATGTAAAGATAAGCGAAGCCGGCAAAATCACCGGAGGCTTCGGATAATGACTATTTCGACCGACCTCAGCAAGGTTTTGGATTCTCTCCTACGAGACTCGAGGCGGAGCTCACGGGGATCATCCGATCTATTGCGAACATTGGATAGTGTTTGGTATGGGTCACCCTCACGCCAGAAGGGTACGTTCTTCCGTTTGAACGATAAAGCGTTCGATGTACCTGAACTCGACGCTTTCCGCCAATTTGCTCTTGAATTGAGAAAGACACCGCTCCAGATGACTAATGGCTTCGCCATTTTGGATTATTCATTGCCTCGGTTTCCAAAGGACTACACAAACGCTCTCTATCTCCTGCTGGACGAAGCGCGGGAGACGGAGATTGAACTCTATGCACGAAGATTAACTGGCTTGTACCATTACAAAGACATCGGGGACAGAATCTTTGACTCGAACAAGGTAATACTCTCACACCCTCATTACGAAAACTTCATTCTTTCACGAGCTGCGTCAAAGTCGGATAGAACTGACGACGAGTACTTTATCGACCTCGTACAGGTAGAGAAAGAACTAAGAGTTCTACTGAATGGTGAAATGGACCTCTTGTTCAAGACAGAAGGCGGTGAATATCTTGAGGCGCTAGCTGAGGTTTATAAAAAAATTAGTTTGGAACCTTGTAGGAGTGGAATTCCGGGAATACTGACAACAAATTGTTCTCCATTGGTGTGCGACGTTGTACTTGGAGCGCCTGAGACCAAGGAAGTAGGAGGACAAATGTATGCAGATGTCCAGAGCGCTTTCGTTACTTACCTGGTCTTCTTCCTTTCAATCATGCCGTCTTCGCCCGAGGAGTTCGTGTACTTTCCTGTGCAAATGGTCGCGGGCTCGGAGCAAACGTTGCGATGGGTCGGGGGTATCCTTCTGCCTTTAGTGAGGACCTCGAATCGTGAGCAAAGAGTTGCGCTGAAGAGTGCGGTGCAAGTGATCGTATCAAGCTTCTATTCCGCTTATACCGACGCACTCTTGCTTAAGTCGCTAGAGGGCGCAGCTCAGGCACAAATAATGTCCCGAAACATGTCGCATAACATCGGCAGCCATGCTCTAGCGCGAATCAAGGCAAGTGACATGAGGAATGCGCCAGAAGACTCTGAACGCCTTCTTGGATACCTTCAGGAGCGAATGGATTTCGTTGCACGAGTGGCTACTGAGTGGCCCGCGTGGCGCGAGCCAGTTTTATTCTACGCAGATCTTATTCATGGGTTTCTAAAACAAGGATTGCTATTGAACAATCTTGTGGCGGACGATGGCTATGAGGCGGCAAAGCATCAAATAGAGTTTCGAGTTCAACTTCCAGTCGGCGATGCGATGTTGTTTAGGTACGAAGAAGGGGACACCAATGGTGATGATAGGCATTCAGAATTCCGGCGACCAAAAGTCGAGGACCTGGGAGGAGAACCTTCCTCCGATTTGCTTGTATCGATTCCAGGCGGACCGGTGGGGCGTCAAGCATTTTACGGTTTTCTAGAAAACGCGATTCGAAATGCCGCGAAACACAACCCGGGATGTCAACCGCTACGAGTAGCCCTCGAACTAGCTGAGTGCCGAGCCATAGATGGCTCAGAATCCAAATTCTATCGTCTAAAGTACAAGGACTCCGTCAGCTTATTGGACTTACGTTCGGACTTGGTGGCTCGTGTCCGTTCGAATCTCCTCGAAGATTTAGTTAACTCTAAGTCCAGAAAGCCGATTGACCACGCCTGGGGTCTTCAAGAAATGAAGCTGTATGCGCGGTATCTTGCTCATCCATTTGAGAATGAAAAGGATGATCCATTCATCGAACAACAGGAGGGACATCTGCTCTGGGCGAAAGGCGAACGATTCCTTGACGATGAAGTCCGACTTCCGACGGAAATCGCTAAGACTGAAGAACAAACGACCCCAAACACAGACGAAGAAGAAGTCCTGTCTTATACTCTTGGGCTGCAACGTCCATGTTTGGCCTTAGTTGTGGGTAGCCACTTTGTTCCTGCCGACGAGGAAACTCGTCGCCGTTACGGTCTTGAGACCCTTGAGGGAAATTGGGAGAGACTCTCGCCAAAGTTACTTCACCACACAGCTCCCGCGTTGCTCTATTTTGTTCAGACCCTAAGTGAAGAAGACGAAGGAAAATTCCTTTTGTGGTTGAAAGATAACAAACGGACATTACCGGCCCGCACGTTAATTAGACCTTCCTCTAACCTTGACGGTTCTAGGCTGCGTAGTCAATTACGACAGATAGGGCTTTCTAATCGGGTTAGGGTGGACTGTGATCCTGCGCCGCTTGTATGCGAGTTGCAAGACTCTCCTAGAAGTCCAGAACTTGCAGTTCAAGGTTGTCTGCTCGATTTATATCGTCGCTGGTTGATTGCCGTAGCTGCTGAACGTGGTTTTGACTCGCCGTTTAATATCATTATCTATTTTGACCGGGATAGGTCCCCATATCCTCAGCGTTGGGCTAATCTGCGACAAAGTGCTTCTACCTTTCGCCTTGATGATATCCTTAACGTTTTTCCAATTGGTAAGCAGAATACCCCTACCTCCGTGAACCCTCCCAGCACAATCATGTTGGAACCATGGAAAGTTGTCACTCGCTCCTGGGATGACATGGACAAAAGGTTCCTCGATTCGCTCAGCGTCGGTCAAGGGGTCAAGGGAACGTGGCTGGTCTTTGATAACCACAGAAGAGGAAAACCGCACACGGTATCACCAAAGTTTTATCAATACTTGGGCGCGCATTCAGACGATGCAACACCACATCCAAACAATCGTGAGGCATTCGACCGAATGACTAATGTGCCAGAAGGATTCGCTGGTCTCCTTTCTCTTCTCCAACTCGTAGAAGCCTGTCTACTTCGTGTTTTGGTTCTAGACGAGCGAGTGGCAGCACTAGCCTTAGAGCTTGAGCGAACTGATCAAGTCAGACCGCGATGGAGACTGACTTGGAAGAAATCGAAAGAAGGGACGGAATATGGCGATAAGGTAACTAGTCAGTTCGGTGAGGCGGGGATTTGTTTCTCGCCTTTTGTTGACGTGCTCCATGACGACGAAGTCAATCATATTTGTTTGCTACACAGCGAAGGAACTGTAAGGTGGCTTAATCATGAAGATGGGGATTTGTTTCCAAGCATAACCCTGAATGGTAGCGAGGTCACGCAATGCGTCGCTTTAGGAGTAGACGGCAATCCCTCTGCAGAGCGGATCCCTTCGTCAGTCGAAGGGGGAGGACCATTCTTCGACGTGGTGATTGTGCATAAGGGCCTTTTGGAGTGGTTGTCTGAATCTGTAGCCGACCATTTTAATCCAGAGGTTTTTCTGGAGTCATTGCATCAATTGGGCGCGCGCGTCATTCTTACTTCTGGGCGCGGCGCGCAGATTGAAGGATCTTCAGCACGCTATCCTTTCGTCGAGTTTGCAGTACTCGAGAGCTATCTAGTTCGAGAATTATCCAAAGCGTCTCTCGCTAACGTGCTTATGGCTGTGACTGGGCAGGAGCGGCAGCAATGAACCACGAAGACGGCTTAGTCATTGTTGTAAGTAAATTAGGTGAGAGGGAGAGGCTATTCTTTTCGCGCTGGGGATTGAAAGATCCAGAGGAGTCTCCTTATGTTAGATACATCAGTGCGGACGCCTGTGAGTGTTCCGCAGACAACAGTATCATGATTTTGATTCGAGGAGACCTCGGGTATCTTCCCGATCGCGTGGTACTTGCCACGCGCGCAACTCAAGCAGCGATTGGCGACTCTTTTCTACTGGTTCATACGGGCGATGCTCAGGAGATGAGAAAGGCCCTTGCAGGAAAACTGCCTTCATCCGAGTTTTCCATTGAATGGACCTCTCTAATTCAACGGAGCTTCTCGCTACGATCGGATGAGGAACCGTATCTGATTATTCGGAATGAGCTAGCTTCCTACGCCGCCGCGAAACAGAATACAAAGTTTTTGGAAGCCTTCATTTTCCTCAGACAAACCTTAAGCAACGCCCTGGCTTCGCATCCTGGCGGAACCGAAAGCGCAGAGACTAGGTCGCGAGCGGCACTTGAAAACTTGGACTCCCAAACTAAGCGACTCAACGCCGGTCTTCCCGCGATCAAACCTCGCCCCCGACTGAATCCGATATCAGCCCTAATACACGATGTAGTCAGTCGATTCGATGCGCTCCTAATTGATTTACAAACGAGTCTCGGCGACGAGAGTTACTGGACCGAAGAAAAGGATCGTTACAAAGGTTCAATTGGAGATTATTTGGATAGGCTCAAAACTCTTCTGACTGAGTCCGATACGGGAGTGACAGACCTCGAAACGGTTCCGCACATCGCCACTAGGATCTTTCAAAGCGATCTAATCACCGAAGAAGATAGGATCAGACTACAGGAAGCAACTGCTGATTTGGAAAAGATGGCGCCCGATCAAGCTTGGCAGAGCGCCTTCGAACTATTGAATGCCATCAACGAAGGAACGCATCACAAAGTCATCCAACCAGACTACGATGCTCTACGTCTGTGGCTGAATACCCTACGTCAGAAACTTACTGTATTGGACGACCTCTTTAAGAAGTCCAGACCACCAGCGATCAATACGTAGGGAAGTCTCATGGTTGTTGAGGGAATAGTGCAATGGCGATGCGCACTGCACTTCTTCTGCTAACCAAGCAGTCGAGGCACATCGAGAGCGCGACAAAAGCCTGGCTAGAACGATCCTGCCGCGTTGATGTTCGTGTTCGCACGCTTCCCTCGATCCCTGAAAATGGGACACCGTCAGCTCCATGGGTCGCGGAGACGTTTTCCGAAACAGCGGCCTGGATCGAGAAGAACGCATCTGAATTTGGAGGACCGACGGCACTTCGTGAACTCGCTATATATATCGAAGCTTACGATCCAGACATTTGCGGATGGGAAGATCTCCAACCTCTGTCCGGCACGGATGGCCCGCAGATGGCTTTGGTTGCAATGCTCCTATTGGCCTTCCCGGAGGTACATTGGGTCTTCTATACGCCTTATTCTGATCCAGATGGCATAAAATTCTTTTCTGCACACAATCTCACGAATCCAAGCTCACTTGACTCACTCTCCAAGCTGCATCGAGCGGGTTTCGCTCCTCTCTTTGATCCTGTCGGAGTTCGCGAGTTGATCCGCAGCAACTTGCGCAGGGAAAGGATCGGCGAAGATACACTTCATGAAGAACTACCACGCCGCCAGCATGAAGCGGTAGCACTAGACGAGGAGTCGGAGTATGCATTCTTTACTGCTTATCTTGCTTATCGAGTTGGCTTCAGGACTTGGTCCATCGCGTCGATGGGACTAATGAGGTGGCGTCTGGCGAAGCGGGAAGAGCCAGGACCTCTAGCACTTTCCCTCGAAGACGTTTTCCTATCCTTTCCGGATCGAACCTTTGAAGAGCCACTTTCCGATCTTCAGGAACGTTATGAGACCTTCCCCGCGCTCGCAAATGTTGAGCATCGCGTCCTCATCACAGTTGGTCGCGGTCTCGGCGAATCAGGAGGAGGTAACTCAGCTCAAAACCGCGCATTCTTGAAGCAACAGGGAGGATCATTCTCGATTCTGTATAAACCACTGATCGGATTTGTTGAGACCGCGCGAAAGGCTCGCTTAAAGAAAGTCTTGGATTGGCCTCCGCCAAAGCGAAAGCGATCGCAGGTCGAATCTCATGGTCATAGCGCGCCTGGTCGCCTACTTGCCGTCGCAGGCGTACTCTTAGCGAGAGCACAGGTTTTGTTGAACTCGTCGCCGACAGTGCACGATGCTATTCAGGCTGCCGTTCTCGCACTTGATGCAAAGGAGCTACTCGGCGGCCGGACACCAACGCTTGCTCTCAGAGCAATCGCACTTCAGCAGGAAGCCGAGATTGCCGCAGAGAGTCTTTCTCTCGGAGTGCAGCACAATCTGGATGTGCGAAGCCGTTTGCAGGACATTAGAACAGAAGTGGAGTTTGTTGGGCGGTGGGTACATCCTTCACAGAAGAAACGTTCCGTTCTAAACGCGCGCCTTTCTATTGCCGAACAACTGGCCAAGCGGTTTCACGATCTAAATCAAATTGAGGAAGAAGCTTCATGCCTGGCTGAGGCGCGCCGTCTTAGGTTTGACTTTTGGGTACTAGAGAATCCCGCCAGATGGCCACTCTGGCCCTTTCTTAGATACTTGGCTTTCTCGTTATCCTCTATAGGCCGATTTGTCGCGGTCGTCTTAGCGTGGACTCTATTTTTTGGCGCAAGCTACTATGTGCTCGGCTTGATAACCGGAAAGCCAAACCTCTTTTTCGGTGACGCCATGGCCTCGTCTGCTAGGCTCTTTTTTACAGGTAGCAACTCCAGTAATTGGGATACATTGAGGCTGTTGAATGGAAAAATGGACGGTTGGGAGATCTTTTGGAGGTGCTGGATAATGTTCCAGAGCATCGTGAGCTTTACAAATCTCGGGCTATTGCTCTCTCATTTATATATGATCGTGTCTAGGAGGTAGCACATGTGGTTGATCCTCACATCGTTTCTCGCGGTATTGCTGCTGTCTGTGTTAGGAGGGGCCATTCGTGTGAACAGTGGAAATAACCAACGCGTAGCCCTAGTCAGTCCAGATACTGGTTTGCGAGCAGCCGCAACTCTGGCTCTCTTGGCTATAATTGCGGTAGTCCTCAACATTGTTAAGGACACGTTGAGTGACAGCGGATTCGTAACAAAACTCATCGCGGCCACTTCTCAGTCTGGCGGGGTTAGTTGGCCCACAGCCTTGGTCATTTCAGTGCTTATGGTTGCAATGACAATAATCGTGATGGGTGCCTTGTGGTCGATTTGGGGTATCGTGAGGCAAGATTGAAAGTTAAAGCTCGCTCATTATTACCATCAGTGCTCCTGGTGGACGACTCCGAGGATTTTTGCCGATCCCTGGAAAGAGCTCTTCGCTCCTCGTACAATGTCTGCGTCGCGAGTTCACGGAAAGAAGCTCTTAACAAGTTAACGTCTCCTCCAGACACCGTGCTTCTTGATCTTCGTCTTTCTGAGAACGATGAGACGAGTGCGGAGGCATTGGATCTTCTGCAAAAACTTCGCAGCGAATTCCCTCAAATACCTGTGATCATGATCACAGCATACGGAGACGTTGATACCGCAGTTGAATGCATGCGTCTTGGCGCTGCTGACTTCATCCAGAAGGACAGCGATATCCGGGTTCTCAAGGCGCGCATTGAAAAGGCTTTGGAGGCAGCAAGCCTCTCATCTCGATTGCTGAGGCTTGAAGCAGAGTTGGCAATAGTAGAGCCGCGGAAAATTGTGGGAACCTCGGACGCAATTTGCGAGATCAAAGAGATGATCGCAGCCGTAGCTCGGGACGGTCAGACGAGCGTACTAATTAAGGGGGAAACGGGAACTGGCAAAGAGTTGGTCGCTCGGTCAATTCACGCGTCAGGTCCGCGCTCTAATTTTCCTTTCGTCGGAGTTGCCCTCGCCGCCTTGCCATCCACAACGGTCGAAGCCGAACTCTTCGGTCATGAACCCGGCGCCTTTACTGACGCGCGACGTCAAAACGCCGGGCTGATCGAAAGAGCTCATAGAGGCGTATTGTTCCTCGACGAAATTGGAGAACTTCAACCTACCGTTCAAGTCAAGCTTCTTCGTTTTCTCGAAGAGCGAGTCGTGAGGCGTCTCGGTGGCCAACTAGAGATTCCCGTTGATGTGCAGATTCTGGCCGCAACCAATGCTGATTTAGCAGGTCTAATTCGCGAAGGGCAATTTCGCGAGGATCTCTATTATCGACTGAAGGTCTGTGAGATCCCCCTTCCGCCGTTACGAGAACACCCCCAAGACATCCCAGCTTTGATCGAATATTACCTCACGAGGCTCGGCAGCAATAAAGGAATCCGACAAGTGTCGAAGTCGGCGTTGGCCGTTTTAATCGAATTCCACTGGCCGGGAAATGTCCGTGAGTTGCGCAATGCTCTTGAGTCCGGGATTGTGAGAGCCAGCCTTCGCCGACATTTGGATGTGGAACTGGAGGATCTCCCAGAAGATATACGGACTTCGACCGAACGAAACTATGAGCCGTCCTTCGAGCATTCCAATGAACAGTCAATTGGATTGGAGGAAGCTCTCGCCCGAACCGAACTCGGACAAGTTGAAGCCGCCCTCCTTAAGACACACGGTAAGAAGGCAGAGGCTTGGAAACTGCTTGGTCTGAACGACCGCTATGTTTTTAGTCGTCGGATTCGCCGATTGTTTAGTCGTTTTCCGGAGCTGGCTGCAAAATATCCAGCAGTGAAGGCGGCGTTCTCAGATAATGGCAAAAAGTAGAATGAGCAACTGGCTTTTTCTCTAACGGCTTTCGTATGACTAGTTCTGTTAATAATATTCATACTAATCCATGACTATTCTTGTTCATTACCGGCTGAGAGATGCTGCGACATCGCGTTCTTGCGATTGGCTATCACTTCGCGCTAGCGCCAAATATTCTTGCCTCGTCACTTCATCGTTCTGCCGCTCTGCGTAAATCTCCAGATTGATCTTCTCCTTGTCTGTGAACTGCGGCTCGCTACCGTGCGCCCCGGAAGCCAATTCTCGCGCGGTCGCGTAATAGTCTTTCGCCTTCTCAAAATCACTAACCAGGCGGCCGTGATGTTCGCGCGCCGCAACATTTATTGAGTGTCTATGATCACGTTGCTGAGTTGATTCAATCGCTCGGGCGAGGTAATCCGTTAGGGTTCGGGCCTCGACTTCACGCAACGTTCCGGTGCGATGATCACCTAGATTGAGTGAAGCCACTCGCTTGCTTTCAAGAAAGTGCTCTAAGCGCTCCTTCGTTTCCTGCACGCCGATCTCGGCCATAATCTCTCTGGCGACGGCGCGGCCTTCCCAGGAGCTTTCGCGATCATTCTTAAAGGCAGTCTTTTCCCAGGCATCTACTTCGCGCAACAACTCTGAATCGCGCAGCGTTTCGGCGCTCGTTTCTAGCGCTCTTATTTGGTAAGGCTCATACTTAGGCTCGGGCGTCTCTTTGCCCGCCCGCTCGCGCGTGCGATGCTCGCGATCGTAGGCATCTTCAAGAAGCTCAGACATGTCGCGCGCAAGATCGCGATCGGCAATGAGCGGTTCCCGACGCTGATCGATCTGTCGAGCGACTTCGCCACGTATGAATGTCAAATGTTCAACTTCATTTACGGCTTTCTCTCGTTCAGCGGGAGAATAGTTGAAACGCGTCAATGACCGAACATCCAAGCGCATCGCTCGATCAGGAACAAACTTGCTGTCTTCTCGCCGGCGGGAGATCTGTTTGTCGAGCGCGGCCAATGACCAGCGCTCGCCGTGGACTTCATAAGGCGTAAGGTGGACTGAGGCTTCAAACTTTTCCAAACGCTCATTTCGAGCCATCAAATCCGTCCGCGCTACGTCCACTTGTGCGGCCAACATGGAGGCCTCATCATCGGTGCGTGTGGGTGACTTGTATTCTCGCCCGAGAGCTACGCGCAGCTTCTCCAACTCGTCTACTCTTTCGGTCAGGTTCAGCTTTACGGCGGTCTCCTGAAGTTCCGAAAGAGTTTCGCGCGACAAGATTGGAATCAGCCGTTTTTCGGAAGGAGTTTCATAACGCTGCGTTAGTACCTGCTCGACCTTCGCTAGAGTTCCGCGCAGCGAGCCGACGTCTTTTCCGAGAGCGGCTATTTTCGCTTCTCGGGCTTCTAGCAATTGATCAAGTGTTTCCCGATGACGCGACAGGTCAGCCTCAAAAGCCTGTTGTCTGGCGGCACGATCAGGCGTATTCGTGCGTTGCGCGCGCGCGGAGGCGCGACGATTCACGTCCAGTTCAGAAATCTTTCTCTCGTCATTAGTCGTCTGATCGACGACGTTGAATCTAAAGGTATCGCCATGTTTGACGGCACGTTCATGCCATACTTCGGCAAAAGCCAATCGCAGGCTGAATTCCAAGTGTTTGCCGAGCGCAATCCGGTAGTCGGCATGATCCTTCTCCCACAAGACAGCGCCTTCGCGCCAACTTGCGGCAACCGACCGATGATCCGGCGACTGATGCGAAGATGCGTTTCTCCAACTCTTGTGTTGTCTGGTGAGCTTGTCATCTCTGGCATCGTTTTCCGGCGCTGGGATGGCTTCGCGCCCGCTACTTTTCGTTTGTATGCCCTGACTAAGTTCGTCCCATGCGTCACGCGCCCTGGCGCGATCTTGATTCTGTCCGAGAAAACGATCTTGCTGTCTATCGAGCGCTGCGAGAAACCTGTCGCCGATTTTTCCCGGTACGATCACTTCCTTGCCGTCAACTACTTGTTTGTGCGGCAAGAGACTGGTTCGGATTCTCCCAAGTGGCTTTTCACGGATTGCTCCGCGCTCAACGGCTTGGTTTCTCAGTACGATGTGAGCGTGGGGATTCTCGGAGTTGCGGTGAATGCCGGCGACCCATGTCAACCCTTCTACGTTTAGCTCCTCGGCCATGCCTTTCATGCCTTCGCGGATGACGCGGCGCAGGCCGGCCTGTCTTTCCTTTTCGTCCTTACCGAGCTTCTCGAAGTCTTCTTCCTGAAAGCTCACAGACAAATGCATCAAGTCGTCTTTCTGCGGTTGTCCTTCGACGGGATCGAGAATGCGGTCCGCTTTACGATAAGTGAGGCCATCGCGATCTTCGCTGAAAAGCGAACGCGGGCCTGGCCCTTCGCGTGTCGGGTCCTTTTCGCGTTCGGCGATATAGCGAGTAGTCCGACTTACGCCGCCGCCTCCGCCAGTCGAGATGATGTGAAAGACAACTCGCATTGGAGTTATCTCTTGTTTTGCGGAGGCGAATCCTGCTTGAGCAACCCGAGCATTGCGAGCTGTGTGTAAGTCGGTGTGCCGGTGAGTGCGGTCGCTTCTTTCAGATCTAGTGGCGGGCCTTTGAACTTCTCTCGATCAGTAGGTGTCAAAATTAAGAAGTAACTACTGGCTTCGCTGGCATGAGCGCCCAACGGAATCGCCCAGAGGGTGCAACGCGTGGGACTGATCCACGTGTAAAGATAATAGTAGTTCTTGGTTACCAGGG
>WNFT01001966.1_pt1 | contig 20041 bp, 16 predicted proteins | sample 5400191 | NCBI WGS metagenome assembly WNFT01 (sample SAMN13153359, study PRJNA577476) | soil metagenome | isolation source: 80 cm saprolite under Madrone tree | place: USA:California | collected 2016-06-14 | reverse complement strand
GCGCAGATCGTCTGGGCCATCTGCTTCAAGTGGAACGAGGTCACGGGCGGCGAGCAGGGCATGCCGGAGGTGCCGTACCCGGACCTCGCGTGGATGGGGCGGCTGCCCTGGCTCGACGGTCTGAGGATCAGCGACCACTTCTACCTGCTGACGGTCGTGCTGGTGGCGCTCTGCCTGTTCCTCCTGCATCGCGTGGTGCGCTCGCCGTTCGGCCGGATGCTGACCACCATCCGTGAGAACGCCGAGCGCGCGGAGTTCATCGGCGTCCACGTGCGGCGCTACGAGCTGGCGGCCTTCGTGCTGGCCGGCGCCTTCGCCGGACTGGCCGGCGGCCTCTTCGGCATCTTCAACCGCGGCGTGTTCCCGGACTTCGCGTACTGGACCAAGTCGTCCGAGGTGCTGATCATGACGCTGCTGGGCGGGATGGGGACGTTCTACGGCCCCAGCGTGGGCGCCCTGGCCCTCATCCTCCTCAACCAGCAGATCGTCTCCTACACGGAGTACTGGCCCTTCGTGCTCGGCACGATCCTGGTCGTGCTGCTGTTCGGCTTTCCCGGCGGGCTGGGCGGCGCCATCGAGCTGCTCGGGCGCCGACTCGCCAGGCCGCGGCGTGCTTGAGGTGCGCGGCCTCACCAAGTCGTTCGACGGCTTCGTCGCCGTCTCGCGCGTCTCCTTCGACGTCGCCAAGGGCAGCGTGTGCGCCATCATCGGGCCCAACGGTGCCGGCAAGACGACGCTCTTCAACCTGATCACCGGCCACCTGCGCTGCGACGCGGGGCGGGTCGTGCTCAACGGGCGCGACGTCACCGGCGTGCCGCCGCACGAGCTCTGCCGCGTGGGTGTCGGCCGCTCGTTCCAGCGGACCAACATCTTCGCGAAGCTGACCGTCTTCGAGAACGTCCAGGCCGCCTTCCTGTCGCATCGTGGGCGCGGCTGGAACCTCTTCACGCCCGTCCGCGACCTCTACCGCGACGAGACGCTGCGCCTGCTGGACTCGCTGGGGCTCGCCGACCGCGCCGGAGAAATCGCCGGCTTCCTGTCGCACGGCGCGCAGAAGCAGCTCGAGCTGGGCCTGGCCCTGGCCCTCGAGCCCGACATCCTGCTGCTCGACGAGCCCACGGCCGGCATGTCGGCCACCGAGACGCGGGAGACCATCCGCCTGGTCGACCGCATCGCGCGCGAGCGCGGCTTGACGCTGCTGTTCACCGAGCACGACATGGAGGTCGTCTTCTCCATCGCGCAGAAGATCACCGTGCTGCACCAGGGCCGCGTGATCGCCGACGGCTCCCCGGCGGCCGTGCGCGCCGACGCCGAGGTGCGCCGCGTCTACCTCGGAGAGCGCCGGTGAGACAGCCTGTGGCAAGCCCGAGGCGCGCCACGGCTGCGCCGGGGCGCGTCCGAGCGATGGGGGGCGTGGGGGGCCATGTCGGGGCCCCCCACGACGATTGGTGAACGCGCCGCTGCTCGAGGTGCGCGAGATCCACACGGCGTACGGGCTGTCGCGCGTGCTGTTCGGCGTCTCGATCGAGGTCGGCGCCGGCGAGTGCGTCTGCCTGCTCGGCCGCAACGGCGTCGGCAAGTCCACCACCATGCGCTCGATCATGGGGCTCACCCCGCCCCAGGCGGGGCGCGTGGCCTTCAAGGGCGTCGACATCACCGGCTGGGAGTCGTACCGGGTCGCGCGCGCCGGCATCGGCTTCGTCCCCGAGGACCGGCGCATCTTCGCCGATCTCACCGTCTGGGAGAACCTCGACGTGGCCCAGCGCGGCGGCGGCTGGACGACCGAGCGCGTCTTCGATCTGTTCCCCACGCTGCGCCAGCTGACCGGCCGTAACGGCGGCTATCTCTCGGGCGGCGAGCAGCAGATGCTGACGATCGCGCGCACGCTGATGGGCAATCCCGAGCTGCTGCTGCTCGACGAGCCGTCGGAGGGCCTGGCGCCGCTGGTCGTCGACCACCTCGGCGAGCAGATCGCGCGCCTCAAGGCGGAGGGGCTGACGATCCTGCTCGCCGAGCAGAACACGGAGTTCTCGCTGCGCCTCGCCGACCGCGTCTACGTGCTGGAAAAGGGCGCCATCCGCTTCAGCGGCGCCGCCGCCGCGCTGCGCGACAACGAGGCCCTTCGCCACGAGCTGCTGGCGCTCTAACCGATGACCGCGCGGCGGCGGGCGCGGCGTCACTGGGTTCGCCGCCTTCTCGGGCTGATCGTGATGGTCCTGCTCGGGTGGCTGGTGTGGGTAGCCGCCACGTGGCCGGACGTCCGCGCCCTCGCCACGCAGCCGCCGACGACCACGGCCTTCATCGAGCGCTACCAGGAGCGCGAGCGCGCGGCCGGCCGCACGCCGCGCGCAGAGTGGCGGTGGGTACCCTACGGCACCATCTCGCTGCACCTCAAGCGCGCGGTGCTCGTGGCCGAGGACATCGGCTTCTACCACCACCACGGCTTCGCCCCCGGCAACATGCGCGTGGCCATGACGGAGGCGCTCGAGGAGCGCAAGATCCCGCGCGGCGCCTCGACGATCACCCAGCAGCTCGCGAAGAACCTCTGGCTCACGCCCTCGCGCAGCCCGCTGCGCATTCGGCAAGCCGGCGGCCGAGCTGGACGAGGACGAGGCGGCGCAGCTGGCGGCGGGCCTGCCGAAGCCGCGCGCGTGGCACCCGGGGGTGAAGACGCCGGCCTATCGCCGCTACGCCCAGAACATCCGGCGCCGCATGGACCGCGCCGAGCTGCCGGGAAAGCTCCTGCAATAAGGAGAGCGCGTGGACACGATTCTCCAGCTGCTGCTCAACGGTCTCGCCGTCGGCTGCATCTACGGCCTGGTCGCCCTCGGCTTCGTCCTCATCTACAAGGCCACCGAGCTCGTGAACTTCGCCCAGGGCGACCTCCTCATGCTCGGCGCGTTCACGTGCTACATGTTCGTCGTCTGGTACGGCCTCGGCTACTGGGCCGCGTTCGCGCTCGCCATCGCCATCGTGGCGCTCTTCGGCGCCGCGCTCGACGCGACCGTCCTGAGACGCGTGATCGGCCAGCCACAGTTCGCCGTGGTCATGCTGACCATCGGCCTCGGCGCGATCTTCCGCAGCTTCGCGTCGATCACGTGGGGCTCGGAGATCTACACGCTGCCGACGCCCTTCAGCGCGCGGGCCACGCGGCTCGGCGGCGTCACCGTGAGCCACGAGTACGTCTCGATCATCGTGGGCACGGTGGTGCTGTGCGCGGCGCTGTACACGTTCTTCACCTACACCAGAGTCGGCGTGGCCATGCAGGCGGCCTCGCAGAACCAGCTCGCCGCCTACTACATGGGCATCCCCGTCAAGCGGATGTTCTCGCTCATCTGGGCGATCTCCGCCGGCGTGGCCGCCATCGCCGGCGTGCTGCTGGCCCCGGTCTCGCTGATCGACATCAACCTCGGCTTCATCGGCCTCAAGGCGTTCGCGGCCGCCGTCCTCGGCGGCTTCGGCTCCATTCCGGGCGCGCTCGTCGGCGGCCTCACCATCGGGCTCATCGAGCTGTTCGCGGGCGCCTACCTCCCGCACGGGGTCAAGGACGTCGCGGCGTACGTGGTGCTGCTCGTCGTGCTCGCGGTGCGGCCGCAGGGCATCTTCGGCGCCGTGGGTCGCAAGAAGGTCTGACGCCGTGCGCTTTCTCTTCAAGACCTCCTACGCGCAAGAGCTGGGGCTCTTCCGCGACAACGTCCAGCGCAACTGGTACGTCGCCCTCTTCGCCGCGCTGCTGGTGCTGCCGCGCGTCGTGCCCGACTACGTCGGCGACATCAGCCTCGTCTTCATCTACGGGCTCTGCGGGCTGTCGCTCATGGTCCTCGCCGGCTACACCGGGCTCATCAGCCTCGGCCACGCCGCCTTCCTGGGCATCGGCGCCTACGCGCACGTCTTCTTCGCGCACGATCTGCAGCTGCCGTGGATCGTCTCCGTCGCGCTCGCCTGCGTGATCACGGCCGCGGCCGGCGTGCTGGTCGGCCTGCCCGCGCTCCGCATGACGGGGGTGTACCTCACCATCGCGACGCTCGCGTTCGCGCTGATCATCCAGGAAATCTTCTCGCGCTGGGATCGCGTCACCGGCGGCCTCAAGGGCAAGCCCGTGGACAAGCCGGTGCTGTTCGGATTCTCGTTCGCGAGCGAGCTGGCCTTTTACTTCCTGTGCCTCGCCGTGCTCATCGGCGCCCTGTGGCTGACCGCGAATCTGCTGCGGGCCCCGACGGGACGCGCCTGGGTCGCCATCCGCGACAGCGAGATCGCCGCGCAGTCGATGGGCGTGAACGTGGCCGTGTACAAGACCATGGCCTTCGCCTACTCCGCGGCCCTCATGGGTGTCGCCGGCGCGCTCTTCGCCCACAAGATCGGCTTCCTCGCGCCTGACATCTTCAGCGTGCTCCTGTCCATCCAGCTGCTGCTGATGGTCGTGGTGGGCGGCCTCGGCAGCCTGCACGGGGCGCTCTACGGCGCCGTCTTCGTGGCGATTCTCCCCGTGCTGATCTCGCAGGCGCGCGACGCCGTCCCGGCGTGGCACGGCCTGGACCGGTTCGTGACGCAGCCCGGCCTCGAGCCCGGCCTGTTCGGGCTGATCCTCGTGCTCTTCATCCTCTTCGAGCCCCTCGGGATCTACGGACGCTGGATGAAGGTCAAGCTGTACTTCGCGATGTTCCCGCTCTACAAGCGCGCCACGTTCAAGCGGCAGAAGGCCTACATGCGGTCGGAGCGGCTGCGATGACGCTGCTCGAGGCGGACAACCTCGCCATCAACTTCGGGGGCATCACCGCGCTGGCCGGCGTGAGCTTCGAGGTCCGGGCGGGCGAGGTGCTCACGATCATCGGGCCGAACGGCGCCGGCAAGACGACGATCTTCAACCTCGTGTCCCGCATCTACGACCCCACCCGCGGGCGTCTGAGCTTCTGCGGCGAGGACATCACCCGGGTGCCCCCGCACGAGATCGCCCGGCGCGGCATCGCGCGGACGTTCCAGAACATCGAGCTCTTCGAGCACGCCACCGTGCTGCAGAATCTCCTGCTCGGCCGGCACGCCCACAAGCGCTCGCGCTTCGTGGAAGAGCTGCTCTTCCTGCCCCGCGTGCGCGCGCTCGAGCTCGAGCATCGCGGGGCCGTGGAGAAGGTCATCGACTTCCTGGACCTCCAGCCCTACCGCGACAGCCTGATCGTCAACCTGCCGTATGGCGTCCGCAAGGTCGTCGAGATGGCGCGCGCGCTCTGCACGCAGCCGAAGCTCCTCCTCCTCGACGAGCCCTCGTCCGGGTTGAGCGTCGAGGAGACGGAGGAGATGGCGTTCTGGATCCAGGACATCCGGACGCTGCTCGGCATCACGGTGCTCATGGTCGAGCACGACATGAGTCTCGTCAGCGCCGTGTCCGACCGCGTGGTGGCGCTCAACTACGGCCTCGTCATCGCCGCCGGCACCCCGCGCGACGTGCAGGCGCATCCCGACGTCGTGAAGGCGTACCTGGGAGGCTGACGCGTGAGCGGAGCCCTCCTCCAGGTGAGCAACCTCGAGACGTACTACGGTCCGATCATGGCCATTCGCGGCGTCAGCTTCGAGGTGAAGCGGGGCGCCATCGTCACCATCCTGGGCGCCAACGGCGCCGGCAAAACCACCGTGCTCAAGACCGTCTCCGGCGTCATGGACCCCCAGAAGGGCACGGTGACCTTCGACGGCCGCGAGATCCAGGGCATGGATCCCGATCGCGTGACGCGCCTGGGCCTGAGCCACGTGCCCGAGGGCCGCGAAATCTTTCCGCTGCTCACCGTCGCCGAGAATCTGAAGATGGGCGCCTATACACGCACCGACACCGTCAGCGTCGCGCGCGATCTCGCGATGGTGTACGAGTATTTCCCGGTCTTGCAGGCGCGGACCCACCAGCGCGCCGGCCAGCTGTCGGGCGGCGAGCAGCAGATGCTCGCGATCAGCCGCGCCCTCATGACGCGGCCGGCGATGATGCTCCTGGACGAGCCCTCGTTGGGGCTGGCCCCCAAGCTCGTGAAGGAGATCTTCGACATCATCGTGCGCATCAACCGCGAGCGGGGGGTGACGGTGCTCCTGGTGGAGCAGAACGCCAACATGGCCCTGCACGTGGCGGACTACGGGTACGTCCTGGAAGTCGGGCGCATCGTGATGGAAGATACCTGCGCGCGGCTGCTCGAAAAGGACGACATCAAGGAGTTCTATCTCGGCATGAAGGAGACCAGCGTACGCGGCACCCGCCGGTGGAAGCGGAAGAAGACGTGGCGATGACCGGCGCCCCCACCGTCCACGGCCAGGACACCCTGCCCCGCCTCTTCCGCCACGTCGTCGGGCAGCGCGGCGACGCCGTCGCCATGCGCGAGAAGGACCTGGGCGTCTGGCGCTCCGTCACGTGGCGGCAGTACGGCGAGCGCGCGCGGCGCGTCGGCCTCGGCCTGGTGGCCCTCGGCCTGCGGCCGCGCGACGTGGTGTCGATCATCGCCGAGAACGGCCCCGAGTGGCTGTACACGGATCTCGGGACGATGTCGGTGGGCGGCGTGACGAACGGCATCTACACCACGGACTCGCCGCGTCAGGTCGAGTACATCGTCAACGACAGCGGCACGCGATTCTTCTTCGCGGGCGACGAGGAGCAGCTCGACAAGATCCTCGAAGCGCGCGCGCGCTGCCCGGGGCTGGTGAAGATCGTCGTGTTCGACGTCGAGGGGCTGCACGGCTTCGCGGACGCGCAGGTCATGTCCTTCGACGCGCTGCTGGAGCTGGGAGCCCGCTACGAGCGCGAGCATCCCGGCGCCTGGGACTCGCTGGTCGAGATCGCGAAGCCCGAGGACCTCGCGATCCTCGTCTACACCTCGGGCACCACGGGCCCGCCCAAGGGCGCCATGCTGAGCCATCGCAACATCATCTTCCAGCTGGGCTTCACCGACTACCTCACCGAGCCGCGCGCGGGCGACCAGCAGCTGTCGTTCCTGCCGCTCTCTCACGTCGCCGAGCGCTCCTTCACCATCTTCTATCCGCTGAGCACGGGCAGCACCGTGAACTTCGCGGAGTCCATCGACACGGTACCCGACAACCTCCGCGAGGTGGCGCCGGCCGTCTTCTTCGCCGTCCCGCGCATCTGGGAGAAGTTCTATTCCGGCGTCGCGCTGCGGATGCGCGAGGCGACACGCGCGGGTCGGCTGGCCTACCGCTGGGCGATCGGGGTCGGCATGCGCGTGGCGGAGTGCCGGATCCAGGGCCGGCGGCCGTCTCTCGGCCTGCGGCTCCTCTACCGGCTGGCCGACCTGGTCGCCCTCGACAACGTCAAGCGCTCGATGGGGCTGCACCGCGCGCGCGGCGCCGCCACCGGGGCCGCCCCCATCGCTCCAGAGATGATCAAGTGGTACATGGCGCTCGGCATCGACATGCGCGAGGTGTACGGGCAGACGGAGAACTGCGGCCTCGCCACGGCCATGCCCGCCGACCGCATCAAGCTCGGCACGGTCGGCGTCGCGCGCCCGGACACGGAGGTCCGCCTCTCCACGCAGGGCGAGATCTTACTGAAGGGCCCCCACGTCTTCCTCGGCTACTACAAGAATCCCGAGCGGACGGCCCAGACCATCGTCGACGGCTGGCTGCACACCGGCGACGTGGGCCGCATGGACGAGGAGGGGTTCGTCACCATCACCGACCGGATGAAGGACATCATCATCACCGCCGGCGGCAAGAACGTCACGCCCTCCGAGATCGAGAACCAGCTCAAGTTCTCGCCCTTCATCTCCGACGCCGTGATCATCGGCGATCAGCGCAAGTTCCTCTCCTGCCTCGTGATGATCGACCACGAGACGGTCGCCCAGTTCGCGCAGGAGAAGAACGTGCCGTTCACGAATTTTGCGTCGCTGTGCAGGGCGAAGGAAGTCCAGGATCTGATCTGGAGTGAGATCGAGCGGGTCAACAAGCAGTTCGCGCGCGTGGAGACCATCAAGAAGTTCCGCCTCATCGAGCAGCTGCTCACGCCCGAGGACGAGGAGCTGACCCCGACCATGAAGCTCAAGCGGACGTTCGTGAACCGCAAATACAAGGACGTCATCGACGGCATGTACGTCGAGATGTAGCGACGAAAGGAGCGCGCGATGAAGAGAGCGAGGCTGGTGGTGGGCGTGGTGCTGGCGGCCGGGGCGCTGGCGGGGGTCGCGCTCGCGCAGGAGAGCCGCGGCGTGAGCAAGACGGAGATCGTGCTCGGGATGCACACGGACCTGTCGGGGCCGGCCGCGACGTACGGCGTGTCGTCGTCGAACGCCGTGAAGATGCGCTTCGACGAGATCAACGACAAGGGCGGGATCCACGGCCGCAAGATCCGGCTGATCGTCGAGGACTCCCAGTACCAGGTGCCGCGCGCGGTGCAGGCCGGCGCCAAGCTGATCAACCGCGATCGCATCTTCGCGATGGTGGCGCCGCTCGGGACGCCGATGAACAACGCGCTGTTCAAGGACCAGTTCGACGCGGGCGTGCCGAACCTGTTCCCGCTGTCGGCGGCGCGCTCCATGTACGAGCCGTTCCACAAGCTGAAGTTCTACAACGCCGCGACCTACGTGGACCAGGTCCGCGCCGGCATCCAGTACTTCGTCAGCAAGAAGGGCAAGAAGGCGCTCTGCGCGATGTACCAGGACACCGACTTCGGCAAGGAAGTGCTCGACGGCATTCAGATCCAGGCGGACAAGCTCAAGATCAAGATCGTCGAGACGACGACGCACAAGCCGACCGACCAGGACTTCACCGCCCAGATCACGCGGCTCAAGGCGGCGGGCTGCGACCTCGTCGTGCTGGGCACCATCGTGCGCGACTCGATCGTGCCGTACGCGACGGCGCGAAAGATCGGCTGGACGGACGTGGACTTCCTCGGCTCCGCGGCCAGCTACGACCTCTTCGTCGCTGCCGCGCAGGGCGGGGTCACGGAGGGCCTCTACGCGATGGGCCTGACCGACATGCCGTACCGCGACACGCTCAGCCCGACCGCGCAGGCATGGTTCGATCGCTACAAGGAACGCTACAAGAACGACCCGAACATCGGCGCCATCTACGGTCACGTCGCCGCCGACCTCACGGCGCTGGGGCTCGAAAAGGCCGGCGCCGACCTGACCCTCAACGCCCTCGTCAAGGGCCTGGAGTCGATCCGCGGCTACAAGGACATCTTCAACGGCCCGGAGGTCAACTTCGGTCCCGACAAGCACCAGGGCGCGAACTCGTCGTTCCTCGCGGTCGTGAAGGGCGGCCGCTGGGTTCGCCTGACCGACCCGCTGACCTTCTGAGCGCGGCCGGCGGCCCGCCGGCTCGCCCGGCGGGTCGCCGCGCCCGCGCGCTCCACGAGAGGCGCCGCATGAACGTGTTCCGCCACTACGACAGGACGGCGCTCGACGCCGAGTACAACAACCGCGCGAAGGTCAAGGACGCGATGGACTGGATCGCGCGCTACGGCGCCGCGAGCGCGCGCGCCCGCGCCGAATTGCCGATGCAATTCGACGTGCCGTACGGCCCCCACCACGCCGAGCGTGCCGACATCTTCCCCGCCGCCGGACCCGGCCCGGCGCCGGTGCACGTCTTCATCCACGGCGGCTACTGGCACCGCCTCGACAAGGCCGACTTCTCGTTCGTCGCGCGCGCGTTCCGCGAGGCCGCGACCGTCGTCGTGAACTACGCGCTGGCGCCGACCGTGGACCTGGACGAGCAGGTACGCCAGGTACGCGCGTCGGTCGCGTGGGTGCACGCCAACGCCCGCTCGTTCGGCGGCGATTCGTCGCGCATCACGGTCTCCGGCCATTCGGCCGGCGGCCACCTGGTGGCGATGCTGCTGGCCACCGAATGGTCGCGCTTCGGCGCGCCGGCGGACGTCATCAAGGCCGGCTGCGGCTTCAGCGGGCTCTACGACCTCGAGCCCATCCGCCTGTGCTATCTCAACGACGTGCTCGGGCTGACGCCCGAGGCCGCGCGCCGCAACAGCCCGGTGCATCTGAAGCCGACGGGCCGCGTGCCGCTCATCCTCGCCGTCGGCGCCGACGAAGGGCCCGAGTACCACCGCCAGACGAACGACCTCGCGGCGGCGTGGCGCGCGCACGGCACGCCGATCGACATCGTCGGCGCGGCCGGGCTCAACCACTTCACGATCGTCGCCGAGCTGGAGCGGCCGAACAGCGCGCTCGCCCGCGCGATCCGGAAGCAGATGGGGCTGGCCTAAGCGGTGGGATCGATCAGCGCCAGGCCGGTCTCCGGGTCGTAGCGCTTGTGCAGGTGGCGCGGCGACTCCACGAGCACGACCTCGAGCGTCGGCCACCTCCAGCAGGTGGCCGCCGCGCGCCTCGCCGTCGGCGCGCCCGACGACGACGTGCGCATGGACCCTGGGCTCGCCCTTGTACAGCGCGACGTCGCCGATGAGCGAGAGAGCTTCCACCTGCTCTCGGAGCGGAATCTTCGTGTAGTCCTTCGCGGCGCGGCCGAAGTAGCCGAGCGTCACGTCGCTGAAGGCGCCGATCGCCGTGAAGTGCGCGGCGCCCACGTTCTGCGACTTCGCGAAGGCCATGAGCCCGGCCACACCGGCTCGTCGCCCTTGTCGAAGATCAACGCCCAGGTCTTCGGGCTCGTCGCGTCGATCAGCGTCGACTTCATGACCAGAGGGGCTGCTGCATCGCGGATGCCAGCGAGGACGCCCGGCTCGGCCGGATCACGCACAGGTCGGCGCGCCCCGCGGCGAGGACGGAATTGATGTCGGGCCGCGTGTCCACCTCGGCACCGACCAGCGTCGGGATGCCCGCCTCGTGGCGAATGCGATCGCTGAGGGAGATCGCGCCGAGCCCGGCCATCGGATCGTGCCCGGTAGCGAGGCTGACGAGATCGCAGCCGCGTGCGGCAAGGACGCGCGCGAGCTCGATGGTCGCATCGGCGTCTCCGCCGGCGGTGATCCGGACCGCGATCGGCCGCGCCATCGGCCACGCGGCGCGCGCGGCGTCGAATGCCTGCAGCGTCGCCTGCGGCTTGTCGGCGACGTCCAGCTCGAGGAGATCGACGCCGGCGTCGGTGGCCACGCGCGCTCTCGCGGCGAAATCGCCGGCCAGGCGCAGGCCGACGCGGGCGCCGTGCCCTCGCGGCTCGTCGAGTGACCCGAGCAGCACCAGGCCGGGCGCGCCGGGCGTGCCCGCACGCTCCACGACGAGCCGGTTGTCGAGCACGACATCGCGCAGCCGGAACGGCGTCGACATCGGCGGCGCGGCCATGACGGCGCACCCGGTCTGCGCCGCCGCGCGCTCGGCGAACCAGCGCTCCACGGCCGCCACGAGCTTCGGGTCGCGCGTCCTCAGATTCTCGTGGGTCACGCGGAGGCTCCGCGTGAGCAGGCTGTAGGCGAACTGCACGGGCTCGAGCCGTCCGTGATAGCGCTCGGTTCCCTCGAACCACTCCAGGCTCGTCTGCGCCGCGCGCTGAAGCGCCTCCACGAGGGGTCGTCGCTCGGCCTCGTACGCGGCGAGCGCCTCCGGAACGGCGCGATGCCTGCGCACGTGGCGCGCCAGCTCGATGACGTCCTCCATCGCGAGCTTCGTCCCCGACCCGATCGAGAAGTGCGCGGTGTGCGCGGCGTCGCCGACGAGGACGACGGGGCCGTGGTGCCAGCGCTCGTTGCGGACCGTCGGGAATTGCCGCCAGAGCGAGCGGTTGGTCAGCATCCGGTGGCCATCCAGCTCGCGCGCGAACAGCCGCTCGGCGAACGCCGCCGTGGCCGCCTCGTCGGCGTGATCGAGTCCGGCCTGCCGCCACGTGGCCTCCGTCGTCTCGAGGATGAACGTCGAGTGCTCGCGGTTGTAACGGTAGGCGTGCACCCGCCAGAGCCCGTGCTCGTCCTCCTTGAAGATGAAGGTGAAAGCGGGGAACGGGAACGTGGTGCCCAGCCAGACGAAGCGGTTCGGTCGCCAGTCGACGCGCGGGCCGAACCAGTCCGCGTGCTTCGCGCGCGCCCAGGAGTTGGCGCCGTCGGCGGCCAGCACGAGGTCGGCGTTCGCGTAGCGCGCGAGGTCGTCGACCTCCGTCGAGAAGCGCAGCGTGACGCCCAGCGCGGCGCAACGCTCCTGGAGGATCGTCAGCAGCGTCTGGCGCGACATGCCCGAGAAGCCGTGGCCGGTGGAGCGGAGGACGTGGCCGGCGTAGTGCGTGTCGATGTCGTCCCAGTGCGCGAACGCGCGGATGATCGCCGCGTGGCTCGGGGCATCCGCCTCCTGGAAGTTGTCGAGCGTCGCGTCCGAGAACACGACGCCGAAGCCGAAGGTGTCGTCGGCGCGGTTGCGCTCGACGACGACGATCTCGTGCGACGGGTCGGCCCGCTTCATGAGGATCGCGAAATAGAGCCCGGCCGGGCCGCCGCCGATCGAGACGATCCGCATCGCGCTGATTGTAGCGGAGACGCGTTGGTACCGGACCTATCTGCAGGGCGCGCTCACGCGCTCCGTGCCGCTCACACGGCCGGCACCGTACCGCCGTCGATCACGTATTCGCTCCCGTGACCCGAGGCTGCCCGGTCCGAAACCAGGAAAGCTACCAGTTCCGCGACCTCTTCGGGCCGGCCGGGCCGGTCGATGGGAATTCCTCCGAGCGAGTCCATCAGCCCTTGGCGGGCGGTGTGCTCATCGGTCCCGGCCTTTTCGGCGAGCCGGACGACGAGGCCATGGGCAGCCGTCGTTTCGATGTAGCCCGGCGCGACCGTGTTCACGCGGACGCCCCTCGGCCCGACTTCCTTCGACAGCCCCTTGCTATACGTCGTCAGCGCCGCCTTGGCGGCCGCATAGGCGAGCGTCGCCTCGAACAGCGGCAACCGGCGCTGGATGGACGAGATATGGATGATGACGCCAGACCTCTGCTGCAGCATTCCCGGCAGCAGTCCGCGGTCGAGGCGGACGGCGGCGAGCAGGTTGGCGTCGATGGTGTCCTGCCAATCCGCGTCGCTCAGAGCCAGCACGCCGCCGCTCGGTGCGGAGGAGCCGCCGACATTGTTGACGAGGATGTCCACGCCGCCGAGACGGGCCAGGACTTCGCGGACCACCTTGTCCACGCCGTCGCGTGTGCTGATGTCGGCCTGGACGAACAACCCTACGGCCTGACCTTCCGGCAACGGCGAGCGTGCGGTGGTCGCCACCGTCGCGCCGCCAGCAGCGAGGCGCCGCACGATGGCCTCGCCCATGCCCTTGGTGCCGCCGGTGACGAGCGCACGCTTGCCGGCGAATTCCCTCGGATCGAACGAAAAGCGCGTCACCACGGTCATGAAATCCTCCTCATTGCCTCGGGCACAGCATAGAAATATGCTGACCGCGTGACAAGAACGCACAAAAAAGTAAGGTACGCACCCTGCCCTCGGCAGCCGGCACGCCTCCGTCCGACGCGGTTGTCGCGATGGGTACAATGAGTGGACATGCCCGCCTTTCTGCCGTTCGTCCGTAGCTGGTTCGAGGCGACGTTCAGCGAGGCGACCCTGCCGCAGCGGGACGGCTGGGACGCGATCGCCTCCGGGCGTGACACGCTGATCGTCGCGCCGACGGGCTCGGGCAAGACGCTGGCGTCGTTCCTGTGGGCGCTCGACCACCTGCACCGGCTGGCCCTCGACCGCCGGCTCGAGGATCGAGTCTACGTCGTCTACGTCTCGCCGCTGCGCGCGCTCAACAACGACATCGAGAAGAACCTCCGCGCGCCGCTGGCGGGCATCCGCGCCGCCGCCGAGGCGCAAGGGCTCGACCTGCCCGAGGTCCGCGTGGCCGTCCGCACGGGCGACACGCTGGCCGCGCAGCGACAGGCCATGACGCGGCGGCCGCCGCACATCCTCATCACGACGCCGGAGTCGCTCTACATCCTGTTGACCGCCGCCGGCTTCCGGCCCGCGCTCTCGCGCGCCCGGTTCGTGATCGTGGACGAGGTTCACGCGCTGCTGGGCGGCAAGCGCGGCGCCCACCTGGCGCTGTCGCTCGAGCGGCTCCAGGCGCTCGTCGCGGACGCCGGCGAGCCGCGGCCGCAGCGCATCGGCTGCTCGGCCACCGTGCGTCCGGTCGAGGAGGCGCTGGCCTTCCTCACCGGCGCCACCGCGCGCGATGCCGTGATCGTGGACGCCGGATTCTCGCGCGACCTCGACGTCGCCGTGGTCTCGCCCGTGGACGACTTCCTCACGGCGACGAGCGACACGGTGTGGGACGCGACCCTCCAGCAGGTGGCCGAGCTGGTCCAGGCGCACCGCACGACGCTGGTCTTCGCCCAGAGCCGGCGCTCGGCCGAGCGGCTGGCGCGAGATCTGAACGACCGCATCGTGGACGGCCGCGTGGCCGCGCACCACGGCTCGCTCTCACGCCGCGCGCGGTTGGAGGCCGAGAACCGGCTGAAGGACGGCCAGCTCAAGGCGCTGGTCGCCACGTCCTCGCTGGAGCTGGGCATCGACGTCGGGGCCATCGACCTCGTGGTGCAGCTGCAGTCGCCGCGCAACGTGGCGGCCGCGCTGCAACGGGTCGGCCGGGCGGGGCACGCGCTCTCGCGCGTGTCCAAGGGTCGGATCGTGGTCACCAAGGGCGAGGAGCTGGTGGAGGCGGCGGCGGTCGTGCGCTCGATCCACGAGCGGACGCTCGACCGCATGACGATGCTCAACGCGCCGCTCGACGTCCTCGCCCAGCAGATCGTGGCAGCCGTGGCCGCCGAGTCGATCGACACAGACGCGCTCTGGAAGCGCTTCGTCAACGCCGCGCCCTACCGCACGCTGACGCGCGAGAGCTTCCGCGAAGTCGTGAGGTCGGTCGCCGAGCCCCTGCCCCACGAGGTCAAGGGCGTGGCGCCGCGCGTGCTCTGGGATCGCGTCAACGACCGGTTGCACGCGCGCCGCGGGACGCGATTCCTGGCGCTGACCTCCGGCGGGACGATCCAGGACGCCGGGCTCTACGACGTCTACGTGGCCGAGACCGACCTGAAGGTCGGCACCCTCGACGAGGAGTTCGTCACCGAGTCGCTGCCGGGCGACGTTTTCCTGCTCGGCTCCAACGCGTGGAAAATCCAGAAGGTGCGCGCCGACCGCGTGCTGGTGGAAGACGCCCACGGCATGTCGCCCACGATCCCGTTCTGGAAGGGGGAGCACCCGTCGCGCTCGTTCGACCTGGGTCTGGCCGTCGGGCGCCTGCGCCGCGACGCCGCCGGTCACGTGGACGATCCTGACTTCGCCGAGTGGGCGCGGCGGGAATGTGGCCTCGAGCCGCGCGCGGCCGCCGCGCTGCGCGCGTGGCTCGTGAAGGCGGGCGAGGTGCTCGACGGCGTGCCGGACGATCAGGGCATCGTGGTCGAGTCGTTCGCCGACGAGATGGGCGGCCGCCACGCCATGATCCACTCGGTGTTCGGCATGCGGATCAACGGCGCCTGGGGCATGGCGCTCAAGGAGAAGGTGCGCCGCGCGTACGGGCTGGTGGCCGAGGCCGCCCACGTCGACGACGGGCTTCTACTGTCGTTCGCTCCCGGCCAGATCCCGCCGACGAGCCCCGAGCGCCTCGCCACGCTGGTCACGCCGGAGGAGGTCGACGACCTGCTCGGCCGCGCGCTGATCGGCTCGCCGCTCTTCGGCACGCGCTTCCGCCACGCGGCCGTGCGCTCGCTGTTCATCCCGCGCACCTACAAGGGCCAGCGGACGCCGGCCTACCTGATGCGCCTGAAGGCCGACGCGCTGCTGGAGGCCGTCGGCGGCGTGCCCGACTTCCCCGTCGTGGCCGAGACGCTGCGCGAATGCTTCGAGGACGCGCTGGACGTGCCGCGCCTCAAGCGCATGCTGGAGCGCCTGCACGACGGCGAGATGTGGACGCGGCACGTCGACACGCCGCTGCCCTCGCCGTTCGTCTACCCGCTGCTGCTCGCCTGGGACTGGGCGTACCTCGACGCCGGCCACGCGGAGGAGCGGCGCAGCGACGCCGTCTCGATGCGCAAGGCGTGGTCGGTCAGCGCGGGGCCGCTGCGGCCCGAGATCGTCGCGGGGGTCGAGGCGGAGCTGCAGAAGACGGCGCCCGACCGGCGCGCGCGCGACGCCAACGAGCTGGCCGCGATCCTCGACGACCTCGGCGACCTGACGCGCGAGGAGATCGCCGAGCGCAGCGCCGCCGACCCCGAGGCGCTGATCGAGGCGCTGCGCGCCGAGCGGCGGATCACCGAGGCCGAGTTCACGGGCGGGCGCCGGGCGTGGATCCCGACGGCCGACGCCATGCACTACGCGGCGCTGGCCACCGACGCGGGGCTCGAGCGCGTGGCGCTGCGCCTGCTGCGCACGCGCGGGCCGGTCACCGCCGACTGGGTGGCGCAGCGCTACGGCCTCTCGCGCGAGGAGGCGACGGCCACGCTGGAGCGGCTCACCGAGCGCGGCCTCGTGCGTCGCGGCGAGTTCCTGGCGGACGCGCCGGGCCCCCAGTACGTCCACATCGCAGTGCTGGAGGAGGTCCAGCGCCGTCAGGTGCACGCGCGCCGCCTGCCGCGTCCCGTGGCGACCGCCGAGCAGTTCTCGGCGATGCTGCTGCGGCGGCATCATCTGCATCCCGAGCATCGCCTCGCCGGTCCGACGGGCGTGCTCGCTGCCGTCGAGCTGCTGCAGGGCGAGGACTTCCCCGCGCGCGTGTGGGAGCAGGATCTGCTGGTCCCGCGCGTGGAGGACTACCAGCGCGAGTGGCTCGATCGCCTCGGCCTCGCGGGCGAAATCGTGTGGACGGTGTTCGAGCCGCGCGAGACGGCCTCCGCGCGCCCGGGCCGCGTCGGCCTGGCGCTGCGCGAGAACGCCGGCTGGCTGCGCCCGGCGCCGACGCCGCGCGCCGAGCTGGACCCGCGCGTGAAGAACGTGCTGCTGCATCTGCAGCTTCGCGGCGCGTCGTTCGCCCAGGACCTCGCCAAGGTGGCCGGGCTCGACACCGCGACGACGCTCTCCGCGCTCTGGGAGCTGTTCTGGGCCGGTCTCGTCACACCCGACACGTTCAGCGCGGTTGCTTCGTGGGGGGCCCCGACATGGCCCCCCACACCCCCCAACGCTCGTCGCGCCCCGGCGAAGCCGGGGCGCTCCTCGTCCCGACGCCGGCGCGGCCAGCGGCGCCCGCCGTTGGCTCGCCTGCCCGTCATCGGCCGCTGGAGCGCGCTGGCGGAGGAGGAAGGACTCTCGCCCGAGGAGCGCGAGGAGGCGCGCGCCCACCTGCTGCTGGCGCGCTACGGCGTGCTCTCGCGCGAGCTGGCCCAGGGCGACTGGTCGACGCTGCGTCACACGTTATTGAGGATGGAGTACGGCGGCGAGGTCGTGCGCGGCTACTTCGTCGAGGGTCTCTCCGGCGAGCAGTACGCGCTCGAGGACACGCTGCGCGAGCTGGAAACGCCGTCGCGCCGCGCCGAGCCCCACGTGCTCGTGACCATCGCCGACCCCGCCAACCTCTGGGGCCGCGTCTTCACGCTCACGCGGCGCGACGGCCAGCGCGCGGGCGCCGCCCGCATCCCCACGACGTGGCTCATCGCGCGCCAGGGCCGGCCGGTGCTGCTGGTCGAGGGCCAGGGCCGCGCGCTCACGCCCCTGGCCGGTTGGGAGGCGGTAGACCTGGCCGGCGCGATCCGCGCGCTCCAGGCCACCGTCGAGCCGCCGCTGCCGCTGCGCCGCGTGCGCCGGCTCGACGTCGAGGAGTGGGAGGGCCGCCCGATCCGCGAGAGCGAAGCCTTCGACGCCTTCGTCGCCGCCGGCTTCAGCGTGGACGGGCCGCGGCTGTCGTGGGACGGCCACCCCGGTCCGCGCTGGCGCTGACGTTCGGATGTGAGCGCCTGGGCAAGCTCACCGCCGGCCAGGGCCGGCCGAGGCCTGCCCTGAGGCGACCGTGGCCCCTCTGGCTGACCGTCCCCCTTCTCGTCTTTGGGGCGGGCTGCGCGGGGACAGGAGCGTCGACCGCGCCGTCTGTCGCGGCCGTCCCCAGTCTGGTCGAGGCCAAGCACCAGGTCGTCGCCTATGTCGACTCTGGCCGCTACGAGGCCGACATCGCCGCCGTCGCCGAACAGGCGCGCGAATACCTCGAGTCGAGAGCGCAGCGCGGAGGCAAGTTGGCGATCGTCATCGACGTCGACGAAACCGCGCTGTCAAACCTCCCGAGCCTTCGAGCGAACGATTACGGCTTCATCGTCGCCGGCCCTTGCGATCTTCCACGGGGACCGTGTGGCCTGGGCGCCTGGATCGGGATGGCTCGAGCGGAGCCGATCAGGCCGGTCCTGGCCCTCGCCCGCCTGGCCCGCGATCGTGGCGTCGACGTGTTCTTTCTCACCGGACGCCCGGAACGTCTACGCGCGGCGACTGAAGCGAATCTTAGAGCCGCAGGATTCGAGTGGACCCGACTGATCTTGAAGCCGGACGACCTCACGACGAAATCCGCCGCCGATTTCAAGGCGCCAGAGCGGAAGAAGCTTCAGGACCAGGGTTACACGATCATCGTGAATATCGGCGACCAGATGAGTGACCTCGACGGAGGATTTGCCGAACGGACCTACAAGCTGCCGAACCCCTTCTACTTCATTCCGTGAGCCTGTGACCTTTCGGTGACAGTCGCCCCGTGTTTTCCTTGCCGCGGCGACAGCCACGCAGGCTATGGTCGATCATGCTGGCTGTCCGAGAGACACCGGCGTCTTACCCCACGCCGCGCCTCCTCGACCGCGTCCGTGACGCCATCCGCGCCCGCCACTACAGCCGCCGCACCGAAAAGGCGTACGTCGGGTGGATCAAGCGCTACATCTTCCTCCACGCCAAGCGGCACCCCGCGGATATGCACGACGGATAAAAACCTGATCGTTAGACGGATTCAGAATGGAAAGCGGGCGAAGAGCGGCCGCTCGGATGGGCATGTCGTAATGCTGCGTGTCTCTCGGCAGCTTCGGCAAAGCGTGCCTCGCTTTGTCCTGGAATTCGCCCGCAGGGATGTTGCGGCCATCTATGTTCTGTTCGGCGGGGCGCCCCTGTATTTGGCGTCGTTGTCGAACAATGCGACAGTGATGGTGGTATCCAGCACAGTTGGGCCGCTCATCGGGATCGGGTTCCTGCTCGTTCGTCCGTTCAATCCGTATTGGAGTCTTGGTGCCCGTCTGGAGGGAAAAGAGGGCGCAGATTCGCGTGCCGGTGCCACGACTGCTCGGCGCGTGGCAGAAATGCTCCAATCGACGACAGCGAAGCGGCTTACCGTGCGGACGGGCCTGTTCGCTTGCCTAGGGGTGCTAGCCGTAACCGGCGGGGTGGGCTGGGCGAAGGGTGCGGCGCTCGGCTGGTCTGTCGAGCTGTGGCCGAGCACGGTTATGTCTCTCTTCTGGGCGCTATGGAGTCTGGGTCCGCAATACCATGTGTTGATGCGATGGCTGATCCTAAACTGGGAAGCCGGTGATGAGGGCACCGTCTAACCACACGCTGGAGCGGACGCGCTATGCGCGCCGCTCAGCGTGATCGTTCGGCAGCTTGAGGGTCGACCGCCACTGGGCCGTATACTCACGCGGTGGAGTTCGAATGGGCCCGAGAAGGCTGCGGCGAACATCAGACGCCGCCGCGTCAGTTTTAATGAAGCAGCCACTGTTCTCGAAGACCCGCTGTCGACGACCTTCCGGACGAGGCTCATTCCGAGGACGAGATGCGCTTTGTGACCGTTGGTGTCTCCCAGCGGGGACGTCTCTTGGTCGTGGCGCATACTGAACGTAACGATACCATCCGCATCATCAGCGCCCGACGAGCGACGAGGCGCGAACGAGCATTCTATGAGCAAGACAACTAGACCAGCGGACGATGACCTCAGACCCGAGTACGACTTTGCGTCGATGAAAGGTGGCGTTCGTGGCAAATACGTCGCCCGGCTCCGCAAAGGAAGCAACCTGGTTCTGCTTGAACCTGAAGTTGCGGCCGCCTTCCCCTCCGCCGAGGCCGTCAATGAAGCGCTTCGCGGGGTCCTCAACACGACTAGAGCGGTTCGCGGCAAAGGGGGACTGCCGAACAAGGCGCTGCAGCCGACGAGCCGCGCTCTACCGCGTGCGAAGAAGACCAAGCGAG
>WNFT01002078.1_pt1 | contig 20049 bp, 13 predicted proteins | sample 5400191 | NCBI WGS metagenome assembly WNFT01 (sample SAMN13153359, study PRJNA577476) | soil metagenome | isolation source: 80 cm saprolite under Madrone tree | place: USA:California | collected 2016-06-14 | reverse complement strand
GAGGTCGATATGAGCATAGAAATGCTTGGGGCCGACGACAATCGCGCGTCGCAGCAGTTGTTCGGCTTCCGCAAGATTGTCGCGCTCGCCAACAATGAATCCCAACTGCGCCAGCGCGTCGGCATTGTCGGGTTTGAGCACGAGCGACCGGCGAAAAGCAGCCTCGGCCAGAACGTAATCTCGCTTGCCGCGCGCGGCTAGTCCGGAGAAGTAATGCGCTTCGGCTAGATTCGGGAAGCGTTGCGCCGCCCGTTGAAAAACATCGAGCGCCTGGTCGTGTTGGACCAAGAGCAAGTAAGCGCCGCCAAGCCGCGCGTAGTAAACGAATTTCTCAGGATCCTGATCCAGCGCGCGCCTGTAAAAGTCGACTGAGGCCTCGGTGCGGCGATTCTTCCTGAGAGCTTCGCCAAGCATGAAGTTTGCCTCGGGAAAGTTTGGCCGCAACTGGACAGCGCGCTCCCAGAATTCCGCAGCCCTTTCGTCCTGGTGGCGCGACCAATAAATTAATCCAAGGTAATACAGTGGCTCGGCTGAGTTTGGCGAAAGCGCGAAGGCTGATTCAAAAGCCGAGAATGCTTGATCGTAGCGTTTCAAGTTATAAAGCGCGATGCCCAAATTATGGCGGACTTGGTAGTTAATCACGCCCAACTGGGTCGCGCGCTCAAGTAGTGGCATTGCCCGAGCATAATCCCCACGAGCTACATACTGGAGGCCGAGATTGAGAGTTGCCTGAGGATGATCTGGTACTTTTTGCAGAACAGTTTCAAACGCCCTGATTGCTTCCTCGGAACGCCCAGTGCGGGCGAGCAGAACGCCGAGATTCGCAAGTGGCGATACGACATTCGGATTGAGACGGAGCGCTTCGCGATATTCTCGCTCCGCAGCTTTGAATTGCCCTCGTTGGTCCAGACTTATTCCGAGTAAGTTATGCGCGTCAGGATTTCGCGGCGTTGCCAGAAGCACCTGCCGCAGAATCGGTTCCGCTTCGCCTGGGCGGCCCTGTTCGAGTAGTGACGCGGCTTCACGTAGTTGTGAAACGTCTGCTTGGGAGGAAGCCTGTCGATTCGCCGAGCTATTCGTGGGATCGGTGCGACGCGATGGTGTTTGCGCGCCGATGAGGACTGGGGCAAACATTGTCACACCGCCGAGGGCAGCAAACATTACCTGGAACAACAGGCGACCAGGAGCTCGTGCTATGCGACAAAGGTTCATAGGATTACATTGGCTGGCTGGAGAGGACGAAGTATATTACAGCCTTGCGTCTCACACTAAGTGTGAGTGTGGTCAATAGGGGCTTGCGTTCCTTCGCTGCGCTACCTCTGCGATCTCTGCGGCTCCGATTAACCCGACTTTGGGTGCCTTTACGCAGAGTTGCAGAGTCACGCCGAGGTCACGCCGAGAGACCTGGGAATATAGACGCAAGGATCTTCAAAGTATGAAGTCAACTCGGTTAGTCCCAGGCTTATTAGCCATCAGTATAGCGCTCGTGCTTGCGTTGGCCTCTCCGCCCTCTTCCCACTCACAGAAACGCCAAAACGATGAAGCTCGCATCACTGCCCTGTTGGCGCGCATGACGTTAGCGGAGAAACTCGGCCAACTACAGCAACTCGACGGCGAGGGCAATGGCACTTTTCGTCCCGAGCATCCGGAGATGATTCGCAAAGGTCTGCTTGGTTCAACCCTGAATGTACGCGGCGCGAAAAATACCAACCAGCTTCAGCATGTGGCAATGGATGAGTCCCGCCTGAAGATTCCGGTCTTGTTCGGATTCGATGTCATTCATGGTTACCGCACCATCTTTCCGATTCCGTTAGCTGAAGCTAGTAGTTGGGATCCGGCGTCAGCCGAACGCTCGACCAGCATTGCGGCACAGGAGGCCCGCGATTCCGGCGTGCGCTGGACATTCGCGCCAATGCTCGACATCGCGCGCGACCCGCGCTGGGGACGAATCACGGAAGGCGCCGGCGAAGATCCGTTCCTGGGTGCCGCCTTTGCGCGCGCACGCGTGCGCGGATTTCAGGGAGCTGATTATAGTGCGCCGGACAAAATACTCGCGTGCGCTAAACATTGGGTTGGATACGGGGCAACTGAAGGAGGGCGCGATTACAACACCACCGACATGTCGGAAGACACGTTGCGCGAAATATACTTTCCGCCCTTCAAAGCGGCAGTTGATGCGGGCGTTGGCACGGTGATGAGTGCCTTCAACGATCTCAACGGCGTGCCGGCATCCGCCAATCCCTTCACGCTGACTAAGGTTTTGCGCGGCGAATGGAAGTTTGATGGCTTTGTGGTTAGCGACTACACCTCAGTGAAAGAACTAATCAACCATGGCCTGGCCGCAGACGACCCGGACGCGGCCCGGCTGGCACTAAACGCGGGCGTTGATATGGAAATGGTAAGCAGGCTTTTTAATCAGCATGGCTCTCAACTACTGAAAGAAGGAAAAGTATCGCAGGCGACTATCGACGAGGCCGCGCGTCGTATCCTGCGGATCAAATTCAGGCTGGGACTGTTTGAACATCCGTACACCGACGAAGCGCGTGAAAAGGGTTCGCTGCTTACTGCCTCCAATCGTGCCGCCGCGCGCGCCATCGCGGATCGTTCCATGGTCCTATTGAAGAACGAGCGCGAAAGTTTACCGCTGAATAAGGCGCTGCATTCAATCGCCATTATCGGGCCGTTGGCAGATGATCACCGTTCGCCGCTTGGCTGGTGGAGCGGCGACGGCAAACCAGAGGACACAGTCACTCCCCTCGCGGGAATCAGGGCGAAGGTGGCGCCTGCAACGCAAGTCAGTTATGCGAAAGGCTGCGACACGCAGGGCGATTCAACCGAAGGCTTTGCCGAAGCTGTGGCTATTGCGCGTGATAGTGACGTGGCCATCGTCTTCGTCGGCGAATCAGCGGAGATGGTCGGTGAAGCCGCTTCAAAGAGCTCACTCGATCTTACTGGCCGCCAAATGGATCTGGTAAAGGCTGTGCACGCAACCGGCAAACCAACGATTGTCGTATTAATCAATGGCCGTCCGTTGACGGTGGGATGGATATTTGAGAACACACCGGCAGTTCTCGAGGCGTGGATGGGTGGCACGGAAGCAGGCAATGCAATCGCCGACGTGCTGTTTGGAGATGTGAATCCGAGTGGCAAACTGCCGGTTACGTTTCCGCGCACAGTCGGCCAAGTGCCTATCTACTACAATCACATGAACACCGGCCGGCCCCCTGAAGCCAACAACCGGTACACTTCGAAGTACCTGGATGTCCCCTGGACGCCGCAGTTCCCTTTCGGTTACGGGCTAAGCTATACGCGATTCAAAATTACTAACTTGCAACTAAGTGCCCAACGTATTTCAGCGACGGGAAGGTTGACGGCCAGTGTTGAAGTCGAGAATGTGGGAAAGCGCTCTGGGGACGAAGTGGTCCAACTCTACATTCGTGACGTTGCCGCGAGCATGACGCGGCCCGTGAAAGAGCTTAAGGGCTTTCAGCGATTAACGCTGCAACCAGGCGAGAAGAAGCGAGTTGAGTTTTTGCTCACCGGTGCAGAACTGGGGTTCTGGAATCGCGAGCTGCGTTTTACCGTCGAGCCGGGAAAGTTCGAAGTCATGGTCGGCGCAAACTCTGAGGAACTGCTCGAGGCAACATTTACGATTGAGAATCAGTAAAGGACCAGTCCCAAAGAGGCACAGAGACCCGGAGCAGATTCAAGAAAGAGAGTCTCATGGTCGGGAAGGTGGGATTAGCACCCCAGCGGGGCTGCCCCGCTGGGGACCCCGCCTTGCCCCCGCTCAGGTTGAGGGACCGCCTGAGCGGGGGTAAACCACCCTTCCCAACCTGTGAGACTTGCTGACTAGAGTTGTATTTGTGTGTCTCGTCATTAGGTAGCATAGAAAATGAACTCAGTTAGAGGTGAGCTATTCTCTTGTTTGCGCCAGATTCTCGCGGTTCTATTCCTGCTGTGCTCTTTCACTTCGATAATCACCCAGCCTCTACTTTCCACGACCCCTGCCCGATCTTTTCAGCATCGACAAGTTCCCAAAGAATTCACACTCGAAGACGAGCAATTCCTTGAAGACCTCCAGCAACGATCCTTCAATTATTTTTGGGAGCAGGCTGATCCGCAAACGGGTCTGATACCCGATCGCGCGCGCATCGACGGCTCAGCTCTGGATGAGAATCATCGCAACGTTGCGAGCATTGCGGCGACTGGCTTTGGCTTGACTGCGCTTTGCATCGCAGCGGAACACGGTTGGATTACTAAGAGCCAGGCGCGCGAACGCACTCTCAACACGCTGCGATTCTTTGCTGGGCCGGCTTTTGAGAAACACGGTTGGTTCTATCATTGGCTTGATGCGAAAACCGGACAGCGCCGGTGGAATAGCGAAGTCTCATCTATCGATACCGCCTTGCTGCTGGGTGGGGTGCTGACCGCGCGCCAGTACTTCCGGGACGATGTGGAAATACAAAAGCTGGCAACGAAGATCTATGAACGAGTCGATTTTCACTGGATGCTAAACGGTCACTCGCTCCTTTTGTCGCACGGCTGGAAACCGGAAACTGGTTTTCTAAAGCCTCGCTGGGACACCTTTAGCGAAGACACCATTCTCTATTTGTTGGCAATCGGATCGCCGACGCATCCGATTTCGCCGGCATCCTGGTACGCGTTGTGGCGAGATCGTTATCGCTATGAGGGTCATGAATACTTCACCACCATCAGCGTACCGCTCTTTATGCATCAATATGCACACGCCTGGATCGACTATCGCAAACGGCGCGAAAGCCGAGGAGATCAAATCGATTATTTTGAGAACTCTATAGAAGCTACGCTCGCGCATCGCGCTTTTTGCAGGAATCTCTCGCACGATTTTCCCGCGTTTGGATCAGCCATGTGGGGCATCACTGCTTCTGACAGTGCGAAAGGTTATCTTGCCTGGGGTGGACCTCCGCGCGATCCGGAGATCGACGGAACGATGGTGCCGTCAGCGGCGGGTGGCTCGCTTATGTTTACTCCGGAGCTTTCCATAACAGCACTGCGCGCCATGCACGACAAGTATGGCGACAAGGTTTACGCCAAATACGGATTCATCGACGCTTTTAATCCAAACACTGGTTGGTTCGACAGCGATGTGATTGGAATCAACGCGGGAATTATTCTACTTAGCGCGGAGAACTCGCTGACCGGCAACGTCTGGAAGTGGTTTATGCGGAATCCGGAGATTCCCCGGGCAATGCAAAAGGCAGGACTGGTCAGATACAAACCGAGAACTACTTTGCGGTCAGCCGAAAGATTCGATAGCCCCAGGCCTCGAGTGAAAGCGATGGCAGATCAACTGCCCGCTTCTTTGCCGCCCGTGCTGGGGCTGCTGCATCAGGCGGCAACGGCGGGCCCACGTCCGGTGTAATATCGACAAAATTCGAACCAGGCGCGGTTGTAACTGAGCCAGCAAACGGTTGATTCGAAAAGTTGATTGCCACCAGCACTTCTTCGTCCGCGGTCCGACGTACATAACTCAACACGCGGGACTCATCCGAATTCCGCAGCCACTGAACCGAGCCACGTCTCAGCGCATTGCTCGATCGACGCAACGCGATCATCTGTTTGTAGAAACGTAGGAACTCGGGACGCCGCTCAGCAATGGGCCAAAACACTGGCAGCTTCTCAAACAAAGCGGGCGCGCCCGATTCCGTGGTATCACCAACTTCCATCCCGTTGTACAGCAGCGGCGCGCCGTCGAGCGTAAACATCAAAGCAGACGCGGCCAGCGCTCCGGGTTCTCCAAAGCGCGCGAGTGCGCGACGCTCGTCGTGATTGTCGGAGAAGCGCATATGTAGCGAACTGCGCGGCCACTCGCTGAATTCCTTGTCCCACTGCTCACGCAAATCAGTAGCTCGCCCGCGGCCCTGCAAAACATTTGTTAGCGCAGTATGCAAGGGCCAGGAATAATCGAGATCAAATGCTTTGACTTCCAACTCCGGCTTGTGTCCTTCAGCCAGCATGAAGATGTTGGGCTTGATCTTGTCCAACTCAGCGCGCGCCTTCTCCCAGAAATCCGTCGGTACATCCTCCGCCACGTCGCAGCGAAATCCATCGAGATCAAACTCGCGAATCCAATACTTGAGCATCTCGGTCATATACTCGCGTAGCTTTGGGTTGCTGTAATTCAGCTTTGCAACGTCGTACCAGTCGTGCGGAAAAGTGATCTTTCCGCGCGCGTCGTGTTCATAGAATTCGGGCCACTTCATCATCACGCTGTCCCACGAAGTGTGGTTCGCCACGACGTCAATGATCACTTTCATTCCGCGCCGATGCGCTTCGCTGATGAGTTTCTTGAAATCGTCTTTGGTGCCGTAGTCCGGATTGATGCCGTAGTAGTCGCGGACAGCGTAGGGACTACCAATAGTTCCCTTCTTCTTTTCCTGGCCGATGGGATGAATGGGCATCAACCAGAGGATGTTCACACCCAGAGCTTTTAGATCATCGAGGCGCGCGGTGATGCCATTGAAGTTTCCCTGCGGTGAAAATGCGCGTGGAAAGATTTCGTATATGACGCCATCGCGCACCCAGTCGCGTGTGGAGCGGGCCTGCACTTGCGAAAAATCGCGCGCTGGCTGCTGGGCGGGAATGACAGCGCCTTGAGCGGCAATGAAAAAGACGAGCGCCGCCAGGATCGCCTTAGCAACTGAAGAGTTTTTCATTCTTCTCATCTCAAAAAACTAATGCTGCGATTTCTCAGGTTGCAGCAAAGCCGGTTAGTCCTTATCAATCAATCCCGTACTTGGCACTGGCTGTGCCGACTCCGGGATCGTCAACAATTCATGCCCGTCGGCGTTGATGACCGCTTCTTCGGGCACATTCTTGTCAGCAACATCCTTCACCAGCAGAACACTGATCGCCGCCAAAGTCAGGAACACGCCGCCAGCCATGACGACATACATAGGAGACTTTGGATTGTCCGGCCCAAAGACGGCGCGAATGACTGGACCAAAAGCAAACGACGCGATGATTTCCGGTATCACGATAAAGAAATTAAAAATGCCCATATATACCCCCATTCGGGCTGCGGGCAGCGCACCCGAGAGAATCGCGTAAGGCATGGATAGAATTGAAGCCCAGGCGACACCAACGCCAATCATAGTCAACAACAGTATGCTTTTGTCGTGAATAAAAAAGACCGAGAGCAAGCCGAGCGCGCCACATAACAGTGAAATGGCATGAACAGTTTTCCTGGTTGTTGCCCGCGCCAGCGGTGGCAGCAGAAATGCCACCGCAAAGCAGGTGATCGAATAAATCGCAAACGCATTACCACCCCATGCCTGGCCATCGGTAAAGCGGGGATCCTTTTCATTCACCGCGCCGAAGATGTGATACGAAGTCATCAAGCCAAAAAACATCCACATGCAAAACAACCCCAGCCAGGTAAAGAACTGCACTACCGCCAACTGCTTCATGGTCGTTGGCATTTCTCGAAAAGCAGACAGAATTTCTGCCAGAGCCGCGCCAAAGCCTTTATGCTCCCTGCGCTTGCGATCAAACTCGGCCATGTTTTCTGGTGGAAATTCCTTGGTCGTGATCACGGTCCAAAGCACACAGGCGAGAAAGGCGACGGCTCCAATCTTGAACGAATAGCTCACACTGGCAGGTATAACGCGAACAGCCTGGTTGGCAGCATTGACTCCGCGTTCATCAACGCCAAGCCGGCGAAAGATATAGGGCAGCGCGTTCGCCAGGGTGGCGCCAATGCCGATGAAGAAACTTTGCATGGCGAATCCAGCAGTTCGCTGATCAACATTAAGCTTGTCGGCGACGAAGGCGCGAAACGGTTCCATGCTGACGTTAATGCTGGCATCCAGAATCCAGAGGAGACCTGCGGCCATCCATAGCATTCCCGAGTCAGGCATGAAGAACAGTGCGATGCTGGCGAGAATCGCTCCGGTCAGAAAGTAGGGGCGGCGGCGACCAAGTCGATTCCAGGTACGATCACTCATTGAGCCAATGACTGGCTGGACCAACAGACCGGTAACCGGACCGGCCAGCCAGAGTATGGGCACCTGCTCAGGTTTTGCGCCGAGGTATGTATAAATACCGCTCATGTTGGCAAGCTGCAGTCCCCAGCCAAACTGAATCCCGAGAAACCCGAAACTCATGTTAAAGATCTGCCAGAAACTCAAACGTGGTTTTTGCATTTCGTTTCGCTCCTCTTAGCAAACAGCAAACAGTAGACAGTGAACAGAAGGAAATATTCCTGCTGTCTGCTGTTTACTGTTTGCTGTTTACTATTTGCCGTTTGCTATCGCGCATAGATGTTTATATCTTCCAATACAACGTTCCGGTCGAGCGACAGTGCATACATTAGCGTTCGCCCAATGTTAGCGACATGGATGAAACCATCGCGCGGAACTTGATCAGCCTTTGAGTTTTCTACGTCCACCAGCCCGGGACAAAAATTAAAGACACGGATATTGACGCCGGTCTTGCGCACGTGATCACGCAGCGCTTCGGCGTAACCGAGCAGCCCGAATTTCGACGCGCAGTAAGAAGGGACGTCGGCGTAACCATGCTTTCCGGCTTGCGAGGAAACGTTGACGATGTCGCCGAATTGGTTGGCGCGCATGTGTGGCAGTACCACTCTTACCAATTGCATAACACCACGCAGGTTCGTCTCCATTACGGTGTCCCAACCTTCATCGGTGATCTCTGCAACAGCCTCAGGGACGGCCAAACCCGAGTTGTTGATGAGAACGTCAATCGATTGCCACCGGCTGAAAACATCGGCGACCAGTTCTTCAATCTTCTTCCGATCGCGTATATCAAACTCATAGGGAAACACGCGCTCGGCCTCGTGAATTGCATTTATTTCAGCGGCGGTGCGATGCAACACATCGGCGCGGCGCGCAGCGATAACAACTTTGGCGCCGGCCGCCGCAAGGGCCTCGGTAAACGCGCGGCCGATGCCGCTGCCACCACCGGTGACGATCGCAACCTGCTCCTGCAATGGTTTGGACTTCATCATCATGACAAACAAGAACCGCCCGATTAGAAAGCGGACTTGTCTGCTCTAACTGGGACCGCGGGCGTCTCGCCCGCATCAAGCGACAAGTTCACTCAAGCGAGCGTTGACTCTCTTCAACTTTGAGAGAGTGGCATTCAACGAAGCGGGCGAGACGCCCGCGGTCCCAGTAAGAGCGCGCACCAGCCCCTCTCTAAACAACATCGCAAATTACTGCCGCACGAATATCGACGCTGAGCGCGAAGGCAGTGCAACGTTCAATTTCCCATTCTCGACTTGCAGATCTCTACTTGCCCCCAGCTGGTCGACTAGTCGCGTACCGTTTCCCAAGCCGGCAGGAGCAACTTCAAATGTGATCATTACCGGCTTGGTGTCATTATTGATCGCCACAACTACAACGCCGTCTTTCGTCTTCCGCGCGTATGCATATTGCTGATCCGAAGCATAGAGATTGACCAGGGCGCCACTCCTCAGCGGCTCGAGTTCGTTGCGTAGATGCGTGAGCTTGCGGACGTACTCGAACAAATCCTCTTCATCTTTGGACCGGCCTTCGCGCGAGAAAGCGTTTCTTTTATCGCCGGGAAAGCCGCCGGGAAAATCTGCGCGCGTGGTGGGTTCGTCTGCACCGGTCATCGCAATCTCATCGCCATAGTAAAGCTGTGGCACACCACGCGTAGTCAGCAGAAACGCATTCGCCAACTTCAGGCCGGCGAGTGTGGCGCCTTTTTCACTCATGAAGCGGCCATCATCATGTCCGCCAAGCAGCGTCACCAGAATATCGGAGTTGTTGTAGAGATAATCCTTCGCAAGGGTCTTCGGAACTTCATCCAGCTTCTTGCCTTCAGCGAATGCATGCCGAATTGAATAGAAGAGTGGAAAATCCAGCAGCGAATCGAGACCAGAATCAGCGCCGTCCCGAACGTGTCCACCCTGGAAATAGGAAGTGTGAATAACGTCCCCGTCTTTCACTTCGCCCACCACGGTGAGTTTGGGAAACTCTCGTTTCAAAGCGCTGGTCCAATGACGCCAGAAGCTGTTAGGCACATACTGCCAAGTGTCCATGCGGATGCCATCGAGTCCGGTGGTGCCAACCCACCACAGCGTATTCTGAATCAGGTAACGGGAAACCTCAGGGTCTTTCTGATTGAGATCGGGAAGGAAGTTGAGGAACCAACCTTCCATCGTTTCCCGTTTAAGTTCTTCGACCGGACGCGAATCGTGTAAGACCCACGTTTGAAAAACATTCTTAAGATGATTTGCCTTCGTACCGTTGTACCACGTCGGCGTCGGTGGATCGTCCACCCACGGATGATAAGGACCGGTGTGGTTAACGACTTCGTCCTGGATGATCTTGATGCCAGAGCGATGCGCGGCAGCGACCAACTCGCGCAACTTTGCGAGCGTGCCAAAGTGCTCCTCAACACCGTAGAAATCCTGAGGGTTGTAGCCGTGAAACCCCGTGCTGGGCTTTTCTTCTTTCAATTCAATTTGGTTTGGGTGGTCGTAGTTGTCATACCACGGCGTGAGCCAGACAGCCGTAACACCGAGGTCCTTTAGGTAAGACAAGCGATCGAGCACACCCTGAAGATCGCCGCCGTGGTAGTAGAACTTATTTTTGCGATCGTAGATGCCGCGCGACTGCGGCGGATCGTTGTTCGCCGCATCGCCATCGCTGAAACGATCGATCATGATCAGATACATAACGTCGGCGGGTGAGAAACCCTGGAAACTACGGCCGCGGTTCAATGGCGGCAGAATCTCAAACGCAGCGTGCGCCGTTCCGTCTGTGGTTATGATTCTCAACTGCCGTGCACCGGGTTCGGCCCGGGGGCCAATGGCTAGGTCGACAAACAGGTATGTGCCACGCTCATTTGTTTTTGGGGCGCCTACGACTCGAAAGCCGCTGCCCATTGCCTGCACGCGCGCGCCGCTGAGATTGCTTCCATGAATCAGCAGTCTTACTGGATTGACGGAACTGCCCACCCACCAGCTTGGCGGATCTACTTTCAGAACCGCAGGTCCGGTTTGAGCAAAACAGACTTGGGCGCTGAACAAGAAACCGATGAATAACGGAAATAAGTATCTAGATTTCATTCTCGCTCCCTGCGACCTTCGCAACCCTGCCATACAATTCGGTCAGATCTCGCAGCCGCTTAGCGAGAGCAGTGGTCAGCGAGCCCGGCTTAACTCGCCATGCCCAATTGCCTTCAGTGCTGTTGGGAAGATTCATACGCGCTTCGGTGCCGAGGCCCAGCACATCCTGCAAAGGAACGACCGCAGTATTCGCAACTGAGGCCAACACGGCACGAATGAAATCCCAATGGATTTTTTCACCTTCCGTGTTGAGATACTTGAGACAAAACTCTCGCTCGCGTTCGACTTGGTCCACGTCGCGAGTAGATCCTTCACCGGCAACACTGCTAAACCAGCCGACCGTAGTATCGTTGTCGTGTGTTCCAGAATAGACAACCACGTTTTTGTGATAGTTGTGTGGCAGATCGATATTCTTCGTGTCGCTGCTAAACGCAAATTGAAGAATCCGCATGCCGGGAAAGTCGAAATCGTCGCGCAGCGCTTGAACATCAGGCGTAATCACGCCAAGGTCTTCGGCAATAATCGGCAATTCACCCAGCTCGTCTCTGATGGCCGTGAACAATTCTCTTCCCGGCGCTTCAACCCAACGGCCACGTTCCGCGGTCTTATCGCCGCCGGGTATTTCCCAACACGCAGCGAAGCCGCGAAAGTGATCGATGCGGGCGATATCAAAAGTCTCCAACGTAGCGTGTACTCGTTGTATCCACCACTTGAAGCCGTCGGCAAGCATGTGGTCCCAGTTGTAAAGCGGATTCCCCCAGAGTTGACCGGTAGCGCTGAAGTAATCAGGCGGCACGCCGGCGACTACAATCGGAGACCCATCCGGGTTCAACTTAAACTGATCTGGATTGGTCCAAACGTCGGCCGAATCGTGGGCCACAAAAATCGGAATATCGCCGACTAACTTTATGCCACGCTGGTTGCAGTCAGCCTTGAGCGCAAACCATTGCCGGTAGAAAAGAAACTGATAATACTTTTGCGCTTCGATTTCTTCGCTGAGATTTCTTTTGGCAGTTTCCAGCGCCGCCGGATCCCTGCGGACAAGAGCAGGCTCCCATTCATTCCAGGCCACGCCGCCGTGAGCCTCCTTCAACGCACGAAACAAAGCGTAATCGTCGAGCCAGGAAACATAGCGCCGGCAAAAATCGGCGAAAGCGAGTTGAAGCTTGGGATCAGACGCGCGCTTGAACGCGACAAATGCCTGACGCAGGATTGAGTCTTTGTATTTGCGGACCTTCTCGAAATCAACTCGTTCGTCTGCGAACTCAGGAGTGGCAGCGATGTTTGAGAGGAAGCCGTCAGCGATAAGTTGGTCGGGACTGATCAGCAGTGTGTTGCCCGCAAACGCCGAATAGCAGGCATACGGTGAATCGCCATAACCCGTGGGCCCGAGCGGCAAGACCTGCCACAAACTCTGCCCCGAAGCTTCAAGGAAATCCGCGAAGGCATAAGCCTCTGGTCCGAGGTCGCCAATGCCGAATGGACCAGGCAATGAAGTCGGGTGAAGCAGGATGCCGCTGGATCTGGGAAAGTTCATTGACCTTATGTTTTCCGTTTAGTTGGGACTTGACCCCGCCCTCAAACGAATGCCACGGCTGTGCCGTCTGATGTGCGGTGGCGGCTCCGCCCCACCGTAACTGACCACTCACAAATCTGGGGCTGCGCCCGAAATTTGGGGCCGAGCCCCAAAAGAATCCAAAGGTTTTCCGGAAGGTCAGAGACCTTCCGCACATCGGACGGCACAGCCGCGATCTAATGCACCACGAGAGCCGATGCTGAACTTCTAGCCAAAGTTAGGGTTGCCTGCCCATTCAACACGCGACTGCTAGTCGCAGTTCCAATCAAAGGCGACAACTCAGCGCCATCTTTCAAACCAATGGAGCCCGCCGGCAAAGTAACTTTCTTTTCCTTTCCGGCGCGATTGAACGCGACGATCACAGTCTCGTGTGTGTCCTGGCGTGCAAAGACATAACTATCATCATCATAAAAAAGATCAACCAATCGTCCGCGTCGTATCGCTGAGTGCTCCGCCCGCAGACGTACCCATGAACGGATCCACTCAAACATCCTTTGCTCTGTTGGTTTCCGCCCTTCAGCCATGAAGGCGTTGCGACTGTCGCCGGGAAAGCCACCGGGAAAATCGCGGCGGTTATCGGGATCATCCTTGCCCTCCATGGCAAGCTCTTCGCCATAGTAAAGCTGCGGAATGCCACGAACACTTAGAGTAAAAGCGATGTGCATCATCGCGCCTTCAAGGGTCGCGCCCTCAAGCGACATGAAACGCATGGTGTCGTGGTTGTTTGCGAATATAGTTATCTTTGAGGGATCCGGATAAAGCGCATCATATTTCAACTGGTCGCGCAGCATTCTCATAGATGCTTTGTTGGTGAACGACAGCAGTGAAGCATTCCAAACTGGAAAGTCGAAAACTGAATCAAGTTTGGTGTCGATGCCGTCCCAGCCCGTATGGCCACCGATGAAGAAAGACGTTTGCGCCGCATCGCGCTCGAAGACTTCTCCCACCATCCACATCTTCGGATATTGACGATGCAGAGCATTCAAGAGATCGCGAATGAAGCTGCGCGGTATGTACTGAATCGTGTCCTGGCGAACTGCATCCAGCCCCGTCACACCAATCCACCAAAGCGAGTTTTGTATTTCGTAGCGCGCGACCTCGGGCTCTTCCTGGTTCATATCGGGCAGATCGTCGCTAAACCACCCATCAAGCGTGTTGCGAACTTCGTCCTGATTGCCATGGGGCGAAAGCAGGGCACTATTCCGAAACTTGTTAACGGCGTGCTGCGCCAGCGTGCCGTGAAACCAGTCGTCGAGCGGTGGTTCCTTGACCCAGGGATGTTTCGAGCCGACGTGATTAGCTACCTGGTCCTGGATGATTTTCAGACCCAACGCGTGCGCTTTTTCGACTAACTCGCGCAGCGTTGCCAAATCCCCAAAGTGATCTTCGACGGCGTAGTAATCGATGGCGTGATAGCCGTGATAGTACGTGTTCGGACACCACGGCTTGTCGCAGGTATTCAGACCATTCCAGTTGTCGTACCAGGGAGTTAGCCACAGCGCAGTCACGCCGAGACCTTTTAAGTAAGGCAGATGATTGATGATGCCGCGCAGATCGCCGCCGTGATATGCGCGCGCATTTTTTCGATCATTAGCGGCAACAGGAGAATTAGGCGGAATGTCGTTGGACGGATCACCATCCGCAAAACGATCGGGCATGATCAGATAGATTACGTCGTCCGTAGTAATTCCCTGAAAATGGCCGCGCGTTTCCAACGCCGGTTCGATGCGAAACGGAATTGTCGTGCGACCCACCGCTGTGTCCAGTGTTAAGGGATATTCACCCGGACGCGCAGCAGGACTGATGCTGACACTCGCAAACAAGTAGGTCCCATTATTATTTACCAGGACATCGAAGACACGGATGGCGGGATTAGCCGAGCGAACCCGCGCGCCGGCCAGGTTCCTGCCGCGCACCAGCAACCGCACTGGATTGATTGTGTGTCTCGCCCACCACGAAGGCGGTTCAACTTTAGAAACTTCGGGAGCCGCCTGCGGTGAAGCATGGTTGCAAATGGCGCTCGCAAGAATAAAAACGATCGTAACCGTCGCCTGCAGCAGGAATCGTTTGCATCTTAGTGGGATTCGCATTGGCAGTTTTACAACGACTTCGATCCAGCAAACGCGTAGCAACGGTTCATAGATCATTTCGCAAGACGAGTCACCCGGCTAAAGCCGGGTGTAAAAGGTCGGATGCAAATAATCCAGACGCTAACTCTTTGGTCGAAATCTGCGCACGCGCCGAATGAGCAGATTGATCTCAGATCCGCTCAATTTTTTGCCGAACGCAGGCATTCCGGCCTTACCATGAGTGATAATTGATCTCAAGCTTCGGGTGCTGCTGCTGCTTGAACTCCTTTTCCACCAATCGGAATCCGTAAAGTCCGGGGCTTTGTAGCGATGGCCCAGAGGCGTATCGCCGCTGCCGTCAGCTCCGTGACAGCGAGCGCAATTTCGTGCGAACAGTTCATTAACTCGTTTCACCTGAGACAAAGTCTTCAGCTGAAATGCCCCGCGGCTAATTCCAATTGGTACTAATAAGAAAGCTAGCGCTACGACTAAAGCGCTGCACTTAAGAATGCTTTTCAAAAATCGATTCATCTGCGGGGATGCCCGATTGCCTTTTCCTATTGTCCCACCAACGCCAGATCGTGAATGTGCCAGAAGACGCTCTCGTTGCTCATTTCCGGATGTCTTCGCAGGAACATGTTCGCGAGCGGCAGAGCCGACGGATCGTCTTTGAGGTCAGCAAAAACCTTGCCCTCTCTCTTCGCCTCATCTTTCATTCCCAGCTTACGAAACACGAGCATGAGGTTGTAGTGGGCGCCCAGATCTTCCGGATCAATCGTCAGAATTTTCTCGTAGCACTCGCGCGCGCCATGATAATCATGCTTGATCTTGCACAGCTCGCCGAGCTGCTGCAGAGTCACTCGATCCCTTGGGTAGGCGGCGAGCACACGACGAATATTTACTTCGGCTTCGTCGAGTTGACCGCGTCGGATAAACACTCTGGCCTGTTGAAACAGCGCTCGCATGTTTTCAGGGTTTGATTGGACTACTGAATCGAGCAGACTCGCGGCCCGATCGTATTGATCCAGCTCAATCAAACCGATCGCCTGGTTTACCTGCGCCGTCGATCGATATTTATCATCAAGCGCGGCGGCGTGAATAAAAGCATCGATCGCCAGCGGATACTGTTTTTGATCGATGAGTGCAATCCCATAATTGTTCCAGCGCCGCCAATCCGGCACGGCATTTTTTGGGATCTCGTCCGCTGGCACAGGAACGTTATCACCAACACGCATAACGTATTCAGCGCTCGCCATGGTGACTATCGGATAGTCAGCTGACTTGCCCAGCGCGTAATCGCTGAACACGCGCGTAAAGCGGCGATATTTTAGGCGCGCTGTCAACTTAAGCGAGCCTTCACCTTCCGCAGGCACGCGAAACTGATAACGTACGAGATCTGATCGGCCTGATTGAATCTGATTATTCTGTGCGATAGCACGGGTCCGCCAAATGAAGTGCTTGTCGTTAAAGCTTCCATCTGTCTTGACCAGATAAGTTTTGTAGTTATGGGCCGACTCATCAAGATAGCCATTCGGCTTTATGAATCCGGACTGGTAAAGTGTTTTACCTGCCTCATCCGTCACCACAAATTCAACGAAGGCTTCATAGAAATCTCGCAGCTCCGGTGGAAAAGAGTGGCCAATGTTTTTGTTCGTGACTACGACTTCAGCCGTGACTCGATCACCGGCCTTGATACTAAAACTGCTGCGGTTGAGAGGAGCCAGGAATTGTTCTGCGCCCATGCCCGGCGACTTTAGCCGCAGCGAAAAGATGTCTATGCCCAACGCGTCGTTTTCAAGAAACTTCTTAACGGCATCCAATTGCTCAGCCCATTTATAGAAAAGTGGAATAGCAGTATTTGCGGCGGGCCAACGATGTGACGCCAGTTTTCCCAGTTTCGCAGACACGTCAAACAATGGCGCCGGCTCGCGCTTCATGTGACAGGAGTTGCACGTTTCTTTGTCGCGAACGTAATAAGGGTGGGGCGACTCCTTTGAAAACGAAGACATCTGATAATCATCGGCCACCGCAAACGCGCGAATAAATTTGTAGTCGTTTAGTTCGTGAGGGACCTGTGATTTATGGCAAGCGCCACAGAAGTCAGCGGTCTTCAACAACGGCCGCATCATTGCCCGGCGATGAGACGCGTGCCGTCCTCTTTTACCAGCAGGGCCGGCTCTCCCATCACGTAACCACCAATGCCACGTCCGGTGGCCGCCTGGATTGAGTGGCAGGCGATGCACGAAACACCATCCTCGTCGAAGGGTCGCTTGACCTTGGAGTTCTTTGTTAGCGCTCCCGAAAAGAGTGCTGCCGGGTTATGACAGGATTCGCAGTGCCGAGTAAATTCGATCCCTTTTTGCGAAATAAGATCCTTTACGTTTTTCTGGTAGAACGGCTCGCGAAAAGCGTTGCCATGGGCCGATTGACGCCATTGCGCATGCGCATCCGTGTGGCAGGTGGCGCAGCGCGTGGAAGCCACGAACTCCTCACCGGGAATAAATGTTCCCGTTGCTGACGTGGCATTGCTAGGAGCAAAAGGATTAGGGCCGAAGCGCAAGTCGTAAGACTTCAATATGAGCTCTTGATAATTCGCAGTTGTATTCTTCTCGTCGTCGTTAGCGCCAATTCCCGTAGCAATAGGGTTAAATAGACAAATGGCAATCAAGCCGATCGCGGCGAAAAGCATTCCCTTGACAGCTGAGAGATGGTTAAGCTGGGCATAAACCATTTTCATCTTCAATCTCATTTCACTCTTGGTCATTATCTGTCAACGAGAGTTCCAATTACTTACTTACAAACAATATTTATACGATCTCGCGGCAACTTTTCAAAATCACACCAGCTAAGGCCATCAGGGCTTGCGTAGCTTCAGATCCAAGGTGTCGGCAGGCAACGTCATTGACGGATCAGGCAGAGCGGGATCGTCCGACGATTGCGATTCTTTAGCGTCCTCACTCCTTTGGCGCGTCTTGCGAACGCTCTCGAGCTTTTGAAAAGTCGCAAGCTCACGCTGGGCATCTTCCTTGCGCTTCAGCCGCGACAATGCAATAAACAACTGGTAGTGAACTCCCGGATCGTTGGCATTCATAACGGCTGATCCCTGCAAGACCTGTACACCCTCCTCGTAGCGTTTTAGCCGTACGAGGAGGCGGCCCAGGTCGTAGTGCGGTGGATAGAGTTTCGCATTGAGGGTGATCGCGCGACGAAGCAATTTTTCCGCTTCTTCACTGTTACCTTGCTCAGAAGCGATGTAGCCGAGGTTAGCGATAGCGTCCGCGTTGTTCGGATCGAGTTCCAGAGCACGGTGGAAGGCCGCGCTGGCCCCGCCATAGTCTCCCTCACCCCTGGCAGCATAGCCAACGAGGTAATGCAACTGGGGCACCTGGGGAAAACGTTTGACAGCCTGTTCGTAGACGGCACGCGCCTCTTCATAGCGCTTGCGGCGGAAGTGTGCAGCGCCGTACCGAATGTAATACACGAGCTGATCCGGGCTCTGCTCAACGGCCAGTTTGTAAAAAGGTATCGCGGTCTGGAAGCGTTCGTGTTTGAACAGCTCCTCTGCGATCATAAAGTTGGCTTCTGGAAACTGTGGGCGCAGCTCGACGGCCTTTTGCCAGAGACCGAGTGCCAGCTCGCTCTGTTTGCGCGCGGACGCGACCAAGCCGAGGCGGTAGAGCGTTTCAGCATCCGAAGGCCTGAGTGCAGCGGCTCGTTCGAGCACGTTCGAAGCCTCGTCCAACTGATCGAGATTGTAGAGTGCGACGCCGAGGTTGTAGAGCACCTCAAAGGTATTGGGGCCGAGGGCGTCTCTTCGTTGAAATAGCCGGACGGCGCCGTTGTAGTCGTGAGCTTCGGCCAGAACAAGGCCGAGCGAGAAGAGGACGCGGGAGTCGTTCGCATTGGCGCTTTCAATTGTCGCCGCCAATCGTCCACCCTCTTCGGTTTCTCCTCCCAGCAGGTACGCCTTGACGAGCATCAGCATGAGCGATGGGTCATTCTCTGAGCGCGTCGGCGTGCCGGCCCGGACACCCGCCGCGCCTTCGAGCAACGGCACGGCGCGCTTGAAGTCCCCACTTGCGGAATAGAGCGCTCCGAGGTTGTAGGCCGCCTGAATGTGACCGGGCGCAAGCCGGAGCGCCGTCTCGAAGGCCTCGATAGCTTTATCCGGGCGATTGGTGCGAACCAGCAGTACTCCGAGGTTTGCGTGCGCCGACGCGTTGCGTGGGTTGAGTCGGAGCGCCTCGCGGTACTCGCGCTCGGCCTCTTCCGACCGGCTGAGCTGATCGAGCACGACTCCAAGAAGCGTGTGCGCTTGCGAGTCCCCGGGCGAAGAGACGACTGCTTGGCGGGCTAACGCCTCCGCCTCCGCGAGCCGACCCGTGTGCAGGAGTCCGGCTATCTCCTGTAAGACCTGCGCGGCGACAGCGGCCGGGGCGCTCGAGGTTCGCCGCTGCGACGCGGGTGCTGGCGTTCGTTTCTGTGGCTGCCGAGCGGTCTTCGCTTCGGCCGTAACAACACACGTTACGAGCGCGCACGTCAACATGAGTGCACACATCCAGGCGCGGCGCCGTGCCTCGTTCGTGCGGTAGCCCTGAATCCTAGTTTTACTTTCAAGCCACATCGAGAAATGTCGACCGTGTTACCTGTGCGCAACAGCCTTCGCAAACTTGTTTTTATCTTCCGGGACGACGCCGACGACCTTGCGGACGATCTCTTTACTCGACAGCCCGCCCTTCGTTATTCCTTCTTGTCGTCGCCAGTGAAGCCGACGCTGTAGCGGTCGTCACGGCGCGTCTCGCCGCCCGCATTGCCGAAGGTGGTTCCCGTGTCGAGCAGTTTAAGGTCGTCCTGCAAGAGCGGCTTGGCGAACTCCATCTGAATCTCGCGCACCCACTTGCCGTCCGCGAAGACGATTTGTAAGTTTCCTTCCTTTAGCTTGTAGAGCACGCGCTTGTCGTTACCCTCGTTGTGAAGAGCGTCGGGCTTCTCTTGACCGGGCTGTCGTTTCGCGTTGACGAAGACGGCTTGCAGCGCAGTCGGCACGTCCATGCCAATTCGCACTCCGTAGATTTCCGAATCGTGTGGTGCGCCGGCATCCTGTCCGCGCGCCGCGTCCGCAGCGGCCAGCGACGCGAACAGCGCCGCCAACGAAAGCACCATGCCGCTAAAGCGTGCGTTCTTGATTAGCATCCAGAGAAATCTCCCAGGTTTACGGTCTGCTCCGCGGCGTGGCTTCGTCGGAACTGGCGAGCGATGAAACGCGTCGCGCCGCGTGAATTTTTTTTACTACGGCACCT
>WNFT01001443.1_pt1 | contig 20056 bp, 19 predicted proteins | sample 5400191 | NCBI WGS metagenome assembly WNFT01 (sample SAMN13153359, study PRJNA577476) | soil metagenome | isolation source: 80 cm saprolite under Madrone tree | place: USA:California | collected 2016-06-14 | reverse complement strand
GACTTGGCGTCGTCCGCTGCGGGAACATCACCGTGGATTCTGTCGAGCACGATCTGGAGAGCGCGGAGTTCTTCACGGAGGCCCGCGTAGTCCGAGCGTGAGAGGCCACCACGACGGAGCCGTTCCGTGACGTTCTCAATCCTGCTCGTCACGCCGCGCTCCTCTGCGTCGAGTGAATGGTCGTCACGCTGGCGGGACAGCCTATCGCGCAGATCGTCACGGAGGAGCCGATCCACGTGTACGCGAGCGGCCTGCTCAGGATCACCAGCAGTCCGCTTGGCGTTCGCAATGATGTCAGCAGCACGCTTCCTGTGGTCTTCGGCGAGGCGAATGGCTTCGGTGAGATCACGAGTGCGAAGGGAGACGCAGTACTCACCCGCGCCGATCACCTTGGCGAGATGACGAGGGAGATAAACCTTCCTGTACCAGTACACGGAGCCACGCTTGAAGAGGCCGGGGATTTTGGCTGTCACAAATGGGCCCATCCTTCCATGATAGTTGTGACGCCATTTGTGACAGTGGGAATGCTGTAAATCGTGATTCCGTCAGCATTTCCACCGCTTCGCGCTCAGTGGTCACGAGCTACAATGGGCCATGGCCTCCCGTCCGCTGGTCGGCCTGACGACGTCCGTCACGTTCGGCAGCTCTCCCGAGCGCGCCTACGTGAACGCCGCCTACGTCCGCGCCGTTCAAGCCGCGGGTGGTGCCCCCGTCCTGCTGCCGCCCCAGCTCGACGAGGCCACGCGCGCGGCGCTCTGGACGCGGCTCGACGCGCTGGTGCTCAGCGGGGGCGGCGACGTCGATCCGGCTCGCTTCGGCGAGCCGCCGCACGCCAAGGTGTACGAGGTGTCACCGGAGCGAGACGAGCTCGAGCTCGGCTTCACGCGGCGAGCGCTGGACGACGGCGTGCCCCTGCTCGCCATCTGCCGCGGGATCCAGGTCCTCAACATCGCGCTCGGCGGCACGCTCTACCAGGACATTCCGAGCGAGCCCGGCAGCGCCATCGACCACAGCCAGAAGGCGCCCCGCCATCAGCCGACCCACCGGGTGAAGGTCATGGGCGAAGGCACGCGCCTGGGGTCCGTCCTGGGCGCCACCGAGCTCGACGTCAACTCGTTCCATCACCAGGCGATCAAGCGGCTCGGCGCAGGGCTTCGCGAGGTCGCGTGGGCCGAGGATGGCATCATCGAGGGCATCGAGATGGGCGGCGCGCACCCGTTCGTGCTCGGTGTCCAGTGGCATCCGGAGGATCTGATTGAGCGGGACGCCGCGGCCCGCGCGCTCTTCACCGCCGTGGTGGACGCCGCGCGCCGGCGAATTCGCTGAGACCGTCCGGCTTCGCCTAACCGACCAGCTCCCAGCGCGACGGTGCGTCTCGCTGGACCGTCTCCCTCACCCGCCCCTCGCGCTTCAGCTTCTTCAGGTGTGACTCCACCGACATGGCGGCGATGCCGTGTAGCGCGGGGGCGACGTCGACGTACACGCGCTTGACGACGTCGGGGATGACGCTCGGCCCGGCGCTCAGCGCGTCGAGGATCTGGCGCTCGCGCTGGTGACGATGCTCGATGTACTCGGCGATCCGAGCCTGGGGATCGTCGATGACGGGGCCGTGAGCCGGATAAATTCGGCGCAGCTCGAGCGACTGCAGGCGACGCAGCGACGCCATGTAGTCGAGCAGGTCGCCGTCGTCCGAGGGAATGACGGTCGTCGAGCCACCCAGCACGACGTCACCGGTGAAGAGCGCCTTCTCCTCGGGCAGGTAGTAGCACAGATGATCGGAGGCGTGGCCGGGCGTGTAGATGGGCACGAGCGTGACGCCGTCGCCGTGCACGTCCTGACCGTCGCGCAGGTCGTCGATCCCGTCGGGCAGGCCGGCGTCGCGATGGATCATCTTCGAGACGCGCAGGCCGCCGAAGCGCTCGCGCAGGTGCGCGACGCCGCCGATGTGATCTCGGTGGCGGTGCGTGAGCACGACGCGGGAGGGCTGGCGCCAGCCCCGCTCGCGCAGATAGCCGTCGAGATTGGGGACGTACTCGGGAAGACCGATGCCCGTGTCGATCAGGATGGGATCTCGGCCGCCGACCAGATACGTGTTCGTCCCCGGCCCCGTCATCATGCCGGGGTTGAGGCCAAGCACGCGGCCGACGAGATCACTCGGTGTCGCGGTCTTCGGAAAGTCGGGATCGATCCAGGGCATCGCGCCCCTCAGGATACGCCGAGAAAGCGGCGCTTGACGTCCTCGTCGGCCGCCAGCGCCGCCGACGAGCCTTCGTACACGATCTGGCCCTTGTTCATGACGTAGACGCGGTCGGCCACGCGGAGCGCCAGCGGCACGTTCTGCTCCACCAGCAGGATCGAGAGTCCCTGCTGCTTGAGCCCGATCAGCACGCGTCCGATCTCGCGCACGATGAGCGGCGCGAGTCCCTCCGAGGGCTCGTCGAGCAGGAGCAGGTGCGGGTTGGTCATGAGCGCGCGGGCGACCGCGAGCATCTGCTGCTCGCCGCCGGACAACGTGCCGCCGCCCTGCAGCGCCCGCTCACGGAGTCGCGGAAACAGCTCGTACGCGTGCTCGCGGGTGAATTGTCGCGATGATTGTAGCGACGACGGGGCAGTCGGCTCGAGCCGAGGGTGGCCTGCCCGAGGCGCGGTGTGGCTGCGCCGTCTCGCGCCGAGCATCAGGTTCTCGCTCACGCTGAGCGGCGCGAAGATGCGGCGCCCCTGGGGAACCAGGCCGATGCCGAGCCGCACAATGGCATAGGCGGTGCGGCCTTCGAGCGGTCGGCCGTCGAAGCTGATCCGGCCGGCGCGCGGAGGCGTGAAGCCGACCACCGAGCGAATCAGCGTCGTCTTCCCGGCGCCGTTGCGGCCGAGGAGCGCCACCGCCTCGCCGGCAGCAACGTGCAGCGACACCCCGTGCAGGACGTGGCTGTCGCCGTAGTACGCGTGGACGTCCGCGATCTCGAGCATCGTCAGCGCTCGTCGTCGGTCCCGAGATAGACCTCGTACACGCGGGGATCGCCACGCACGGCGTCGGGCGTCCCTTCCGCAAGCACTTCGCCATAGTGGAGCACGCTGATCCGGTCGGACAGGGAGAAGACCACGTCCATGTCGTGCTCGATGATGAGCACGGTGACGTCACGGGGCAACCCGGCCAACAGCCGCGTCATCCGCTGCGTCTCTTCCGGCGACATGCCGGCGGTCGGCTCGTCGAGCAGGAGCAGCGTCGGTGACGTGGCGAGCGCGATGCCGATCTCGAGCTGGCGCTGTTCGCCGTACGACAGCGCTCCCGCTGGCGTCTCGAGGCGGCCCGTCAACCCGACGGCTTCGGCGATTTCACGAGCTCTGCCGAGCGGGCGCACCATCCGCGTCACCGAACCGAAGAGGCTGAAGGAGCCACGCTCACCAGCCGCCGCGCCCAGTCTCAGGTTCTCGAGCACGCTGAGACCAGTGAACACGTTGTTGCGCTGGAACGATCGTGAGATGCCCAGGCGGGCGACGGCGTGCGGCGGCAATCCGCCGAGCGGGCGTCCCTGGAAGACGATGGTGCCTCGGGTCGGCTGAAGGTGCCCACTGATCACGTTGAAGAGCGTCGTCTTCCCGGCCCCGTTCGGACCGATGATCGCGCGGCGTTCCCTCGGCTCGACCGTCATCGACACGCCGTTGACCGCGGTCAACGCACCGAAGCTGTGGGTCAGGTTCCGAATCTCGAGCAGCGACGTCATGCCCGGAGCCCGATCCGGCCTCGCAGTGCGCCGATGACCCCCCCGGGCGCGAAGAGCACGAAGAAGATGAAGGTCAGTCCGAGGATGAGCATCCATCGCTCGGTGTAGGAGCTGACGAGGCTCTGGAGCAGGATGAAGGCCGCGGCACCTAGCCCACCGCCGAAGAGCGTGCCCGTCCCGCCGATGATCACCATCAGGAGCGCTTCGCCCGAGGTCGTCCACAGGAACGCATCCGGCGTGATCGATCCGACGAACTGCGTGTACAGCGAGCCGGCGAGGCCGGCGATGGTCCCCGCGATGACGAAGGCGAGCAGCTTGTAACGCCCGACTGCGTAGCCGACCGCCTGCATGCGCGCTTCGTTCTCGCGGATCCCCCGGAGCACGTGGCCGAAGGGCGACTGCACGATGCGCCACAACGCGAGCGCGGCGAGGGCCACGAGGACGATCAGGTAGAGGTGAAAGCGCCGGGCGTCGCCGAGCTCGAGGCCGGCGATCCGCGGGCGGGGCACGCCGACGATTCCGTCTTCGGCGCCGAGCCAGGCCGCCTGGAAGGTCACCGCGTAGAACATCTGCGAGAACGCCAGCGTCAGCATGATGAAGTACACGCCACTCACCCGGATCGAGAAGAACCCGATCACGAGCGCGGCGAGGGCCGCGGCGAGGGCCGGAAGCACCAGCGCCGACGCGAGACCCGCGTCGCGGCTCAGCGCCAGCGCGGCCACGTAGCCGCCGACGCCGAAGAACGCGGAGTGGCCGAACGACACCATCCCGGCATAGCCCATGATCAGATCAAGGCTCATCGCGAACACGCCCCAGATGAGGATCTCCTGCAACAGCTTGACCGGGTACGTTCCGAGAAACCCCGGCGCCAACGCGAGCACGAGCAGGACGACGGCGAAGCCGGCGAGCTTTAGCTTCATCGGAGGGGACGGCCGAAGAGGCCCTGCGGTCGGGCCAGGACGACCAGCGCCATGACGACATAGATCATCAGCATCGACGCCCCGGGCAGCCAGGCCTTCCCGAACGTTTCGGCCTGCCCGATGATGAGGCTGCCCACCAGTGAGCCCTTGAGGCTTCCCAGGCCGCCGACCACAACGACGATGAGGGCCGGGATCAGGATGCCGGCGCCCATCGGCGGCGACGCTGACTGGATCGGTCCCGCGATCACGCCGGAGAGCCCACCGAGCGCGGCCCCGAACGCGAAGACCGAGGTGAAGACGAGGGGAATGTTGATGCCGAGGCCGGCGGCCATCTCGGCGTCGAAGACGCCGGCGCGGATGACCGAGCCCAGGCGCGTGCGCTCGATCAGCAGCCAGAGCAGGAGCGCCACCACGAGGCCGAAGACGATGACGAACAGGCGGTAGGAGGGCACCGTGGCCCCAAAGATCTTCACCGAGCGCGAGAAGAGATCGGGGGGTGGAATGGAGCGGATGCGTCCACCCCAGATCCACTTCACGAGGTCCTCGAAGAGGTAGATGAACCCGAACGTGAGGAGCACCTGGTCGAGCGGCGAGCGCACGTAGAGCGGGCGCAGCACGAGCCGCTCCATGACGGCGCCGATCACGCCCACCGCGAGCGGCGCGACGACGAGGGCGAGCCAGAAGTTCCCGGTGGCCCCAATCGTGGCGAGGCCGGCGTAGGCGCCGAGCATGTAGAACGACCCGTGAGCGAGGTTGACCACGTCGAGCATGCCGAAGATGAGCGTGAGACCGACCGAGAGGAGAAAGAGCAGGACGCCGTATGACAGCCCATTCAGGGCCTGGCCGAAGAAGTCGGGCACGAACACGACGGCTACGTCGCCGTCCGACGGCCCCCCATCTCCATCAAGCCGGCAAGGTGCAGCCGGTGCCGGGATCGGTGACGTTGGCGATCTTGTCGATCGGCACGTTGTCGAGGCCGCCCGACACTTCCTTCACCTCGCGCACGTAGATGAATGGCTGGATGACGTTGTGCGTCTTGGGGTCGAAGCGGAAGTGGCCCCGCGGGCTGTCGAACTCGACCCGGGCGATCGCGTCGACCAGCTTGTCCTTGTCCTTGGTGTTCCCGTTCACTGCCTTCAGCGCGCGGACGATGACCTCGGCCGTGTCGTAGCCCTGGCAGGCGAAGCCATCCGGCGTCTTGTTGGCGAACTTCGCTTTGAAATCGGCGACGAATTTCCGGTTCGTCGGGCTGTCGAGCTGCGGCGTGTAGAAGTGGCCCGTGATGACGCCGAGCGCCGACTTGCCCTGCGCCGGCAGCACGTCGGGCTCGGTGAGGAAGCCGGCCCCAGTGAGCTTGATCGACTGCTTCAGTCCGAAATCGTCGTACTGCTTCACGAAGTTCACGGCGTCGGTACCGGAGAAGAAGGCATAGACGGCCTTGGCCCCTGACTGCTTGATCTTGGTCAGGTACGGCGCGTAGTCGGTCTCGCCGAGCTTCGGATAGTCTTCGCCGACGAGCTTGCCGCCGGCCGGCACGAACGTCTCCTTGAACGCGCCGAGCTGATCTTTCCCCGCTTGATAGTTGGGCGCCGTGATGAAGACTTCCTTGGCGACGTGCTTGGCCACCCAGCCCCCCATCGGCTGGTTCGGCTGCCAGTTCGAGAACGACGTGCGGAAGATCCACCGCGAGCAGCGCTCGCGGCTGATGGCATCGGCGCCGGCGTTGGACACGATGAGGATCGTCTTGCTGTTGTGCACCTTGTCGCGCATGCCCATGAGGATGCCGCTGTGCACGGGCCCGGTGAGGATGTCGACGTTGTCCGAATCGATGAGCTTCTCGGTCTTGCGGATGCCGACGGGTGGCTTCATCTCGTCGTCTTCGCGGATCATCTCGATCTTGCGGCCGGCCACGGTCCAGTTCTCGCGCGCGAAGACCAGCTCCATGCCCTGCGTGATCGATTCGCCCAGCACCGCGTAGACCCCGGTGTACGGGAGCACGAGGCCGATCTTGACCGGCGCGCCTTGAGCCGCGCTGCGCTCCACCCATGGCCCGACGGCCACTCCGGCCGCAGTAGCCGAGGCGCCGGCGAGGAAGGTTCGACGGGTCAATCCGCGCATGTGGGTTCCTCCTTTGGAGGGCTCAATCTACACCGTCTGTGCCTTGAGGAGGCGGCCGATGTGCTCGGGAATCGGCGCGGCCCGCCGCCGGTCGTCCGCCGTGACCGGCCGGGCCACCCAGGCGCGAATCTCGAAGCCGCGGGCGCACAGCGTGGCCCCTACGGTGATCTCGTGGTCCATGCGGAACGTCTTTTCCTTTACCCATGCGACCGTGGAGCGGATGTTCACCTCGTCGCCATAGCGGATCGGCGCGAGAAAGGTCGATCCCGACTCGACGATGGGCACACCCACGATGGCCTCGCGGGGGAACATCTCGGGCCAGGGCAGGCCGAGGGACTCGAACAGCGTCTCGGTGCCCAGGTCGTACCACTCGTAGAAGCGCGGGTAGAAGACGATGCCGGCGGGATCGGTGTCGCCCCAGCGCGCTTTCACCGTCGTCGTGTGCGTGGGCACTATGATCGACTGACCGCGGGTGGCCGGGTCGGAGTGCGCGTGGTCTCATCTCGAACGAACTCGAGCAGACGGAAGCGCTGGAGCTTGCCCGTCGCGGTGCGGGGCAGCTCGGCGAGCAGGAAGATCCGGCGCGGGCGCTGGTGCGCCGGCAGTTCGGCCTCGGCAATGCGTCCGAGATCGCTGGCGAGATGGGCCGCCGCGGCGGCGTCCTTCGGGACGACGAAGGCGAACGGCTTGACCAGGCCGTGCTCGTCGGCGGCGCCGACGACGCCGGCGTCGGCGACTGCCGGATGGGCGGACAACGCGCGCTCGACGTCGGCCGGCGCGACCCACATCCCGGCGACCTTGAACCGATCGTCTTCGCGTCCGCGATGGTGATAGAAGCCCTCGGCATCCCGGACGTAGACGTCACCGGTTCGAAACCACTCGCCGATGAACGCCTGGCGCGACTGGTCCACGCGGTTCCAGTAAAACGGACTGGTGGACGCCGCGCGCACGTGGAGCACGCCTTCGACGCCGTCCGGGACATCGCGACCGTCGGCATCGAGTAGCCGCGCCTCCGCCCCGGGTACCGGCAATCCCGATGATCCCGCCCGGCTTCGGCCCCGCCGGTTCGACAACACCATGAAGATCGTCTCGGTGGCTCCCATGCCGTCCAGGATCTCGACGCCAAACCGCTCGCGAAACGCCGAGCCAATCTCGACAGGCAGCCGCTCGCCAGCCGACACCGCACACCGCACGGAGGCGAACGCGTCGCTCGGCAGCCCGGCTCGGAGCAACCGTCCATAGAACGTCGGCACCGAGAAGAGGAGCGTCGGACGGAAGCTGGCGGCGATCTCGGCGACGCCGTTGGGCTCGGCCCAGGTCGAGCTCAGGTAGGTCTGCGCGCCGACGGAGAACGGGATGAGCAGCGCGTTGCCGAGCGCGTAGGCGAAGAACAGCTTCGACGTGGCGAAGACCCGGTCGGTCGCGGTGGCGCCGAGGACGTCGCAGCCATACGGCCGGCCGGCGAGAAGGTCGCGATGCAGGTGCACGGCGGCCTTGGCCGCGCCCGTCGTGCCCGAGGTGTAGAGCCAGAAGGCCATCGCGTCGAGGCCGACGGGCTCCGGGGAGAGCCCGTCGTTGGCGCCGGCGACGAGCTCCGTGAAGTCGACGATCGCCCGCAGGTGTGGCAGCTCGGCGTGGTGGCCGGCAACGACACGAGCCAGCGCCGCGTCGGCCACGAGCACCCTGGCTCGACTGTCGCGGAGCATGTCCGTCCACTCGGCGGCGCTGAGCCGCGTGTTGAAGGGCACCGCGACGGCGCCGATCCGAAGAGCGCCGAAGAACGTGGCCACCCAGGCGAGGCCGTCAGGAAGGAGCACGGCCACGCGCTGCTCGGGCTCGACACCGAGCGCGCGCAGCCCCTGGCCCGCGCGGTTGGCCAGCGCGAGCACCTCGGCGTAGGTTGTCGTGGTGTCGGCCGTGACCACGGCGGGCGATCCACCGTCCCCGGTCCCGACGCGATCGTCGAGAAACGCCGTGACCGCGTTGGCGATCACGAGCGAGGGCCGCGCGGATTGCGCCAGGGCGCCGCCTTCCAGTCGAACTCCTTCCAGAACGTGTCGATGCGATCGATGATGCCGTGGAACTTGTGAGCGCCGTCGGCGTGCGCGGCCCACAGGTCGTCGAGGGAATCGAACTGCGCGAGGTAGCCGAGGCCGTACTCGGCGGGCTCGGCCATCGCCATCTCGCCCACGCAGAAGCGCTGATACCCGATCCCGGGCGCGATCCAGAAGCCCTCCGAGGTCTCCTCGGTGTAGAGGCGCGGGAGCTGATCCACGGGAACCGGACAGAGGAAGAAGCGCGCGCTGAACCGGATCGGGCTCGACGTGGGCGTGATGAAGTGCGAGAGGTACCGCAACGGGCGCGCGTCCGCGTACCAGGCTTCGCGCGTGAGCAGCGTGGCGAACGGGGCCTCGCCCGCCATCAGCGACTTCCGGAGCCGGTCGATCCGCGCCGACACGAGAGGATCGTGGGCGTCGACGGCGCGCCCACCGGCATCACAGGCGAGCAGCAGGCCGGTCTCCTCGAGCAGCTCGCGCACCGAGGTCATCCAGTACGCGAGCGCGGGGACGCCGGCGTCGCGCGGAACGATCGCTTCGGCCTCGGACGACGTGAGGCCATGGCAGCGCGCCGCGGCGTCACCACCTCCGTCCTCGACGTCCACTTTGCCGCCGGGGAACGCATAGTAACCGCCGAGGAACTTCATCCCCTTCTGGCGGCGGATCATGTAGACCTCGAGCGGCTCGGCCGCGCCGCCCGGCGCCGCGCGCACGAGGAGGACCGACGCGGCCGGCTTGGGATCGGCGGGAGTCACGAAGCGAATGATACCGCGCGGGCGGTCAGCCGCCGGAGGGTCAGCGGCTGAGCTTGCGGTGGTCCCAGGACACGATGCGAGTGGGATGGAAGCGCAGCAGGACTCGCTTGGCGGCCTGAGGACCGACGTACGCGCGCACTTCCGGCGTGTCGGGCGTGGCGTTCGGAATGCCGAGATACTTGATGGCGATGGCCGCACCGGCGGCGGTCACGCGAGCCAGCTCACGAACGATCTCGACGTCGCACTCCAGCATCGCGCCGCGCAGCTCGGCGTAGGCATCGCCGGCCTCGACCTGGAGCGTGGCCTGGGGCTTGCGCTCGAGATTGCGGACCTTCTGCGACTTCGCGTACGTCCACGCGGTGACGACGCCGTCGTCCACGACGTACCAGAGCGGCATCAGGTGAGGGCGGCCATTGGGGCCGATGGAGGCGCACGTCACGACGCGTTCCTCGCCGAGGAACCGCATGAGCTCGGCCTCAGACATCCCGATCTCAGCCCGTCTCGCCATTATCGTGCGGGATTATTGGAACGGGAGTCGCACGCGCGAGCGAGCGCGACGCTCGCTCGAGGCGCGAAACAGGGGGGTTCGGGGGGAACGCCTCGTTCCCCCCGACTTCATAGATTGATCAGCTGGGCGACCTTCTCCCGGTGGTGCGTGGCGTCGCCGAACGTGAATTCCGACGACTTGGCGCGCTTGAAATAGAGATGCAGGTCGTGCTCCCACGTGAAACCGATGCCACCGTGGAGCTGGATGCCCGCGGCCGAGACGCGACGGAACGCGTCGGACGCGTAGGCCTTGGCCATCGAGACCGCCAGCGCCGAATCCGGAACGTTCTCGTCGACGGCCCAGGCCGCGTAGTACGTCAGCGACTTGGCGTTCTCCACGTCCACGAGCATGTCGGCGGCGCGATGCTTGACGCCCTGGTAGGACCCGATCGGACGGTTGAAGGCGACGCGGATCTTCGCGTACTCCGTCGTCATCTCGAGGACCTTCTGAGCACCGCCGCACATCTCGGCGCAGAGCGCCACGGTCGCGCGCTCGAGCACGCGGCTGAGTGGCGCCGACGCGCCATCCTTGGCACCGAGCAGCGCCGAGCTCGGCAGGCGCACGTCGCGCAGGACCACCTCGCAGAGCTTCCGCGTCTGGTCCATCGTCGGCAGCAGCTTGGGCTCGAAGCCGGGGGTTCCCTTGGGGACGAGAAAGAGCGAGAGGCCTGGCTGGCCGGCTTTGTTCTCGGCCGTGCGCGCGACGACCGCGGTGACGTCCGCAATGTGGGCATCGAGGACGAACAGCTTGGTGCCCGAGAGCAGCCAGCCATCGGCCGTCGGCTTGGCCGTGGTGGCGACGCCAGCGGCGTCCCAGCGCGCGCTCGGCTCGGTCCAGGCCAGCGCGGCCTTGGCCTTGCCGTCGGCGAGCCGCGGCAGCCACTGCTTCTTCTGCTCGGCCGAGCCCGCTTCGAGGATGGCCAGGCCACCGAGGAGCGTCGCGAGGAACGGACCGGGCATGACGACGCGGCCCATCTCTTCCATGAGCACGGTCAGGTCGACGAAGCCGAGGCCGACACCGCCGAACTCCTCGGGATAGACGAGGCCAAGCCACCCCTGCTCGGCGAGCTTGGTCCAGAAGTCATCGGTGACGCCCGCCGGCTCCTCCATCCGCTGCCGCACGACCGTGGAGGTGCACTCGTTCTCGAAGAACTTCCGCGCCGAGGCGCGGAGCATCTCCTGCTCTTCGCTGAAGCCAAAATCCATGGAAACGCTCTCCTAGCCCTTCGGTAAGCCGAGAATGCGCTCACCGATGATGTTCTTCTGGACCTCGGTGGTGCCGCCCTCGATCGAGTTGGCCCGCGAGCGGAGGAACGTGTACTGCCAGACCCCGCTTTCGACCGCCCAGTCCGAGCCGCGCACGAGCTGCGAGTACGGGCCTTCGATCTCCATGGCCAGCTCTTGCAGCTTCTGATGGGTCTCCACCCAGATCATCTTTCCGGTGGATGCCTCGGGACCGGGAATCTCGCCCTTGAGGAGCTTGGTGATCGCCCGCGCGCCGAGGTACTTGAGGCACTCGGTATCGATCCAGAGCTGGGCGATCTTCTGCCGCATCACGGGGTCCTTGGTGAGGACGCGGCCTTCCTTCTCCATGCGCCGAGCCAGCTCGATGAGGCCGTCGAGCGCAATGCGCAGCCGTACCTGGAGCCCGAATCCCAGCGCCAGGCGCTCGTACATCAGCGTGGTGAGCCCGACCTGCCAGCCGTTGTTGAGGCCGCCGAGGATCTCGGACTCGTGGACGCGCACGTTGTCGAAGAAGACTTCGTTGAACTCGGGATCGCCCGTGATCTGCTTGAGCGGCTTCACCGTCACGCCGGGCAAGCGCATGTCGAGCAGGAAGTACGTGATGCCCTTGTGCCTCGGCGCGTCGGGATCAGTCCGCGCCAGCAGCATCATGCGATCGGAGACATGGGCCAGCGACGTCCACACCTTCTGCCCGTTGATCACCCAGTACTCGCCGTCTTTCACCGCACGAGTCTGGAGCGACGCGAGATCGGACCCGGCGTTCGGCTCCGAATACCCCTGGCACCAGATCTCTTCGCAGGAGAGGATCTTGGCCGGATAACGCTTCTTCTGCTCCTCGGTCCCGTAGGCGATGATCGTCGGCCCGGCCATGCCGACGCCGAGGATGTTCAGGATCTGCGGCGCCTTGGCCAACGCCATCTCCTCGTGGAGGATCAGCTCCTCCATGAAGGTGAGGCCACGCCCGCCGTACTCCTTGGGCCACGTCAGTCCGACGAACCCCGCGTCGTAGAGCGTGCGCTGCCAGTCGCGAAGGAACTGATACGCCTCGGGTCGAGGAACCTCCGCGCTGGCCATGACGCGACGGGACCAGTCACGCGGAATGTTCTCTTTGAGCCACGCGCGGACCTGCTCGCGAAACGCGTCCTGTTCGGGAGTGAGCGAGAAGTCCAAAATCGCCTCCTGGAAGGTGAGACAGACCAACTGAACCGCGATTCATTCTAGGGAGCGCTCTCCGACTTAGTCAAGGGTTATACTCGGCGCCCCATGCTTTCGGTGTCGTTGACGCGACTTCAACGCCGTCTGGTCGCCCTCTCTCGATTTGGCGGATTACTGGGCGGTGGCGTCACCCGGCCGGCCTGGAGCCCTCAGCACGAGGAAGCCCGGGCGTGGCTGATCACCGAGATGCGAGGCGCGGGCCTGGCCACCTGGGTCGATCCCGCCGGAAACACGTTCGGGAGCCTTGGTGCAACGGCACTAGCGAGTGACCGCCCGGCCGTTCTGACTGGATCCCACATCGATACGGTGCCCGAAGGCGGCATGCTCGATGGCGCGCTCGGCGTCATCGCCGGCCTCGAATGCCTCGAAGTCCTCGCCGAGACGAAGACGGCGCACCAACGCCCCCTCGCCGTCGCGGCCTGGACCGACGAGGAGGGCCGCTACGGCAGCCTGTTCGGGTCGCGCGCATTCTGCGGCAAGCTCGACGGCGCGAGCGTCGTCGACATGGCCGCGGTGGACGGCGAGCGATTGGCCGACGTGATGGCGCGTGCTGGCTTCGACGCCCGGCGTGCGCCGGAAGCGAAGGCGCCGGCCGGCTCGGTCGCCGCGTACGTCGAGCTGCACATCGAGCAGGGCCCGCGGCTCGAGGAATCGGGCGTGCAGATCGGCGTCGTGGAGGCGATCGTCGGCGTCCGGCGCTCCCGCATCGTCTTCCGTGGCCAGGCCGACCACGCTGGCACGACGCCCATGGAGCGCCGGCGCGACGCGTTCCTGGCCGCCGCCGACTACGCGCTTCGTGCGCGCGAGCACGTCGTGACGCGCGGGACGCACCGCAGCGTCACCAACATCGGGGTCGTTCACGTCCACCCGGGCGCGTCCAACATCGTGCCGGGTCGCGCCGAGCTCGTGCACGAGATGCGGGATCCCGACGTCGCCGTGCTCGAACGGCTGTGGCAGGAGTGCCGGGGGCTGGCCGACTCGGTCGCCCGAGAGCGCCAGATCGCGGTGGACGTCGTGCCGATGTCGGCCACCGTACCGGCGCTGGCCGCGCCGCGCGTCCAGGCCAGCATCGAAGCCGCCTGCCGCTCGCTCGGACTGACGAGCCAGCGGATGTACTCGGCCGCCGGCCACGATGCGCAGAACCTCGCCGCCCTCACCGACATGGGCATGCTCTTCATCCCGTCGAAGGGCGGGCGCAGCCATCGCGTCGACGAGATGAGCGACTGGGACGCCATCGAGCGGGGCGCCAACACCCTCCTGCACACGCTGCTGACGCTCGCCCGCGCCTAGCTCGCGGCGTCCGTCGTCGAGCAGTTGCAGTGGTCAAACGCCGGCGGTAACGTCCGCGGTGTGAACGCCGGAGCGTGCTCGCGTCGTTTCGCGCTCACCGCGGCCGTGGCCCTCCTCACCGGCGGGTGCGCTTGGGACGGCCCCCAATCGAGCCTCGCCCCGCGCTCCGACTTCGGCCGCGAGATCCTGTACGTGTACGCCATCGTCACGTGGGCGACGGCGATCATCGCGGTCGTGGTGTTCGTCCTACTCGCGTGGGTGCTCGTTCGCTATCGCGACCGACCCGGCGCGGCGCCGGCCGCGCAGACGCGCGGTCACTCACTGCTCGAGATCGGCTGGACGATCGCGCCCGCGCTCATCTTGCTGATCATCGCGATCCCGACGATCCAGGTGATCTTCCGGACCCAGGGCCGGGCGGCGCCCGGCGCGCTCGACGTCGAAGTGCGGGGCTGGCAGTGGTGGTGGGAGTTCCGCTATCCCGCGCTCGGCGTCGTCACCGCTAACGAGCTTCACCTCCCGATCGGCCAGGCGGTCGTGTTGCACCTGGAAGGGCCCGACGTGATCCACTCGTTCTGGGTGCCACCCATCGGTGGCAAGCGCGACGTCGTGCCCGGGCGCCACAACCAGATGTCGTTCGTCGTCGACACGCCCGGAGTCTACGACGGACAGTGCGCCGAGTTCTGCGGCGCGTCCCACGCGAACATGCGGATCCGGCTCGTCGCGGAGACGCCCGGGGAATTCGAGCGCTGGGTGGAGGCGCAGAAGGCTCCGCCCGGCGAGTCGGCCGGCCCCGCGGCCGACGGCCAAGCGATCTACGCGAGGCTCGCCTGCGTCGGCTGCCACACGATCCAGGGAGTGTCGGGCGGCGTGATCGGCCCCGATCTCACCCACGTCGGGAGCCGCCGCACCATCGCGGCCGGTCTGCTGCCGAACACGCCCGAGAATCTCGCCGCGTGGCTGCGGGCGCCCGAGCGGATCAAGCCCGGGGTGAAGATGCCGAATCTCGGGCTCGGCGAGGCCGACGCCCGCGCGCTCGCGGCCTACCTGACCAGTCTGAAATAGACGCGCGTCGAAGGTCATGAACCCGGAATACGTCGGCAGCCACCCCGCACCTCGATCCGCCCATCCGCACGCCGGGCTCGCGGTCCCCACGACGACGATCCTGTGGTCGTGGCTGACGACGACCGACCACAAGCGGATCGGGATTCTCTACGGCGTGAGCGCCTTCGTCTTCTTCCTCATCGGGGGCGTCGAGGCGTTGATCATCCGCGCGCAGCTCGCGCGTCCGGGCCTGACGCTGGTCACTGCGGACACCTACAACGAGCTGTTCACGATGCACGGCACCACGATGGTGTTCCTGGCCATCATGCCGTTCGGGTCCGCGTTCTTCAATTACATGGTCCCGCTCCAGATCGGCGCCCGCGACGTCGCCTTCCCGCGTCTCAACGCGCTCTCCTTCTGGATGTTCCTGGCCGGCGGGATCCTGCTGCACACGAGCTTCCTGGCCGGCACGCCGCCCGCCGTCGGCTGGTTCGCGTACGCCAACCTCACCCGGCGTGAATACTCACCGAACCTTGGTGTGGATTTCTGGACGCTCAGTCTTCAAGTGTTGGGCGCGTCGTCGATCCTCGCCGCCGTGAATTTCATCGTGACGATCCTGAACGTTCGGGCGCCCGGTCTGAGCTTCATGCGGATGCCGCTCTTCACCTGGATGACCCTGGTCGTGCAATTCCTCGTCCTGCTCGCCTTTCCCCCGATCACGTGCGCGCTCATCTTTCTGATGTTCGACCGGTTCTTCGGGACGCACTTCTACGACGTGGCCGCGGGCGGCGACCTCCATTTGTGGCAACACCTGTTCTGGACCTTCGGGCACCCCGAGGTCTACATCCTGATCCTGCCCGCGTTCGGTATCGTCTCCGAGGTCCTGCCCACCTTCGCGCGCAAGCCGTTGTTCGGCGGGCCCGTCGTCATCTACTCCGGCGTGCTCATCGGGTTCTTCGGCTTCGGCGTGTGGGGTCACCACATGTTCGCCGCCGGCATGGGCCCCGTCGCCGACTCTGCCTTCGCGATCGCGACCATGCTGATCGCGATCCCGACCGGCGTGAAGATCTTCAACTGGCTGGCCACGCTGTGGGGCGGACGCATCCACGGCACGACGGCGCTGCACTTCGCCGCCGGACTGATCGCAACGTTCACGATCGGCGGGCTCAGCGGCATCATGCACTCGTCGCCGCCGGTGGACCTCCAGCAGACGGACACGTATTTCGTCGTGGCGCACCTGCATTACGTCCTGATCGGCGGCAGCCTCTTCGGGCTCCTGGCCGGCGCCTATTATTGGTGGCCGAAGATCACCGGCCGCCTCCTCGACGAGCGGCTGGGGCGGCTGCAGTTCTGGCTGATCTTCATCGCCTTCAACCTGACGTTCTTTCCCCAGCACTACCTCGGCGCGGTCGGCATGCCGCGCCGGATCTACACCTATCGAGCCGGGGCCGGCTGGGACCTGTGGAACTTCGTCTCCTCGGTCGGGGCGTTCGGCATCGGGCTCGGCATCCTGCTCTTCATGGTCAACGCCGTCCGGAGTCTCCGGACGCCGGCGACGGCGCCCGGTGACCCCTGGGATGGGCGCACGCTCGAATGGCGAACGTCGTCACCACCACCCGCCCACAACTTCGACGCGATTCCCCCGGTGTACGGGCGCGATTCGTTCTGGCGCGAGAAGCATGGCCCCCAGCGGACCCCCCTGGCACCACCGGTGGCCGAGCACGGCCTCCATCTGCCGGTGCCGTCGCACTGGCCGATCGTCCTGGCGTGCGGCGTCTTCGTCGCGGCGGTGGGGGCGCTCGTGCACCTGGCCTGGGTCATCCTGGGCGGCCTGCTCGCGCTCTGGGCCGCGATCAGCTTCGCGCTGGAGCACCATCGCAATCCCGCCCACGAACACCAGGTGGGAGTCCTCGGCATCGACTACCGCAAGGTCGGGATCTGGACGTTCATCGGCTCGGAGTGCCTCTTCTTCGGCACGTTGATCGCGACCTACATCGCCTACAAGGGGCGAAGCGTCGTCGGGCCCCATCCGCACGAGATCCTCAACATTCCGATCACGAGCGCCAGCACCTTCGATCTGCTGATGTCGAGCCTCCTCATGGTGCTGGCGTTGGCCGCCGTGCAACGAGGTGATCGCAGGCAGTCGCGCCTCTGGCTGGCCGGCACGGCGTTCTTGGGACTGATCTTCCTCGGCTTTCAGGCGTACGAGTTCACGTCGTTCGTGCACGAGGGCCTCACGCTCCAGCAGAACCTCTTCGGCTCGACGTTCTTCGTGCTCACGGGATTCCACGGCGCGCACGTCGCCCTCGGCGTGCTGTGGCTCGTGACGCTGCTCGTCCTCGACCTGCGCGGCCGGCTCGGCGTGGCCGACAGCGTCAAGGTCGAGATCGCCGGGCTCTACTGGCACTTCGTCGACATCGTCTGGATCGTCATCTTCACACTCGTCTATCTGGTGCCGTGATGGCTCACGATCAGGCGCCGGCATCGGTCGCGACCTACGTGAAGGTCGCCATTCTCCTGACGATCATCACGGCGCTCGAGGTCGGCGTCATCTATATCCGCCGGCTCACGCCGATCCTGATTCCGCTGCTCATCGTGATGGCCACGGCGAAATTCGCGCTGGTCGCGCTCTTCTTCATGCACCTGCGCTACGATCCGCGGGCGCTGAAGCTCCTGTTCCTCGGGCCGTTGATCATCGCGGTCCTCCTCGCCATCGCACTGACGACCCTGACGGGCGCGTTCCTGGTGTTCGGCCGATGATTCATCCCGAGTCGCTTGCGCTCGTCGCTGGCCTCGGCGCCGCCTGGCTGGCCGGCTGCCGGCGCGCGCAGTTGCCTCTGCCCCGCGGCCGGGCGGCCACGTTTCTCGGCGGTCTGCTGGCTCTCACGGCCGCGCTGAACGGGCCGCTCCACGACCTCGCCGAGCGCTCGCTGGTCAGCGCGCACATGACGCAACACCTCGTCCTGATCCTCATCGCCGCCCCGTGCCTGCTCGCCGGCATGCCGGCCGAGCTCATCGACGCCCTGCTCACGCGCCGAGCCGTGCGCGCGCTCGTGGCCAGAGCCACGACGCCGGTGACGGCTCTCATGCTGTACGCCACTGCCCTCGTCGCGTGGCACGTGCCGGGTCCCTACGCGCTCACGCTCGAGTCACCGCTCTGGCACATCGCCGCTCACGCGACGATGCTGGCGGCCGCGGTCATCGCCTGGTGGCCGGTGCTGAGCCCGTCGCAGCGAGTGCCCGCGCTGCCTTACGCCGCCCAGATCCTCTACCTCTTCGCCTTCGGCGTTCCGATGACGGTCGTGGCCGCGATGATCACCGGGGCCGAGGTGGTCGTGTACCCGACGGCGAGCACGACGCCGCTCGAGGATCAGCGCCTGGGCGGAATTCTGATGTGGGTTCCCGCGGGAATCGTCCCCCTGATCGCCTTCACGGTGGTGTTCTTCCGGTGGTGCGCCGCCGAGCCCGACGATGGCCCCGAGTACTCAGAGTAAGGCCTACCATTCACACGGAGCCGGCCAGTGTTACCCGCTCTCCGTGGCACTGCGATTGCACTCCGTCTCCTGCAGCCCGAGCCTCCCAGCGAGTCGGGCGGAAGGAGCAGGGACGTGGACGGAATGAAGGTGCAGTTCGTGCCGGTCGGCCGCAGTCGCCGAGAATGGATGTGGAAAGCCCGCGACGAGAGCAGCAATACCATCACGATCTCCGGCCGCTTCGACTCGTTGAGCGACGCCATGCGTGACGCGCGGGAGCAGTTCGAGGACGGGATCCCCGGGCCCGACAGCGGGGACGACGGGCCGTTCGCGGCCTGATTCGCCCGTCCCGGTCGTTGCGTCAACTTTCCAATCGACGCTCCTTTTCTACCCATCCTGGTATGATGAATTCCCGGCATGAATATCTGCGTGGTGGGGACGGGCTATGTGGGTCTTGTGACAGGCGCCGTCTTCGCCGACCTCGGTAACGACGTTCTCTGTGTCGACAACCAGCCCGAAAAGGTGGCCGCCCTCCAGGCCGGCAAGATGCCCATCTACGAGCCGGGGCTCGAGGAGATGGTCGGCCGGAACGTCGCGGACGCCCGCCTCGCCTTCACCACGGACCTCGCCGCCGCCGTCCGACGCGCGCTGATCATCTTCATCACGGTCGGTACACCTCCCAAGGCCGACGGCGAGACCGATCTCGGCGCGGTCGAGCAAGTGGCCGCCGCCATCGGCAGGGCGATGGAGAAGTACACCGTGATCGTGAACAAATCGACGGTCCCGGTGGGAACGGGCGATTTCGTCCGCGACGTCATCGCGCGCCACCAGCGCCAGCGGGTGCCCTTCGACGTGGTGTCCAACCCGGAGTTCCTGCGTGAGGGCTCGGCCATCGAGGACACGCTCAGGCCCGATCGCATCGTGATCGGTGCGCCCAATCAGCAGGTGGCCATGACGCTGCTCGAGCTCTATGCGCCGCTCGAGCGGCCGATGATCATCACCGACGTGCCCTCGGCCGAGATGATCAAGTACGCGTCCAACGCGTTCCTCTCGACCAAGATCTCCTTCATCAACGCGATCGCCAACATCTGTGAGCTGGCCGGCGCCGACGTCACCCAGGTCATCAAGGCGGTCGGCCTCGATGCCCGCATCGGGCACGCGTTCCTCCAGGCGGGCCTCGGCTACGGCGGGAGTTGCTTCCCGAAGGACAGCGACTCGCTCGTCCACACCGCGGCCACGCTCGGCTACGATTTCCGGCTGCTGCGCGCGGCCATCGACGTCAACCGCGAGCGCGCCGAGCACTTCGTGGCCATGATCGCCAAGGCGCTGTCGCCGCTCGACGATCGGGTGATCGCCGTGCTTGGCCTGGCCTTCAAGCCCAATACCGACGACATGCGCGAGGCGAAGAGCGTCGAGGTCATCAGCCGGCTCCGCGGCCTCGGGGCGCGGATCCGCGCGTACGATCCCGTCGCGATTCCCAACGCGCGCCGGGAGCTGCCGGCCGACGTCACCTATTGCGACTCCGCCTACGAGGCCGCCACCGGCGCCGATGCGCTCGCGCTCGTGACCGAGTGGAACGAGTTCAAGTTCCTGAACCTCGAGCGGGTGCGCGCCCTGATGCGCCGGCCCGTCGTGTTCGACGGACGCAATGCCTGGGAGCCCGAGCGCATGCGC
>WNFT01003162.1_pt1 | contig 20058 bp, 15 predicted proteins | sample 5400191 | NCBI WGS metagenome assembly WNFT01 (sample SAMN13153359, study PRJNA577476) | soil metagenome | isolation source: 80 cm saprolite under Madrone tree | place: USA:California | collected 2016-06-14 | reverse complement strand
TCTTGGCGGACGTCTCGACGCGGCTGAAGCGTCCCCTGGTCTGCGTGGAGCCCGACGAGGCGGCGGCGGAAGCGCTCGAGCGCGATCTCCGCTTCTTTCTCGGCGCCGATGCTGCCGTCGTGCGGCTGCCCGCCGATGAAGTCCTGCCCTACGAGGGCCTGACGCCCGACCGCCTCGTCGCGCAGCAGCGTCTCGCGGCGTTGTTCCGGCTCCACCTCGGCGAGCGCCCGATCGTCGTCTGCTCGGTGCGCTCGCTCGCCCGACGCGTATTGCCGCGAGCCGCGCTCGACCGGCGCAGCCTGCAGATCTCGCTGGAGATGGAGCAGGACCGCGACGAGCTCGCGCGCAAGCTGACGGCGGCCGGCTATGCGCGCGTGCCGCTGGTGGAGGACCCCGGCACCTACGCCGTCCGCGGCGGCGTCTTCGACGTCTGGTCGCCGCTCGATCCCCAGCCGGCGCGGCTGGAGTTCTTCGGCGACCTGGTGGAGAAGATCCGCGCCTTCGATCCGCAGACGCAGCGCACCGTCCGGGAGCTGAAGGAGGTCTCGCTCTGCCCGGCGCGCGAGATCGTGCTCGACGAAGAGGGCCGGCGCGCCGCCATCGCCACCGTGCGCGCGGCCGCGGACGCGGTGGAGACGCCCTCCCGGCAGCTCCGGGAGCTGATCGACGATCTGTCCAACCTCTCGCAAGATGACGAGCTCTTCGCGGCGGGCCTCAGCGCCATCCTCCCCGGGTTCTACCCCGGAGGCCTCTCCCCTCTCACCGAGTACCTTCCCCAGGACGCGATCTGGGTGGTCGACGACCCGCTGGAGCTGGAACGGCAGTGGGGAGATCTCTGGACCTCGCTCGAGGAGGCCTTCGCCGACGCGCGCCGCAAGGGCGAGCTCGCGCTCCCACCCGATCGGCATTTCCTCCACGAGCGCGACGTCAGGCCCGCGATCGAGGCGGCGCCGGTCCTCGAGCTGTCCGGGCTGACCATCGGCACCGAGGCCGCGGCGGGCACGGCGGAGATCGACTTCGCGCTGCAGGCGACCAGCGCGCTGCGCGCGGAGATCCAGAGCCACCACGGAGAGGACGGCGCGCTCACCCCGCTGGTGCGCCGCCTGGAAGGCTTGCGCGAGCGGGGGATCGTCGCGGTGGTCGCCTGCCATAGCTCGGCGCAGGCGGAGCGGACGCGGCGGCTTCTGCTCGATCGCAATCTGATGGCGCAGATCGTCCCGCTCGAGCAGGCGACGTTCTCGCCCCACGTGCACGCGCATCTGGTGGTCGGCGAGATCAGCGCGGGCTTCGTCGATCCGCACGAGCGGCTGGCGGTGTTCTCGGACGAGGACATCTTCGGTCCGCGCGCTCAAGCCCGGACGACACCCCGCCGTGCCCGGACGCTGGGGCCCGACGGAGCGGACTTCCGCGACTTGAAGGAGGGCGACCTGGTGGTGCACGTGGACCACGGCATCGCCCGCTATGACGGCCTGACGCGCCTGAACGTCCGCGGCTTCGCCGCCGACTTCATCCTCTTGCAGTTCGCCGGAAAGGACCGGCTGTACCTGCCCGTCGGCCGGCTGCGGCAGATCCAGAAGTACGCGGGCGGAGACCCGGCCAAGGTCCGCCTCGACTCCCTCAAAAGCCAGACGTTCCAGAAGCGCAAGGCGCGGGTCAAGGAAGAGCTCTTGAAGATGGCCGCGGAGCTCCTGGACATCTACGCGGCGCGGGCCGCGCACCAGGGCTACGCGTACTCGCCTCCGGACGCGATGTACCGCCAGTTCGAGGCCGACTTCGAGTTCGAGGAGACGCCCGATCAGGAGCGCGCCATCGGCGAGGTCCTGAGCGACATGCAGCAGAAGCGGCCGATGGACCGGCTGGTCTGCGGAGACGTCGGCTACGGCAAGACGGAGGTCGCGCTGCGGGCCGCGTTCAAGGCGGTCGAGGACAAGAAGCAGGTGGCGGTGCTGGTCCCCACCACGGTGCTGGCGTCGCAGCACTTCCGTACCTTCTCCCGGCGGTTCGCGGACTACCCGGTGACGGTGGACATGGTCTCCCGCCTGCGCGACGAGAAGCAGATCCGGGACACGCTGCAGCGGACGCGCGAGGGCAGGGTGGACGTGCTGATCGGCACGCACCGGCTGCTCTCACCCGACGTGTCCTTCAAGGACCTGGGGCTGGTGGTGGTGGACGAGGAGCAGCGCTTCGGGGTCAAGCACAAGGAGCAGCTGAAGAAGCTGCGCAAGCTGGTCGACGTGGTCACGCTCACGGCGACGCCCATTCCCCGCACGCTGCACATGGCCATGATGGGCGTGCGCGATCTCTCCATCATCGGGACGCCGCCGCTGGACCGCCGGGCCATCCGCACCTTCGTCTCCCGGTTCGACGGCGCCACCATCCAGGAGGCCATCGAGCGGGAGCTGGCCCGCGGGGGGCAGGTCTTCTTCCTCCACAACCGGATCGAGACCATCTCGGGCGTGCTCGACTACCTGCGCCGGCTGGTTCCACAGGCGAAGATCGCCGTGGCGCACGGCCAGATGCCGGAGGGAAAGCTGGAGAAGGTGATGACGGAGTTCGTGGACAAGCAGCACGACGTCCTGCTCTGCACCGCCATCATCGAGAGCGGCCTCGACATCCCTTCCGCCAACACCATCCTGGTCGACCGGGCGGACCACTTCGGCCTCTCGCAGCTCTACCAGATCCGCGGGCGCGTCGGCCGCAGCCGCGAGCGCGCCTACGCATATCTATTGATCCCCGCGCGGCGGAAGATCACCCGCGACGCGCAGAAGCGTCTTCAAGTCTTGCAGCAGTTCACCGAGCTGGGGGCCGGGTTCCAGATCGCCTCGCACGACCTGGAGATCCGCGGCGCGGGCAACCTGCTCGGGCCCGACCAGAGCGGCAACATCGCCTCGGTCGGATTCGACCTGTACACCCAGCTGATGGAAGAAGCGGTGGCCTCGCTCAAGGGCGAGCAGGTCCGCCAGGATTTCGAGCCCGACGTGGAGCTGCCGATCCCGGCCCTGATCCCCGAGGACTACGTTCCCGACGTGCAGCAGCGGCTCTTCTTCTACAAGCGGCTGGCCTCGGCCACCACCGAGGAAGCGCTCTACGACGTCAAGGGCGAGCTGCGCGATCAGTGCGGCGAGCCGCCGCCGGAGGTCGACGCGCTGGTGGAAGTCATGTCGCTCAAGAACGAGCTGCGCGCGCTGCAGATGCGAGGTCTGAAGAGCGGTCCGGGACGGCTGGTGGTGCAGCTGGGTCCGGACGCGGCCCTCGATCCGGTGAAGCTGGCCCAGCTGGTGGCGAAGGGAAAAGGCCGATACCGCCTTACACCGGGCATGGAGCTCGTGGCCACGGTGGAGGAGGGATTGCCCGTGCTGGAAGCGGCGCGCTCCCTGCTGCGGTCGCTGCGCGGGTGCGCTGCGGCGATCGCGGCTTGATTCCCTACCCGCGCCGCCCGCTAGGCTCGGGCCATGCCCGACCTCGCACTGCGCCCCTGGCGGCGCCGGGACCTCGCCGCCGCCGCGGCCGTGGTGGCTTTGTTCGGCCTCGCCGCCTGGCTGCGGCCGCTGCATCGCGCGGTCCCGCGGGCGCAGTGGCAGGCCATCGACGAGCCGCTGGGGCGCTGGAACGCGCGGTTCCCCGGGCCGGTGGAAGGAACGCCGGCGAAGCACCCGAGGACCGGCCTTTCCGGGATGGACGTCAAGGCTCGGGCGAACGGCGCTTCGTACGAGATCCTCGCGCTGCCGGTGCTCTTCGACAACGAGCCGCTCCCCCAGGCGGCGAGCGCGGTGGAAGCCCGACTGCAAAATGACAGCTGGGCGACGCAGACCAGCATCCGGACGACGTTCGCCGGCGAGGAAGCGTACCGGATCGAGGCGCGGAAGGGCGATTTGAGCGCCGTCCACATCCTGGTGGAGCATCGGGACATGCGCCTCCAGATCACGGCGTCGGGCGAGCACGCGGCGGCGTTCCTGGCATCCTTCCGCTGGACCGACGCCGGCGAGCAGGAGGGCGATCGGACGCTGGCCCGCTCTTCTCCGTAGCCCTGAGCCCGGCTTTGGAAGTAAACAGGTCCAATGAGACACATCTCGAGGATCGCCGGTCCGGCGCTGCTGGCCACGCTGGTGTTGGTTGCCTGCAAGAAGAGCGAGAAGTCGGGGCCCGTGGTGGCGGAAGTCGGCAGCGAGACCATCACCGCCGATGAGGTGAAGCAGCGGCTGAACGAGACCAGCCCCTTCCTCCGCGCCCGCTACAACACGCTCGAGGCCAAGAAGCAGTTCGTCGAGAACATGGTCCGCAACGAGCTGCTCGCGCAGGAAGCGATCCGCCAGGGCTACGACAAGAGCCCGGCCGTCCGCGAGACCGTGAAGCGGGCGATGATCCAGGAGCTGATCAAGCACCAGCTGGACTCGAAGCTCACCGGCACCGACATCCCCGACGACGAGCTGAAGAAGTATTACGAGGCGCACATCGACGAGTTCGTCAAGCCGGAGCGCGCCCGCGTGATGCACATCTTCCTGCCGGCCAAGGACGCGAAGGAGCGCGCCGACGCGCGCAAGAAGGCCGCCGCGCTGCTCAAGGACATCGACGCCCGCGAGAAGAAGGGCGAGGTGAACGCCTTCCAGAGCGTGGCGATCAAGGAGAGCAAGGATCCGCTCTCGGCCCCCATGGGCGGAGATCTCCGGTTCCTCTCCAAGGACGAGCTCGCCAAGAGCTACAACACCGAGCTGGCCACGGCGGCGTTCGAGCTGAAGAACCCGGGCGACAAGACGGGGCCGCTGGACACGGCGGCCGGCGTCGAGCTGGTCAAGCTGCAGGTGAGGACGGCGGCCCTCAGCCGCAGCTTCGACGAGAGCAAGGAGCCCATCCGCCAGCGCATGGCCCGGGAGCGCCGGAGCCGCGACTATGACGATTGGCTGAAGAAGCTGCGCGAGACCACCAAGGTGGCCGTGCACGAGCAGGAGCTGGAGAAGATCCAGGTGGAAGCTCCGACGCCGCCCGCTCCCGTCCAGCCCACGGCTTCCCAGGCGCATCCTGTCCCAGCGCCGGTGCCCGCCTCCCAGCCGGCGCCGCCAACCTCCAGCTCGAAGATCGGCGGGAACTGATCCGGCGTGACCGCGCCGGCACATCGCGCCCTGCTCGTCGTCTGCGGCGTGCTCTGCGCGCAGGCATGCCGGCGCGCACCGCCGCCCGCCCCTGTGCCGGAGCGCGCGGCGGCGACGGTGAACGGCACGCCCATCCCGGTCACCCGGGTGCAGTCCGAGCTGGATCGGATGCGCCGCGGCTCCGACGAAGGCGAAGCGAAGGTCGCGCCGCAGGAGGTTCCCAAGCTGGCGCGGGCGGTGCTCGACGCGCTGATCGATCGGGCCATCGTGATGCAGCGGGCGAAGGCGGCCGGATTTTCCGTCAGCGAGGCGGAGGTGCAGCGGGCGACCGACGCGCTCGCGGACGATGCCCGCAAGAGCGGCGCGGCCTGGGGTGAGCACCTGGCGCGCGCGGGCATCAATCCGGAGCAGCTCTCGGAGGAGACCCGCGAGCGGCTCTTGCTGGAGAAGTACGTCGCCGAGCAGACCCGCGCCGAGCGGGCGTCCGCCGCGGAGACCCGCGCCTGGTACGAGGCGCACAGGGCGGAGTTCGAGGACCCCGAAGCCGTGCATTGCCTGCAGATCGCCGTGCGGACACCGGAGGAGGCGAAGAGCGTGCTCGACCAGCTCCGCGCCGGCGCTCCCTTCGACAAGGTGGCGCGGCAGGTGGGCATCTCCCCCGATGCTCGCAGCGGAGGCGATCTGGGTTGGTTCTCCAAGGGCACCATGCCGAAGGCCTTCGACGAGACCTGCTTCGCGCTCGGCGCCAACAAGATCTCCGGCGTGGTCGCTTCTCCCTACGGCTACCACGTCTTCAAGCTGCTGGGCCGGCGTGCCCCGAGGACCCGGAAGTTCGAGGAGGTCAAGGGGGAGGCGGAGCGTCGCGCCACCGCCGACAAGCGGGCGCAGGCCGAGCGCCAGCTGCTGCGCCAGCTCCGCTCCGGGGCGGAGATCAAGATCGACGACGCCACCCTCGCGCTGGTGCACTGAGCCCGGCGATCCGTTATGTTCCGCCCGCTCATGCGACGACTCTGGCTCCTCGCGCTCTTGCCGCTCGCCGCCTCCGCCGAGATCAAGGACCGGATCGCGGCGGTGGTGAACGGGACGCCCATCACCTTGTCGGAAGTGGAGGACCGCGTGGCGCCGGAGCTGGCCCGGCTGCCGGACGGGCGGACGGGCGAGACCCAGCGCAAGGAGCTGCTCCGCCAGGCGCTGACGCAGCTCATCGACGAACAGCTGGTGCAGAGCGAGGCCAGCTCCCTGGGGATCGACGTGGGCGAGGACGAGAGGTGAAGCCGCGCAAGGTGAGCGACGAGGAAGTGCAGGCCGCGTACGCGAACATGAACAAGAGCACCGAGTACGAGGTTCGCGCCCGCGACATCTTCATCTCCTCGCCGGGCGGCGCCGCGCCCGCGCAGGAGGCGGCCGCCCGCGCGAAGGCCGACGCGGCGCTGCGGCGGATCCGCGCCGGCGAGAGCTTCGCCCGGGTCGCCCGCGACGTCTCCGACGGGCCGACCGCGAAGGAAGGCGGCGACCTCGGCTACTTCCGCCGCGGGCAGATGCTCTCCCAGCTGGAGCAGGCCGCGTTCGCCCTGCAGCCGGGCGAGATCTCCAACCTGATCCGCGTCACCGGCGATCACGGCGGCTATCACCTGGTGGTGGTGGAGGACCGCCGCCCGCTGCCCCCGCGTCCGCTCTCCGAGGTGCAGGAGGAGATCCGGAACCGGCTGGCCGGCGAGTCGATCACCAAGGAGCGCGAGCACTACCTCTCGCAGCTGCGGAAGATCGCCCAGGTCGACGACAAGCTCTGACCCGTCAGGGTGGTTCGGGCCCCGCGTTTCCTTTGCCGTCCAGCGCCGGGCCGAGGTCGTCGTTGCCCACCGCCTTCACGCTTCCCTTGGTGGACTGGACGTCGATCGAGGCCAGGGCCCAGACCGCGCCCGGCGGATCCCCGGGGCGCGCCCCTTCGGCGTCGACCCAGGTCGCCTCGATCTTCGCGTTCTTCCGCACGATGGCCCGGAAGGCCTCGTCCGGATCCTCGAGCGTCTGCGCGAACTGGTCGACGCTCAGCCCCGAGGCATTCTCGACCAGGAGCGTATAGGCCTGGACCCGCGCCCGGAGGGAAGCGGCCAGGTTCTCGACGGCGTTCTCGCCGGCGTAGCGGGCGGCGTCCTCGGGATGGTAGGTCGGTCCGGAATACCCGGCGGCGTAGATCCGGGTCGCCGAGCCGGGGAGCCGATCGAGCCAGGCGGGACCGCTCCGCGGCCCTCGCACCGCGCTCGCCGGTTCCGCACCGCCGCGCAGGCCGCCGCGGATCGAATCCAGCTCCAGGGAGGCCAAGGTCCAGACCCCGCCCGGCTCGCTCTTCTCGCCGTTCTCGTCCACCCAGGTGGCCTCGATGCGGGAGTTGCGGAGCACGACGTCGGCCGCTTCCTTGTTGATGGTGGCGATCCTGCTCGCCGCGCCGGTGGCGGTGTCGATGCCCAGCACCTCGACGTGCGAGGCGAGCGCCAACGCCAGCTTGCCGCGCGCGTCGTCCGCGGCCGCGTCGATGGCGTCCTGCGGCCAGTAGCTGGGCAGTGAGTACCCGACCGCGATCAGCCTGCCCGGCGCGTTGTCGGGGACCCTCGCAACCCACGCCGGGACCGCGATGCCTTCCTTGTACGGCTTGCCCCAGCGGTTCAGCCGGGGCGCAGCCGCGGGCTTCTGCGCCGAAGCGCAGGCGACGGCGGCGAGCAGCAGCGCCGCGGCTCCCCAGGCCGTCGACGTCATGGCGGCAGAACGCTTACTTCTGCCGCTTCGCTTCCTCGGACGCGAGCTCATCGAAGGCCTTGTCGGCGTTCTCGCGCACGGCGTCGCGCACCTTCGCGTTCAGCTCCTTCATCTTGTCGATGTTGTTCTTGAAGGAGTCCATCTCCAGCGAGGCGAGCGCGTACTCGGTGCCGTCGGTGTCCACCCAGTGGTCGATGATCTGCACGCCCGAGAGCTCCATCTGGGAGTACGTCTTCAGCGCCTGCTGGACGTGCTGCTCTTCGGACGACTGGCTCATGTCGCCCGCGGTGGTCGAAGCCATGTAGTCCTTGTTGAGGACCGAGACGTAGGTGTCGAGGATCTTCGAGATCTCCGCGCGCGCCCGCGAGTCGGAGGTGGAGCGGCGCATGGCGGCGTTGCGGATGCCGCTGGCGATGCCCACGCCGTAGAACACCTTGCCCTTGTCGCCGCCGAAGGCACCCGTCCCGCGGTTCACCCAATCCGGGCCGTTGGCGTGCAACACCTGGTTCGACAACTCCGGCCCTTTGCTGCCGCCGCACGCGGCGAGCAGCGTCACCATCGCGAACCCAAGGATCTTCTTCACTGTCGTTCCTCCATGTCTGGCGGCGGCCTGGCCGCCGCGCATCCGTTCAAAGTCCCGCGTTCTCCTTCGCGACGAGCGCCGCCGCGAGATCGCTCCCCGCGCCGAGCCCTGCCTCGTTGACAGCGGCCTGCTGCGCTGCCTCCGGGGTCCGTCCCACCGACTTCGCTTGCTTCTGCACCGACGCCACCACCGCCCCGCTCTGCGCGTCCAATGCCCGGACATCCAGGGCGGCCGTGGCGGCCACCTGGGCGAAGACGCGGCCTCCCGGCACGGTGGTCGCGTGGACCACGATCACCCACGGGGTCCCCTGCGCCTTGGCCTGCTCCAGGGCGGCGGACTCGCTGGTCCCGCTCTGCGTCTGGGCCGAGAATCCCTGTTTCGCCAGCGCCTGCGTCACGGATCCGGCCACCCAGTCCGGCGCGATCACGATGGCCTTGCGGGCCTTCGCCTGGGCGCCGTTGGCGGCGTCCTGCGCCTTCTGCAAGAGCGCCGTGGCGGTGGCGATGTCGCGGTCTCCGGTGGGAGTCCCGCCGGCCACCGACTTCGCCTTGGAGAGCGCGTCGCGGTAGCGGACCAGGGCGCCGATCAGGTTGCCCTGCCGCTCCTGCTCCCGTGCTTCGCGGTAGCGCGCCACTCCGGCCGCGGCGGTCTGCTGCGCTTCCTGCGCCTGCCGCTGCCGCTCCTTGTCCACTTCGGCGCGGGGGAACTTCAGCAGCACCCAGACGTCGAAGCGGTCGACGGTGCCGGATCCCACCTCGCGCGAGATCTTCTCGTAGTAGACGTCGGCGAGCTCGGCGGAACGGAGCATCGCGTTGGCGCGGCTCTTCACCGTCTCCTGCGCCTTGTTCTCCGCCTCCTCGGTGCTCATGACGTCGCGGTGCTCGGCGCTGATCTCCACCCCGATGTACTGCGCCGCCTGGCTGCGCGCCGACTCGATCGCGCTCGCCTTTCCTTCCTCGAGCGAGGAGGACCCTTCCTTCGCGCCCGAGAAGTAGAGCATGTCCGAAGAGACGGGCACCTTGACGAGCCAGGCGGGAGGCTTGGGCGAAGAGCTCGTCTTCACCGCCGGCTTCTCGCCCCCGCAGGCGCAGAGGGCCATCGCCGTCAGGGAGGCGAGGCTACTTCGCACCGGCGATCTCCGGCGATGCCGTCTGCTCCAGCAGCCGCTTCGCGTCCGCCTGCAGCCGGTGGATGTTGTCGATCTCGCCCAGCATGTCCTTGTCGTTCGAGAGCGAGTACGCCTTGTTCACCATCGCCTCGGCCTTGTCGTAATCGCCGGCGTACTCGTAGGCCAGCCCGAGGTTCCAATAGCACTTGGCCACCTGGCCGCCCTTGAGCTTCACGTTCTTCTCGGCGGCCTGCACCGCGTCGTTGAACGTGCTCTGGGCCTTCTTCCAGTCGCCGCGCTCCGCCCAGCCGATGCCGCCCTCCAGCTGCGGGATGTCGCCGTCCTTCTGGAAGTTGGCGTACATGAACTCCTGGTGCGGGACGATCGCTTTCATGAACCGCTCGAGCACCGCCCGGCGCGCCGCGGTCTCCAAGGCCATGCGGTCGATGGCCTCGGGCCGCCGGTCCAGGGCGCGGTTGGTGTCCTCGCGGCGCTCCTCATACGTCCGGGCGACGATCAGCCGGCCGGTGGAAACGTCCACGATCTTGAAGGTAGCCCGCGTATAGACCTCGCCCTTCAGCGTGTTCCAGGTGTGCCAGACCTTCTTGTCGTCCTGGTACCGCGAAGAGTCGGGCTGCTCGCGATAGCTGTTCTGCACGTCGCCGAAGATCAGCGCCCCGGCCGTGACCACCTTTCCGAGCTTCGCCGCCGCGGCCGGGTCGGCCAGATCGGTTGACGAGAGCCGGAGCTCCCGCATCACCTGCTCCATGTGCTGGCGGTCGACCACCGTGAACCGGCTGGTATTGACCAACGCCTCCTCCAGCGCGCTGGTCATCGGGCGGTTCCCGCTGCCGGTCATCTCCCCCACGGCGACGCTCTGATACGGCGCCATGTTGATCTCCGCCGGCTTCATCACCGGAACCCGTACGGCGACGGTGCCACAGGCGCAGAGGATCCCCGCACCCAGCGCGCCAAAAACGAAGTTCTTCATGGTCGGTTTCCCCAAGGTACTTGAGCCGATAGGGCCGCGTCGATCGCTAGCATCGCCGTCGCGGTAGGGTCAAATTCCCGGCAGCCTCCGGCGAGCCGAAAGTTTGCGGCGACCGCGGCGTCCACGGTACCAGAAAGGATCCTTTTCCGCGGGACGGACAGATGCGCAGTTTCCTCACCCTCGCCGCGCTCCTCGCAATCGCGCCGGCCGCACTTGGACAGACCCAGGCCGGCCCCGCCACCGTGGCCATCGCCGAGGTGACGGCCCGCGGAAATGCCGCCGCCGACCTCGCTTCCGAGGTCAGCGACGCGCTGACCGATCAGCTGGTGGCCGACGGCCGCTTCCGGGTCGTCGAGCGCCAGCAGCTCGCCAAGGTGATGAAGGAGCAGATGCTGGCGCAGTCCGGCGCGACCAGCGACGAAGTGCAGGTCAAGGTCGCCCAGCTCGTCGGGGCGCGCTGGATCGTGTTGGGAACGGTGGGCACCAAGTCCCGCAGCTACGTCATCTCGCTGCGCGCGCTCGACTCCAGCAGCGCCCAGGTCGCGTTCTCCGAAAGCGTGAAAGCGGGGACCGAAGAGCAGGTCGAAGCCGCCGCGAAGCAGCTGGCGCGCCGGCTCACCGACAAGCTGCTCGGGCAGTCCGTATCGGCGGCGGCGCCCGCATCCGCCGACGTGGTCGGCGATTTCGACGCGGGGCAGGTCAAGGATTCGGCGCGCGAGATCGCGCGGGCGCTGGGCCTGCGCTTCCCGAAGCTGACCGGGAGGATCGAGAACGCGCTCCCCAATGGGACCGCCTCCTGCTCGTTCAGCTCCGGCGAGCCGTTCAAGGGAGAGTTCTTCGAGATCTCCGGGCGGGACGACGTCACCGAGCAGGAGACCCGCAAAGGCTACTTCCTGCTCAGCGCGTGGTCGCGGAACGGGTGCAGCGGACGGTTCAAGCGCGAGAAGGGCGGCGTGGTGGAGGACGGGGACACGCTCACGTCGATGCCGCTGAAGATCAGCGTCGAGGCGGTGGAGCCGGGGCCTGGGACGCAGGCAGAGCTGGCGACGCTGCTGTCCACCGAGCTGCGCGCGGCGCTCGATTCGCTGCCGCAGTTCCAGGTGGCGAACGATCCGCAAGTCACCGCGACGGGGCGCGTCTCGGGACCCCGAGGGCGGCGCAGCGTGGATCTGACGGTGGTCGACAAGGGCGGCAACGTGGTGCAGAAGGTCAGCGTGGCGGCGGCGTTCTGAGTCGACCCGTCGCGGTATTGCACCGATAGCAGAAGGCATTTTCGCGTGGTCCTGGGCGGCTGCGGCTAGAAGCGCCCGCGCGCGAGCGCGCGGGCTGTTGGGTGTAGGGTCTTGTAGTTACCCCGGCTACAGGCATTAGAGTGTCGCGACTTTCGGGACGAGCGAGTCGTCCGTGGCCGTGAACGACCCGCGTCGGGGGAGCGGAGTTGCGACATGACAATCAGCCGTGAGCATTCGGTTCTATTGATCTGCCTCGCCATGGCTTGCGGTGGGGCGCTCGATGCGCCGCGCAAGACCTTCGGAGAACGCGACGCAGCCGTCGTGGCCGCGACCACCGATTCTCCAAGCCAGGCGGAGGTCGTCTACAAGAACAAGGTCGTCTTCTTCGGCCGCAGCGGCGCGGCGGTCGGCGCTTCGATCACGGCCGTCAGCTCCGGACTCAGCTCCGACGGCAAGAGCACGGTGCGGCGGACGTGCACCGGCACGGTGGCGAGCGATCGCACTTGGACCTGCACCCAGACGCTGCCGGACGGCGGCTACACCTGGACGGCCCAGGTCACTGCCGGCGGCCCGCTCTCGCAGCAGATCGACTTCATCGTCAACACCGACGACGAGGACGACCAGGCTCCAACCATCGATCACACCCCCTCGCCGAACAACGATTCCAAGCCGGTCCTCACCGGCACCGTCAGCTACGAATTGGTCGACGACGGGGCGCGTCTCGAAGTCCGGGAGAACGGCGCCGCCATCTGCGTCGTCAATCCGCTCCGCTCCACGAACTGGGCCTGCCCGCTCTCGACCAGGCTGTCCGAGGGCCCCCACCTGCTCGCCGCCCGGGCAGTGTCGAAGAAGGGCGACGACACGACCCCGTTCGGGAACCCGAACGCGTTCGTGGTGAAGACGTCGATCGGGACGCCGACGCTGACGGCGATTCCGACGCCCACCAGCGAGAACACCATCGTCTTCTCCGGCACCGGCGAACCGGGCGCGGTGGTGACGGTCGCGGACGGAGGCGTCCTCGTCTGCCAGACCACCGTCTCACCCGGAGGCCGCTGGTCCTGCGCCGGGCTCGATCCGCTCAGTGACGGGCCGCACTCGATCTCCATCACGCAGCAGGACGCGGCCGGCAACACCAGCACCGCGGTGACGACTACGTTCGTGATCGACACGCGGATTCCGGCCGCGCCGACGCTGGACGCGCCGGTCACCCCGACCTCGAACCCACTGGTCACCCTGACCGGCACGGGCCAGGCCGGGGCGCTCCTGTCGGTCACCGACAGCTACTCGCGGCTGCTCTGCACGGCGACCGTGAGCGGCGTGGGCGCCTGGAGCTGCACGCCGGCGGGCGGGGTCGCGGACGGCGACTACCTGCTCACTGCCCTGCAGACCACGCCGGTGGGGAAGACCAGCGGACCGTCCACTCCGGTGCCGCTGAGCGTGCGCACGCTGCGCACGCCTCTGTTCGACGCGCCTGCATCACCCACGCGCGAGAAGTCCCCGCTCCTGACCGGCCAGGCCCAGGCGGCCGCTGCCGTCTCGGTGTTCCTCGGTGAAACCGCCGTGTGCGCCGCGCAGGCGGACGCGACGGGCCACTGGAGCTGCAGGCCGGAGCCGGCCCTCGAAGACGGCTCTTATCTGCTGCTGGCGCAAGTCAGCGATGCGCAGGGCCACGCCTCCGGCCCGAGCGCCGCCCGATCCCTGCGCGTCGACACCCAGGCCCCGGCCGCTCCCGTCCTCGAGCAGCCGGTGCTTCCGACCCTCAAGCAGAAGCCTGTCATCAGCGGCACCGCGGAAGCGGGGTCCTCGGTGGCGGTGTTCGAGCTGGGAGGCGCGGGGCCACCGAATGCCGCCACGGCGGCGGCGGCGATCTGCCAGGCCACCGCCAGCGCCGCGGGCCTCTTCTCCTGCTCGCCGGAGGTCGCGCTGAGCGTCGGCGAGCACCGGTTGACGGCGGTGGCCACGGACGACGCCGGAAACGCTTCGCTGGAGGCCGAACCGATCGGGGTGGTCGTATCCGGGGCGCTGACCGCGCCCACCATCGACTCGCCGGCCAACGGCACGCAGGTCGCGGAGCGCAGGCCGGTGATCGCCGGACGAACGACGCCGGGCACGCTGGTCGAGGTGTCGGTCGACAGCGCCACCTTCCTCGCGCAAGTGACCGCGGAAGGTCAGTGGACGGTGCTCCCGCCAGAGGATCTGACCCTGGGCGCGCACGACGTCACCGCCTCGGCGAGCGACCAGGGGCAGAACGTCAGCGATCCTGCCGCCAGCCGGTTCTCGATCATCGAGAGCGGCGTGGCGCGGGGAGGGTGCGCGAGCGGAGGGATGCCCGCTCCGCTCCTGGCTGTCTTCGCGTTCCTCTTCGCGGCTTCGCGCAGGCGCCGATCCTCCTGGGTCGCGGCGCTGCTCGTCTGCGCCGCTCCGGCCCTGGTCCGCGCGCAGGGTCTGGACCTCTCGATGTTCAGGCCCGCCGCCGGCGGCGACGGATTTGCCGCCGTGGAAGGAGCGAGGCCGCCGCTCCCCGGCGAAGGGCGACTGGAGCTCCGGACCTGGACCGACTACGCGGTGCACCCGCTGACGTTCGTCACCAGCAGCGGCGACACCGTGCTGGTGCGCGACCGGGCGGCGCAGTGGCTCGGGGTCCAGATGCACCTGATCGGGCCGCTCTCCGTCGCCGCCCAGGTGCCGGTAACCTTGGTGCAGCGGGGCGACTTGTCGCGAGTGCCTACGTCGTCGAGCTCTCCGGAGCTGCTCTCGGGCTTCGCGGACCTGCGGCTCACGCCGCGCCTCGCGCTGCTGCGGCAGGAGTGGGCGGGAGTCGATCTGGCCACGCAGATCTCCTTCGAGCTCCCCACCGCGCGCAGCCAGAGCTTCTCGGGCGACGGCACCGTCCGGGCCGAGGGCCTGTTCGCATTGGGGCGCCGCTTCGGTCCCGTTCCGGCCGGGTACCTCGATCTGCTGGCCAACGCGTATCTGCGGATCCGGCCCGAGCGGGAATTCCTCGACGTTCGATCCGGCACCGAGGCAGGGCTTCGCGCGGGCTTGGGGTACGTCCTCAATCCGCTGCGGGCCTGGGTGCCGCGCCGGATCTACGCCGAGTTCGAGGGCCGGACGTTCCTGCGCGCGGGCTTCGCGGCGGGGACCTCTCCCGCCGAATGGCGTGTCGGCGGGACGCTCTGCCCGGTGGGCAACCTGGCCATCGATTTCGCGGGCGGAGGCGCCCTCACCGACGGCATTGGAGCGCCGCGCGCCCGGTTCCTCTTCGGTCTCGGCTGGTCGCCCTCCGCCTGCGAGCACCGCGCCGAAGCGCAGCTCGCCGCCGCCAGCCCGCCTCCCGTTCCCGCGCCGGTCCAGGCGCCGCCGCCGGCGCCGGTCGCCCAGGCGCTTCCGCTGCCGGCCGCTCCGCCGATGATCGTCGATCGGGACGGCGACGGCATCCCCGACTCCGAGGACGCTTGTCCCGACCAGGCCGGCACGGTCGAGAACCACGGCTGCCCGGCGGGCGTCCCGCAGCGGGTCATCGTCTCCGCCACGTCGCTGGAGATCCTCGACCGGGTGCATTTCGCCAGCGGGCGGGCCCAGATCGAGAAGCGGTCGTACCTACTGCTCGACCAGGTGGCCGCCGTGATCAAGAGCCATCCTCACCTGCTGCTCATCGAGGTCGAGGGCCACACCGACGACCGCGGCGGCTCCTCGTACAACATCCTGCTCTCCCAGGCCCGGGCCTCGGCGGTCGCCGACTACCTGGTCTCGAAGGGCGTGGCGCGGAGCCGGCTGGTCCCGAGGGGATTCGGGCCGACCCGCCCGGTGGGAAGCAACGGGACCCCGACAGGCAGGGCGGAGAACCGGCGGGTGGCGTTCACGGTGGTCAAGACGCGGGCGCGGGTGATCGAGGCGGAGCGGCCGCCCGACTCCTAGAACGGGCCACCGGGGCTAGACGTTGAAGAGGAAGTGCACGACGTCGCCGTCCTGGACGACGTAGTCCTTCCCCTCGACGCGCATGGCGCCCTTGCTCTTCGCGGCGGCTTCGGAGCCGAAGCGGAGCAGCTCGTCCCAGCCGATCACCTCCGCCTTGATGAAGCCGCGCTCGAAGTCGGTGTGGATCACGCCGGCCGCCTGCGGAGCGCGGGTCCCCTTCCGGATCACCCAGGCGCGGCACTCGTCCTCCCCGGTGGTGAAGTAGCTCTGCAGCCCGAGCAGCGCGAATCCTTCCCGGACGAGCTTGTTCAGGCCGGGCTCGGCGAGCCCGACGTGCGCGAGGAACTCGCCGCGCTCGCCGGCCGGCAGCTGCTGGATTTCCGCCTCCACCTTGCTGCAGATGGCGACCGAGCGCGCCCCTTCGCTCTCGGCCAGCCGGCGCACCTGGGCCACCAGCGGATCGGAGTCGAGAGTGGCGAGCTGCGATTCGTCGACGTTGGCGACGTAGAGGACCGGTTTCGAGGTGAGCAGGAACAGCTCCCGCGCGCGCGGCTTCTCGTCGTCGTCGAGCGGCACGCTCCGGGCGGGCTTGCCAGCCTCCAGCGCGGCCTTGAGCTTGTCGTACACGGCGAGGTCCGCCTTCGCTTCCTCGCCTGGCTTGCCCGGCGCCTTCGCGTCCTTGAGCCTCCGCTCGCGCTTCTTCTCCAGCGACTCGAGATCCTTGAGCTGCAGCTCGGTCTCGACCACCTCCTTGTCGCGGATGGGATCGATGGCGCCGTCCACGTGCACCACGTCCGGGTCGGCGAAGCAGCGCAGCACGTGGGCGATGGCGTCCACCTCCCGGATGTTGGCGAGGAACTGGTTGCCGAGCCCTTCTCCCTTCGAGGCGCCGCGGACGAGCCCCGCGATGTCCACGAACTCCAGCGCCGCCGGCGTGGTCTTGCGCGGCTTGTACAGCGCGGAGAGCTTCTGCAGCCGGTCGTCGGGGACCGCGACCACGCCGACGTTCGGGTCCTTGGTGGCGAATGGGTAGTTGGCCGCGAGGACGGAGGCGCCCGAGAGCGCGTTGAAGAGCGTGCTCTTGCCCACGTTGGGCAAGCCGACGATGCCGATCGCGAGACCCATGGGCGCTGCGATCTACACCAGCAGGCGCAACAGCGCCCGGGATTTCCGTCCCGAAGTAGACTGGGGGCATGATCCACATCCTCGCGGTCGCCCTCTCGCTCGACGCGGGCGCGGCCTCGCACTTCGCCAAGCTCGCCCTCAAGTGCGTCCGTCAGGAGTATCCGAACAAGCTCGACCACGTGATGAGCGGCGCGCAGGAAGTGCAGTCGCCGCGCGCGCTCCATCCCAGCTTCTACGGCTGCTACGACTGGCACTCCTCGGTGCACGGCCACTGGATGCTGGCGCGGCTGCTGCGGAAGTTTCCCGAGCTGCCGGAGGCGGCCGACATCCGCGCCGTGCTCGACGAGCACCTGGCTCCGCAGCCGGTGGCGGCGGAGGTGGCCTACTTCGGCCAGCCGAACCGCAAGAGCTTCGAGCGGACGTACGGGTGGGCCTGGCTCTTGAAGCTACAGGCCGAGCTCCGCTCCTGGGACTCGCCCGACGCGCGCCGCTGGGCGGGGGCGCTGCAGCCGCTGGCGGACACCGTCGTCGGCGCTTACCTGAATTTCCTGCCGCGGCAGACCTATCCGATCCGCACCGGGGTCCACCCCAATACCGCTTACGGCCTCTCGCTGGCGCTCGACTACGCGGAGGCGGCGCGCGACGACAAGCTCGGTGCTCTGATCGCGGAGCGGGTCCGCACATATTTCGCCAAGGACACGGGAGCACCGCTCAAGTGGGAGCCGGGCGGGGAGGACTTCCTCTCTCCTTCGCTGGAAGAGGCCGCACTCATGGCGCGCATCCTCCCCGCGGCGACGTTCCGCGGATGGATGAACGCGTTCGCGCCCTCCCTGAAGCTGACGCCGGCGATCGTCTCCGACCGCACCGACCCGAAGATCGTCCACCTCGACGGGCTCAATCTCTCCCGCGCGCGCTGCCTGTACGCGCTGTCGAAGGCGCTGCGCCGCCCCGCGCTCTCCCGGCTCGCCGATACCCATGCGCAGGCTTCGCTCCCGTTCATCGCCAGCGGGAGCTACGAGGGAGAGCATTGGCTGGGAACGTTCGCGGTGCAGTTGATGGACGCCCGCGAGCAGGCCCCGACGCTCCGGGCCGACGTTCACCGCTGAACGGAAAAGCAGGCGGGGCGTTTGGTAGCGGACAGACAACCGGGCGTTTTCGCAGTTCATGGCCCGGGCCCAGCGCTGGACTGCATGATGATCGCACGATGGCCGAGGTGATCGTCAGCCTGGACGCGCTGGTCCAGATGGGCCGCCGCGCCGGGCTGCGCGCCGAGGTCCAGGAACGCCTGGGCCGCATCCTGGAAGCGGCCATCGAGATCCGCCAGCTCCCTGGCGGGGAGGTCGATCGGGCGGCGCCGCTGGTCCTGCGCGTGGACGACTACGAGGTGTCGTACTCGATGGACCTGGAGAACGAGACGATCCTGATCCTCTCGGTGGAGCCGTTCCAGGAAGGACGCCCGCAGGGCCCGGTGAAGAGTTGGGGCGCTAGGAATCGAACCTAGATAGCGGGATTCAAAGTCCCGCGTCCTGCCGTTAGACGACGCCCCAGTACCGGCCGGGGTTCTAGCGCGGCTTCGGCGAGGCGGACAACAGATCCGTTCGCGCACACCCGCAGGTCGACCGACGGAAGGTTGACGGATGGGATCCTTCGCGCCGCCGGGCGACGATCCCCGCGATGCTGCGCAGGGAAGAGGGACAGGCTCTGGCGGAGGCGGCCATCGTGCTGCCCGCGATGGTGTTCCTGCTGCTCGTGGCGGTGCAGCTCACGCAGCTGCAGCAGGCACGGATCCTGGCCGAGTCCGCTGCGTTCGCGGCCGCGCGCGCCGGGATCGTCTTCAACGGAGATCCCGGCAAGATGGCGGACGCGGCGGCGTTCGCCGTCCTGCTCGACTTCGGCAGGACGGACAGCCCCGCGGCCATCGCCAGGACGCGGCTGCGATTCGAGGCGGAGCGGGCGGTGCTCGAGCGGTTCGGGCTCGCGCCGCTACGCGTCCTGGTGCACGACCCGGTCGCCGCCGACTTCCGCGCCTACGGCGAGCACCTCGACGGTCAGGAGATCGACTTCGACGACGTCCGCCCCGGCGCGACGGAAGCGACCTTGCTGTCCGTGCAGATCCGCTACCTCTACGAGCTGCGAGTGCCGTTCGCGAACAAGCTGATCCAGACCATCTGGATGGCCGCGAAGGCTGGCCTCCTGCGAGCGTGGCAGGGTTGGGATCTCGCGAGCCCGCGCCTCGGAAGGCAGGCCGGACCCGACGCGGTCGCGGCCGCGCGCGTGGCGGCGGTCAGAACCACGGTTCCCGACGGGACGCCGGAGGGCATCCGGCTGGCCGCGCTCGCCGCCGCCGGGAAGGCCGGGCGGTACTACCTGCCGGTGCAAGCCTTCTACACGATGCGGATGCAGTCGAACCCGTTCCTCAAGTGGGCGCACAAGTGATCGCGACGCTGCGGCGCTCGGAGGAAGGCCAGGCGCTGGTGCTGGCGGCGATCTTCGGGCTCGTCCTCATGCTCTGCGTGCTGGGCACCGTGAACCTCGGGCGCGCGGTCTACGACAAGGTGCAGCTGCAGGCGGCGGCCGACTCGGCCGCGTATTCAGCGGCGGCGCTGGAAGCGCGGGTGATGAACTTCACCGCCTACACCAACCGCGCCATGGTCGTGCACTACGCCTCGCTGATGGCGGCGACGAGCTACCTCACCTGGCTCCACTTCATCTGGGCGGGGCTGCGGCCGATGCTGGAGATCCTCAGCGCCGTGCCGTACGTCGGCCCGATCGCGGCCACCATCCAGAATGGATTGCGCGCGTTGCTTCGTACGCTCGATGCGGGCATCGCGGCGTTGGCTCCATTGCTCTCCGCGGCCAACGTGCTGCTGTACGGGCTGCAGGAAGCGGCATGGCACTCGGTCTGGCTCCGCCTGGGCAAGCCCATCCAGCCGGAGGCGCATTCCGGCGACTCGGCGGCGCACCCGTATCAGCCGCTCTGGCCCCAGCTCCTTCCGCTGGCCAACCAGGCCGTGTTCGCGCAGGCGCGCGGGCATCCGACCATGCCGCAGAACGCGGAGGAGAGCCTGCAGATGCTCACCGGCGCGAAGACCGACGCGCTGCGGCTGGCGCGCCTGCACATGCTGGAGATCGCGAACTCGTCGCGGCAGCCCTGGGTGGCGTACGGCGACCGGTCCGGAGACCCGTCGCTCTCGCCGATGGCGCGGCACTTCAAATGGAAGCTCTCCATCGGCCTCGCCTCGCTGCAGCTGGGCAGCGTCGCG
>WNFT01001442.1_pt1 | contig 20059 bp, 19 predicted proteins | sample 5400191 | NCBI WGS metagenome assembly WNFT01 (sample SAMN13153359, study PRJNA577476) | soil metagenome | isolation source: 80 cm saprolite under Madrone tree | place: USA:California | collected 2016-06-14 | reverse complement strand
GGATCCGGAAAAACATCGGCGACTTCTTCCACGGCATGGCGCTGGCGGGCTATGAGAAACGGTTGCGCGAGCAGTTCATGGAATTGAACGATCTGTTCATGCTGCTGTGTTTCATGGAACTGGTGGGACTTCCGAATCCGGCCGCCATTTATCTCATGGAAATCTATCCGTATTTCCTCGAGGAATTCCACATCTGGCACCGGAGGATGGGTATGGATCATTCCCCTGTGGGCACTCTGCCCTGCTGTTGAAATGCGCGATCTCTTCAAGAAACGGATCCTGTTTTTCGGGGGCAAGGGAGGTGTGGGCAAGACCACCTGCGCATCCGCCATGGCGCTGGCCCGCGCGAAGGAAGGAAAACGCGTCCTGCTGGTCTCGACGGATCCGGCCCACTCGACGTCGGACATTTTCGAAAAACCCTTCAGCCGTGAAGAGCGCGAAATCTATCCGGGCCTGACCGGGATCGAGATCGATGCCGATTTTGAAGCGCGCCGATACATAGACGGAGTGAAGGAGCAAATCGCAAAGCTCTTCAGCTCCTCGATTCTCAAGGAAGCCGAGCGTCAGATCGAACTCGCTTCGACCATGCCTGGCGTCGAGGAAGTTGCGCTATTCGACCGGATGGGCGAGCTGATGGTCACGCACATGGACTCCTACGATCTCGTTGTCTTCGACACAGCCCCCACCGGCCACACGATGCGCCTGCTGCGCATGCCCGAGCTGATGGCCTCCTGGATCGAAGCGCTTTCCAGGCGGCGGCGCAATCTGATGAAGTTCGGTCAGAACATCGAGCAGGCCGGTTCAGAGCCCGATCCCATCCTCGCGACCCTCGAGCGCCGCAAAGAGAAACTCGAAGGAGTACGGGCCCGGTTGATGCAACACAATTTCACCGGTTTTGTGCTCGTTCTCGTTCCCGAAAGGCTTCCCATAGAAGAAAGCGCCCGGACTGCGGAGTCGCTGCGAGACGCAAACGTGAACGTCTGCGGCATTCTGGTGAACCGTGTGCTGCCGGACGATCTCGAGGGTGACTTCTATCTGGCTCGACGCCGCCAGGAACAAACGTACCGGGAGGAAATCCGGCGGAGATTTGCCGGTTATCCGCTGATGTGGATTCCGCAGTTCGAGACGGACGTGTACGGTCTGAAGAATCTAGAGCGGATTAGCGAAATGCTGGCGCGCCCAGATAACAGCGCCCCACTCGGGTGAGTGACGTGGCTCTTCGAATGTGAGCCCGATGAGCTGCCTCATGATCGGATGCGCGGCTACCGAGCCGCTGAGTGACTTCCTGCAGTCGTCCAGGCCCACTCGCTTCGAAGCGACTTCAACCAGCGAGCGAAGGTGCGAAGCCGCCTCGTCGAGGATTCGATTCGCCGGCTCGGCCGGATAGGTTGATATGACATCCGGAAACAATCCCGCGATCTCCGGGACTCCCACCTTTCCCGTCGCCCAGGCCGCGACAATCTCGGCAATCGATTTCAGCCCGAGGCTTTGTGCGACGCGGTCCGCAAACTCCGTCGGTCCCTGGGAATCCTTCGACCGGAGCGCGGCACGAACGGCCTCACGGCCGATCCAGAAGCCGCTGCCTTCGTCGCCGAAATATGGACCCCAGCCGCCGACACGGAACATCGAGCGATCCTTGTCGCGGCCGATAACGATGGAGCCCGTTCCGGCAATCAGCAGTACACCGGTGTCAATGCCGATTGCTCCAATCGACGCGATAAACGCGTCGCTCTCGATAATGATCGTCGCGCCGGGTAACAGCGATTGCAGGACTTCCTTATAGAAGGTTGAGCTCTCCGGCCGCGCCGCTCCGGCGAATCCGGCGCAGACAACGTTGGGTTGTTCGCTGAGATGCGCTATGCCTTCGCTGATCGAGGCCTTTGCTGCGTCGGCTCCGACAGACAACCAGTTCGACGGGCCGGTCTGCATGTGGCTCAGTTCGTTGTAATACTCGTCCACGAGCAGAAATGTCGTCTTGGAACCGCCGCCGTCAATGCCGAGGTATCTCATCGCACGGACACCGGCAGGGGCTGTCCTGCCGTATTGAAAAACTGAAGGCGCGCGCTGGCGGCCGTCGCATTCAGCAACAGGAATTCGGTTGTGTAATTCACGCCGTCGGCGAGCTGAGGAAAGTAGCTCGTTCCGGAAGGAGAGGGCTGGTTGAGATCGACAAGCGGCGTAGTCGTCACGAGGAATGTTCCGGATGTGTTGACGAGAGTGCGCAGCGTGATTGCATAAACTGGAGTTGCCGACTCGACTAACACCGTTCCATCGAAACTAGCCGGTAATTCCGGAATCAATTCGTCCAAGAATGCTGCACTGCGGCCCGTGGACGCCAGAGAAATCGTTTTTTGGGCGACTGTGGTCCCATCCGAACGCAACGCGGTCAACTGAACACTGGCCGTGCTCGTCCCGACGATGGCGAGCGCGGTCCGATGCGTCGCATCCCGAGTTCCGAACATGACGGCGCGTGTAAACGCCCGCACGGCGGGCACGCCGGCCTCGAAGTTCAGGTTGCCTCTGGTAAATTGCTTGAAAATGGCGGTGGCCACGGGAGCAACGTTGCCGGCGGCCGGTGTGATCGAAGCGAAGCCTGTCAGTGCGTCCTGCCTGGTGCCGGTTGTCTTCAAGGTCCAGGTTCCACTCGGAGGAATCACGTAGGGGAAAGTGGTGTTCGTTCCGCGATCGGTCGCGACACTGGCCGAAAACTCAACGGTGCCGGTGATGGGAGTTGCCGCCGGATTGAGCAGGATCAATTCGGTGACGTATCCGGAGCCGTCGGCGATCTGAGGAACTACTGCCGGCTCCGTGCTGGTAGATCCGGAGAAGACCGGAACCGTCGCCATGATGAAGTCATTCGATTGGTTGAACGTCCCGCGTAACGCCAGAACCGCGATGGGGACGTTCGATGTCAATGACATGCTGCCGACAAAGGACGGTCCGATGTCCGGAAACAGCTCGTGAACGAATTGCGATTTCTGGGCGCGCCCGTCCAGTTGAATCGTTGTCTGGCGGCCGTCGCTCAACTGCGCCGTAATCGATGCTGCCGCCGCTTGCGTGTTCACGATCGCAATTCCCGTGGAGGCTCGATCGGTGCGCTCCACATAGACCCGGAAAGAGGTTCCAATCGTGGCCGCCGGGACCGCCGCTTCAGACCGGATGTTTGAACCGGATATGAAACGGACAACAGAGATGCCCAGGGCCGAGTCGAGTGTGGAATAGCCCGTTTGAATCGTGCCGCTCGCTCCGGATGTCTCGATATGGCGGCTGCCGTTTGCCGGAAGATCCGCGCGGTATTCGGTCGAGGCGGCCCGCAGGAGATCCGTGTGCATCGTTCCGCGGTTGTCCACAGCATTATTGAAGAAAAGCTGCCACTGCGTTCGAAACGCGTCCAGGTTCTGCAGTGAAGAGGCCCTGGGTGCCTGTCCGCGTTGCGTTACAAGGATGAACGCCACTCGAAAGTCCTTCTGTGCCTGTTCGAAGGTGGGAACCCGTGGACCTGCAGAGGAAATGATCTGATCGATCGTGACGTCACGCCGCGTGCCCGTAAAGTTGAGGCCCACGTAGGGCGCACACGCAGGCAGTTGCTGGAGATCCCGGCAGATCGACGGAAAGCCCGGCGGCAGAGTTGCAGGCAGGACCGGATTGGCGACGACGAACCAGGGCGGCACCTCCGCAGCCGGGCGCAAGCCCATCACATATTGATCCAACGGGCTGTAGCGCACGACCGCAGCGATGGTTCGGAAATTTCCATCGCCGAGGTCGGCAATTTCATTTCCCTCGACCACGGAGCCTGAGGTGTTGTTAAGAAAGCTCCAGTGGGAACGATCGCGTCCGAGCAGCGAAGGTGAACCAACGTCGAGATAAGCCAGCCAGCGATGACCAAATTCCTGTCCAAGTATCGAGACCGAGTTGTTCTCACCTAGAAATCGCTGGCGAGGATCCGCCGGATACCGGCTGAGATCACCCATGTTCACCATGACAGCGAGACGCTCAGCCGATCCGAAGTCTGAAGCGAAATCGTAAGTGTCGGGCCGCGTGTTGATGATGCCGCGAATAGAGTTTCTCAAGGGTATGGCGAACGCGAAAGCCTGGTCCAGGCTGATGTTGAAGTCGGCGAAGACAATCAGCCCGTCGTAGGCATCGGGATGGGTTTGATAGAAGATTCTGCCGACCTGGGTGAGGTCCATTCTTTGGGTTGTCGCGAAGACTTCGGCGATGAGGCCGGAGAAGGTTGCCGGCGTTGTCTGGGCTGTGAGGTCGATCAACGTGGGAGCCGCACCTGCCGAGTGGCCGGGCGCAACGCCGACCACGGCGTCGCCTGCATCCAGCGTTCGATAATTGAATTGGATCAGGCCATTGGCATTGAGGACCGCCTGAAATGTGTTGCGGCCCCGGCTGCCGGCCGTGGTCCATTCCCCGACGTCGGTCCAGGTGAACAGGACGCGATCGGCCAGCTTCTCGACGGAGATTCGTGCAGGAGCAAGCGGATTCAAGTCGTCGAAAAGGACCGCGATGCGGGGCGGCCCGGAAATAACGCGCGTCAAGTTGCGTTCCGAGGAGGCGACATCGGAGGCCGTGAAGGTCAGGTTACCGTCGCTATTCAGAAAAACGGACGCGTATGACGTGCCGTAAAAGACGAATGGAAAGGGAAGCGACACCTGGCTGGTGTCGTCGTCGCCAAGAGTGACTGGAGTTGAACCGCCGGCACCAATGTCAAAACTTACCGCCTGGGTGACGACCGAATAGCTGCCGTCGCCGGCGGGCGTAAATGTGACGGTGTTGTTTGCGAGATCGAGCCGATTGGGTGGTGTGATGACTGTCCCATCGTCCTGGAGCACCGCGATGTTGCCCTGATCGACTGTGGCCGCGTCGATCGTTGAGCTTAGAGCCGCGGGTCTGCGCAGCCTGTGGTATCGATCCAGTGCGAGCTCGGCGGCCGACCGGTCGGCGCTCGTGTCGCAGACGAAGTGGTCGGGGTTTTTGGAATCGAGATTGGTTTTGGCCTGCGCCAGGGGGATCAGGAGGAGTAACAGCAGAATCGCTACTATATTTCGAGTGCCAAAAGACATGTGTAGAACTGTAGCGGCGGTCTATGACCGCCGGCAATGTCGAAATTGGAGCATCGCCGGCGGTCATAGACCGCCGCTACAGCTTTAATCAATTTTCAGTTCTCAGCTATCGGGACCAGCCCGAAGGAGCCCCTGCGCGCCTCAGGTCGTCTTCAAGATCGGCGATCTTTTGCCTGGCTTGATCAGCGTCTCTGCGAGCGTTGTCCAACTCGGCCTGTCCGGCTGCTATTTCGGCGTTGAGGCGATACTCGCGGTTGTAGACGTCGCTTTGCCGCAGTACCTGCATGTTCAAGTCGCGTTGCTTTTGCTCGAGAACCTGTACCCTGGCCTCCGTGCGATTCAACTCTTCACGCGCTTTTTGGAAGGCCTCCCTCCAATATTTCTCGTCGTGCGCCTGGCTGTCGGTAGATCCCGTGGGCTTCGTGGAAGCCGAGGCAGACGTGCCCGAAGTTGAAGCGGCCGTCGTGGTCGTTGCTCCATTGCCGATGTTGATCGTGGTGCTTTGAATACGCCCCTGTCTCGCCCGTTCCCGCCGCGCGATATCCGCGATGGTTTGGGCGGAAGAATCCACCGCGAAAACAATCAGGATGACCGGCAGGGCAGCCCATGCGAAGTTTCTCATTGAGCCTGCCTCTTCGCGATCTCCGTGGACGGGGGTGGGGCCGTCTGTCGAACCTCCGTCGTCAACGGCGAACTGGTGTCGAATTGCTCCAACGGCTTGTCCTTGTAAACCTGCTGCATGAAATCGATCCACATCGGCAATGCCGCTTTGCCACCGGTTTCCTTGTCCCCCAGCGTGACTTTCTCGTCGAAGCCGATCCAGGCGCCCGCGGCGAGCGATGGCGTGTATCCAATGAACCACGCATCGGTGAAGTCGTTGGTTGTTCCGGTCTTGCCTGCGACCGGCCGTTTGAGCTCCTGAGCTTTCGTAGCCGTTCCTCTCTTGACCGGCTCCTGCATCAGGTCGACCATGATCCGCGCAGTTTCGGCAGGAATCACATCGTGCAATTCCCCCAAGTCGTTTTCTTCGAGGATGGCGCCATCATAGTCTGTCACGCGCCGAATCATCTGGGGCGATACTCGGACTCCGTCATTCGGGAACGTCGTGTACGCGGAAACCATCTCCTGGAGCGTCACATCGGCGGCTCCGAGAGCAATCGGAAGATAGGGTTCGATCTTTGACGTGATTCCGAATCGGCGAATGTACGGAATCAGGTTCTGCACACCCAATTTGGCAAGCGTCTTCACTGCGGGTATGTTTCGCGAATCCCCAAAGGCGCGGCGAATGGTGATCACGCCTTCGTACTTGCCGTCGTAGTTTCCGGGAGCGTAACCCCCGAAGTTGACCGGGGCATCCAGTATCGTGTCATCCGGACGAAGACCGTTATCGACGGCCGCCGTATAAACGAAAGGCTTGAACGACGAACCGGTCTGCCTCATCGACTGAGTCGTACGATTGAATTTGCTGTCGTCGAAATCGTATCCGCCGACCATGGCCTTGATTTCGCCGGTCTTCGGCTCGATTGCAAGGAACGAGCCCTGGACCTTCGGCTTCTGCTCGAGCGACACTTCGACCTTTCGGTCGGCCGAACTCATGGAACGAATCATGAACAGGGAAACGTCACCGGGTTGCAGAATTTCCGATACGGCTTTCGCCCCTGTCCAGGAGACGTCCTGGGCGGTCAACAGTGCGCGGTAATTTCCGATCTTCAAGGTGGCGCCGTTGCGCGTGACTTCGATAACGACGCCGGGAACAATGTCGTTGGTCCGGATGGGCAGCTTCCAGTCCGGTAATTCAACGGATTGCAGGTCCGTCACGCCTTCGTTCACGAGATTGCGCTCGGCCCCGCGCCAGCCATGCCGCTTGTCATACACTCGAAGGCCCGTGCGGATCGCCGTGTTGGCAGCCTTCTGCATTTCAACGTTGAGCGTCGAATAGACCTTCAATCCGCCTTCGTGAACGGCCGACGTGCCGTACTTCCTCTCGAGGTAGCGGCGAAGCTCCTCCACAAAATATGGTGCAAGCTCGTCCGGACGCTTCTTCGGGGCCAGTTGTATGGGATGCGACTTCGCCTCTTCACCCTCCGCGACCGTAATCTTCTTCTCGGCTACCATGCGATCAATGGCGTAGTTTCGACGCATCACGGCGCGCTCGGGATGCTGGACCGGATCGTAATTGATCGGCGAGCGGGGAAGCGCAGCCAACAGGGCGGCTTCTTCAATGTTGAGATCTTTCAGTTGCTTGTCGAAGTAATACTCGGCGGCTGCAGCAAAACCGTACTGGCCGTGACCCATGAAGTGAAGATTGCAGTACAGCGTCAGGATTTGCTGCTTCGTGTAGTAGCGTTCGATCTGAATCGCAAGCATCGCTTCCTGGATTTTCCGGCGGAAACTTTTTTCCGGAGTCAGAAACAGATTCTTGCTCAACTGCTGCGTGAGCGTGCTGCCGCCTTCAACCACACGGCCCGCCATCAGATTCTTGATGGACGCTCGCGCGATGCCATAAAGATCGATTCCCCAATGCTCGTAAAAATTCTGGTCTTCAACGGATGTGACGGCATCCTTGACCACCTGCGGGATTTGATCCCAGGTGACAACGATCCGCCGCTCTAAAGCAAAGGACCCAATGACCTGACCGTCGTCGGCGTAGACTTCGGTAATGAGGCTTGGACGGTAGTCTTCAAGAGAGTTCACTTGCGGGAGGTCGCTGTTGTATACGAACAGCACACCTGCTGTGGCGCCGAGTGCGACGGAAAGACACAGAAGGAAAACAAATACGAGCGAGCCCAGGTACCGCTTTAGCTGCATTTTCATAACCCCGACATTATAACAGGCAAAAATCGCTGCAACTGCCGTTCCATTGAAGCACAAGGACATACCAGGGGGAAGCCAGAAGCCAAAGACACAAAAGGCAATTCGGGGACAGACGCATAAATCACCTAATTACGGTTCAAACTTCCCGGTTGTAATTAGGTGATTTATGCGTCTGTCCCCGAATTGCCTTTCTGGCTTCCTTTTCTATGATTTCAAGAACCTACCTTCAAGACCGCCAGAAAGGCCTCCTGGGGAATATCCACTTTGCCCACCCTCTTCATCCGCCTTTTGCCTTCTTTCTGCTTTTCCAGCAGCTTGCGCTTGCGGGTGATGTCACCGCCGTAGCACTTCGCCAGGACGTTCTTGCGGATGGCAGCGATGGACTCGCGGGCAATGATCCGGTTGCCGATGGCGGCCTGGATGGCTACCTCGAACATCTGGCGGGGGATCAATTCCCTCATTTTTTCGACCAGGGCCTTGCCGCGGGCGTAGGCGAACTCGCGATGGACGATCCAGGAAAGGGCATCCACCGGCTCGCCTCCCACGAGAATGTCCAGTTTGACCAGGTCGGCCGGCCGGTACCCGGCCAGGTGATAGTCAAACGATGCATAGCCGCGGGAAATGGACTTCAGGCGGTCGTAGAAATCCAGGACAATCTCGTTCAGCGGCATCTCGTAGGTGAACAGAACGCGGCCGGGCGCGACATACTCGAATCCTTTCTGCAGACCGCGCTTTTCTTCGACCAGTTTGAGGATCGCACCGACAAACTCGTCCGTGCTCATGATCAGAGCTGTAATGATGGGCTCCTCGATCTGCGAGATGAACTGCGCTTCGGGGAATTTCGTCGGATTATCGATTTCAGACACTTCGCCGGTGGTCCTGGTTATTCGATATCGCACGCTGGGCGCTGTCGTGATCAGCGAAAGCTGAAACTCCCGCTCCAGCCGTTCCTGGATGATTTCCATGTGCAGCAGCCCGAGGAAACCGCATCGAAAACCGAAGCCGAGCGCGGTGGAGGTCTCCGGCTCGTAAAAGAAAGACGAGTCGTTGAGCCGGAGCTTTTCCAGAGCATCGCGGAGGCCTTCGTACTGATTCGGCTCTACCGGGTACAGGCCGGCAAAGACCATCGGTTTGATTTCCTGAAAGCCGGGAAACGCACTGGCTGTCGGGCGGTCGTGCTCCGTGATCGTGTCGCCGATCTTGGTGTCAGCCACCACTTTGATATTCGCCACGACGTAGCCCACCTCCCCGGCCGAGATGCGGTCCACTTCCTTCATCTTCGGGTTGAGGACTCCGACGCTATCCACTTGATAAACTTGATTATTGGACATCAATCGGATCTTCATGCCGTTGTGGATTTCGCCATCGATCACGCGGATGAGGATGAGAACCCCGCGGTAGACATCGAACCAGGAATCGAACAGCAAAGCCTTGAGCGGCGCCTCAGGATCGCCCTTGGGGGCAGGTACGCGTTTAACAATGGCTTCCAGGACCTCTTCGACCCCCTTACCGTACTTGGCGCTGATCAGGACGGCGTCTTCCGGATCCATGCCGATGATCGAGTGGAGCTGTTCGCGCACTCGATCAACTTCGGCCCCGGGAAGGTCGATTTTGTTAATGATCGGGACGATGTCGAGATGGTGGTCCAGCGCCAGATAGGTATTGGCCAGAGTTTGCGCTTCGACGCCCTGAGACGCATCCACTACCAGGAGCGCGCCTTCGCAGGCTGCCAGGCTGCGGGAAACCTCATAACTGAAATCCACGTGGCCGGGCGTGTCGATGAGATTGAGGATGTAGTCGTTGCCGTCGCGGCCGTGGTAGTTGAGACGAACGGCCTTTGCCTTGATCGTGATGCCGCGCTCTTTCTCGAGGTCCATCGCATCCAGGACCTGGGCCGACATTTCGCGTTTCGTGAGCGCCCCTGTCAGCTCGAGCAGGCGGTCCGCAAGCGTGGATTTGCCGTGGTCGATATGCGCGATGATGGAGAAGTTACGAATATGGGATAAAGGCATAGTGATTTGTTAAAGATAACCGGCCACAACTTTGATTGTACTCTCTGGCTGCCCAGGTTTCTTAAAGATCGCGAGCCAGCATGGCCGCGCCGATCACGCCGGCATCCGGCCACAACTTTGATTGGACTATCCGGCAGTCACGGAAGGATGAGCGGAATGCATGTCGGGACGCGGCGTCCCGGGCGGGCTCCAGCAGCATTTCTCCAGCGGCCATCACGCCACCCCCGATAACAATCATTTCGAGATTGAGTAGATCGATGAGGTTGGCGCACGCCATGCCCAGGAACGTTGCCGTTTCCTTGAAGACTTCCTGTGCCGTTCGGTCGCCGTGGACGGCGGCCTCGTAGACGATCTCGGCTGTGAGCAGCCCCTGCATTCCTTTCTCGGCGGCGGTCCGGACGATTCCGGTCCCCGATGCAACGGTTTCCAGACAACCTCGATTGCCGCAACCGCACAAGCGGCCATTGGGGTCGATCACCGTGTGTCCGAACTCACCGGCATAGCCGGAGGCGCCCGTAAACAATTTTCCATCCAGGATCAGACCCGAGCCGAGCCCGGTCCCAAGCGTGAGGTAAACCATCTGCCGCGTGCCGGCGCCGGCTCCACAGACAAACTCCGCATACGCCCCAGCATTGGCATCGTTTTCACTGATCACAGGCAGGTGGACCTGATCCGCCACGAGATCTTCTAAATTGACCCTTACGAGACATGGAATATTGGGTGAAGTCTCGACGACGTGAGTTTTGGAATTGCGCAGCCCGGGGACGCCAATGCCGACGGCAGCGACCTTGAAGGATTTTTGAAAATTGCGGATCAGTTCTGTTAGGTTTGAGAGAAAGCCGTTCAGATCGTCAATGATTGTCGGCGCTTTCTGCGATTCCAGGATTTGGCCAGTCGGGTCGACGAGACCGGCCTTTATGGACGTTCCCCCGATGTCGAGCCCGATGTAATCCATAAACGTCTGAATATAGCATATGGCGATAGTAACGATTTCTCGCCTGACAGGCAGCGGTGGCCGCGAAATCGCCACGTCCACAGCCCACGCGCTGAACTTTCAGCTGATCGACCGTGCGGCCATGGACGAGGTTATTGACCAGCAGTTCCCCGTCCGGAGCGAGCAGCTCTCGCGAATCAAGAAGGACCGGAAGGTGTACGACGAAATGGTCCGGTCCGCCATCGCGGCAGTGGCCGCCTCGCACAACGTCGTCATTCTCGGCAGCGGCGCGCAATTCCTGTTCGCCCGGCTGGCTGCCTCGCTGCACGTTCAGATCGTGGCACCGCTGCCTTACCGCATTGCGCGAGTGATGCGCCTTGCGCAGGTCGATCGGCCGGCCGCGGAGAAGATCATCGAAGAGCGCGATCAATCCAAAGAAACTTTGATCCGCACGCTCTACGGCAAGGATTGGCGCGATCCGGCCCACTACGACCTCGTTCTGAACATCGATCATTTTTCGAATGAAGTTGCGGCGGAGATCATCGTGAAGGCAGCGCAGGCGAAAGGCATTGAGGCCATGCCCGTCGAGCTGTCTGCCCAGTTGCGCGAGGACATCCTCACAACCAAGCTGGACGTGGCCCAAATGGCCGAGCTCGAGCCGATCGAAGACCGGCTTCCTGAATTCGCCCATCCCAGTGAACGCGAGTTTGCCCGCGTGATGGATTTCTATCGGATTCGATGGCAATACGAACCCAAGACATTTCCCATCGAGTGGGACGAAGACAAAAATGTTGTCTCCGCGTTTACCCCAGACTTCTATTTGCCGGACCTGGACCTTTTCATCGAGCTCACGACGATGAAACAGAGCCTGGTGACCAAGAAAAACCGCAAGGTCCGGCTGTTGCGCGAACATTACCCGGACGTGAACATCAAGATTCTTTACGAGCGTGATTACAGGAATCTGATCTGGAAATATGGGCTGGGGAACGGCACCGATGATGGCAATGGAACCGACAAAGCAGGATAGGTCCCGAACGACCCTTTGCTCCCGTCGTGCGACGGTTGTCCCTCTCAGTTACGTTTCCTGGTTCGCCGTTGCAGCGGATCAGTAGCTAACTGTCTTCAGTACTTTCTACAGTACTACCTCGGCAGTCTACTGCATAACTGAGTTCGACTCTGACAGAAACGCGGTCCAATCGGGACCCTGAATTTAGTGTAGCACTCGGACACTTCGTGTCAATGGGTCTGTTTGCAGGGCGGGTTGTCCCCTCTTCTAAATCACTAATCACTGACATTAGTGATTAGTGAACGGCTGGGGTAAGATGGGCCGGTGCCGGACGATGTCGTAGAAGTTCTTTTCACCGAAGGGCAGATTCGAACGCGGGTCCAGGACCTTGGCCGCCAGATTTCTTCCGATTACGCGGGCCGGCAGCTGGTTCTCATTTCCATTCTCCGCGGTTCGGTCTTTTTTGCGACCGATCTCGCGCGTCAGATCGACCTGTCCCTCTCGATGGACTTTCTGTCGATTTCGAGTTACGGCGAAAACAGTGAGGGCGTGGTCCGGATCACGAAAGATCTCGAGGAAAATATTGCGGGCAAGGACGTGCTGGTTCTCGAGGACATCATCGATACGGGATTCACGCTGAAGTATCTGCTTCGCACGCTTGGAGGCCGCAACCCGAAATCGCTGGAAGTTTGCACGCTGCTCGATCGAAGAGCGCGCCGGATCATCGAGGTCGATCTGAAGTACGTCGGCTTCGAAATCCCCGACAAGTTCGTCGTCGGCTACGGCCTCGATTTCCGCCAGCGGTACCGCAACCTTCCGTACATCGGCGTGGTGAAGCCGTAGCTGTAGCGGCGGTCTATGACCGCCGACAATACCGCAGCTTGCGAGGTCGCCGGCGGTGACAGACCGCCGCTACAGCTACAGTTGCAAACTGGTCGCGTCAAACGGGTGCGGAAGCAAGGTTGAAAGCTGATGTTCCTTGTCCAGGCCTTGAGTTGAGTGAAGGTGGACCGCAATGTCCCCGCAGTATTCCCACAACAATTGCCGGCATGCGCCGCAGGGCGACGCCGGAACAGATGCGTCGGTCACGACCGCGATTTGCAGAAACTCCCGGGCTCCATCGCTCAGCGCTTTCCATAGGGCTACCCGTTCGGCGCAGACGGTCAGCCCGAAAGACGCGCTTTCGATATTGCATCCCGTGAAAATCCGGCCGTCTTTTGTCTCCAGCGCAGCGCCTACTTTGAACCTGGAATAGGGCGCGACGGCGTTTTCGCGCGCCGCAGCCGCCCTGGCGATGAGGTCAGGATGCATAGGTATCGAAGAAACGCTGGAGGAGCATTGCGAGGTCGGCGTTCATCGTCATTGCGGTATTCAGCACTTCATCGTGGTTGATGGATTTCCCGGAGATTCCGGCCGCAAGATTGGCCAGCATCGAGAGTCCGGCGATCCTCATCCCCATGTGCCGCGCGATGATTGCTTCGGGAACGGTGGACATGCCCACAGCATCCGCGCCGATCGCCTGAAGATATCGGATTTCGGCGGGCGTCTCATATGTTGGGCCGGACATCGCAGCGTAAATACCTTCACATAGCTGAAGGCCGCAGTATTCGCCGGCTTCCTTGAGCTTTTTACGCAGCGCTGGATCGTAAACGTCGGTCTGATCGACGAAACGTGGCCCCCAGCGGTCTTCGTTCGGACCGCTCAAGGGATTGGCGCCCATGAGATTAATGTGATCCGTGATAACCATGATGTGTCCCCGCGCGAACTGCGGATTGATCGCACCCGATGCATTAGTCAGGATCAGCGTGTGTGCGCCGAGCCGGCCAATGACTCTGGAACAGAACGACACTTCCTCCATCGTGTTGCCTTCGTAGTAGTGAACGCGTCCTTCGAAGACCACGACTGAAAGTTTTCCAACCTTACCGAAAACAACCTGGCCGCGGTGTCCGGGGATTCTTGGAACCGGGAAGTGCGGAATGGTGACATAGTGGATTCGCGTCGAACCCAGGAGAATCTCATCGACTGCGGATAAACCGCTTCCCATAATGATTGCGATGTCGGGGGGAGTTCCCATCTTCTCGAGCAGATATTTCTTGGCCTGTTCGACAAACTCAAATTTCATGCGTCTATCCTTCCAGGACAGCGTGGATCACCGGCCGGTTCCTTACCGGCCGGGCCTTGATCTCGAAAGCCTGTTCGATGAGGGCCAAGGCATCGCCCAATCGTTTCTTGTCATTCCAATGAATCTGGCACAGCACATCGCCTCGACTGACGCGATCCCCGAGCTTTCTTTCCATATAGAGCCCGACAGCGGGATCGATGACGTCGTCGACGCGATTTCGGCCGGCGCCAAGCGCATTGGAGGCCAATCCCAGCAGTTTAGCGTCGCACCGGGTCACGAAGCCTGCAACCCGGGCGCGAAACCCTTCAACATGAGCGGCTTTGGGTAACAGATCGGGGTTCTCGACGACCCGCTCGTCCCCTCCCTGCGCGCGTATGATCGCGCGAAATCGTTTTGCTGCTTCACCTCTTGACACTGCTTCATAAGCCAGTTTAGAGGCCTGTTCGACAGATCTGGTCCTTCCACTTAGACGGATCATGTGTGCAGCGAGAGCAATCGACACCGTTTCCAGGTCTTCCGGCGTCCTGCCCTGCAGAAAATCGATGCATTCGCGGACTTCAAGCGCGTTTCCGATGGCGCGTCCCAATGGCTGGTGCATACCGGTGATCAGGACGACGATCCGGGTCTTCATCGCGCGGCAAACATCCACGAGCGAGCGGGAAAGCGCGTTCGCCATCTTCAGTGTGGGCATAAATGCGCCGGATCCCGTCTTTACATCCATTACAAGGCCATCGATGCCGGCCGCGAGTTTCTTGCTGAGGATACTTGCCGTAATCAGGGGAATAGACTCGACAGTGGCTGTCACGTCGCGCAAGGCATAGATACGGCGGTCTGCGGGCGCAAGGTCATCCGTTTGTCCGATGATGACGGCGCCGCTGCTTTTCAGGATTTCTACAACTCTCTCGGCCGACGGCTTCGGATTAAAACCGGGAATGGACTCCAGTTTGTCCAGAGTCCCGCCCGTATGCCCGAGCGCGCGGCCCGTGATCATCGGTACGGTGACACCGCAGGCTGCCGCAATCGGGGCAACGACCAGCGAGGTTTTGTCGCCGATACCGCCCGTGCTGTGCTTATCGACTTTCTTGCCGGGAATCGAAGAAAGGTCCAGGACCCTGCCGGAGTCGCGCATCTCGCGCGTCAACGCCAGGGTCTCCTGCATGGTCATGCCGTTCAGATAGACCGCCATCAACCATGCGGAAACGTGGTAATCCGCGACCTGGGATGACATGTATCCGCGAATAAAGAAAGCGATTTCTTCCTGGGTGAGTGCACCGCCGTCCCTCTTCTTCTGAATCACCTCACGAGGAGTCATTGCTTCGGGACGGGCTCTCCGCTTTCGATCCAGGCCGTATACCAGAGGTCGGCGAGCATGCTGGCTGCTCGAGCGAGTTCTGAGGAAATGAATTCCGTGCCCTTCGGCCGCGGCTGTTCGGGGTTGAATTCGCCGGTCTTTTCCAGTTCGTACATTGGTTCGAGTTCGGCGAAACTTTGCGTAAGATACTGCTTGATCGACTCGAAGACATCGTTGATCCGTCGCAGCGGCTGGACCTTCGGCCGGACACTGGGAGCTTCGATGGCGGTATTAACATAAGCCGCTTCATACCGGCTGTGGAGCCGGCGGTCTTTTGTGTAGTTCCTGGGGTTCGGCTTGTCGTCGACCCAGCCGTTGTAATGAATGCTCAAATGCATCGGCTGCGAGCCATCGCCGACGTAGTGGCTCAGAATTCCGGCGTACACAACCGCATTCTGCCGAGTCGCCTCGCGATCGGCGGACGTCTTCGCGCGGCGCCAATTCCGGAATGCGTTGACGAGGCGGCCATAGTTTTCGACGATGGCATAAGGAAGGTACCCGACCTTCACGAGCTCCACTTTCTTCGCCGCAACCTTTTCCATGAACTGGTAGCGGTCCGGTTCAATAGTCGGAATAGGTCCCCATAATTCGGAATCGAAGAAGTGATCGGCTTGCTGGGCCAGGTTCATCGGCGAATGTGCCTCTTCCCGCCAGCGATCCGGCTCATTCGCGTTATAGATGAGCTCGCCGCGGCTCGCATTCATGAACTCAGGCAACCTGGGCGCCGCGGTTTCGATTGCCAGCCGGCTGATCATGGCGTGGCCTTTTTCGCCCCATGCGTGCCCCTGCAGCGGGGCGGCCAGGAGCAGCAAGCTCGCAATAACACAGCGCATAGCGGCAAGAGTCTAACAGAAATCTGGCGGGCGTATAATCAAAGTATAGTGAAAACCATCAGGCAGGTCTTCGAGAAACGGCCGCATGGAAGAGATTGAAATCAAATTTGTCGTCAAGGATACCAAAGCCATTACCGAGAAGCTTCGCAAGCTGGGTTTCCGCATTTCACTTGGCAGACATCGCGAAAGAAACTTTCTTCTTGATGACACGTCCGCGACCCTGCAGACGCAGGGCAAACTCCTGCGGATCCGCAAAACCCCTTCCGGCCAGACTGTCACCTACAAGGGTCCGATCTCCGCGTCTTCGAAATTGAAACATCGCGAGGAGATCGAGTGCAGGATGGAAGACGCGGATGTATTGCTGCGCATTCTTGAAGAAGTCGGCTTTAAGGTCAGGACCGAGTATTCGAAGTACCGCACAGTTTTCGAGAAGGACGGTTTCAGCATCTCGCTGGATGAGACTGAAGCAGGGAATTACCTCGAGGTTGAAGGTCCTTCGGACGAGGAGATTATCAGGCTTGCCGAAAAGCTCGGATATTCGGAAAGTGATTTTGTCCGTCGAACCTATGCAGAGCTGATCGGTGAGAGGAGGCATCATGATGAATGAAAAAGATCTGCCTGATGACGAAGCCCTGGAGATGATCGCAACCAGTGGACCCACTGAAGCGAAAATGATCGAGGAGCTGCTCCGCAACAATGGCATCGAATGCACACTTCAGGGTGATGCGACTTCGATGCCATTGCCAACCGAGTCGGACCTGGACGAAATCCGCATCTGGGTGAAGCCGGCAGATGCGGAACAGGCCCAGGAGCTGGTCGATGCGTTCTTCAGTCCGGTGGCGAAGGATGAGCTGGAGGAAGAGGAGTCCGACCTTGGCGTCGAAGATCCGGACGAGCCGGGTGGATTCACAGTTTGACGAACGCGGGCTAAACCCCGCGACTACATGGCCGCTGAACGTTGTCCCCTGCTGAACGTTGTCCCCTAATGTAGTCGCGGGCTTTAGCCCGCGTTCGCTTTCAGGTATACTCCCCAATCTATGGATAACTTCACGCTTGCAGTCGTAGTGGGCGACATCGTCATGTGTATGGCTTTCATCGCCCTGGTCGTGTTTGATCACAAAAAGAAGCCCGTGCCTAGTGAACCTGTGAAACCTGCCGGAAGACGACCGGCCTGACCCGCGCCGCTTCGTACTCGTCCCTATCGAGGTAGTTCCATCGTGAAAGCCGGCTGAGGATTTCGGCCTTGCGCTTTTCCAGAAACTTGAGGTTGCGTGCCGGAGTGTATCGCCGGGGATTGGGAATCATCGCTGCCAGTATTGCAGCCTCTTCAGGCAGGAGCTGCGAGGCGGATTTTCCAAAATACGCCTGGGCGGCCGGCCCAACGCCGTAGATGCCGTCTCCCCACTCGATCACATTCAGATAGATCTCAAATATCCGAAACTTGGGCAGGTTCCGCTCCATCTCCTGAGCGATAAAGAATTCCCGGATCTTCCGCAGCGGGTTTTTGGATGTTGAGAGATACAAATTTTTCGCCAGTTGCTGCGTGATCGTGCTCGCCCCGCGCGAGAATCCTCCCTCACGCCAGTTCCTCCTCGCCGATTCCTTGATTTGTTCGAGGTCATATCCGGTGTGTTGAAAGAACCCGCTGTCTTCCGCGATCAAGACCGCGTTTCGAAGGTGTGGTGAAATGTTGTTATACGATACCCATGTCCGAATAGACCGGGCGGTCGTATTCTTCTCGTCTGCCCGCTGCTCCATCAAGGCCGTGACGGATGGGTTCTTCGATTTGAGCGCCTGAATATCGGGAAGTGTGGCCAAAATATAGCCAACATAGGCCGTGGACAAGAAAAAGAGCAAAGAACCAATAGCGAGCAGTCTTTTCATCGAGCCCAAGGATAATACAGGGACACTTAGAATCGGAACCAGCGGATGGAGTTATCCGCCGTCCAGCGGTCCGGGCTCGTGGACTGGAGTGTTTTATCCGCTAGCCAGGACTGACGAATTGAAGTTCTACTCCAGATATTTCAACGTCGTCGAAATCAACTCCACTTTCTACCGGCCGTGCAACCCGAAAACAGCCGAGGGCTGGGCACGCCGGACACCGGATGATTTCGAATTCACAGTAAAAGCGTGGCAACAATTCACCCACAAAAAGGATCCGTGGACTGCCGAGGAAGTGGAGGAGTTCAAAGCCGGACTCCTGCCGCTCGCTGAGGCGGACAAGCTCGGGTGCATCCTTTTTCAATTTCCGGCCAGCTTCAAACACACGCCGGAAACAATGGATCGACTGAAGTCGCTGCTGGAAATCTTTGCCGATTATCCCAAAGCCGTCGAGCTGCGGCACCTATCCTGGGGAGATGTGCTGCCAACGCTTCAGGAATTCGACGCCGCTCCAGCCTTCATCGACGAGCCGAAATTCAAAGATTCGATCCGTCAGGATTTGGAAGTTGCGCCAGGCCGGCTGCTCTACTTGAGATTCCACGGCCGGAAGTTCGAAAAGTGGTGGAGACACGAGCATCGCAACGAGCGGTACGATTATCTGTATAAAGCGGAAGAGCTCGAGCCCTATGCCGTACGCCTGAAATCCATCCTCGAAGACAAGGAAATTCAGCGCGCTTACGTCTTCTTCAACAATCATCCCGGCGCGAAGGCCGTTGCCAACGCCGTGATGCTGAGAGCGCAATTGGATATCCCGGTGAAGACGGAGTTGCCGGAGAAGTTTGTGGAAAGATTTCCGGAACTGTCGGGCTAAAAACACAAAGACACAAAGGGCACAAAGACACAAAGAAAGCCGGCATCAAAGATCATTTAATGCCGGCTTTCTTTGTGTCTTTGTGCCCTTTGTGTCTTTGTGTTTTTAGCCCACGTCCCGGTCTTTTAGCTGGCTCTTCAACTGCTCCAGCTTTTTCTCAATCCGGTTTTGGCGGGAAATCATCATCCAGAGGAAAACGAACATCACAGTGAAGACCGCGCCGTAAGCCGCGAACGCAAACATCAAACCCCTATTCATGAGCCAATACGACCTGCTCGAGATAGTCGACCTCTTCTTCAACCTTCGCTATGGCCAGTCGCCGGTTGAAGAGATAGGCATACAAAAGCCCGACAGCGGTGAAGGACACAGTTAAAGTCAGGCCCATCTCTGGAGCCACACCGCCTCCGCCCGGACTGACGACGGCCTGCGGATGCTGGGTCCTGCCCAGGTATATCGATAAATAGTTCATCGGTACGTCGATCATCCCCAGCAGTCCAAAGACAGCGGACAGCTTCGCTCTTTTTTGAGGATCCGGCAGATATGAACGCAGCATGAAATAAGCCATGAGGATCAGATCCAGGACCAACTGCAGCGTTGTTCTGGCATCCCAGACCCACCACGGGCCCCAGATGGGTCTTGCCCAGAGACTTCCTGTAATCAACTGCGCGGTGATGAAGGTGACGCCCAGTGCCGCCGCGGTCTCACCGAAACGGTCCCACTTCAGATCGCCCGTCCTGAGAAAACCGATGACGCCGATGAATAGCAGGAATGCCGAGACATAGCCTGCGACCCCTAGCGGAACGTGCACATAAAAGATGCGTTGCGCGTCGCCTTGTAAAGCTTCTCTCGGCGCATACATGAAGATCATGTAGAGGGCGGTAAGCATGGAAACGAACGTCAGTATCGCAAGAACCTTCAGCTTCACTTATTCCTCCACAGCAAATTCAAAAACGAGATAGGACGTGGTCAGGTAAACAATGATAAACCCTGCCAAAAGATACAGCCAAGAGGAGATTTCCCGCGTTTCACCGGTCAGCACTTCGCGCGTCGCTTCCACTGAAGCGATGATGACGGGAACCGTTAGCGGTATTTGCAGTACCGGCAGCATCACCTCTTTTATTCGCGTGTTCGCCGATATTGTCGAGAGGATTGTGCCAATCGAA
>WNFT01001441.1_pt1 | contig 20060 bp, 19 predicted proteins | sample 5400191 | NCBI WGS metagenome assembly WNFT01 (sample SAMN13153359, study PRJNA577476) | soil metagenome | isolation source: 80 cm saprolite under Madrone tree | place: USA:California | collected 2016-06-14 | reverse complement strand
CACCCACCGCTCGTCGGCGAACTCGAGCCGTGGGCCGGTGAGCGTGGCCTCGAGCCCCGCGGCGTCGTCGGCATTGCCCACGAGCCGGTTGGCGAGCACGAAGGCCTCACGGTCGACCGGGCCCGACGGCGGGATGCCTACCCGCAGCGATCCGCGTCGGCCCAGATCCTGCACGGTGGTCTGCGGTCCCGCGTCGTGAACGAGAAGGGTCGCCATCAGGGCCGCTCGATGCGCGGGCGATAGCGCCCTTCGGCCGCGGCCGTCTCGATGGCGTCGTACTCGGCGCGATCGATCATGCGGAAGCGGACGTGGTCGCCCGCGCGGAGGAGGATGGGGTCGGGGGAGGATGGGTCGAAGAGCCGTACCGGCGTGCGACCGAGCACCCAGAAGCCGCCGGGGCTCTCCACGGAGTAGATGCAGCACTGCACGCCGCCGATGCTGACGCTGCCCGGCGGGGTCTTGACGCGCGGCTGGACGAGGCGCGGGATGTTCAGGCGCTCGGACATGCCCGTCATGTAGGGCAGCCCCGGCGTGAAGCCGACGAAGTAGACGTAGTAGTCCGCGGAGGCGTGGAGCCGCGCCACCTCTGCGGGTGGCAGACCGACCTGCCTGGCCACCGCCTCGAGATCGAAGCCGAGCTCGCCGCCATAGCAGCACGGCAGCTCGACGGTGCGCGCGGGCGGCAACACCTCGGGGCGAGCCTGACGGCAGAGGGCGCGGAGCGATGCCACGAGATCGTCCCAGCCGGCGATCAGCGGATCATAGTAGACGAGGAGCGAGCGGAACGTCGGGACGGTCTCGGTCACCCCGGAGAGGGCCTTCTGCTGGATCAGGTACTCGAGCGCGAGGGTCCGGGCATTGGCCTCGTGACTGATCTCGTCCGCGAACTCCACCGACAGCGCGAGGTCCCCGCACGGCAGGAAGCGGGGCTCGGCATAGATCCCCACCGCTCAGAAGGCGGCGAGTGAGCTGTTGGGGATGTCGGTGATGAACATGTGTCCGGGGCTGTGCGTGATCATGAAGGCAGGCTTGGAGGCCAGCGCGACCGCCTGCGGCGTCACGCCGCACGCCCAGAACACGGGGACTTCGCCTCGCTTGATCTCGACGGCATCGCCCCAGTCGGGCTTGGTCACGTCCTTGACGCCGATGGCCGCGGGATCTCCCACGTGGATGGGCGCGCCGTGGGCGCCGGGGAAGCGCGCGGAGGCCGTGACCGCCTTGGCCACCATCTCGTTCGGGATGGGACGCATGGAGACGACCATGGGGCCGTGGAACCGGCCCGCGGGCCGGCAGTCGATGCTCGTCTTCCACATGGAGACATTGCACCCGCGCTCGACGTGGCGGAGCGGGATGCCCGCGTCCATGAGCGCCCACTCGAAGGTGAAGGAGCAGCCGAGCAGGAAGGCCACGAGGTCGTCGCGCCAGAAGGCCTTGACGTCCGTCACCTCGTCGGCGAGGACGCCGTCCTTGTAGATCCGGTAGCGCGGGAGATCCGTCCGGAGATCGGCGCCGGCCGCCGCGCCCACGGGCTCGACCGAGCCCACATCCGTCACCTCGATGAGCGGGCACGGGCGAGGGTTGCGCTGGCAGAACAGCAGGAAGTCGTAGGCGTCATCCCTGGGCAGCACGGCCATGTTGGCCTGCACGAAGCCGGGGCCGAGGCCGGCCGTGATGCCGGCGAACTTGCCGCTGCGGATGTCGGCTCGGATCTCTCTCGGATGACGCGGGTCGATAGGCATCAGGGCCTCCGGGTCTCTCGATACTTTACTTCAGGTGGCCGAGCTTGGGCCAGAGATCGGGGTTGCCGAGCACCTGGGGCTTCTCGCCGCGGAGCACGCGCAGCATCTCGGCCGCCACCTGCAGGGCGGTGCCGCGGGTCGTCTCCTCGGTCACCCCCGCGATGTGCGGGCTCACGATGACATTCTCGAGCTGGAGGAGGCGGCTGTCGGAGGACACCGGCTCCTCCTCGAAGACGTCGATGCCCGCCGCGCGGATCTTGCCGCTCTCGAGACCGGCCAGGAGGGCATTCTCGTCCTGGATCTTGCCGCGGGAGGTATTGATGAAGATCACGCCGTTCTTCATCTGCGCGATCGACTCCGCGTTGATCATGTGATGCGTCTCGGGCGTGTGCGGCGTGTGGCACGTGACGACATCGGCGGCCCGGAGGACGGAGGCCATGTCGGGCATGGGCTCGACGCCGCGATTCCTGAGCTCCTCGGCGGGCACGTACTTGTCGTACGCGATCACGCGCATCCCGAGGGCGCCGGCCGTCTTGGCCACGCGCCGCCCGATGTTGCCCACACCGATGATGCCGAGCGTCTTGCCGTTCATCTCGAGCAGACCCTGCGAGCGGCTCTTGCCCCAGTCGGCCATCCGCGTGCGCCGGTCGACCACCACCGCCTGCTTGGCCAATGCCAGCATGAGCATGATGGCGTGCTCGGCCACGGAATTGGAGTTCGAGCCCGGGGCGTGGACCACGGCGATGCCCAGGTCGGTGGCCGCCTTGAGATCGATGGTGTCGAGGCCCACACCGTGCCGGCCCACCACCTTGAGCTGCTTGCAGCCGGCCATCAGGGAGCGGGTGCACGCAGGCTTGGCGCGGAAGAGAATGCCCTCGGCCTCCTGCGCGACCTTGAGCATTCCCGCTTCCGTCTCTTCGCTCGACACGAGCACGCGCGCTTCGCTCTCGAGCAGCTTGATGCCATCGGCATGGATGGGGCCGGCAAGGACGACGAAGGGCTTCATGACACTCCTTTTCTCAGTCTGGAAAGTTGGCGGCGATTTACTTGGTGGCGACGAGCACGATGCGGGGCGATTCCAGCGTGAAAGGCCGGCCGTCGAGCCCGCCGAAGAGCTCGACCTGGGACCACCGTTCCGGGCGGAGCATGCGCAGGAGCTCGTGGACGGAGTACAGGCGGATCTCCATCTCCCCGAGGAGCCGACGATCCTTCTCGAGCCACCAGCTCTGCTGGACGCGGCTCGTCCGCGCGTCGAAGCGGTTCTTGACGCGGACGGTGCCCTCGGGCAGCCGCACCATCTCCTCGGGCGCCACGCCGTGGATGGCGAAGTCGCGATTGCGCGTGTCGAGGACGAAGGCCCCGCCCGGCTTGAGCGCCGTGCAGAAACGGTCGAGGAGGAGGCGGTCCTCGTCGTCGGTGAAGAAGCCGATGCTCGAGAAAAGATTGAGGGCGAGGTCGAACTCGCCCGAGAACTCCATGTCGCGCATGTCCTGGCGGACGAGCTGGAGGGGAAGCCTCACCTCCGCTGCGCGCTCCTTGGCCCGCTGGAGCTCGGTCTCCGACAGGTCCACGCCGGTGACGTCGAAGCCCCGGCGCGCGAGGGCGAGGGAATGGCGGCCGAAGCCGCATGGCGCGTCCAGGATCCGGCCGCCCGCGGGGGGAGCCACGTGGCCGAGGATCCAGCCGACTTCCGACTCGGCGTCCACCTCGGACTCGAGGCCGCGCGAGATGGTCGGCCACGACTCCTCGAAGAACCGGCTGTCGAACACGGCCGCATTATACCGAATCCGGTCTTCGAGCGACGGCGGCAGACGTCCCCGCACTTCCGCCCAGCGGGGAGCCGAAGACGTGTCCGATCGGGCGGCGACGGGTGCGCGAGCGCGGGCCAGGGCGAGGACATACCCCGACAGCGCGAGGGCGGCCGAGGCGAGGCCACCCAGGACGTAGAGCGCACGCACGATCGGGCCGCCCACGGCGCCGACGTGCAGGGCCTTCGCGTCCGCCCAGAGCCGGTACGTCCACGGCCTCAGGCGAGAGTCGCGCACCGTCACGACTCTTCCCGTCGTCGCGTCGACGACCACCAGGCTGGCCCCGTGAGGATCGAGCTCGCCGGGTGCTCGCATGGTCACCGCCACGACAGGGCCGGGCAGAAACCGAAGTGCGGTGATGCTGGCTCCCGGCATGGCTCGCTCGGCCGCTCGCGCCACCGTCTCGACGGGACGCGCTCCGCGCGACTGAGACGACGGCGAAGCCGTCGGCGCCTCATCGACGGCGCCCGGAGAGAGCGCGGTGATGCCCAGGAGGGCGCCCGTGGCAGCGATGGGCAGGTGGAAAACGAGCGCGACGGCGCCCAGCGCCTTGTGCAGGTCGCGGCCCATCACCGGCCACGGCCGGGCCCATCGGACGGTGAATCCCCACCGCGGCCGTTTCATCAGGGGCCACCAGAGATAGAGCCCCGTCATGCCCTGGAGCACGAGCCAGAGGCCCAGGAGCCCGACGACGGCGCGTCCGCGCGTGCCCAGGTAGAGCTCGGTGTGGAGGAGCCGGAGGGCATGGAGCGGGGACCGCTCGGCCCAGTGTGAGCCAGCGATCCGCCCGCTGCGCGGATCGACCAGCACCTCGAGCGCGCCGCCCGTCGTATCGAGCATGCCGACCCGCGCCGCCGCGTCGCCGCCGGGAAGGGAGAGGCTGGTCACCACGAAGCCGGGATGACGGCGTCGGGCCGCCTCGAGCAGCGCATCGAGCGACGGCGCGGGCGCGCCGGAGGGAGCCGGCGCGAGCTCGGCGCTCTGCGAACCCTCGAAGTCAGGCCGCAGGACGAGGACAGCGCCGCTCAACCCCAGGACGAGGAGTCCCGCGCCCGTGAGCACTCCGATGACCAAGTGCAGGCGCAGCGCGAGGGCGCGGACTCGCATGGCTGGTGAGAAACTATCACGCGGTCAGCGTGCGGCGGCGAGGCGATTCGCGGCGGGTGGAGTGCGGCGGGATGTATCATGCACGGCGAGGGACGGCGCGGAGGAGGCGACATTGATCGGCATCGAGTTCACGACGTTCTCGCTCATCGGCCGGTGTGAGCGCACCGGCATGTTCGGGATTGCGATCGCGACCAGCGAAATGGCCGTCGGCTCGCGGTGTATCCACGTGGCCCCAGGGGTGGGGGCCGTGGTCACCCAGGCCAGCACCAACCCGCGTCTCGGTCATCTCGGGCTGAATCTCCTGCGCGCGGGGTACTCGGCGCCGCACGTCCTGGAGGAGCTCGCGGCAAATGACCAGTTCGTCGAGCGCCGGCAGCTCGGCTGTCTGGACGTGAGCGGCCTCGCCGCCGCGCGCACGGGCGCCGGCAACAAGGCGTGGGCAGGCCATCGCGTCGACCAGAACGTGGTCGTCGCGGCCAACGCGGTCGTGAGCGCGGAGGTCGCCGACGCGATGTTCCACGCCTTCCGGGAGAGCGCCGACCTCGCGCTGTGGGAGCGACTTCTGAGGTCGCTCGAGGCGGGGAAGGCGGCCGGGGGCCAACCCAACGGCGAAGTATCCGGCGGACTCTTCGTCGTGGACCGCGAGCCCTTCGCCATGGTCGATCTGCGCGTCGACCTGCATCCCGAGCCCGTCGCCGAGCTCCGCCGGCTGGCCGACGCCTACTTCCCGCTGGTCCCGTACTACAACCTGCGTCCGCGCGATCCCAACGTGCCGTCAGCCGCGGAGTGGCTCACCGCGCAGCGGCGACGGGACGGCGACTAGGCGAAAATCTCAGTGAGCGCCAGCGCGACGTCGGGGAACGCCTGCAGAACGACCCTCGCGGTCGGACCGGCGACACGCGCTACGTCGCGATAGCCGTCGGGGTGAGGCGTGCGGTAGACCCCGATGCTCTCCGCGACGCAGTCCACCACCCAGTACTCCGGGATACCGGCCGCGGCGTAGAGCCTGAGCTTCGTCGAGCGGTCGTAGGCCAGCGAGCTCTCGGCCACCTCGATGAGCAAGAACGCGTCTTCCGTGTGAGCCTCGCGATCCTTGTAGGGCGGCAGGCGGCGACGGATGACCGCGAGATCCGGCTCGGGTTCGGTGTCGTCCGCGAGAACAATGGGGCCCTGGACAGCAACGATGGCGCGACCGGCCAGCCCCATGATCAGAAGGTGGCTCAAATTGTTGACGAACGCGTAATGCCGTCGACCGATGGGCGACATCTCGACGATCTCGCCCCGGATCAGCTCGACCCGGTCGGCCGGTTTGAGGATCCCCACCTCGGCCATCCGGTGGTATTCCTCGCGCGTGAAGAGTCTTCGCGCTGCCGCCACCTCGATCGCCATGTTCTGCCTCCCCATCCAATTGGCCTCATCGAGCAGCATATAGCGGCTCGGGGGCCCTTTCGGAAAGTCCCTAGAAGGATACACCGTGTAGGCGCCGGGCTCCCCTGGCGCGCGCTCACGCGAGCATGGCTGCCCGGGCGCGGCTCTAGCGCTCATGGCCGTCGTGGGGTCGCGATGGCGAGGTCCGCCGGCTCCCGCTGGCAGACATCGAGGGCGGTCACGGCCAGCACACGCGTGACCTTCTCCATCTCGCTCACGAGGACGCAGGCGTCATCCTCGTTCTCGCCGCCTCGGATGACGCCGGGGCCATACAGGAGACAGGGGATCCCCGCCTTCCAGAGATGGCAGGTATCATCGGCGCTGTACGAGTGCGGCAGAACGGTCCCGATGGCGTGCGGCTCCCTTCCCGTCACCGTCCGATAGCTCCGGGCCACCGTCTGGACGATCGGCGCGTCGATGGGGACGTCGAGCGGCTCCATCACGAGTCGCCGCCGGCCCTTGAAGCGATCGGGCGGCGGGATCTCGATCTCGTAGCGAAGCTCGCCATCGCGCGCGGCGATCGGATCCAGCGTGCGGCGAATGTCGGCGACGATCTCGTCGACGGTCTGCCCCGGCACGAAGTGAACGTCGACGAGGATCGTGCAGAGGTCGGGCACGTACGGCGGCTCCACGAGCACGTAGTCCCGGCCCCGCCCGCCGATGATGCTGCCCACGTTGAGCCGTGGGAACGCGGGGAGATCGGGCCGCGGCGCGTGGCGGAACTGCACGCGGGAGAGCGCCTCGATGACCGCCGTCATCGTGCGGACCGCGTTCACGGTGCCCTCGAGGCGTCCGATGTGCCCCGTCACCCCATACGTATGGATGGCCATGTGGACGATGCCCGAGTGCACGGTCACGAGGTTGTCGGCGCCGAAGGGCTCCGCCACCACCGCGGCATCGGTGCGGAGACCGCGCTCCATCAGGTAGTGCGTGCCCTCACCGCCTTGCGTCTCGCCGGCGACGCAGGCGACGATGAGATCACCCGCGAGGCGCACTCCGGATCGACGAATGGCCTCGGCGGTCATGATGATGCTGGCCAGGCCGCCCTTCATGTTCTGCACGCCGTGGCCGTAGAGCCGGTCGCCCTCGAGGCGGGGCGTCCAGGGATCGCGCTTCCAGCGCATGGTGAGCGCGTTGATATCGGTGTGGCCGTTCAGCATGAGGCTGGCCCCGCCGCCCGTGCCGCGCAGCGTGGCGATCGTCTGAAACCGTCCCCGCTCGATCTCCTGGAGATCGACGTCGTAACCCCGCCCGCGAAAGAACTCGTCGAGGAAGAACGCGACTTGCGTCTCCTCTGTCTTGAAGCTCGGGATGCGGATGAGTGCGCTGGCCAGGTCGACCAGCTCTCGCGCGTCGATATGCGCCAACACGGCGCGCGTCAGATCATCCACGGGCGTTACCCTTCGCGGGCCCGAACTCTGGACTCACGAGACTCCAGCTCACGCGAGGATTCCCTCTCGTAGTCGCGTCTCTCTCCCGATGTCAGCCCGCGGCATCAACGCTCGTCATCCGTGGCCGACACGATGGCCCGCCGATCCAGGCCGCGGCGGAAATTCGCGATGCTCTGGGGCTTGATGAGGATGGAGATGACTTCGGGATGACGGTCCCGGATGCGACGCTCGATCCTCGCCACGATATCCTCGACGTCGCGCGCGGAGAGATCATCGGCGAAATCCACGCTGAGCGCCGCCACCACCTGGCGCGGGCCCAGGTGCACGGTGAAGAGCCCGTTCGCGTGCTCGACCCCCCGCTCGCTTCGCCCAATCCGACAGATGGAGGCCACGATCTCCCGCGACGCGCCCTCCCCGATGAGAAGCGCCTTGCTCTCCTGAGCCAGGAAGAGAGCCACCACGGCCAGGACCAGGCCGATGGCAATCGAGGCCGCGCCGTCGAGCACGGGCAGCTCGAGCAGGTCCGCCGCGGCCGTGCCCACGAGCGCGATGAACAGGCCGACCAGGGCCGCGCTGTCCTCGAAAAGCACCAGGAAGCCGGGAGGGTCCTTGCTCTCGCGCACGGCCTCGTAGTAACCCTGCGCACCCTTCGCCGCGCGAAACTCTCGAAAGGCGACCCACCACGATCCGCTCTCGAAGAGGATGGCGAGCGCCAGGACGACGTAGTTCACCACGGGCTTGGTGAGGGGCGCGGGATGGAGAATGTGCGTGATGCCCTCGTAGAGGGACACCCCGGCGCCCACCGCGAAGATCAGGAGGGCGACGATGAAGCTCCAGAAGTAGAGCTCGCGACCGTGACCCAGCGGGTGCGCCTCGTCCGGGGGCCGCGCCGCGCGGCGAAGGCCGTAGAGCAGGAGGACCTCGTTGCCCGTATCCACGAGGGAGTGAACGCCCTCGCTGAGCATGGCCGAGCTGCCCGTGACGCCCGCGGCCAGGAACTTCGTCAGGGCGACGAGCACATTGCCGAGCAGGGCGGCATAGATCACCTTCCTCGAAGAGCTGCTCGTCATGGTCCCGCCTAATTGTCCACGAAACCTGGGCCGCCTCAACCGGAACCGAGGCTTCTCCCTCCGGAGGGCCACCCCGCTCGGCGGCGGGGTGATTCCGTTCTAGACCGGATTATTCACGAAGCAACGCCACCCTCACCCTGCCCTCTCCCTCTCCGAGGGAGAGGGATTCACTTCGGATCCCACTCACCCCGTCGGAGGAGGGGGAAGGATTCAACTCGCATCCCTCTCCCCCATCGGGGGAGAGGGCAGGGTGAGGGGGAGCATCCGATGAATAGTCCGGGCCAGGATCACGCCGTGGGCGTGTGGCGCCCCAGGAAATCGGTCACCCGGCGGATCGACTCGGCCAGATGCGTGGGGCCGCGCCAGTCCTTCTGGACCTCGAGGTTGGGCGCGAGGCCGGCGATCTCGGCACTGGTCGCGGCGGGGTGCGGCTTGTCGGTGCCGGGCTGCAGCAAGAGAGGCGTGGGGCAGCGACGCACGAAGTCGCGGCTCACCGAGAAGACAAAGTCGCCCCCGAACATGTTATGGCCGAACTTCCGGATGACGTCCTCGGTCAGCGACGGATCCTGGGCCAGCATGGTCTTGGCGAAGCCGCTGACCGCCTCCTCCCAGGTGTCGCGGTTCTCGTGCAGGCCGATGGGGTTCTGCAGCACGGCGGCGGTGATCCGCTCGGGCGCCAGCTCGCACAGCGTCAGGCAGTAGGTGCCCCCGATGCAGCCGCCCATGACGTGGAAGCGGCGATGGCCGAGGTGATCCATCAGCGCCAGGTGATCGCCGGCATACGTGTGCCAGCCGTGGGTCTCCGTCACCGCGCCGCGCGACTTGCCGGCATTGCGCTGATCCATGCCGATCACGGTGAACCGGCTGGCCAGGTCGACCATCGGGTTCATCCACGCCGGCGGCGCCGACGGGTTGCTCGGGCTCGAGCGCCAGTACTCGAGCTGCGAGCGCAGCCCTCCCGGCGCGAAGAGCAGCAACGGATGGCCCGACCCGTACACTTCGTAGTAGATCTCGGCATCAGGGCGCGTGAAGATCGGCATCGCTGTTCCTCCCGTGCTGTCGTCGCGTCGGCAGCGCCCAGATAGTACACTGCAAAACGTTCCTGCGGCTTCTGTCCCGTCCGAGTCGTTCGGCCCGAAGCTGGTATCCAATCGGGAAGGAGACCTTCCATGTCTGCATCCGCTACGCCCCAACCCGTCATCGCCCAGCTCGTCGAAACCATGAGGGCGCTGGCCGGCCCGCACCCCGGCTTCCGCCCCGCTCACGCCAAGGGCCTCGTCTGCGCGGGGACGTTTCGCCCGTCCGCGGACGCGCGCGGCATGACCCGCGCCCCGCATCTGCAGGGCGGCCCGGTGCCGACCGTCGTCCGCTTCTCCAACGCCAACGGCAACCCCGACGTGCACGACGGTGTGCCCAACGTGCGGGCGATGTCGGTGAAGTTCCAGCTCGCGGACGGCAAGAGCGCCGACATCCTGGCCAACTCGATCGAGGGCTTCGTGGCCCGGACACCCGAGGAGTTTCTCGAGTTCCTCCGGGCGCAGCTTCCGGACCCGGCCACCGGCAAGCCCGCTCCCGACGGCGTGCCGAAGTTTCTCGCCACCCACCCGGCCGCGGCGGCCTTCGTCGGACGCCTGATGCAGAAGCCGGTGCCCGCCAGCTACGCGCAGACCAGCTACCACGCCGAGCACGCGTTCCTGTTCACCGCGGCCGACGGCTCGCGGCGCTTCGGCCGCTATCACTTCGTTCCCGAGGCGGGCGAGGCGGCGCTGTCGCCCGACGAGGCGGGCAAGCGCAGCCCGAGCTTCCTGCGCGACGAGCTGGAGAATCGCCTGCGCACCGGCCCCGCGGCCTTCCGCCTGCTCCTGCAGGTGGCCGCGGAGGGCGATCCGACCGACGACCCCACCGCGCTGTGGCCGGCGGATCGCCCGCGCGTCGAGCTGGGGCGCCTGGAGGTGACCGGCATCTCGCCGACGAGCGTTCAGGACGAGCGGCGGCTGGTCTTCGACCCCACCAACCGCACGGACGGCATCGAGCTCTCCAACGACCCGATCCTGCTCGCGCGGTCGGCCGCCTACGCCATCTCCTACGAGCGCCGCAGCAAGGGCGAGTGAGCGCTACGAAACCTCTGGCAGCTCGAGCGCCTCGCGGCTGGGACCCGGCGACGGCGGCGCTCGCCACTCTCGCGCTGATGGTGTCTGCCTGCGCGTCGATGTCGGCCGATCAGCGACGGCACATATTCCCGGACGTGCCGGCCACGATCGATGCAGATGCGCGCTACCTCTTCCATATGCACGGCTCTATCGTCGAGGATCAAGGCCCCAACGCGCAGGGGCGGTACGGACAGTACAGATACTACTGGACGCTCGAGACGCTCGCCGATCGCGGGTTCGTAGTGATCAGCGAAGTGCGGTCAAGGACGCAAATTCTCCCGTACGCAACAACGGTCGCTAGCCAGGTCGCCAAGCTTCGCGCAGCCGGGGTGCCGGCGAGTCACATCGCCGTCACCGGAATCTCCAAGGGCGGCGACATCACCGTGCTGACGACTGCCGCCATCGGCGACCCGGACGTGCGCTTCGTCGTCATGGCCGGCTGCGGGCGTTTGGACGTGTTCAACGTCGCGGGCGGACTCAAGGCTCTCGGCCGGCGTCCGCAGGGCCGCGTCCTCTCGATTTACGATCGCTCTGACCGGGAAGCTGGATCTTGCGCACGCTACTTCACCGAGGCGCCGGGGCTCACCTTCAAGGAGGTCGTCCTCGACGTCGGCCGCGGTCACGCGCTCTTCTACACCCCCGAGCCTGTGTGGCTCGATCGCGTGGTTGAATGGGCCCTGGGCTAAGGAGGACCCGCATCCAGACGGAGATCTCCCGGCGAGACATGATCCGGGCCAGGGGCCTGGGCGCCGCGGCGCTCGCGGCTGCCGAGCTGGGCGATCGCCACCCCGCCTGGGCCGAGGACGCCTTCACCATCGCCTCCACGGGCGGGTCCTGCGCGGAGCCGTCGCAGGAGTTCTCAGATGATGTCCTGGGCCTTGAGGTCCTCGAGGTCGCGTGCGGTCAAACCCAGCCACTCGGCATAGATAGGGGCATTGTGCTCGCCGAGCAGCGGTGAGCGGTCCACCGCGACGTGCGATTCGGACATCTTGACCGGCCACCCGGGAAGCGTGAATTTGCCGCGCTTGGGGTGATCGACGGTGACGATCATCTCGCGCTTCTGGAGCGCGGGGTCCTGCGTGATCTCCATCGTATCGTAGACGGCCCCGGCGGGGACGCCGGCATCGCCCAGGATCTGCATGACCTCGGCCTTGGTACGGCTCTGCGTGAATTCGTTCAGGATGCGGTCCACCTCGTCGTGGTTGGCCCAGCGCTTCTCCGGTGAGTTGAAGCGTTCGTCACCGATCAGGTCCTCTCGGCCGATGGCCTTCAGCAGGCGGTCCCAGTGTCGGTTGCCGGCACGGGTCGTATAGATGAAGCAGTAGTCGTTGAGACCTCCTCCTTTGCACTTGTAGAGGCCGCTCGGAGCCGTCGTGCCCAGCGCACTGCGGTTGCCCGAGCGCACCGCCGCCTTGCCGCTGACGGCCTGGCGTGCGAAGGCAATGCGACTGAAGTTGATCACGGCATCCTGCATGGCCACTTTGATGTGCTGGCCCCGGCCGGTGCGCTCGCGCTGGTGCAGGGCGGCCAGGATGCCGATGGCGCAGTGCAGCCCGGTGCCCGTGTCGCCGATGGTCGGTCCGGGCTTGAGGGGCTCGGTCTCCGTCGTACCCGTCAAGCTCAGGGCTCCGCCCACGGACTGAGCGATCATGTCGAAGCTCACGTAGTTCTCGTATGGACCATCGCCAAAGCCCTTGACCTGCGCATAGATGAGCCGGGGATTGATCTGCTGCGCGACGTCGTAGCCGAAGCCCAGCCGCTCGATGGCGCCGGGGGCGAAATTCTCGATCATGACGTCGGCCTTCGTCAACATCTCCGTGAAAATCTTGCGACCGCGTGGGCTGCCGAGGTTGAGGGTGATGCTGCGTTTGTTGGCGTTGAGCAGCATGAAGTAGTGCGAATCCACCCCCGGCTGGTCGGTGGAAGCACCGCGCCCCTGGTCGCCGCCCCGGGGATTCTCGACTTTGATGACATCGGCGCCCAGCCATGCCAGCGCCTCCGTGCATGAGGTTCCCGCCTCGAACTGGGTCAGATCGAGGACCTTCACGTCCGCGAGCGCGGTCTTCTGTGGCATGGCGTGAGCTCTCCTGTCAGCGCAAACGGTTGACTGCGTGCCTCGGTGATCTCCGTGACGTGCGCACCATCTTAGCCCTCGGCGCTCAGTCCGAGACGCCGTTAACGGTCAGACTGCCCATCCGCGTTAACAACCTTCCAGAGCACTCGCGCTGGCCACGATGATCTTCGTTCCGTCATTCTTCTCGCAGAAGACCGTGACCTCGGCGCGCGTCTGGCCGCCCTCGACGCGACGGCCGGTGATGATTCCCCGCGTAGTGAAGGGCTCGTTCGGCCACAGCACGTTGGTGAACTTCACGTCCAAGCGCCCGCCCAGGTAGAAGCCGCGGCCGAAATGCCGGGTCAGGAGCTCGGTGACGCACGAGAGCGTCATGCGGCCCCCGATCACCGTGTCTCCGAAGCCGAGCTCCTTCGAGGCGGCCTTGTCGTTGTGGTAGTTCCGGCTGCGGTAGAAGAACTCGTCGCACATCGCTTCGGTGAACGTCTTGCGGAGCTCGACCGACAGCGGCTCCCCGAGGGGCTCGCCCCCCTGCCTCGCGCCGTCCTTGCTCGCCGGATCGCGCAAGGTGACTTCGCCGCTGGTCTGCTCCGCCAGGAAGCTCTGGTGATGGACGCTACGCGCGATCAGATGCCCGGCCTCGTCTCGCACCCACATCTCCAGCGCGACGACGTCGCGATCGCGCCTCCGGTAGCGATCGGCCACCCGCGCGCTGAACTTCAAGATTTGTCCCACGCGCGTCGGCGCATGGATCTCCCATTCCTGACGCCTCCACAGGTTGCCGAAGAGGTTGTCGAGGTACCAGCCCTTGAACTCGCTGTCCGCCTGCTGGTAGACGATCAGCGGAGCCACCGGTCCGCCGAAGGGCGACGCCGTCGTATACCAGGGGTTTGGCTCGTCGAGCCCCTTGATGTAGTGCTGGACCATCTCGTCGGTGATCGTCAGCTCGAGCGTGCCGAGATCCTTGCCCGGGTACACGTCCGTCGTCATCATGAGTGTGACCCTCCTGGTCATGCTCCTGCTGCTGCGTCCGCCTCCTGCCGTCAGCGATGGGCAACCCGGACAACAGCCACCTGCTCCCGGGCTCGTACCGCTGTCACAGCGCGGATGAACCGTCTGACATCTCGGGCCGATCCTGTCACCCCGCGTGGATTCGGTCAAGCCAGCGCCTCGACGCGGAAGCGGGGCGGCGCGCCCCGACGAGCCGGGCGGAGGCAGCGCAGACCTCCCCGGGGGCCCGGGCTCGCGACACCCCTACTGGGTCACGCCGGGGAGCGCCGGCTGCTCGGCTGGCATCACAGAGAGGGCGGACGGGAGACTCGGGCCGTCCCGCGTGCCCGGAAGCCCAACGTGAGCGAGGATCTTTTGGGGCAGACTGAGGCGGGCGAGCGTGCGAAGCTGCCGACGCTCCTGGACGGGGTCAGCGGTGGCAAGAGCGACGGCGTCGAGCAGTGACCGCGCGAGCAGGGAATCGTAGGCTTCATCGCCACGAACGCGACGTCGAAGTCGGCCCCGAGCCGCTGCGCTTCGTGGACGGAACAGCGCCGAGAAACGCTCACACCCTGGACCAGACGTGGCCAGGCCCTGCGTGCTAGATTTGAAGCCATGAGTGAGCCTCCCGACGGGTCTTGGGTTGAGCCCGCTACCAGTGAGGCCGATCCTGTCATCGACGCCTATAAGAAGGACGTGGACAGGACACTGTTGCGGGCCAACTTGACACGGACGGTCGAGGAGCGAATCCGCAATCTCGCTCGCTTGCAGCGCTTCGCCGACGAGTTGAGACGGGCGGGGCGCGACCTCTGATGATCGACCTGGAGCGAGCGCTCCAGGAGCTGCACCGGGGCGGAGTGGAGTTCATCATCGTGGGCGGGGCCGCCGCCACCATTCACGGGTGCGCGCGCGTGACGCAGGACCTGGATCTCGTGTATGCGCGCACCCCCGAGAACATCGCGAGGCTGGCCGCCGCTCTCGCTCCCCATAGCCCGTACCTGCGCGGGGCACCGCCGGGGTTGCCCTTTCGGTGGGACGCCGAGACGATCCGGCGAGGCCTCAACTTCACGTTGACGACGACGCTGGGTGATCTGAACCTGCTCGGAGAAATCGTGGGCGGGGGCGGCTACGCTGACTTTCTGTCTCATAACCAGGTCGTCAAGGTGTCGGGGAGCGAGTACCGCTGTCTCGGCCTCGCGCGCCTCATCCACGTGAAGCGAGCGGCCGGGCGCCCCAAGGACCTGGAGGCCGTCGCGGAACTGAAGGCCCTTCAGGAAGAGCGGCCCGATCAGAAATAGACGCAAGTCGTGCGCTACAGCGGACGCAGCGACTTCTTGAGCACTTCGTCGCCGTGGCCTGGGGCGGGCTAGCGTGCGATGCTGCTGACGCTCCTGGACGACGTCAGCGGTGATCGAGAGCGACGGCGTCGAGCAGTGATCGCGCGAGCAGGGAGCGAAAAGCCACCGCCTCGCCGATCACGATGACGGCGGGCGCCTGGATCCCCGCGGCACGGGCGGCGATGTCGCCGAGCGCGCCGACCACGGTCTCTTCCGCCTTGGTACTCCCGCGGTGGATCACGGCCGCAGGCGTGTCTCCACTCCGCCCCGCCGCCAGGAGCCGCGCGGTGATGCGCGGTAGTGTCCCCACGCCCATCAGGATGACGAGCGTGTCCACCGCCGTGGCGAGGCGCTCCCAGTCCACGGCAGACTCCGGCTTGGCGGGATCTTCGTGGCCGGTCACGACGGCAAAAGACGAGGCGAGGCCTCGGTGCGTGACGGGGATGCCGGCGGCCGCGGGCACCGCGATGGCCGCGCTGACGCCCGGCACCACTTCCACCGCCACCCCGGCGCGGGCGCACGCCAGCATCTCCTCCCCTCCCCGGCCGAAGACGAAGGGATCGCCGCCCTTGAGGCGGACCACGAGTCTTCCGCGGCGGGCGTGATGGATCAAGATGGCATTGATGGCGGACTGCTCGAGATAGTGCCGTCCCGCCGACTTGCCCGCGAAGATCCTCAGCGCGTCTTCGGGCGCTTCGTCGAGGAGATCGGAGGTGGCGAGCTGGTCGTACACGATCACCTCCGCGCGACGGAGCCACCGCAGGCCACGGAGCGTGATCAGCTCCGGGTCGCCGGGGCCGGCGCCGACGAGGACGACCCTACCCTGAGACACCGAGACGCTCCCTCAGCCGCGCCTGCGCCTCGGCCGTGCGTCCGGCCGCGGCCAGGCTTCGCAGCTCTCCATCCAGCGCCTGCCACCAGCGCTCGGCGTCGAGGGCAATCCCGCCCTCGCGAAGTGATCGCCGAACATCGCCCATGACGTCGGTGAGCAGCGCCAGGTCATCGGGCAGGCGGGCTTCCAGCTCCTCGCGCACCAATCGCGCCATGGTCGGGCTGACGCCGCCCGTCGAGACCGCCACCGTCAGCGCGCCACGACGGAAGACCGCGGGCAGGATGAAATCGCAGCGTGCCGGATCGTCGGCGCAGTTGATCCAGACGCCCCGCGTCCGACACTCCGCGGCTATCGCCTCGCTCACCGAGGCGTCCGAGGCGGCGACCATGACGAGGGCGAACCCCGCCGCGTCTCCGGCGAGGTATTCACGCGGCCGCCAGTGAAGCCGCGCCTCGGCGGCCAGGGTCAGCAGGGCGGGCGTGAGCGACGGGCTGACCACGGTGACGCGCGCATCCGCGGCGAGCAGTCCGTCCATCTTTCGCTCGGCCACGGAGCCGCCGCCCACCACGAGACAGGGCCGTCCCGCGAGATCGAGCATGACCGGATACGCGAAGCTCATGTGAGGGACTCCTGTCGCGGCTCCGTGGGCGGCGCCTGCCGCTCCGGTCGCGGAAAGAAGCGGACGAGCCGCTCGAGGACCTCCGGCAGCTCGTCGCAGGGCACGTCCTCCATGATCCGCATGGCGGCCCGCGGATCGTTCCCGCCGCGGCCGCCCACGAAGACATGGACACCGTCCACGATCTTGCCGTCCACCTTGACCTTGCACCCCTGGAGCCCGATGTCGGCGGTGTGGTGGTTCCCGCACGAGGCGGGGCAGCCGGACCAGCGCACGCTGATGGGACGGGTCTTGCCGATGTCTTTCTCGAATTGCTTCGCGAGGGCCATGGCGCGCGTCTTGGTATCGATGAGGGCCAGGTTGCAGAAGTCCGTGCCCGTGCACGAGACGAGGCCGCGGCGGATCTCCGAGGGGTTGTAGGGCAGCTCTTTCAGGAGCGGCTCCTGGGTCAGGTCGCCGAGCATCGTATCGGGGACGTGAGGGAGAAGCACGTCCTGCGAGGCCATGAAGCGGAGCTCGCCGCGCCCGTAGCGGTCGGCCAGCCGCGCCAGCGCGTCGAACTGATTGGCGGTGACGCGACCCACCGGGGTCTTGAGTCCCACGTAGTTGAGGCCGGGCTCGCGCTGCCGGAAGACGCCGATGTGGTCGCTGTGGGCGGCCCCGCGCGCGTCCCGCCCCGCCCGCGGCAAGGTCCGCTCCAGGCGCGCCTCGAGCTCTTTCCGGAAGCGCTCCGCTCCCCACTCGGCGAGCAGGAAGGCCAGGCGCGCCTTGCTCCGCGACTCGCGCGGTCCGTGGTCGCGGTAGACGAGGGCGATGGCCGCGCAGACCGCCGCCGCCTCCTCGGGACGCACGAAGGCGTCGAGGGGGCGGGCGAGCGTGGGCCCTCCTGAGCCCTGCTTGCCTCCCACCGCCACGTTGAAGCCGGCGATCTCATCGCCGTCTCCTCCGGAGGCCAGGGCGGGCGTCATAGAGATATCCTGCGTCTCCCCGGAAGTGCAGTGCTCGAGGCACCCCGTGATGGTGACGTTGAACTTCCGCGGCAGGTTGGTGAACTCCTTGTTGCCGAGGAAGATCCGCTGGAACTCGCGCGCGATGGGCGCGGTGTCGATCAGCTCACCCGGCGTCAGGCCCGTGGCGGGGCAGCCGATGATCCCGCGGATGTTGTCCATTCCCGTCTGCAGGCTCGAGAGCCCCGCCGCCTCCAGACGCGCGATGATCTCCGGCACCCGCTCGATCGTGACCCAGCGAAGCTGGAGCTGCTGGCGCGTGGTGATGTCGGCGATGCTCCGTCCGGACTCGCGCGTGATCTGCGCGAGCAGGCGGACCTGATCCGTGGTGACGATGCCGTTGGGCATGCGGACGCGCATCATGAAGTGGCCCGGCGTGGGGCGCCGCATGAACACGCCCACCCACTTGAGCCGCTCCTTGTCGTCGTCGCCGATGGTCTTCCATCCCTCGCGGGCGAAGCGGACGAGATCCTCCTGGATGTCGAGCCCGTCCTTCTCGGTCTTGAGCGCTTCGGTCTTGTTCATGCGCGGTCGTCCGTGATGGCCCGGAGGCGGACGGCGCAGGCCTTGAGCTCGGGCTGCCGCGAGAGGGGATCGCGCGCCGAGAGCGTCAGGTTGTTCGCCGCCTTGTAGAAGCCCCATTGCCTTCCCCAGTGAAAGGGCAGGAAGCACGTGCCCTCGCGAATGGTCTCCCCCACCCGCGCCTGCGCCACCGCCTTGCCCCGGCGGGAGGTGATCTCGACGAAGTCGCCGTCGCGGATGCCGGCGCGGCGCGCGTCACGCAGGTGGACCTCGAGGAGCGGCTCGCGCGTGCGCGCGGCGAGGGCGGGCGACTTGGCCGTGCGCGTCAGCGTGTGCCAGTGGTCGCGCACGCGCCCGGTGGTCAGGGTCAGCGGATAGGCGGCGTCCGGCGGCTCGACGGGAGGGTCGTGCTCGACGGCCACGAGCCGGGCGCGGCCGTCGCCCGTCGGGAAATGCGCATCCGTGTAGAGCCTCGGCGTCCCCGGATGGGTCGGGCCCGGCACCGGCCACTGGAGCGGGCCCTCCGACGAGAGGCGATGGTGGCTCGCCCCCGAGCAGTCGCAGACGGTGCCGGCCGTGAGAGCTGCGAACTCGTCGAAGATCTCGGACGCGCTCTCGTACGGGAACGCATCCTTGAAGCCCAGCTCTCTGGCCACACGCGTGACGATGACCGCATCCGGCATGGCCTCGCCGGGAGGGTCCACGAGCTTCGGCAGATAGGTCAGCCGCCGCTCGGAATTCGTCATCACGCCGTCCTTCTCGGGCCACTGCGCGGCGGGCAGCAAGACGTCAGCGAATCGCGTCGTCTCCGTCGGGTGATAGGCGTCCTGCACGATGACCAGCTCGGCCTGCCGGAGCGCCTTCTCGACGAGATCGAGGTCGGGCATGGAGGCGGCGGGATTGGTGCAAAGGATCCACACGGCCCGCACGGAGCCCTCGCGCAGCCCCTCGAAGATTTCCAGGGCCGCCCGTCCCGGGCTGGAGGCGATGCGCCCGGCGGGCACGCCCCAGTGCCGCTCGACGGTGGCGCGGGCCGCCGCGTCGGTGACGTGGCGATAGCCGGGGAGCAGATGCGCGAGACCGCCCGTCTCGCGGCCGCCCATGGCGTTGGGCTGACCCGTCAGCGAGAAGGGGCCGGCGCCCGGCCGCGCGATCTGCCCCGTGGCGAGATGCAGGTTGAGGATCGCGGCATTCTTGTCGGTGCCGACGTGGCTCTGGTTGATCCCCATGCTCCAGAGCGTCATGGCCGCGCGCGCCCCGCCGAAGCGCCGCGCCGCTCCCACGATGATCTCGGCGGAGAGACCGGTGAGGGCGGCGGCCCGCTCGGGCGTGTAGCGCGCGACGACGGGCTGGAGCTCGGCCCAGCCCCGCGTGCGCTCTTCGATGAAATGGCGATCGAGCAGCCCGTCCTTCCAGAGGACGTGGAGCATGGAATTGAGCAGCGCGATGTCCGAGCCCGGCCGGAGCGGGAGATGCAGGTCGGCGATGTCGGCCGTCTCGGTGAAGCGCGGATCGGCGACGATGACGGCGACCTCGTCGGGGGCGGCGAGCTTGCGCTTGCGGATGCGCTTCCAAGTCACGGGATGGCACTCGGCGGTGTTGGTGCCGATCAGGAAGAAGCAGTCGGCGGTCTCGATGTCGGCATACGTGCCGGGCGGGCCGTCGGATCCCAGCGAGCGCGCGTAGCCGGCCGCGGCCGAGGCCATGCAGAGCCGTGAGTTCGTGTCGAAGTTGTTAGTGCCGAGAAAGCCTTTCGCGAGCTTCGAGGCGACGTAATACTCCTCAGTCAGGAGCTGCCCCGAGCCGTAGAAGGCGATTGCCGCGGGGCCATGCGTGGCCACGATCTCGCGAAGCCGGTCCGCGACCGTGCGCACGGCGAGCTCCCAGGGCACGCGGGTCAGCTCGGCGCCGCGCCGCGTCCGCACCTGCGGATAGAGCAGCCGATCGGGCGTGCGGAGAGCAGGAGGCAAGTGCACGGCCTTGGCGCACACG
>WNFT01004899.1_pt1 | contig 20080 bp, 21 predicted proteins | sample 5400191 | NCBI WGS metagenome assembly WNFT01 (sample SAMN13153359, study PRJNA577476) | soil metagenome | isolation source: 80 cm saprolite under Madrone tree | place: USA:California | collected 2016-06-14 | reverse complement strand
CCGGGCGCCGGCAGGTGGATCATGGCCGCAGGAACGGCCGCGGCGGCCCAGACGGCCGCGCGCAGTGCCAGGAGGGCAAGCCACAACGCCTGAAAGAGCACGTCGGCCGCGGCCGCGCTGGCGAGAGCAACCAGGAGCGCCAACATCCCCAGGGTCGTACCGACCGCGGCGACGGGGACCACGACGAGATTCGCCACGATGCCGACGAGCGAGAGCTGGTTGAAATGAGCGAGCATGACAGGCGTCACGGCCGCCTGTGCGCCTACGCTCACCGCCACGGCCGTCGCGAGCCAAGCCGGCCAGCCCCTTGCCGCGAGCCAGCTCGTAATGGAGGGTGTGAGGTAGATGATTCCGGCGGTGGCTGCGAACGAGAGCTGGAAGCCCGGGTCCCAGAGATCGCCGGGGCGCCAGACGAGGAGCACGAGCGCGGCCAGGGCGAGCGCGTTCATCAGTTGGGATTCCCGGTCCAAGAGCATGGCCGTCAGCAACAGGAGGCCCATGACCGTGGCACGGAGCACGGAGGCCTGACCGCCCACGACGAGGGCGAAGCCCACCAGCGCCACGCCCGCCGCCACCGCGGTGGTGCGCCGCGACACGCCGAGCGCCGAGAGCACGAAGAAGACGGAGGAGGCCAGGAGGGCCACGTTGAAGCCCGAGACGGCGAGGATGTGGTATACGCCGGCGCGGCGGAAGGCCTCGTCGGTCTCGGCCGGCAGTCCGGTCTTCTCGCCGAGGATCAGGCCGGCGAGGAGCGCGGCGGACGTTTCTGGCAGGTGAGCGCCGATGACGGCCACGGCCCAGCGCTTGACGCGCACGGGCCAGGGCGGCTCGTCGGGAGTGAGCGGCACGAGGGACTCGGCCCGCCCGCTGCCCACGAGCAGTATGCCTTCGCGGCGCAGGAAGGCGGGGTAGTCGAAGGCGTCGGGGTTCCTGAAGCCGCGGGGGCGGGCGAGCTTGAGCTCCACCGACACGCGCTGGCCTTCGCCCACCGCGGCGGTCTCGCCATAGAGCGTCACCTGGAGGCGCCCCGATGCCGGGCGGCGGTCAGCCTCATCGAAGAAGCCGTCGACGTCGAGGATCAGTCGTGTCCGGCCGGACGCCCAGCGCACCGGTTCCTCGGCGAGCCGGCCCTCGACTTTCACCACAGGCACGTTGACGACGGAAGCGAGCTTCGCGCGCGCGATGTGGTCGGCGGGCAGCTGTTCGGTGGCGCCGCGCAGGGCTCCGAGCACGACGGCAAGCGCGAGAAGGACGGCTGTCGCGGCGCTCTCACACGTCCCGTCTGGCCCAAAGGCCGTCGCGCAGGCGCCCACTGCGAGGAGAAGGCCGCCCGCAGCGAGCAGCCAGCCCGGCACCGAGGTCGCCCACGCCGCCAACACGATGCCGAGCGCGAGCGCGGCCGACAGCGGCAGAAGCGGCGCCTCGTGCCATTTCACCTCAGTCGCCCACCGTCACGTGTTCACGAAGCGCGGCGAGCTTCTTCGGGCCCAAGCCCAGGATGCCCCGCAGGCCGTCCGGCGATTCGAAGCGCCCGCGCCGATCGCGCTCCTCGACGATGCGGCGAGCCAGGCTCGGGCCGACGCCGGGCAGCCGGGAGATTTCGTCCGCGCTGGCGCGGTTGAGGTCGAGCGGGCGCGGATCCGCGACCGGCGCGGGAGTCGCGGAAGCGCGCGGCCGCGGCGGCGGAAGCGCTCGCAGCGACGCCGGGGCCTCCGGTCGCGCGGCCGCCCAGCGCGGCGCCGCGCGGGGGCGGGGAGCGGGCGGGATGGGCGGCGGCGGATCCTCGCGGTCGAAGCGCTCGAGCCGCTCGGCCGCGTCGGGAAAGCCCGCGCGCCATTCGCGCACGCCAAGCCCGACGAGGAAGACCGCGGCGAGCAGAAAGAGCAGCTTGAGCTGCGGGCGCGAGTAGCTCATCGCGCCCAGCCTGCCACGTGGCTTCGGGCGTTTCTAGAGTGTCAGTTCAGATACAGCGGATCAGGCTGCGGGCTCTTTTCCCAGCTCGAAGGCGTCATGCAGCGCGCGCACGGCCAGCTCGGCGTACTTGTCCTCGATGACGCACGAGACGGCGATCTCCGAGGTCGAGATCATCTGGATGTTGATGTTCTCGTTCGACAGCGTCGCGAACATGCGCGCGGCCACCCCGGAGTGGCTGCGCATGCCCACGCCGACGATGGACACGCGCGCGATGCGGTCGTCGGCCGTCACGCCGGCGGCGCCGATGTCCTTGGCCACTGCGGCCAGCACCGTCTCCGCCCGCTGGCGATCGCCGCGGGGCAGGGTGAAGGAGATGTCCGTGGAGCCGTCGCGGCCGATGTTCTGGACGATCATGTCCACGACGATGTGCTCCTTGGCGAGCCCTCCGAAGACCTGGCTGGCGATGCCCGGACGGTCGGGCACGCGCAGGATGGAGAGCTTCGCCTGGCCCCGATCATGGGTGATGCCCGTGACGACCACGTCTTCCATGCTGTGATCCTCCCTGGTCACGAGCGTGCCCGGGTCCGGCTTGAAGGTGGAGCGGACGTGCACCGGCACGGCGAACTTCTTCGCGAATTCGACCGAGCGCGCCTGGAGCACCTTGGCGCCGAGGGCGGCCATCTCGAGCATCTCGTCGTAGGACACGCGGGCGAGCTTCCTCGCCTCCGGCACGACGTTGGGGTCGGCGGTGTAGACGCCGTCGACGTCGGTGAAGATCTCGCAGACGTCGGCCTTGAGCGCCGCGGCCAGCGCAACCCCCGTGAGATCCGAGCCGCCGCGACCGAGCGTCGTGATATCTCCCGACTCTGTCATGCCCTGGAAGCCCGCCACGACGACGATCTTGCCGGCTTCGAGCGCGGCGTGGATACGTTCGGCCGTGATGCGGCGGATTCGCGCCCGCGTGTGGGCGCCGTCCGTCACCATGCCGACCTGCGGCCCCGTGAACGAGCAGGCCGCATGGCCCATCGAATGGAGGGCCATGGCGAGGAGTCCGATGGTGACCTGCTCTCCGGTGGCGAGGACGGTGTCCATCTCTCGCGGGTCCGGGGCGGGCGTGATGGCGTGCGCCAGGGCGACCAGCGCGTCCGTCGTCTTCCCCATCGCGGACACTACCACGACCATGCGGTGGCCCTTTGCCGCGGACTCGGCGACGCGGCGGGCGACGCTTTTGATCTTCTCAGCGTCGGCCACGGACGAGCCGCCGTATTTTTGGACGATCAACTGACTCATAAGGGGGTCATCGTACACGACCCCTCAACGAGGTGTAAAGGCAGCCGGCCGGGCTGTCGCTAGCGGTAGACGCGGCGGCCGCGCGGGCCGGGTGGACCATGGGAACCGCCAGGGCCCCCTGGCCCGCCGGGCCGCCCTTCCGGTCCCACGTGATCGTCGCCCTCGAAGCGGCGCTGACCGGGTCCCGGCCCGCGTTGGCGGTACTGCTCCCGGGCCTGCTGGCGCTGCTCCGGCGTCATCTGACGCCAGCGCTCCTCCTGGCGCTCGAAGCGCTGTCGCTGCTCGGGCGACATGGACTGGTACTGGCGAGAGCGCTGGAGGATTTGCTGCTGCTGCTGAGGCGGCAGCCTCTGGAAGCGCTCGTGCGCGGTCTCGAGCTGGCGCTTGCGCTCCTCGGGCAGCGATTGCCAGCGCTGGAAGTTCTCCATGACGCGCCCGCGCTCCTCTGGAGGCATGCTGCGAAGCCTTTGGAGGTTCTGGCGCGCGGTCTGCCGCTCTTCGGGTGAGAGGTTCTTCCACTGGTGGTAGTTCTCTTGCGCGCGCTGGCGCTGCTCCGGCGTCATCTCCCTCCACCGCTGGAGATTGCGCTCCGCCTGCGCGCGCTCCTCGGGCGAGAGTCGCTCGAGCCCGCGGACGGGAGGGTCGTCGGGCTGGGCCGGCGCGGTCGAACGCGGCGGCGGAGGCGCCTGCGCCAAGGTGACTGCCGGGACAGCCAGGCAAACCGCGAGTACCAGAGCCTGGAGCCAGCGCGTCGAGCCAGCCTTCAGCACGGCACTCACCTCCCTTTCGCCGACGCGCGAGGGGGCGTCGCCCCGTCCGCCTGCGGCTGGTTGTTGTCCCCTGGGAGCGTCTGCAGGATCCGCATGCGCTCGAAGAAGCTCATTCGCTTCGCGATCTCACGGTCGCGAGCGTAGTTCGCGTTGTTCAGCACCTCGAGGTCTCGAAGCAGCTCCGCGTCGACCTCTTCACCCTTGGTGGGGGCGGTCGCTCCCGTCCGGGGCGCGTCGGCGGCGTCCGCGCCCGCGGGGGCGAGGCTCATCAGCGCCGCCAGCCACAGTCCGGCCCGGCCGCGACGCCCGCAGGGATCGAAGGTCATGGGCGCGGATCAACTCTCGCGGCGGCCGGGCAGGCTGTCCAGGCGCTCTATCACGTCGAAGTCCTCGAGGACGTCGAGCTTCTGAACCACGTCGAGCCGGGCGATCATGTCCAGACGACTCGCCAGGATCGCATTCTCCATCGCGGCCGGGTCCCCCGGGATCTGACCGTTGCCAGGCAGGCCGATATAGATCAGCACCGCGACGAAGCCTGCCGCCATCGCCACCTGGAACGGGCGAAGCGGCCAGCTCCAGCCGGCCCACCCGCGGCTCGCCCGCCGCTGGAGTTTTTCGCGCAGCTCGGCCCGATAGGCGCCCCAATGTACGGGCGGCGGCCCCGGCGCCGTGCTCCTGAGCTCGGCAATCAGATCCTTGAACTCGTCCTCGGGCAGCCTGTTCATCTTTTCTCTCCCCCGCTGGCCTCTCCCACTCGGCGCTTGAGCGCCGAGTACGCGCGGTGCAGGTGCACCCGCACCGTCGCCTCCGACACATTCAGCACGACGGCGATCTCCTTGGTCGACAGCTCCTCTCGGCACTGGAGCAAGACGGCCGCCCTCTGCTGCGGCGAGAGATCCTCCACCGCCTCCCACAGCCGGCTCATGCGGTAATCCGCCACCATGGCATCCGTGGGATCGATGAAGGGAGCGGCGAGGCGCTCCACGGGGTCGCCCGCGTCGCGCTCGTCATTCCTGCCACCGCCACCGCCCCAGCCGACCAGGCGCCGCCAACCCCGGCGCTTCCGCTGGTGGTCGAGGCAGCAGTTGACCAGTATGCGGTAGAACCAGGTCGAGAACTTGGCCTGGCCGGCAAAGGATCCTGCCGATTCGTGAAGCCGGATGAACGCCTCCTGGGAGCAGTCCTTGGCATCCTCGCGGTCCCGTACCACTGACCACGCGATGCGGTATGCCCGCTCCTGGTACCGTTCGACCAGCAGCTCAAAGGCTCCCTCGTCCTGTTGGGCGATTCGTAAAGGTCTTCATCGGACGGCTCGAGGGTCTCCACTACAGCCGATCTTCGCATATGCTCGTCGGGCGAGCCAAACGCCCCGAAGTTCAGGCGCATCGCTGCATCCGCCGGGCTCCGCCACCGCGTCGCCGCCCATGTTGATCTCCCGCCAGTCGGCCTCGACCCGTAGTCTCCTGTCGGGTTAGACGCTGGCTTCGGCGGGTCCGTTTACACGGCCGGCAACAGAAAGTCTGTCCGGGAAATCGCTGTGTACCGCCTTCCACCCTCTATGACGCCCAGCGCAAGTGGCGTGTTTACTCGCCGGAGGTGCCGCGGTACGTCAATAAACATGGCAGGCGTGGATGCGGACAACACCCTGCACTTCCCTGCGGCGGTCACACGGGACAGATCTTCTGGAATGGGGTGCTGCTCTGGCCGCTGGCCTCGCCCGTGCCCATCGGCGCAACCGGTGCCGCCGCCGCCGCCGCGCAGGCCGCGCTCCAGGCGGCCACGCCCAACTGCGGCGACCCGCTGTCCGCCTCTGAAGTCTCGCTCGATGTCCGCAGTGCCCTCTGCCACTCGGCGCCAACGCCCTCGCAGTACAAGTAGCCGGCCCGGCGGCCCGCTAGGTCACCTCTTCCCGCGGCTCCATCCCAGGGGCGCCGCCCGCGCGCGCGGCGTCTGTCAGGCTCACGTGCTCCACGACCAGGAGCAGGAGACCCCAGAGCGTGACCGGCGCGAACTGCGAGGCGTGCAGGAGCAGCGAGAAGCCGAGGGCGTCCGCTTTCCCAATGCCGAAAAAGGACAGGGCCAGCACGGTCGCGGCCTGGACCACGCCGATGAAGCCGGGGCTCGAGGGCAGGCTCACTCCAAGACCGATGAAGGCGATGACGCAGAGGGCGGCGGTCACGGGCAGGTCGAGACGTGCCGCCTGAAAGCAGGTCCACACCGACGCCACGATGGCCACCCAGATGGCAAGCGACCATATGGCCGTTGGCAACAGCTGACTCGGCCGCCGCATGCCCTGGAGCCCGTCGCTCATGGTATCGAAGACCACCAGCAGGCGGCGTTCGATAGCCGGCCAGCGGTAGGCGAGGGAGTGAATCAGAATGCGGCAGGGCAGGGGTGCCGCCGTGATCGCCACCAGGACGACGAGCATGGCCAGGACGAGGGCGACGAAGAGCTCCGCTGCCCAGGCCACCTCGCGGGGTGTCGGGATCAGGAAGAAGACGAATGCCAGCACGATCCCCACCGCCAGTCCATCGAGTGCACGCTCGACCACGAGGGTCGTCACCGTCGTCCAGAATCGCTGGCCCCGGCGGGTCACGACGTAGACGCGCAGCACCTCGCCGGCCCTGAGCGGCAGCAGGTTGTTGCCCATGTAGCCGATCACGACTGCGTTGAGGAGATGGGTGGGATGCGCCCCCTGCGGAAACAGGTGACGCCAGCGCACGGCGCGCGCCCAGAGCGAGCCGAGATTGAGGGCGATGCTCACCGCGAGCCATCCCCACTGCGTGTCGCCCAGCCGCGCGGCGACGGCGCGGAGGTCTACATTCCAGAAGAGCCAGACGAGGAGGGCTCCACTGATCGCGATCCCGAGGAGGACTTTGACCAGCTGCCCGGCGGAGGGCACTCAGGCCGCCGACAAGGGCCCATCTGCTTCGTTGGCGAGCTTGCGGCACCCCTCAACGTACAGAGCCTCGGGGTGCCGTGGCGCTCGCCGCCTCGCAGCTGGACCCTCCTCGACGGCCTGCACAATCAGGCGCCGCCTCGCAGCGGAACCTTCTTGAGGGGCCTGTGGAGCTCGCAGCACTCGGCTAGAGCCCGAGCTGGGCGAGGACGGCGTCGAGCCGCGCGGGCACGCTTATCGGACGGGTTGCGGACTCGAGCGCCGTGTCCGGGTCCTTGAGCCCGTGTCCCGTGAGGGTGAGCACGAGCGTGGAGCCGGGCTCGAAGCGTCCGGCCTTGACCATCTTGGCGAGCCCGGCCACCGTCGCGCAGGAGGCGGGCTCCATGAAGATGCCTTCTTCACGGGCGAGCAGGCGATAGCCGCGGACGATCTCTTCGTCGGTGACGGCGTCGATCCAACCCTGCGAATCGTGGAGCGCCTCCTTGGCGAGCCCCCAGGAGGCAGGGTTACCGATCCGGATGGCGGTCGCGAGCGTCTTGGGCTCGGCGATGACGCGGTCTTCCACGATGGGCGCCGCGCCCGCGGCCTGGAAGCCGACCATCTTCGGCAGCTCCTTCGCGATGCCCGCCCGGTGGTACTCGCGGTAGCCCCGCCAGTAGGCCGAGATATTGCCGGCGTTGCCGACGGGGATCAGGTGGTAGTCGGGCGCGCGCCCGAGCTGGTCCACGACCTCGAAGGCGCCCGTCTTCTGACCCTCGAGACGGAAGGGATTCAGGCTGTTGACCAGTGTGACCGGGTGGCGTTCTGCGATCTGGGTAACGATCGACAGCGCCTGGTCGAAATTGCCGTCCATCACCAGCACCGTAGCGCCGTGGATGGCGGCCTGCGAGAGCTTGCCGATGGCGACCGCGCCCTTGGGCACCATGACGAAAGCGCGGATGCCCGCCCGCGCGGCATACGCCGCGGCCGAGGCCGAGGTATTGCCCGTCGAGGCGCAGATGACCGCGCGCGATCCCGATTCGACGGCCTTGGAGATGGCCATGGTCATCCCGCGGTCCTTGAACGACCCCGTCGGGTTGAAGCCTTCGCACTTGAGAAAGATGCGCAGGCTCGGGTCGGTCGCCTCCGCCAGCCGCGGCGCGGGAACGAGCGGGGTGTTGCCTTCGTGAAGCGTGATGACCGGCGTGCCCGGCGACACCGGCAGGAATTGGCGGTAGCGCTCGATGACGCCGGGCCACGCATTCATGCCGGCTCTACGCGGATCATCGTAGTGCGTGCCGCGACGACGGGCAGTTTGTCGATGGCCGCCAGAGCCGCGCGCATGTCCCGCTCCCGGGCGTCGTGGGTCATCATGACCACGGGCACGGCCTCGCCGTGCGCGCGCTCCTTCTGGAGCACAGAGACGAGCGAGATGTCGTGCTGCCCGAGTATGCCCGCCACCTGCGCCAGCACGCCCGGCCGGTCCATGGCCATGACGCGCAGGTAGTAGGACGAGCGGATATCCTCCATACGCCGGAGGTCTCCAGCGTGTCCGACCAGACTGCCGACGCGGTGGGCAGCTGCCCCGCGCCCCGACCGTAGAACATCAGGTTGCCGACATTGTCGCCGGTGATGAAGACGGCGTTGAAGACGCCCGACACCGCGGCCATTGGCGAACCCGCCGGAATCATGGTGGGGTGCACGCGGGCCTCGAGCGCCCCGTCGGCGGCCTTCGCGATGGCCAGGAGCTTGATCCGGTAGCCGAGCTCGGCGGCGTTCTCGACATCCTGCTGGGTGATGGCCGTGATCCCTTCCGTGTGGATGTCCTTGAGATCTACGGAGGTGCGGAAGGCGATGGTGGCCAGGATCTGGAGCTTGTGCGCCGAGTCCATGCCTTCGATATCCAGGGTGGGGTCTGTTTCCGCGTAGCCGTGCGCCTGCGCCTCCTTGAGGACGACGGAGAAGTCGAGCCCCTCGTCGGCCATCTTGGAAAGGATGTAGTTGCAGGTACCGTTGACGATGCCGAAGGCCGAGAGCACCCGGTTGGCCGGAAGCCCGTCCTTGACGGCGCGGATGAGCGGGATGCCGCCCGCCACAGCCGCCTCGAAGCCCAGCATCACGCGGTTGCGGCGCGCCGCCTCGAAGATCTCGGGGCCATGGTGAGCCAGCAGCGCCTTGTTGGCGGTGACGACGTGCTTGCCGGCCTCGAGGGCCTTGAGGATGAAAGTGCGTGCCGGCTCGAGCCCGCCCACGAGCTCGATGACGACCTGGACCGCCGGGTCGTCCAGCACCCGCATAGCGTCGGGGACGAGGGGGAGGCGCCTGAGGTCAAGACCTTCTCGCGGGCGCGTCGTATCGGCATCCGCGATGCCGTGCAGGGTGAGCCGGCAACCGGCGCGCTCCTGCATTTCGGCGCCGTGCGTCTGGAGAACCTTGACGACGCCGCTGCCGACCGTGCCGAGGCCGAGGAGGCCGATCTTGATCTCGTTCATGTCAATCTTGACTGCTCGTGAGGAGCCCGTGAGTCGCCGCCCGCCGCGCTCGTCCGCCCCGTCAGCGGGCGGCGAGGGTCTTGAGGCCGCGCAGGGCCTGCTTGATGCGCTGTTCGTTCTCGACGAGGGCGAAGCGGACATAACCCTCGCCGTACTCGCCAAAGCCGATGCCGGGCGAGACCGCCACCTTGCATTCCTGGATGAGCATCTTGGAGAACTCGAGCGAGCCCATCGAGCGGTATGAGTCCGGGATGGGTGCCCACACGAACATCGTGCCCTTGGGCTTGGGCACCGCCCAGCCGATCTTGTTGAGGCCGTCGACGAGGACATCCCGCCGCCGACGGTGGAGCTCGACGATCTCCCCCACTACCGACTGGTCGCCCTCGAGCGCGACGATGGAAGCGATCTGGATCGGCTGGAAGGCGCCGTAGTCCAGGTACGACTTGATCCTGGCCAGCGCGTGAATCATCCGCGAATTGCCGCACACGAAGCCCATCCGCCAGCCCGGCATGTTGTACGACTTCGACACCGAGAACAGCTCCACCCCGACGTCCTTGGCGCCCGGCACCTCGAGGAACGACGGCGGCCGATACCCGTCGAAGGCAAAATCCGCGTAGGCGAAGTCGTGGACCACCATGAGCCGGTGCTCCTTGGCGAAGTCCACCACTCTCACGAAGAAATCGCGCTCCACGCACATCGTGGTCGGATTGTGGGGGAAAGACAGGATCAGGAGCTTGGCCTTCGGCCAGGACAGACGCGCGGCCTCCTGGAGTCGGGCGAAGAAGTCCTCGCCCGGCACCATCGGCACGGAGCGAAGGTCCCCGTCGGCGATCACGACCGAGTAGGAGTGGATCGGGTACGTCGGGTTGGGCACGAGCACCCCATCACCCGGCTGGAGCACGGCCAGGGCCAGGTGGGCCATGCCCTCCTTGGCCCCGATCGTGGCGATGGCCTCGGTGTCGGGGTCGAGCTCCACCCCGTATCGATCGCGGTACCAGGTGGTGATAGCCTTCCGGAGGCGCGTGATGCCGCGCGAGGCGGAGTAGCGGTGGTTTTTCGGGTTCTGCGCGGCCTCGATCAGCTTGTCGACGATGTGCTTCGGAGTCGCCTGGTCCGGATTGCCCATGCCCAGGTCGATGATGTCCTGTCCCTTGGCCCGCGCCTTCGTCTTGAGATCGTTGACGATGGCGAAGACGTACGGGGGAAGCCGCTTGATCCGGTAGAAGTCGTCCATGGCAGGGACAAATCATACTTCGGAGGCTCTCGGGGTGTCAAGAAACGTCCTGAATGCAGGGAGATAGCGCGCACTCTCGGCTGAGGGAAATCCAGGGTTGACACCTTTCGAGAGCGCATGCTACAAACCCCGTGACCCGGGAGAGCCGGGAGCGCTGTACACCCTACCCCTCGCGTCCGACTGAGCAGTCGCCCCACCCCACGTGCCCGGTCCCTGAGGCCCCGCCCGAGGGACAGGGCAGGACGCGGAAGCTGCGGCACCCGAGGAGGCAGCAATGCTTGGACGGAACAAGAGCAAGCCGCCCACGACGATGGTGTCACAGGAGAGCTCGGCCGGTCCGAAGTCCAACGACGGACCCCTGCTGACGATCGTCGGCTCCTCGGCCAAGCTCGAGGGCAAGCTCGAGATCGCCGACTCGATCCAGATCGAGTGCGAAGTCGGCGGCGAGCTCAGCGTGGGTGGCAAGCTCGTCATCGGGGAGAAGGGTGTCGTCAACGCCAATGTTCAGACCGTGGACGCGATCGTCATGGGCGTCTACGAGGGCAACATGGTCGCCACCGGCAACGTCGAGATCGCCGAGACGGGCCGGGTCACCGGCAACATCGAAACGGACTCGCTCGTGATCTCGAAGGGGGGCTTCTTCAACGGCAACGTCGTCAAGAGCAAGGGGGAAGAGGCCGCGAGGGGGCCGCGCCCGGTGCACCTGGTCGACGGAGCACGCGCCGTCACGACGCAGCGGTAGGCGGGCGGACTCCCCGACGGGGACCGGCCATGTTCAAGCGCAAGCGCAAGCCAGTGGGCCGCAACGGTCTCACCGCCTTCATCGACGAGGGCTCGGAGATCGAGGGGCGGTACACGTTCAGCGGGACGGTCATGCTGAACGGTCGATTCAAAGGCGAGATCTCGACGACCGACACCCTCATCATCGGCGACAAGGGGGTCATGAACGGCGATGTCCGCGCCGGGCAGGTGCTCATCAGCGGTGAGGTGGTGGGCAATGTCTCCGCCGCCGAGCGCGTCGAGCTCAAGCGCACCGCCCGCGTCTTCGGTGACGTCGAAGCGCCGGTGGTGGTCGTGGAGGAGGGCGTGCTCTTCGAGGGCCACTGCCGAATGACCAAGGCCAACCCCAACACCGAGGTGCTTCCCTCGCGGGACCTCTCGGTCGTGCCCATCAAGCGCTGAGGGTCATGCGGGCGCCGCGCAAGTTCAACTTTCTCGTGATCCACGACGACGGGCGGCGCATCGCCCGTGTGACCCTTCCCCGGTGGCTGATCCTGTCGGCACTGGCTCTCCTCGTGGTTGCTCCCGTTTCGGTCGCCTTCATCTACTCCGACTACCTCCAGCTGCGCAGCCAGCGCGCCTCGTTCAACGACCTCGCGGCGCGCGTGGCGGAGCAGCGGGGAGTCATCGAAGCCTCGCAGTCGAAGATGCGTGAGATCCGCGCCGAGATCAACGGCTGGCGCGAGCTGCACGCCAGGATCTGGGAGCCCTTCAGCCCCGAAGACGGCTCCGCCAAGCGCGGAACCGGCATCGGCGGCGGTACCGGCCCGGCGCGGATTGCCGAGACGCCCGACCGTGCCGCCATCGGCGACGAGCTCGACCGGTTGACGGGCATCGTCAAGGAAGAGGGCGACAACCTCCGCGCCCTCGAGCGCTTCCTCGGTCGCGCCACTCGCGTGCTGGCGGCGCTGCCCTCCCGATGGCCCGTGCGCGGCCAGGTCAACTCGGGCTACGGCAGCCGCGTCTCGCCCTGGTCGGCCCAGTCGGAGTTCCATAGCGGGCTCGATATCGGCGCGCCCGTGGGCACGCCGGTCAGAGCGCCGGCGCCGGGCACCGTGGTTTTCGCTGGCGTGCATGCCGAGTACGGCCAGACTCTGATCGTCGATCACGGCAACGAGACGAAGTCGATCTACGGCCACCTCTCAAAGGTCTATGTCGCCGTGAACCAGAAGGTCGAGCGCGGAGAGGCCATCGCACTCACCGGAAATACCGGGCGCTCCTCCGGCCCGCACTTGCACTACGAGATCCAGGTCAAGGGACAGTCGGTCAACCCGACCAGCTACCTCTGGGAGTGATCTCTCGCAGGCTCGTCCTCCTGGGTGCGCTGCTTGCCCTCGCGGCCGCGGGCGGGGTCGCCGCGCAACCGCTCGACTCCGCCTCGCAGGACGCGCTCAACAAGACCCTCCAGATCCTGCTCGACCCCGGTGCGCGAAGCGCCGGGCTCGCGAAGAACCCGGAGGGGACGGCGATCGATCAGCAGGTGCGCGCGCTCGCGGGCTCGGACGCGCTGACGCAGGAGTTCTACGCGGTAGCCGGCCAGATCCTGACGGAGCTTGTCCAGAACACCGGTGGCGACGCGCAGAAGATGCTTCAGGTAGTCGAGCGGGCCAAGACCGATCCGGCCGGATTCGCCGCCATGCTGAGCCCGGCAACCCTCCAGCGTCTCCGCGACCTCTCAGTCAAGCTCTCCGACCATAAGCGCTAGCCGGGGCGGTGCTTCCTCAGGAACTCGAGGCAGAGGTCGTTGAAGGCGGTAGCCTGCTCGATGAAATGCATATGGCCTGCGTCCGCGATCCGGGCGAGCTCGGAGCCGGGGATCAAGGCGTGGAGGTCTTCCGACGCCGACGGGGGCACGAGGACGTCCTCCGTGCCCGTCGTGATCAGGGTCGGCACGCGGATCCTGGCCAGGCGGTCGCGCGTGTCGTGGCCGCGGATGGCCTCGCCCTGGCGACTGAGCCCCGTGAGACTCGACCTGAAGGGATACTCGAGCGCGCGCTGGATCCACGTTTCCACGAAGTCCGGCCGCTCGGCGAAGGTCTTCCGGCTCAGCAGCCAGGGCAGGGTGCAGTGGGTGAACTCTTCCACGTCGCCGCGGGCCTTCACGCGCAGGAAGTTGTCGATCACGAGCCGGCCGTAGCCGTCCACCGCGGCCGCGGTGCAGTGGAGCTGGAGGCTGAGGACGCGGTCGGGGTGCCGGAGCGCCAGCTCCTGGGCGATCATGCCGCCCATCGAGGCGCCGCAGATGTGCGCGCTCCGCACGCCGAGCTGGTCCATCAGACCCGCCACGTCGTCGGCCATGCCGCCGACGGTATAGCGCGTGTCCGGGGCGCCGCTCTGGCCGGCGCCGCGATTGTCGAGCGCGATCACGTCGAACTCGGCGGCGAAGGCCGGCACCTGAAAGGCCCACGCGGTGTGGTCACCCCCCCAGCCCATGAGCAGGACGAGCGACGGCGGGCGCGCCGGTCCCACGCGCTGGTAGAAGATATCGATGTCGTCGACGCGGACAGTTGGAATGGATCAGACCCCGACGGCGCGGAGGATCTCGCCCAGCTCTTCCAGCGTGCCCGCGTCCAGCGCCGGCGCGGGCGGGCGGACCCGCGCCGAGGCGATCCAGCCGCGGCGGCGAAGGATCTCCTTCCTGATGCCGATGGCCGTACCGGGCGTGGAGCCCGGCTGGCTCTCGTAGCGAATCAGCGGCAGCCAGCGGTAGAAGAGCGCCCGCGCCTCATCTCTGCGCCCGGCCACGAAGGCGTCGCGGATGTCCTTGAGCGCTTCCGGGTAGGGGAAGCCCGTCATGGCGCCGTCGGCGCCGCGCGAGAGCTCCTCGAAGAAGTAGACGCCCCCGAGCCCTCCGAATATCGCCACGCGCCGCGACAGGAGCTCGCGCAGCCGCGTGATCTTGGGCAGGGTCGGAGCCTCCTCGAGCTTGACCGCCTCGATCGCGGGGATCTCACGGCACAGGCGGGCCAGGAAATCGGCGGGCATGGTCACCTGGGTCGTCACCGGCTCGTCCTGGAGCACGAGCGGTATGGAGGCCGCGGCCGCCACCGTGCGGTAGTACTCGGCCACCGCGTCGAGGTTCTTGAGGCCCGCGGGCGGGGCGACCATGAGCGCGTCGGCCCCGTGCTCCTGGGCCATGCGCGTGAAGGACGTCGCCAGATGCGTGCCGGAGGCGGAAACCCCCGCGACGACGGGCACGCGGCCGCGCGTCTCCTTGACGACCGTCTCGATCACGCGCCGACGCTCATCCTCCGTGAGGCGATGGGCCTCGCCGGCAATTCCGAGCACGGTCACGCCGTTGAGCCCTGTGGCCAGCGCCGATTCGACCAGGCGGGGGAGACCGCTGCTGTCGAGGTCACCGCCGTCCGTGAACGGCGTCGCCATGACGTGGAAGATCCCCGACCACTCGATCATTGGACAGAACTTGCGGAGAGCCGGGTCGAGCGGACCGGCGTCACGCACGCACTTGGCACGCGACCCAGTGACCCGGCGAGATCTGCTTCAGCACCTGCTCGTTCTCCGAGCAGGAGGGCACGCGGATGGGGCAGCGCGTGTGGAAGCGACAGCCGGAAGGGGGCTTGATCGGGCTCGGCACGTCGCCCTCCAGCAAGATGCGCTTGCGCTTGACCGAGGGGTCGGGGATCGGCACCGCGGAGAGGAGCGCCTCGGTGTACGGGTGCTTGGGGTTGTTGTAGAGCTCCTTGGCCGGCGCGATCTCGACGATCTTGCCCAGGTACATGACGGCCACGCGCGTCGAGATGTGCTCGACCACCGACAGGTCGTGGGCGATGAACAGGTAGGTCAGGTTGAACTGCTTCTGGAGGTCCTCCAGGAGGTTGATGACCTGGGCCTGGATCGAGACGTCGAGGGCGGAGACCGGCTCGTCGGCGACGATGAGCTTGGGGCTCACGGCCAGCGCCCGGGCGATGCCGATGCGCTGCCGCTGGCCGCCCGAGAACTCGTGCGGATAGCGGCGCAGGTGGTCGGAGCTCAGGCCGACCGTTTCGAGGAGGTGGATCACGCGCTCCTCACGCTCCTTGCGCGTCTTCGCGAGCTTGTGGATCACGATGGCCTCGCCGATGATCGAGCCCACCGTCATGCGCGGGTTGAGCGAGGCGTAGGGGTCCTGGAAGATGATCTGCATGTCGCGCCGCAGGTGCCGGAGTGACCGCTTGTCCAGCGCCGTGACATCCTGTCCCTCGAAGGTCACCTCGCCGGACGTCGGCTCGATGAGGCGGAGGATGCAGCGCCCCGTGGTCGACTTGCCGCATCCGGACTCGCCCACCAGGCCCAGCGTCTCGCCTTTCTCGATCGTGAACGACACGTCGTCCACCGCGTGGACGCGCGCGACCTCCCGGGAGAACAGTCCGCCGCGAATGGGGAAGTACTTCTTGAGGTTCCGGACCTGGAGGAGCGCTGTCTCAGCCATGGGTTCCCTCTAGTAAAGCCAGCAGGCGACCTTGTGCCCGGGCTTCACTTCCTTGAGGACGGGATCCTTCTCGGTGCACACGGATTTCACGAACGGGCAGCGCGGCGCGAAGCGGCAGCCGGGGGCGATCTCGCCCCTGAGCGTCGGCACCGTTCCGGGAATCGTCTCCAGCCGGCGTCGCTCCGTCGCCGCCAGGTCGATCCGCGGGATGGAGCGGAGCAGCCCCTGCGTGTAGGGGTGCAGCGGCTCCTTGAAGAGGTCGGCGACCGAGGCCTCCTCGGCCACTTTGGCCGCATACATGACGACCACGCGCTGGGCGGTCTCGGCGATGACGCCCATGTCGTGCGTGATCAGCATGACGGCCATCTTGAGCTTGCTCTTGAGCTCGTTGAGGAGCTCGAGGATCTGAGCCTGGATGGTGACGTCGAGCGCGGTGGTCGGTTCGTCGGCGATGAGGAGCTTCGGGTTGCAGGACAGCGCCATGGCGATCATGATGCGCTGGCGCATGCCGCCCGAGAGCTGGTGCGGGTATTCCTTCACGCGCCGCTCCGCGTTGGGGATGTGCACGAGCTTCAGCATCTCGACCGTCTTGTCCATGGCCGCCCGCCGCCCCAGCCCTTCATGGAGCCTCAGGGCTTCGGCGATCTGCTCGCCGCAGGTGAACACGGGGTTCAGCGAGGTCATCGGCTCCTGGAAGATCATCGAGATCTCTTTGCCGCGGATCTTCCGCATCTGGTTGGCGGGCAGGTCCACGAGGTTGGTGCCGTTGTAGAAGATCTCGCCCTCGACGATCTTGCCCGGGGGCTGGGGGATCAGCTTCATGATGCTGAGCGCGGTCACGGACTTGCCGCAGCCGGACTCGCCCACGATGCCGAGGGTCTCCCCCTTCTCGATGTACAGATCCACGCCGTCCACGGCACGGACGACGCCCTCGTCGGTGAAGAAGTAGGTCTTGAGGTTCTTGACGTCCAGCAGGCGCTCGGCCATATCGTGTGGGCTCCCGTTACCAGGGCTTCGTGATCTCGCGGAACGCGTCGAGGGCGCGGTCGATGTCTTCCCGGTCCACGTCCTTGTGGGTCACGCACCGGATGGCCCCAGGCCCGATCTGGTGGATCTTGACCTTGCGGGCCAGGCAGCCGGCGGTAAGCTCGGCCGACCCGCCCTGGCGGTCCACGTGGAAGATGACGATGTTGGTCTGTACCTTGGCTTGGTCGAGCCGCACGCGGGGCATGCGCGCGAGGCCACCGGCGAGGCGCGTCGCGTTCGCGTGATCCTCGGCGAGCCGGTCGACCATGCTCTCGAGCGCGACCAGCCCGGCCGCGGCGAGGACGCCCACCTGGCGCATGCCGCCACCCAGCATCTTTCTCACGCGGCGCGCCCGCGCCACGAACTCGCGCGAGCCGCAGACGAGAGAGCCGACCGGCGCCGCCAAACCCTTGGACAGGCAGAAGGTGAGGGAGTCGACCGGTCGCGCGAAGTCGGCGACCGGCCGGCCGAGCGCCACCGCGGCGTTGAAGATACGCGCGCCGTCGAGATGCACGGGGACGCCGTGGGCGCGCGCCGCCGCCGCGACGTCGGCGATCTCCTCCGGCGTGCAGCAGGTGCCGCCGTGGCGGTTGTGCGTATTCTCGAGGCAGACGAGGCCGGTGACGGGGATGTGGATGTTGCTGGGCCGCACGTTATCGCGGACCTGGGCGGCGGTGAGGAAGCCTCGCTCGGTGGCGACCGGCAAGGTCTGCACCCCGCCGAAGACGGCGGCGCTCGCGCCTTCGTAGTTGAAGATGTGCGAATCCCGGTCGAGGACGACCTCCTGGCCGTGACGCGTCTGGGCGAGCACGCAAACCAGGTTGCCCTGTGTGCCGGAGGAGACGAAGAGCGCGGCCTCTTTGCCCGTGAGGCGCGCCGCCAGCTCCTCGAGACGACGGACGGTCGGGTCTTCCTCCCAAACGTCGTCGCCCACGTCGGCGCGCGCCATGGCTTCGCGCATCGCCGGTGTCGGCAGCGTCAGCGTGTCGGAGCGGAGATCCACGAAGTCGTGCATGGCTAGTTCGAGGCCGCGGTCCGAAGCCGCTGGCTCGCCCGGCGCCCCCACTCGGTGTACGGATACTCGCCCGCCAGCTTCCTGAACATCTGTTGCGCCTCCTCCGTTCGGCCCTCGCGCGCATTGATGTCGGCCAGCCGGTAGAGCGCCTCGGGGACGATCAGGCTGCGCGGATAGTCCTTGAGGACGCCCTCGAGCCGCTGGCGCGCGGCGATGGGGTTGTTCTCGTTTTCGAGATAGTACGCCGCCACCCAGAGCTCTTTCTGGGCGAGGCGGCCCCGGCAGATGTCGATCTTGGCGAGCGCGTCGGAAGCGTAGCGGCTGTCGGGATACTCGCGCACCAGCTTCTTGAACTGATCCATCGCCTTGACGGTCAGGCCCTGGTCCTGCTCCACGGGCTTCATCTGGTCGTAGTAGCTCATGGCCAGGCGGAACTGGACGAGGTCGGCGATCTCGTGGCGCGGGTAGAACGACATGAAGCTCTCGAACTCCTTGATCGCCTTGTCGAAGGTGGCCTCGCGGTAGTAGGTCTCGCCGATGAGGAATCGCGCCCGCGGGGCGAAGTTCGACTGCGGGTGGCGCTCGACGATCTTCTGGAAATTGGCCCGCGCGGCCACGTAGTTCTTCTTGTTCAGCTCTTGCTCGCCCAGCTGGTAGAGGTCGCCGGCGGGCAGGAGGGCCTGGGGCTTCTGGCGGAACATGTCACCGATGGTCGCGCAGCCCCCCAGAAGCACCACGAGTGCGAGCGCGCAAGGCACCGCGGCGTGGCGGATCCGTCCATAAGGGCGCGTCTGGAAGGGGTTCTGTGCCAAGAGGTTCAGTCCAATTGGGCCCCAGTTTTACGGGCAGAGTCCGCCAAAGTCAAGGTCGTTGACAGGCCCCGGCGGCCTCAGTATCATCGCCGCCATGCCGTTGCCCACGATGTACCGGGTGAGGCAGTCCTTCCCCCGGGAGCGTCTGGCCGACATCCCGGCCGGGGTGCGGGCTGCCATGGACAAGGCCCGGCTGCCGGTCAAGCGCGGTGACACCGTGGCCGTGGGCGCGGGCAGCCGCGGCATCGCCAACATCGCGGTCGTCGTCCGGGCCGTGGTGGACCACCTGAAGGCACTCGGCGCGAAGCCCTTCGTTTTCCCTGCCATGGGGAGCCACGGCGGCGCCACGGCCGAGGGCCAGCTCGAGATCCTGGCGCACTACGGCATCACGGAAATGACCATGGGCTGCCCGCTCAAGGCCAGCATGGACGTGGTGCAGGCCGGCGAGGCGCTCGGCCTCCCGGTCTGGTGCGACCGTATTGCCTCCGAGGCCGACTGGATCGGCGTGGTCAACCGCGTCAAGCCGCACACGGACTTCAAGGGCTCCATCGAGTCGGGCCTCTTCAAGATGATGACCATCGGACTGGGCAAGTACCAGGGCGCCACCCAGTACCACCGCGCCAACGTCAACCACGGCTACGAGACGGTCATCACCGCGGTCGGGCGCGAGATGCTCGCCAAGGCGCGGATCGGCTTCGGCCTCGGCATCGTCGAGAACGGCTACGATGAGACCGCGAGGGTCGAGGCCTTCAACGCGGAGGATCTCGAGGCCGGCGAGCGGCGGCTGCTCAAGGATGCGCGCGAGTGGATGGCACGGCTGCCGTTCGGGCAGATCGACGTGCTCGTGGTGGAGGAGATCGGCAAGAACATCTCCGGCTCCGGCATGGACACCAACGTCATCGGACGCCCGTCGAACCCGCACGAGCCGTTCCCGAACGACCCGAAGATCCTCTGGATCGTCGCGCTCGACCTGACCGAGGACAGCGGCGGCAACGCCACCGGCATCGGTAACGCGGACTTCACCACACGGCGGCTCGCGGAGAAGATCGACTGGAAGAAGACGGCCATCAACTGCCTGACGGCTTGCGCGCCGAACGGCGCCAAGCTGCCGCTCACGTTCGAGTCGGACCGGGAGGCCGTCGACAACGCGCTCGGCTGCATCGGGCTGACGCCGCCCGAGCGGGCGCGGGTGATCCGGATCAAGAACACGCTCATGCTCGGGGAGATCGAGTGCTCGGAGGCCTACCTCCCCGACATCGAGAAGCGCCGGCACCTGGAGATCGTGGGTAAGGCGCGCACGCTCGGCTTCGACGCTGCGGGCCAGATCATCCCGATCGGCCACTGAGCTGTCGCGGAACCTGCATGGCGTCCCTCGAGTTTCATTCGAGTACCTGTTCAGACCGCTCTCAATGAGGAGGAGCACATGGGTCCTGTAAATCG
>WNFT01005633.1_pt1 | contig 20088 bp, 12 predicted proteins | sample 5400191 | NCBI WGS metagenome assembly WNFT01 (sample SAMN13153359, study PRJNA577476) | soil metagenome | isolation source: 80 cm saprolite under Madrone tree | place: USA:California | collected 2016-06-14 | reverse complement strand
CTGCTCCGTGCCGGGGAGGTTCGAGATCGAGGGCGCAGTCGTGTCGCACACGGTCACGCTGAAGCCGCCCGAGGAGGTGTTGCCCGCACCGTCTTGGGCCGAGCAGTGCACGGTCGTATTACCCAGAGGAAAAGTACTCCCAGATGCCGGCGAGCAATTCATCGGAACATTTCCACTAACCACATCGGTTGCCGAAGCTGCGTAATTGACAACGGCGCCGGCAGCGCTGGTGGCTTCAGCGACGATGTCGGTGGGAACAGTCAAGCTCGGCGCGGTAGTGTCCACGATGTTGACCTGAAAATTTCCGGTAGACACGTTGCCGTGAGAATCGGTAGCACTGCATTGTACAACCGTCGATCCAAGCTGAAACGCGCTGCCTGACGAGGGCGAACACTGAACGGCAACCGGCCCGTCCACTAAATCGGTAGCTGAGACGGAATAGGTCACTGCCGTTGTTGAGCCTGCGGCCTCAAGCGAAGGATTCGCAGGCAAGTTCAGCACTGGCCCTTTCGTGTCGACCACATCTACAGTCGTCGAACAACTGACAGGCGCCGCCTTCCCGTCCGATACGCTGACGCTGACCGTGTGGTGACCTAGCGTGTAGGCACTACTCAAAGTCACAGTCGAGGCGGCCATGCTTGCGAGAACACTCACCGATGGAAGAGCGTTTCCATCGACACTCCAGGAAACAGTGAGCGCGTCGCCATTGGGGTCTTGCACCTGGACCGGGAGGGCCACACTGGCGCCTGCCGACGAAATTGCTTCGGCGCTCGTTACCGGTGGACAAGTAATTGTCGGCGGTTGATTGGTTTCCACAAAAATGCTCATGGAATTCAGAGCCTGAAGACTGGTGTTGTCGGTCGCAGAGAACGTAATGACGTGAGTTCCGCCGTCGGCGTTTGTGGGTGTCCAGTTGAATGTGCTGCTTACGGGTGATGGGCCCGTGACCTGCAAAGTCGGGTTCATGTTCGCGCTGGTCGGCAATCCGGAGACGTTGAGGGTAATTGGGGTGTCCGGATTTCCGGTGGCGGGGTTTATATCGGGATCGGTGCCGGTGATTGTGAACGAAACGTGCGTTCCCGGAGCAACCGAAAGTGACTGAGCAGAACCGGAGCCATTAATCAAGCATGACGGAGCGACGCCGATGACTTGAACGATTTTCAGAAGAATATCAACGGCTGTTTTCGATTTCACATGGCCATTTGAGTCCAGGTCCTCAATTATGATTTGCGTGGACCAGTAGTTTATTTGATCGAGTCCGACGTTATTCCAGGTCACTAGTCCCGTAGTCGAATTAATACTCAGGTTGGGCACGCCGGGTATCAAAGTTTCACTTTGCGAGGCAATTCTAAAGCGCAGCGGATCCCGATCCAGGTCGGAGGCCGGTACGAAAAACGAAGCGTTACTGCTGGCCGGGACATTGACGATGGGAACCAAAGACGAGGTGGGAGAGTTGTTGGCGCTAAAAGGACTGACGATGGTATCAAAACGCCAGGAGCCGCTTGATCCGTTGTTGAGGGCGAAGATGCGACAGCAATTACTACTGTACGCGGTATAAGGGCCGACTCCGCCGTAAATATGTTGTACAGTCATCTCGCCGGCAATCCAATCCTCGGTAATGCTCTCAGATGTGACCTTTAAAGTAATATTGATACTGCCGCCATCTCCGAAGAAGAAGGTGTCAGGAGTGAACGTCTGTCCAATCGTGGGCGTGGATCCGGAGAAGAAGGCGCTTCGTCTCCACGCCTCTTTAATGTGAAACTCGACTGTGCCCGTTGCATTGCCGTTGCTGTTGAGCACGGGGCGATAGTCCACATTGCCGTAGCGAAAGTGACTTGCGTGCGCTTCCACGTTGGCGAGACAAAGAATACTCACTGAAAATAGAATAAAGAGCGCTCGCCTTTTCATTGATTCTCCAATCCGGTTCATGAGTTCATCTCCTCTGGGCGTTGCGTAGCAATGCGCCAGTGATTGCTGATTGAGAGCCGCGACTCGGCTCTAGAAACTGAGACTTAAGCTCCCGCTGGACAGCGGATAATCCTCAACGTTGACCACTTGGACGGTCCCGTTGCCGCTCGATACATTTTTGAAGGTTTGACTGCCGAGGTTGAGATTGAGCTGAACAGCATCTACTGACGCAAGTTTTCCGTCGGCGCTGAAAGAAATTGATCCGGCTGAGAGAGACCCACTCAGTGTGCCCTTTTGAATTGGCTGATCGCTTGGCCCTCCATGATCGGGGTCATTACCGTTGTCCTGATGGTTATCAGGTGGCGGTATTTCGGCGACCACCAGGGCCCAGTCGCCACCAATAATGGCACGGCCTGATCCATCGCGATCGATCATGAGCGTCAAGGCTCCCGGCAGATCGCCAACCGCGTCCATGGTGATGACCACGCGATTGTTCTCGACATAGGAAACTCGAGCGCGGCTTAGCGAACCGCTAAGGACCGTAGCCGTGCTTCTTCCCGTCGATGTTTTGAAGACCCGCACTGCGTTTTTGATCGATGTAAGCGGAGACAAAAACGGCGAGTGGTTTGGTCTTGCGATTATGGTCCAACCGAGTCCCGCGAGTGCAGTCAGCGAGACAGTGGAGACCAGATGTTTAATGTGCATGGAGTGCTTTCCTTCCCTTATTCAAAGTTCAGTCGAGAAACAACCACCGCTTCAGACAGAATGGTCGGCGCGGCAAAAACATTTCACAGAGACCTTCTAGTTGACATAGCCCGCGAGACAAATTAGTCTTCGCGCGTCAGTTATCAGTTCCTGCGCACTTTCCGTTCTAATCCGAGTTCCGATGAAGACGGGTTGGGTTCTCAGTCAAGAAGACTTTGATCGGTTGCTCCATTGGCTTGATGCTAATTTGGAAGCGGCCGGCAGGGAGTACGAAACCATCCGCCAACGTTTGATTAAGATTTTCGCTCGACGCGGCTGCTCGGAGGCTGAGGATCTCGCCGACGAGACCATCAACCGCGTCACGTCGAAATTGGAAACCATTATGGACGACTACGAAGGCAGTCCGCGCTTCTATTTCTACCGAGTCGCCCAGTTGGTCCACATGGAATATTTGAAAAGGCCAAAGCCGCCAAATGTAAGTTGCGATCTAACTGTGTTCAATGGAGAGAAAGAACGCGAATACGAATGCCTCGATGACTGCCTGGAGCGATTATCGCCAGATCAGCGCGAACTCGTATTGCAGTATTATCAGAAGGACAAGCGCGCGAAGATCGAGGGCCGCCAGCGGCTGGCGGAACAGTTGGGGATAGCTGTGAATGCCTTGCGAATCCGCGCGCATCGGATTCGTTCACTATTGCAACAGTGTCTGAACGAATGCCTTGAGGAGCAGTCAGTCCATTGAAATCCGTTACAGTACCCAGAGCGGTAGCGACGGGCCCGTCGTCTGAAATGCTTTGCGGCAATTAATCATTCAATGTAGGACTGGCCCCAAAGTAAGAGTGTTTGACATGACTCCAAGTCCCGAAATTCAAGGGAATATCAAGAAGTACTTGTTGGGGCAACTCGCCGGAGCGGACCTCGAAGAGATCGAGCGCAGGGTCCTAACCGACGATGACTTCCACCAGGAAGTACAGATCATGGAAGACGAACTCGTCGACGAATACGTCAATGCGGACCTCAGCGCCGAAGAGCGCCGCCTGTTCGAAAAGAATTTTCTCACCGATCCCGAAAGCCGCAACAAGCTCCGCCTCGGCCGTGCTCTGGACAGACATCTTTCAGCTCAGTCTTTAGAACGACGCCAAAAAGCGCTCTTTCCGTTCTTGCCATTTCGGAGTCCGATCGTATCGTACTCTTTGGCAGCCGCCGTTCTGGTGATCGTGGGCGCTGTCTCCTGGGTCGTCTTCAGGACTTGGAGAAATTCAATCCCGCGTGAGTCTGGTAAAATTCTCGCCATCGAGTTGACGCCGGGACTTACTCGCAACGAAGGAGCGATCAAAAGGTTTGCCATTTCTCCAGGAACTGATTCGGTAGAGTTAGAGTTAAGAATCGCGAGCGTCGATCAATATCAAAGCTATCGCGCGCTCTTGCAAACAGCAGAGGGCACGGAAACATTTAGGATTGATGGCCTGCGGGCTACTACGAAAGACTCGCATGTTGTCGTTCCTTTCAAGTTAGCTGCAGGACTTCTCACTCGAGGCGATTACTACGTCAAACTGAGCGGGCTTAGTCCGCGCGGTGAGTACGAAGATGTAGACAGGTATCCCTTCCGCATAACCAATAACTAAGTCCCTCCGAATTCACATCTTGTGCCTAAGAATCTTTCTTCGTCTCCGTCTCAAGAAAAGAAATACGAACGCTGGAAATGTTGAGATGAGCACAGCAAGCGCTGCGATTTGCCACACGCCTAGCCGAGGTTTCAACATTTCTTTTTGGTTGTATTGACCCTGGAGGACAAATGCGGCCCAGTAATAGGGGGAGTGCCAGCGCTTTTGCTGCCACATCGCAATCTGCGCGTCTCTTAACGCCGCCGCAGGAGTTAAGTCTCGCTTGAACATGCCCTCATAGAAATGTTTCATTAATTCTGCGGTCGCCTCGTCATCAACTTTCCAAAGCGAAGCCGCCACGCCCCCAGCGCCCGCATACATGAAACCACGCGTAAGACCGATCAATCCTTCGCCCTTCACTTCCTTTCCCAGCGCCGTGTTGCAGGCGCTCAAAACGACAAGGTCGACGGGCAGTTTCAAATTGTAGATGTCGTGCATCCGCAGGAAGCCGTCTTGAGGACGTCCTTGCTCGTCGACGAGCGAAAGCACAAGACCGGATAATTCCGGATGCTCATAATCTACAAAGCCGTGCGTAGCGAAATGCACGATGCGGTACTTGCTTAGGTCTGTTCCGCTAATGGTAGCGCGGCTGGCATCGAAGCCGACGGCCTTCAATCCGCTGCGCCAGGGAACGACCGACATGATGGCTTCCGCTTCTTCACGCGACGCCGGCAGAGGAGGTATTCTCAGGCCAGTGCCAAGGCCAACGTCTCTGAAAGCTTCCTGCACCTGCATCTTCGGCGATGCTTCTTCTATCTTCTTTAAAGTTTTCGAAGGCTGGTTGTCAGTGAAATCCGTTGATTTAACGCGAGGATCATCCGCCTCGAAGACTGGATTCGCGAACACTGCAATGCTGTTTGAAGCTGACTTGCGCCGTGCTGCATCGCTGAGCACCACCGTCAGAGCTGAGGCTGAAGGCTCGTTAACGATCTCGTGATCCACAATCAATGGGACCTGGTCTTCGTTTCCTGTTGTCTGCGATGATTGCGCTAAAGATTCAGTGCTGGTCGGCTTTCGTGGGACCAGCAGAGCCTGAAAGGGAATGTATTGCAACGCTCCATCTGGAACGATTAACAATCGCTTGGTTCCAAGCTTGTCGGCGACTGGCGCGAGCACAAGTTTGCTAAGATTAGCGGCTTCTTCCATAAGATGTGCGTTAGCTTCAGCAATGCGAGTCTGTCGTTGTTCAAATGTTTCCTCGGCAACCGGCTGGTTCGCAGTTAACAGCTCATAGAACCGGCGAGCCACGTCTTCGATCTGACTCCGGGGAGGCAATTCATAGCTCGAAACCTCTTGGAGCGTAACCACCCACACGTAGCTTCGCTCGTCACCGAGCATGTACTCTAAGAGCAACGAATCTTCGTCCAGTGCCTTCCGTCTGATCTCACGCAACCTCGGTAGCTGCGGTTGCATTAATGCGGCATATTGCGGGCTTTTCGATTTGATCTGAGTTCTTACGTCATCATATCGCGTAGTAATCTCTTCGATCTCACGGGTCACTATTGCCACCTCAGCCATATCCTTTCTTGCAAGTAGTTGAACGCGACGCTCAGCTTTGGCATCAAGGTCGCGTTCAAGTGAGCGTTCCCGTTCGAGTAAGGCCGGATCGATGGCTTCTCGAATGCCCGTCCGCTCTTCCTTCAAAACCTCGATCAGAGAACGCGCGCGCGCCCGCTCACTAATCTCAAAGGCCTGGTGATCGAAGTCTTGTGTCGGATATTCCCGATGCAAGTGCATTATGATGTCGGCCGCAACTTCGTAGCTTTGGTGCACAGTGGCAAAATATGAAGCGCGAAGTTCATCGCTTACGACATCTGAGCGTAACGTTTCGATGAGAGCAATTGCAGATTCAATTTTCTCTCTTGCCGCTGCCAATTTGTTGCGGTCGCGTTGGACACGCGCGATCTCGACGAGCGTAAGTGATTCGGCGAAACGATCGTTAATAGTACGCGTGATCGCTAGGGCCTGATCGAAATATCTCAATGCCTGCTGGTCCTGTCCCATCTTGACGCGTAGTTTACCGACGTGGTCGAGGACTCGTGCCTCGCCACGCGGGTCTTTCCCGTGAGTAAGCTGCAAAGCCCGCATGTAGTCCCGCAGTGCCTGTTGTTTCTCCCCAAGTCCTTCGTGTACTTCTCCCGTTTGGGCCAGCAAATACGATTCAAGGCGCACGCTCTTGAGAGAACGAATTATCGCGCCAGCTTGCTCATAGTGATCGAGCGCTTGTCGCTCTGAATTCATGGAGTGAGAAAACATGCCCAGAACAATATGCGCCGCAGCCTCGCCCCAGGGGTCGGATATTCCGCTGTAGAGGGATAGAGTCTGCTCGTCATACCAAAGTGCTTTTTCAGCCTTACCTAACTCGTAATATACATAACCCAATCCGGCGCAGAGCTCCGCTCGAAGAAACGGATTCTCCATTTGTTGCGATAAGGCCATCGCCTTACTATAGTAGTTCAGCGCCTCTTGTTTGTTTCCAGTCCTTGAATGCAGGTGACCAAAAGCAGCGAGAACATACGCCTGTCCGCGGTAGTCCCCGACCGCCTGAAATAGCGGGAGTGCCCGCTGGTAAGCGTCGAGGGCGGCTTGGATCTCTCCCAGGTTTACGTTAGCGTATCCAGCCCTGAGAAGTGCCTGTGCTTGTCCTCGCCGATCCTGCAATTGCTGCGAAATTCGGAGCGCCGCCTGCTCGTATTCCAGCACTCGATGAACCTCGCCCTGTTCGTCATAGACGACACCCGTGTTACTTAAGGCCCGGGCCTCGTTTTGAGGATTGCGATTAGCTCGACTTAACTCCAAGGCGGTTGAGCAGGCGTTCAAGGCGTTCTTGTACTCCCCTCCCATCGCTTGAAGAAAGCAGATGTCGCTTAGGATCCTGCTTTCCTCGTTTGAATCCTTTGCTTTCCGGCTGCTGGCGAGACCCTGTTGGAAGAATCGGATGCCGGCCTGCTTTTCGCCCCATTCCTGAAACATTTCCCCAATACTACGCAGAATCTCCGCCTCTGTTGACGCATCACCCGCTTTGCGGGCGAGGCTTAATGCCTGTTGATAGGTTTGACCAGCTTGACGATTCGCCGTGATGTCCAGCGCCGCCCGCAGCTTCTTCGCCTCAATCATTGCCATCCTGGCAGCGACCAAGTCCGGGTCGTACTCAGTCATGGATCTCATCTCTACGATACCGGTCTCGTAATGTCCGGCTACTGATTCCGATTCGCAGCCCGTAATCCGCAACCGATAATTGGCGGAACGCGTAGCAATCCAGGAAATGTGTGTCGGGCTATCGTCGTCGCACGCAGTTTGAAGGACCATGCGGCCTTCGGAGTCATAAAGGCTTGCTCGCAGGCGGATGCCTGAGACCCGCAGCATTAAGTCTATAAACTGGTTTGCCTCGGCAGATACGATGAAGCGTTGCTCTTGTTGCGAAGAGATATCACGCGCGGCGGGTCGGTTGAGTTCTAATGATTGTTCGCTTTCCCCGCGATCCTGGGCATTAGCGTCAAGAGTAGACGAACCGCCACTGAGTTGGGCCATAAACTCAAGAAAGGTGAAGGCAACGCAGATCAGTAAAAGAGGGGCCGCCTCTCTCGCAGATTTTCTCGAGTTTTTATCGAGCAAAGACAGTGCGCCCCCTCCTCACTCGACAAAAGATAAGCCTTCTATCCAGGGAACCGTAGAACCAAACCCGCCCGTTATTCACTATTTCTGACGCAGTCCTTTGAACCATTCCTCGCCCCAAGTTATGGGCGGATTCCTCATGCTGTGCACAGACTCAGTGGGGCCGTGATCAATTGGTTCTACTCGTCGCCGATTTCTTTTGACTGGTATATCCTCGAGTGCTAAATTGCTAGCAATCTTTTTCTGGTACGCAGCCTTTTGATTATCCCTGTGGCGTTGTCCACGCCGCGTTAGCGTGACGTAATCGATCAGGAAGTCAAGCCAGTCAGCGCCGGTCTTTTTTGCAAAGTCCAGATTTCCGTAATAACCAAAGATATTTGCCCAAGGAAAGTAGACGGATACGCCGTAAGAGTACTGATAGTCGGCTCCACAGAAACTGGTTGCCAACACCATCTCCTCGATACTGTTCCGAACGCCCTCGCATGTCTTACTAAATTCTGCAAGGTGTTTATCATTGCTGGCGCCAAGTCCACCAACATGATGGATAAGCAGGTCGCAAAAATCGTGGAGATCCACAAACAACTCTCCGTTATAGGATTGCGCTTTCCAGTGGGCGAGCACGAGGGCATCCTTAAACGCATTACTAAAATCAAGATCCGAATTCTTGAGTCCGCGTTTGATCGCGCGGCCCAGATCCTTAATCTTTCTTGTCAGATCAGGAGAACGATCCAGGTCGAGCGCCGACAGATCAGTTGAGAGAGCAGTGTTAACTGCCTGTTCAACGTACGAATTTACGTATTTTGTGACGATTACCGGCGCCAGATCTTTACCTTCAACCTTCCCGCCCTGGTCGTAGATGAACTGAATGATCTGTTCATAAGGCCAGCCGGGATTTGGGGTCAAGCTCTGTGAACCCACGAGAATCTTCGCCTTCCCGTGAAGTTGGAGACATATCTCAGCCATGCTCATCAGGCAGGAGTCCATTCCCAGTATTTCCAAGCTGATACCCAGCTTGTCCTTAACCTGGTCCAAGGCTTCCTCCAAAACCTCGAGCTTCATTGACTGAGCGGGGTTTTCATCCTTAAGCAGAAAGCCCTCCTCAATTCCACTCCCATGTCCACACAAAACTAACATGTATCGGCTGGCTGGGAAGTTGTCCTTTGTCCAACTAACGAAGTCGAAGAGAGTTTTTGGATCCGCGGTGTCGGTTTCGTACCCACCGGAACGGAGAATCTTAGGGAAATGGCGTTTGTAGCCGCTGAACTTTATTTGCCCTTCGTCAACCCAAACCCGATCCCTGGCAATGGCGCTTGGGTTAGCACGCCCCTGGATCGCCCGAACATGCGGGTGCTTTTTCGAGTTTAAGTTCATAACCATTCGTCTGGTTGCTACCCGCGGATCACTTGGGTCGAACTGCGCGAGCACGTGAATGAGGTTCCCGGTAAGTACTTTCCTCAACGCTTCGAGTGCGGTAACGCTGTTTTCAGCCAGATTATTGTCACCGGCCATATAAACCATGACTGTCCACTCGGCCAGTGAAAGAGCAGAGGCATGGGCAGTGGCCACTTTCTGCTTTGTCAGCGAACTTCTTTTGTTAGGCTTCCTTTTCAACTGATTGCCAGTACTTTGTTTTTTCGTCATGGTGTCTCACTTTCTGTCTGAGTCAAGTTCCCACTTCGAGTAACGTCTCAAGTGTTAGCCCTCTCCAAGAGAGGAGTTCTCTTGCTTCTCCTTACGTCAAGTCAACGACCACGCTTATTCGTGTCCGAGACTCCGCTGGGAATTTGATTATCGGCCTTCAGTTAGATGAGCAGGCTTCTTACGTCTCCGATTGCGGCAAGATATACTTCCGCAGGCAAGAAATATCGACTATTTAAGCCGTTACCGTCTGGTCCGCCAAGGTTATGCTTAAGAACTCGCTAGAAGAAGCATCAGAGGTAAGGCGCACAATAGAGACCACATGAGTTCTGAGACAATGCTGGGCCTTCGAACTCGCAGATACTAGTCCGGTGGCTAATAATTGTCAACCATTCGTTACTTCACCATTCGTTACTTCAAACTTCCAACTCGCTTGCCGGAATTTCGTTCGGCGCCGGCTTGAGAACTCTCGTGTCTCCATACAATTAATGGCGGCAGCGCGCAAAACGTTTCAGTGCAACGCTCCAGGGAATCCAGCGAGACTGCGATCCAGCCCCTTGGCACTGTTTCCCGACTTGACGCGGTCGTTCACTGTCTCATGCCCGCAGGTTGATGTTGTAGGTCTTAATCTTCGAATTCAACGTCATGGGATTCATGCCCAGCAGGCGCGCGGCGCGGGATTGGTGGCCGCTGGTTTGATCGAGGGCGCGCCGGATTAGATCGATTTCGAAGCGGCGGACTTCGTCGTAGAAATTCACGCCGTGGGCTACGTCGATTCCGGAGGAGGCGCCGGCACCCGCGCGCGGGCGACGGCGCCAGCGGCTTGCGGGTCAGCGATTTCCGGGCGTGGGCACTCGCGGGTGATCTCGTAGCCGGGAGCATTCACTGGAAGGAGGAGGCCACGCTATCAATTTCGGATTGCAGATTTCCGAGCAGGCTATGCTGCCAGCAAACGCTCAAGTTTTCGACGACGTTTTTTTGACGCCTGCCACAGATCATACTGGGCTTGCATCCCTGTCCACCGTTCGGGACTTGTACCGAGAGCATCGGAGAGGCGCAAGGCCATCTCCGCCGAGATCCCAGCGCTTCCATTCAGGATGCGCGAAAGCGCGACGCGCGTGATTCCCCAAATGCCTGGCAGCAGTGGTCACCGACACGCTACCCAAATAATCCCTCAGTACAGTCCCCGGATGGGGTGGATTGAACATCCGCATAAAACACCTCAGTGATAATCTTGATAGTCCACCAAAATGGCATCAGGGTCGGAGGTTGATGTTGTCGCGGGCAACGGCGCGAGCGGCTTGCGGGTCGGCGATTTCCGGGCGCAGGCACTCGTGACTGATTTCGTCGCCGGGGGCGATCACCACGGCCCGCTCGATCGTGTTCTCAAGCTCGCGCACGTTGCCGGGCCACGAATAATTCTCCAGCAATGATAGAACTTCCGGCGCAATATGCCCCGAGACCTGGCGTCCATTTTCTTCGTTGTACTTCTGGATGAAATGCTGCGCCAGGGGCAGCACGTCTTCGCGGCGATCGCGCAGCGGGGGCAATTCTATCGGCACCACGGCCAGACGGTAATAGAGATCTTCGCGGAATGTTCCCTGACGCACCGCCTCTTTCAGATCGATGTTGGTCGCCGCGATGATGCGCACGTCTACGCGACGGGGCGTCGTGTCCCCTAGCGGCGTGAACTCGCGCTCCTGAATCACGCGCAGCAAACGCACCTGTGTCTCGGGCGGGATGTCGCCGATTTCATCGAGGAAGATCGATCCTCCGTCGGCAACTTCGAAATAACCTTTCTTCGCGGCGATGGCCCCGGTGAAAGCACCGCGCGTGTGGCCGAAGAGTTCGGACTCCAAAAGTTCGGAAGGGATGTTCGAGCTGTTGACGGTAACAAATGGACGATTGGCGCGTTGACTTGATTCGTGAATCGCTTTGGCGATCAACTCTTTACCGGTGCCGCTTTCGCCGGTGATCAGAATCGTCGAACGCGCGGGCGCGACTTGTTCGACCAGCCGGAAAACTTCCTGCATGATGTCCGAGCGGCCGATGATCGCGCCGCGGTCGACTTCGCGGCTCATCGCCTGACGCAATGACCGTCGCTCTTCTTCCTTACGCCGCCGCCTGATGCCCGCGGCCACCGTTGCGCTGATGTGTTCGTTCTGAAACGGCTTGCGAATGCAGCCGAACGCGCCCTTCTCCCAGGCAGCGATCGCCGTGTCGAAGGTCGCGTATGCTGTAATCATTACGACCACAGCTTCAGCATCGAGCTTCAGAAATTCTTCCAGCGCCCGCAGGCCGCCGATGCCCGGCATCGACACGTCAAGCAACACTACGTCATAAGAGCGACGCGTGTAAGCGTCCAATCCTTCTTCGCCGGTCTTGGCCAGATCGACGCGATAGCCCTCAGACGAAAGCAACGTCTCGAGCACGTCGCGCATGATCTCTTCGTCGTCAACGACCAGTACTGAACCTTTTCTCGCCATGATCAAGGAGCACAGACTTCAAGTCTGTGTATGAACGCAACTCTATTCCGCTTGTACGATGACGCTGAGATTATCACCGAAACGAATTTGGCAATCCAGTAGCAACGCGGACTGAAGTCCATGCCACTACAACGGCCGGGCGTGCGGATCGCTGGTTGGAAGTGTGATACGAAATGTGGTGCCGAGACCAGGTGTGCTCGCGACGCTTATGTGCCCCGAATGTTCCTGCACGATGCCGTAAGTCACTGCCAGACCCAGGCCAGTGCCGCGCCCGACGCCTTTAGTCGTGAAGAATGGATCATAAATCTTCGCGACGTCTCCGGGAGCTATACCAACGCCGTTATCGCCAACTTCGACTGAGACCAAACCGTCATCATCTCCGTTTCGGGTCGCGAGCGTGATGCGGCCGTTACCGTTGGCGATCGAATCGCGCGCGTTGAGAATCAGGTTGGTAAAGACTTGCTGGAGCTTGACTGAGTTTCCGTAAACTTGCGGCAAATTGTCGGAGTATTCGCGAATGATTTCGATTTGACTGCGACGCAACTGTGGCTCGAGTAATTGCAGCGTGTCATCAAGCACGCGGTGAATGTCGATCCCGTTGAACTCGGCAGCGCTGCCTGTGCGCGAGAAGTTCAAAAGGTTGTTGACGATTTCCGTTGCTCGATCAGCTTGGCGATGTACTTTTTGCAGCAGCGCATGCTTGGGATCGTTTTCCGGCAACATGTTCAGCAGCATCTGCGTGTAGGACGACACTCCCGTGAGCGGCGTGTTGACTTCGTGGGCCACGCCCGCTGCCAGCAAGCCGATCGACGAAAGCCTCTCGCGCTGTTGTAATTGCTCTTCCAACTGAAGCCGCTCAGTGACGTCTTCGAAAACCACCAGCGACCCTGTTTGTTCATCCGAGTCGGCCCAAAGCGGCGCCAACGCAATGTTTAGTACCAGCGAGCGCCCCGCGCGAGTTGCCGTGTGTAGTTTGTAGATCTGGCGCGTCTGCCGCAATTGCCAACCCTCGGGACCCAAGACCTGGTGAAGCGTGTCGGCAAAATCCTCGGCAAACAGCTCTTCGGCCTTCTCGCCCACCGCCTCATCGCGCGCCAGGGAAAAAATTTCTTCGAGCGCCGAGTTCAGGCGCGTGATCCGCCCATCCAGATCGACCGCCATCAGGCCAACATTGATCGATTCGACAATCGACTCGTTGAATTCCTTGAGCAGTTCGAGCTCCGCGGCCCGCTGTTGCTGTTCCTGATACAGCAAGCTGTTTTCGATCGCCACGGCGATGTAGCCGGAGACCATCCGCAGAATTTCGACGTCTTCGGAAGATAGCAAAGCGCCATCGCCCGACCGGCCCAGTCCAATGACCGCGACCATCCGCCCGCGCACGACGCAAGGTACGTAGTAATGCAACACACGCCGGACAAAGCCGTTGCGTTCGGCGGCCATTTCGAGATCGTCGGCGCGCACGATGCCGGTCTCGGCTGAACGCGTGCGAATCATGTCGCGGAAGTCGGTGGGTACCTGCATCGGCGATGATAGGCCGGCGCTGGCCGCTGCGCGATAGCCCGACGCTTCCCGCTCGTCTTCGATGAAGATGGCCAGACGCTCGACGTTCATCACGTCACGCAAATGCGCGATTAGCGAATCGAGCAGGGGATCGAGCGCGGTGGTAGCTGAAATGGTACGGCCAAAATCGAGCAGACTGCGGCGCAGATCATAGCGTTGGCCATAAAAGATTCGGTCAACTCTCTCCTGCAAAAAGTTCTTTATCGGGGCCGCAATCATTACAATGCACGCCATAGCCGCAACCGAAAAGATCAGAGGTAAAGTAATGATCTCTCCCGAAGAAGCCACGCCGCCGCCAAACGCATAGGAGCCCGCAAAGTAGACAACCGCACCCAGCGCCACTGCAATCGTTAGCGTGGTCAACGCATAAACTGCGGCCCGACGGACGACAAGCTCCACATCCATCAGCCGGTAGCGCACTACCGAATAGCCGAGCGAAAGCGGAATCAAGATCAGGGGGAGCACGGCGACCTCGGTTAATCCGCTGGCCGCGTCCACGCCAATGATGTAGCCCGCGGCGTAAAACAAAAGAAATGGCGCGATCGCGAGCGTCGATCCCCAAACGACCCATTTCAACTGTTGTCTGGCGACGGTGTTTTTACTGATCACGAACCGCCGAACGAGCAAAGCGGCGCTGGCGATCAAGGCGATCGTGAAATGAATGAATGCTGCCTTGTAGAACCTGAGAACGAACTCCGGCGAATAGTTGAGCAGCTCACGCGGAACAACCTTAACCAATTCGTCGCGCAGAAATACGACCGTTGCAAGGCCAAGCAAAACAAAGGCCGGCAAATACAGCAAGACATTGCGCCAACGGCGGTCTTCGAACAGGTGATAACGAACTGGATAGATGGCGCTGAAGTGCAGAAACAGCGGCGCGAACATGATCAGGCCGGCGCTGCGCAGGAAGGCGATTGCTAAGTCCAGGTCTTTATAAGTTCCTATCGGCGTGTAGAAGTGAAAGACATACGCCGCGAGACACAGCGCGGCAAAGTGCAGCACGAACGGCGAGCGGCCACCCTGCTTGAAAATCACGAACAAGCCCACGCATAGATAAACCAGCCCGATCAGATTGAGGTACAGATCGCGCGCGGTCCAATTCGGAATCGATCCCAGGTTATCGAGATCGGCATAGTAGTTACGGGTTTCGACCGGAAAGGAAGGACGTTCGATAAAGTAATGAATCTCGCCGCCCACGTGCGCTTGCTCGAGATAGATTTGGACGTCCCTGGCGGAACCGATCTGCTCGCATCTTGGGCCGCTGATGATCTCCTCACATCGCCGACCGGTGGGGCTAACGGCCAGAAGTCGATCGCCGGGGATTAACCGCGCTCTGGCGGCTGCCGATCCGGGCTCGATTGTCTTGGCGATAACGCCTGGCGCGGTATCGACCCAGGTAACGCCATCCCACGGCGGCGGCCGATGACGCAGACGCTGCGAAAAGTTCAGCGCGCCAGCGGCAATCAACAGCGCCGCCGCGATTAGCAGCAGCCACGTCTTGCCTGTTAGCACTGAACCTTTCATGCTCAGAATCCTTTTCCCTCTCCCAGAGGGAGAGGGTTAGGGTGGAGGGCCAGCTCTGCAACTCCGCTAACTCGTCTCGCCAACGCTTCCCCAAAGGGAGACGGAGTTTCCTAATTCACACACAAAACCGAGTTCACTTCAGGCAACCGATGTTCCAACTCGATCTACTCTCGCTGTGGGGATCTCACTCAGACGATTTCGCGAAGAATCGTCGTCTCTGGGCCATTTCAGCGTTTTCTCAGGAACTCGGCGACTTGAGGTCGAGGCAGACGCAAGTCCAAGTTTTCGTACTCGTCCGAGATTTTGGAAAATTCCAGGGGCTTGCTTAAACGGGAGGTCGGGAACGATTTGGCTGTAACGTCGTGCCGCCTCCTTGTTCAGAACCTGAGTAAGATTCCTCCCCGAAGCGAGCGACCGTTCGGACCAACTTCGAGAATCCTCTCGCCGTTATTGATCCGGGACTGAAAGTCGAGCAGATTGCGCGCGTCGATGATCGCCTGGGCCCGAACCGGCAATCCAAAGCTCGGTAGATCCTGCGAGACCTGAACGCTGAGCGAAGGATCGTAAACCGCCAAACGGCCGGCAAAGGGATCGATTGCGAAGACGGTCGCCTGCGGCGAGAAGCGAAACACTGTCTGCACATGCGTGCCGGTTGACCAGTCGCCGGCAAACTGGAACGCGGCAGTCTGGAAAAATCCGTTGCTGAAAAGATCTGCCGGATTTGTAAATCCGTTTGGTGAAAGCTTCTGGCCGCGTCCGAACGAATAACCCGCAGCGGCGCTCCACACATGATTCAACCGGCGCGAATAAACTAAGCGCATTCCCCGAGCTGAGCCTTCCTGATTGCCGATGTTCATGATGGCCGCGGCAGTGTCGCCGGAAAAAGCTGAAAGCGGCATCGCCATCAGACCGACTCCACGCCCACTGGTCATATCCAGAAAAGCGGTTGCTTCCACGCGGGAACGATTATCGAGTTCGCGCTCGACGCCGAATTCCAGACGACGGCTCCGGCCCATCACTGCGCGTCCCCCGACAAACGCAATCGGTTGAATAGCTGCGCGTTTGAAAATGACATCGCCGTCTTCGAAACTGGCTGCGCTCTGTTGCTCAGTTTCGTTACCGCCCGGGGCATACGCAGCTTTCACGCGCGTGCGGGCGTTGGCATCAAATTGAATTCCCAATCTCGGACTGAGCGAAGCTGAATTGCCCGCCCCGAGAAAGCGTGAATAATCCAAACCCATAACGACCACGACGCCGTCGCGGACAATCCATTCGTCTACGGCACGCACCGCCACCTGGCCCAGCGCGCGCTTCTGGTTTGGTTTGCCATCGAGCACCCCGAAGAGCCGCGCGCCACCACCGGACAGACTCAGACGATGCCGATCATCGAGCCGCACTCGCGCCGTCGCCTCGAAGCGTTGCGGCGCACCTTCACCAACGCCGCTCTGGCCCGCGAAAATCAAATCGATGCGCTCGGATGCCGGCATCGCGACCGCGAAGTTTACTCCTTCGTAGCCAGGCGCAAACGCACTCTCGCTACTGGCAAAATAGGTTTCGACAACTCCCTGTGTCCTTATTTTGCCTTTGTCATCTGTCCGCAGCCCCTCAGTCGCTTCTGCTGTTTCCTTGGCAGCCTGCTCCGAATTTTCGACTGCGGCTACGGTCGCGTCTTCGCCTTCCTTGGCCTGAAAGATCGAACGCTGGCTCTGCACCGATCGCAGCGTCCACTTTATGTTGTCCTTATCGCTGCGTTGATTGACGAGTGTCTTAGCTGAACTGGCGGGCTCCAGATTGAAGCGATAGGCAATCTCCGTGGAAGGATTGACTTGAACCGAAGAGAACACGACCTCGCTGAATCCTTGAGCGATTGCTTTTAGCGAGTAATGCCCGGCGGGAATCTTTAGCGCAAAGCTTCCATTCGCCGCCGTGTAAGTTTGCTTGACGAGTTGGTTCGCGCCGTCGCGAAGCAATTGAATTACCGCGCCCCCCAACGGCAGCCCACGGTTGTCACGAACTGTTCCAGTGATTGTCGCCAGGCCGCGGGTGCCTTTTGCCGGGCTCGAAGTAGCGCTCATCGCTACGATCAAAGCCAAAGCCACCAGCGGCGTGCTAAACCTAAAGATTGTTTTCATTGTGGCCGGACCTCCGGGCGATCGCATAGAGTTGCGATTCTCAAGGTTAGAACGAAAGGCGGATTGCCAAATTTCAACGTTCGTTCGATTCTCCGCGTTGTCCATTAAGATGCCTGAGCGGGCCCAAAGACTAATTTTTCCAAATCCAAATCCCGCCCGGGCAAGGGAGACCTTCACCCGTCTGAATGCCTGTAATTCTCAGCTACGGCGCGGGTCGCTGTCAAGGCGATCGAGGCAATGCTGACAGGCGGTCAAAATTCTCTCAGCTTTCGAACTTGCCCGACGACACTTACCAAGAGAGACCATAAAAATCGAAAGCGCGGCAGATGTTCTTCCTTTGCTTGCCGACATCGCCAACAAATCGCAGGAGCATTTCATCTGCATCTCGGTCAACGGCGCCAGCGAATTGATTGAAAAGCGCATGAAGACGCAGGATCAGCTGCTACAGGCAGCAAAGATTCTCGGCATCCGAGTTCTCGATCACCTCATCGTAAGCAAGAAGGGCTATTTCAGTTTTCAAGAAGCGGGACTGATTGAATAGAAGTAGCGAGCGCAAGCTGAAGATAGCTCGAGCATTTCAAACTCAATTCCTCAAGCTGTACTTCTAATGACCTTCACAAGCCACGATTTGCCAGCTCACTTTGGCGGCTTCTTTTCGCCGTGTTACGATGGATTTCGGAACGCAGACCACAGGCTTTTCTTGAATCAGAAGAATGATCGATCAAGTGCAAACAACACGGCTCCCGAATGGGCTCACGATTATGACGGAGCACATGCCGGGGCTGCGGTCGGTGAGTTTGGGGATTTGGGTGCGGCGGGGGTCGCGGCATGAGGCGGCGGCGCTGAATGGGATTCATCACTTCATCGAACATGCTTTATTTAAGGGAACGCAACGGCGGTCGGCTCATCAGATTGCTTCGGAATCGGATCGTCTGGGCGGACATTTGGATGCTTACACGGCGCATGAGATTACCGGGTTTGCAATCAAGATGGTCGATACGGCGCTGGAACCGGCTTTCGATCTGCTCTCCGATTTGATTTCGAATCCGCGCTTCAATCAGGACGATTTAGTGCGCGAGCGGCAAGTGATCATCGAAGAGATGAAGATGATCGAGGACACGCCAGACGAGCTGCTTACAGAACTATTCCACGCCGCGTATTTTCCCGATCATTCGCTGGGACGGCCGATCGAAGGAACGGCGGAAACGGTCTCGCTGTTCGATCACGAAACCACGACGGAGTTTCATGCGCACAACTACTCGCCGCGCAATTTGGTGATCGCCGCCGCGGGAAATATCTCGCATGCGCAACTGATCGAACTCGCCGCGAAAACTTTCGGCGACAGCGGCAATGGAGCTGAACCTCCTTCAACGGTTCCGTTCTCGCCGCAACCAGCCGCGCCTATTCTGATCGAGCGCAAAGAAGACCTGGAGCAAGCGCATTTGATCATCGCCGCGCCGTGGCCTTCGGCGAAAAGCGACGATCGTTACGCAGCCAGCATGCTGGGAACGGTGATCGGAGGGGGCACTTCCAGCCGTCTATGGCAAGCGATTCGCGAAGAGCGCGGGCTGGCTTATTCGATCGGCGCCGGCGGCAACACCTTTACCGACGTCGGGATGTTCGCGATCTACGCAGGCACGTCACCGGCGAATCTCGATCAAGTCGTTGACTTATCGCTCAAGGAACTGCGCCGCGCGGTGCGCGAACCCATACCCGACGATGAACTGCAATTGGCCCAGGAGCAGGCGATTGCTTCAGTGCTGCTGAGCCTCGAATCTTCCAGCGCGCGCGTCGGGGCCCTGGCGCGCCAGGAAATTATTCATCAGCGAAGGATTCCGCCGGATGAAATCATCCGATCGATTGAAAAGGTTACTCAAGAAGATATGCAGCGCGTTGCGCAAGACTGTTTTACCACCGAGGAATTGGCGCTGGGCGCGCTGGGCAAGTTAAATGGATTTGCGGTGGATCGTTCGCGTTTGGAAATCTGAAATCGCCACAGAGGCACGGAGAAAGACTTTCAGAGAAAAGGCCTAGCGATTCAGCATTATTTCATTTGAGTTTCTCTGTGCCTTTGTGGCTAATGCTCGTCCCAAGAATTCCTTTGAAATGAAGATATCCGTTCTCGGCAGTGGCTCGACCGGCAACGCGGTGCTGTTGGTCGCCAATGGCACGCGCGTGTTGGTTGATGCGGGGTTAAGCGCACGCGAGATTGCGCGCCGGATGTCTTTGCTCGGTGAAGACGCAGCCTCGCTCGACGCCATTCTAATCACTCACGAGCACGGCGATCATGCGGGCGGCTTGCGCGTCCTGATGAAGGATCTCGATTGCCCCGTTTTCATGTCGCCGAAGACCCGCGACGCTTACGTAGGCGAACGGCGAAATGTCGCGAATGACGAGCCGCGCAAGCGCCTTTGCGCGCTGCGTGATCGCATGGTCGAGATTGATTCAGGTCGAGACTTTTGTATCGGCGAGATCGACTTTCATCCCTTCACGGTGCCGCACGATGCAGTGGATAATTTCGGCTTTACCGCCACCCATGACGGTGTGAAGGTCGCCACGGCGATGGACTTTGGCCGCATCACGACTTTGATGACGGAGAGGCTTCGTGGTTGCGCAGCGATCGTGATCGAATCGAATCACAGCCGCGACATGCTGAAGACAGTCGAGCAATATCCGTGGGAATTGAAGCAGCGGATTCTTTCGCGTCTCGGCCACCTGTCTAATGAAGACGTCGCTGAATGGCTCCTCGACGGATTTGACGGTCAGGCGCGTCACATCGTCTTGGCGCATCTATCGCAACGCGCGAATAACCCTTATCTCGCGAAGATAACCGCTGAGAGTGCGCTGCGCGAGCGT
>WNFT01002230.1_pt1 | contig 20090 bp, 23 predicted proteins | sample 5400191 | NCBI WGS metagenome assembly WNFT01 (sample SAMN13153359, study PRJNA577476) | soil metagenome | isolation source: 80 cm saprolite under Madrone tree | place: USA:California | collected 2016-06-14 | reverse complement strand
GCGGCAGGCCGAACGGAAGTGAATGCCGCCGTAGATGCGCGCGTCGAACGCCTCATCCGCCGCTTGCGTGAAGCTCGCGTATGTGCGCACGACTCCGGGCAGTGTCTCGGACGTGAGTGTGAACTCGGCGTCGTTGCCGAAGTATGTGCCGAGCACCACGGCCGCTGCGGGGCTGACGGTGGCGTGCCCCGACGGATATTCGGGAAAATTGGGCGTGACGAGTAGCGGCGTCCACGCCGGGTTTTCCGTCGTGGCGGGGTTGCCGTCCGTGCTCGCCAGCCGGATGGCGGTGATGGGCCGCCAGAAGACGTACGTGTACTTCGCATCCCAGCAAGAGATCACCGCGTCGGCCATGGCGACGTTTAAGAGCGCCAGCAGCCGCGCGTTCTCCGACAGAGTAGTGTGGCGCTCGATGGCGACGGACGTGGCGACGCGGTTCCAGGTCCGTGCCGTGCTCACGGGTAGACTCATTCATGAATAATGCGGGCTAATCGCGCGTTGTCTATTCAGTTTTGAATCACCCCATGACACCCGAACGGTGGAAGCAAATCGATCAACTGTTCCACGCCGCGCTACAGCGCGAGCGAAGTCAGCGCGCCGCCTTCATTGCTGAAAGTTGCGCTGGCGACGAAGCGCTGCAAAAAGAGATTGAGGATCTGCTTGCTTCTCACGAGCAATCAGAGAGCTTCATTGAAACCCCGGCCGCTGATGTGGCGGCGGAACTGCTCGCCGAGGGTCGCGCCGGTTTATCAGTGGGCCAGAGCATTGGTCCATACAAGATCGTTGACTTGCTCGGCGAAGGCGGCATGGGAGAAGTGTATCTGGCGGAAGACACCAGGCTGCGCCGAAAGATCGCGCTCAAACTGCTGCCTGCGCAGTTCACGATCAATTCCGAGCGATTGCGCCGCTTCGAACAGGAGGCGCGGGCGATATCGGCGCTCAATCATCCCAACATCGTCACCATTCACGAGATAGGCCGGCTCAACGGCACAAACTTTATCGTCACCGAGTTTGTCGATGGCCAAACGCTGCGTCAGCACATGTCGCAAACTGGCACAACAGCTTAACTGGGCCGCCACCAGATCGTATGAGCATGAAGCGCTCTACTGGCAGGGACAGGCCGCTGCCTTTTCAGGACAGATTAAAAAAGCCAGAGAGCTATATAAGCGTGGCACCGAAATGGCAAAAACACGCGGTATGAATGAGCGTATCGCAGTCCACATGGTGCTCTTGGCGTGGAGGGAGGCATCGCTCAGCTCTTGTCAACCTGTGAAAGAGGATGTGGCACAGGCCCTGGCCCTGGCGCGCAACGATTTCACCATAGGCGCGGCAGCGAGCGCCTTCATCATGTGCAATGAGACCGGCCAGGCCCAGCCCCTCATAGAAGAACTCGCCAAGCAGAACCCAAAAGATACGCGCGTCAATATGATCTTTCTTCCGACGACTAAGGCCGCCATCCAATCCAATCACGGAAATTCCTCTGACGCCATCAAGCTCCTGGAATCTGCTAGTCGTTTTGATTTCAGCTCTTACTTCGCTTTTTGGACCATATACACACGCGCCCAGTCTTACCTACGCGCGCGCGAGGGGGCGCGGGCCGTGCAGGAGTTTCAAAAGATTCTCGATTATAGAGGAATTGATGCTTTGTCCCCGCTGTTTCCGCTCGCGCATCTAGGACAAGGGCGCGCCGCCGCACTCATGGCCGACACCACCAAAGCCCGTCAGTCATATCAGAATTTCTTTGCGCTCTGGGGAGCTGCCGATCCAGACATTCCTATCCTGATAGAAGCGAAGAAAGAATATGAAAAGCTGAAATAGGGAAGGAAATTTGAATTCAGCTCGCGAAGCGAAATTTGTTTCAGTTTCGCCCGGCACAGTGATGCGCGACTGGACGCTCGCCAAAGCCTGGCTGCGGAAAGAAATGATGGGCCGGAATTCATAAGCCGTTAGAGGTTTCGATTGGATTTCTCGCGTGTAGAGTTGGAGTCCCCGGTCTTTTTTTAATGGATAGAAGGATTCAGCGGCAAAGAACGGGTTCATAGCTCCCGCGGAGCGCGATGTTTAGAGGGTGGACTTTCTTTGGTTGTCGATTATCTCTATAAACGTTCGGTCCCTACGGGACTGGGTCCGTGCGAGGCCGACGCCTTACGGACCCGGACGACAAGCTAATCGCACGCGTTGTTAATTACCGCTAGTTTCTAAGAACCTATGACGCCCGAACGTTGGCAACAAATCGATCGAATCTTTCACGCCGTGCTTCAGCGCGACCCAAGGCAGCGCTCTGCCTTCGTTGCTGAAAGTTGTGCGGGCGACCGGGCGCTGCAAAAAGAGATTGAAGATTTGCTTGCCTCTCACGAGCAATCGGATAGCTTTATCGAGACGCCGGCATCTGACGTGGCGGCGGAATTGCTCGCCGAGGGTCAGGCCGGGTTGGTTGTGGGGCAAGCGATTGGCCCATACACTGTTGTCGACTTGTTAGGTGCTGGTGGCATGGGCCAGGTTTATCTGGGCACGGATACCAGGTTGGGCCGGCGAGTCGCTCTAAAAATTCTACCCAAACACTTCACCATCAATCCCGAACGCGTGCGGAGAAGGAGCGATATCAGACGGCGAAGGAACTGGCGCACGATTTGAAAAACCTCAAGCAGGAGTTGCAAATCGAAGCTCGTTTGAAGAGAACGCCCGAAGCTGACGCGGCGAAATCCGGTGAAGGACTCGGACTTCGGCATCAAGCGAGCGAACGCTAACAGCTATCCAGGCCTGGCTCAGATTAATATCGGATCGGGCAACGCCGTGACGATCGGGAATAGCGGTGGCGTAGATAGACAGTCAGTTAACTCTTCAACCACGTTGGTTGATATTCTCGCGATGACTCGTGGCCGCCACAGCCTTCGCACCGGCGCCGAGGTCATCGAATACCACGTGAATGTTACGAGAAATCCCAACCGGCGCGGCTCGATAAATTTCCAGAGCTTCAACAATTTCCTAATTGGCTCGGTTGCCAGCTCGTTTTTTGGAGATGGTATACACAATCGCATCCTGCGCGCCACTGACTACAGTTTCTTTCTTCAGGACGATTGGAAGTTTTCGCAGAAATTGACGCTCAATCTCGGTTTGCGTTACGAGTTGGATCTTCCGTCGTACGAGACACGCGGCGCACTCGCAACTTTTGACCCGGCGCTTTACCGGCCGAGAATGGAAGTGGACAGCAGCGGCAACCCGGTTGGTCCGCCTATCGGTGGATTCGTGCTGGCGGGAAATGTGATTCCCCAGTACGACTTGGCGGAGGTGCCGAAAGTCGGCAAACGCGTCGTGACGAGCGTCGATCCAAAAAACTTCGCTCCGCGCGTCGGCTTTGCTTATTCACCGCTTGATTCCGGACGACTCGTATTGCGTGGCGGCTATGGCATCTTCTATTCCCGGCCGTCCGCAAACTACATCCGCGGCTGATCCAGTTCGCAATCAGAGTCAGTTTCTAGGTTTCTGATTGCTCTGATGCTTAAGGCAATGAGCGCGCTGCGCTGTGCAGCCGTTAGAGTGAAGCCGGTGTGGGCAAGCAGCGCGTCGATGAACTGGGCGTTCGTCAGACCGCCGAAGACGGTTACAAAGGATGGGTGCTGCACCCAGTCGTCTATGAAAGCCTGCTGGTTGGCTTCGAGTTGCTGCTCCCAGCCTGACTGGCCAACTATCACGCCTTCGCCGATGTCTTTTGTGTCAGCCAGAAATTCCTCGAGACGCGGCATGCGCCCGAAGCTAGCGACGAAAAGTCGATCGACGAGGAAGCCTGTATTCTGGAACTCAGTAGACAGGAAGAACGCAGCGCTTACGTTGACGCGTTTTAGTTCGATGCACTGCGCATCGCTTCCGCATTTCGTGATCTCATTGGTCCAGAACTGTAGACCAGAATCATCTGGTTCGCGATTCAGAAAATCATCGAAGTGCGTGGTGACAAAGTCATGCGCGTCGTCAACATCGCCCTCGACCACAATGGCGTTAGCGTCGAGCGTGCCATCAGCGCGCAAGGTCCCGACGACCTTCACACGCGAGCCGACCGGAACAGGTTTTCCCGTAGGCGCGAAGTGCGTGGTCGAGGTGGTGTGAACTGTCAGCCCACTAATTCGATAGTCGCCTACGAGTCCGGAGGCAGGCGTGCTCTCAACTGTGCCGAACAACTCGAAGAAGTTGACGAGATGACCGAGGTTGTCGCTTCGCTTAACTTGGATTGAACGCGCGTCGATCGAACCATCCGAACGCAAGGTACCGACTACGCGAACAAACGAGCCGATCGCGAGCGGACGGTGGCCAGTTTGAATCTGAGTGCTGGAGCTGACATGAATCGTGCGGCCGCTTACAACCCAATCGCCGACAAAGTTGGTGGTCGCGGGAAGCGTCTCGACCGTGCCGAAGAGCGCGAAAAAGGGTGTTAGAACACCATTGCCCCGTGCGTGCTCTACCTCGACTGACAAAGCGTCAATCGTATTGTCTGTGCGTAAATTTCCTTCGACCTCGACGAAGGCTCCGACGGCAATAGCCCCGATGTTTGGTCTGATGATGGTTGAGCTGGTGACATGAACAATTCGGCCGCTCACGACCCAATCGCCAATGAGCCCGGGTGTGCTCGGTAATTGTTCGATTGTGCCATGCAATTCGAACGTGGGCACGGGTCTTTCAGCTCCGGCGCTTCTTTCAACCTCGATGTTCGCGGCGTCAACCGAACCATCATTGCGAAGCATGCCTCTCACTTCGACGAATGCGCCGACGGCGACCAGTCCTTCTTCCTGATCGATGCGCGTTGCGCTTGTGACGTGGACTGTGCGACCGTCAACGACCCAGTCGCCGATAAAGCCGGTAGTGTTCGGCAAGCTGTTGATGATGCCGTGAAACTCAAACTCTCCTGCTTCAACTGGTTCGATCTTCACCGCGTCGATTGAACCATCCATGCGTACCGTACCCTTGACCTCGACGTTTGTGCCAATCGTGATTGGTCCTTCGTCTCTTTTGATTTGCGTGAGCGATGTGACGTGGACGATCCGGCCTCCGATCATCCAGTCGCCAATCAAATTAGAGGTGCCAGGAAGAGTTTGAACCGGACCAGTGAACTCGAAGAACGTCGTGTGCTCCACCTTCTCGGTCTGCACTTTAGTTGCGTCAATCGTTCCGTCGGGACGAAGAGTTCCAATGACCTTTACAGGGACGCCGATTGCGAGCGGCGCTTCGACCTGTTGGATAAACGTTGACGAACTGACGTGGATCGTGCGCCCGCTTACGATCCAGTCGCCAATGAAACCCGCGGTCGATGGCAGGTGCTCGACCCTTCCTCGAAACTGAAATTCCGAGGTGCTCTCCGTATTTGACTTGACTTCGATGTCGGTCGCGTTGACCGCGCCGTTTTGCTGTAAGACACCCTCAACCTCGACAGTCTTGCCGACGGCGGGGCTGCCGTCTTCCTGTTCGATACGTGTGCTTGAAGTGACATGGACCGTGCGGCCCCCGACCACCCAGTCGCCGATGAATCCTGCGGTGTTGGGCAGACTTGAAATGACGCCCGTGAACTCGAACTCGTCCTCGTCGTTGGCCCGGACCGGCCATGAGGCCAACGCGCTGAATAAGAAGACCACACTCAGAGTCCACACGAGCCGCTTAATATTCGGACTCGACATAATTCCTTCCTCCCTTGTTCGAATCTTGCTTACCAAAGTGATTGTGCTTGCGAATAATACAGCCGGGAAAGTTCGTCGTGTCTAGAGCAAGAGGCGGGCCAATATCGTCGCGAAGAAAGCGAAAGGATCTTCGCGAATAAAGACAACGCGAATCAGAGTTTGGATACTGATGCAGTTTGATTGTGGCACGTGCATCTTGCGCGTGATTTAACGGGCGGGACGCCCGTGCCACTTTTCCAAACTGCATCAGTACCCAGAGTTTGTTAGCAATCGTGAAGCGAGAATCGACGCCCTTCAATCGACCAGGGCCAATGTCAGATAAACCATTTTCGGACAGCAAACGATTAACGAGTATTGCTCTCGTACGCGAAAATCTTACGCGCAGGCGCGAAGGTCTTACGCGGTGATTGTTGAAATAAAACCGCAACGCCGCCGCAACTCAAGTCAATTCCTTATCGCTTGGGCCAAGTTAGATTGGGAGTTGATTTGCTTGTTCGTCGGCTCGTTCGTTTACACTCAAGAATTCGAGCCGTGATGTTGGCTGAGAATCATTGAAGACCGACAACACTGTGCCGTCACTCAGACAAAATTGGAGTGAGTCAGCATACTTCTGTTGACATGTGGGACAGACTTTCATATGGGCCGTTCCGAGTCCTGAAGACTTGGGGAATCCTATCAAACTCGGTGGCGAGAATCTTCAAGTTTTCTGCGAGTGATTCAGCGCTGATACAATGCGCCTCATGAAGTGACTTGGACTTTTGACGCCTCTCTGTGCAACTCTGTGCGAACTCGGTGTCTCTGTGGTTGTCGGTTCCTAACAGTATTTCACCCACAGAGACACCGAGTTCGCACAGAGAACCACAGAGAGTTAGTCAATTCTAAAGGGTAAATGTTATGAATCATGATCTGCCGATCCCTGAACTTGGTCTGACGCCGAAAGAGGCCCAGACCCAATTCAACGAATTACAGCGAAAGCTTGTGCCGCTGTGGAAGTCGATCCAGTCGTTCAATCAGGACGAGCAGACAATCGTTGTGGTCCCATCGATGACGATCGATTTCGAATGCTCGAGTTCTGAATTACAGGCCTACGAAGAGCGCTTCCTTTTTCTGTTGCTGTTGTTGCGCCAGCCGCGCGCTCGTCTGGTCTATGTAACGTCGCAGATGATTCAGCCGAACATTATCGATTACTACCTCGACCTCTTACCGGGCGTGATTTCCAGTCATGCGCGCAAGCGTCTGTTTCTGGTTTCGCCGCTTGATTCGTCTACTCGGCCATTGACTCTCAAGTTATTAGAACGTCCGCGCCTAATTGAGCACATCCGATCACTGATTCTTGATTTTGAACGCGCCCACCTGGTGCCCTACAACACCACCACGCTGGAGCGCGATCTTGCTATTAGGCTCGGCATCCCGATGTACGGCGCCGACGCGAAGTTCTTTCCGCTCGGCACCAAGAGTGGCAGCCGGCGCATCTTCGCTGAAGAAGGCGTGCCGCATCCACTCGGTGTCGAGAACCTTTCGAGTATCGACGAAGTAGCACGGGCGATTGCGGAGATGCGCGCGCAGAAACCGGGCCTGCGGCAAGTGTTGGTGAAATTGAATGAAGGCGTTTCGGGTGAAGGCAATGCGCTGGTGGATCTGCAAGGACTTCCGGCGCCGGGAGATTCCTCAGAGCGCAGTTTGATTGGCCTCCGGCTTCAGTCCATGAAATTTGAGTTGCCAGGTATTACCTACGAATCCTATGTCAAGAAACTTGAAGAGCGGGGCGGCATCGTCGAGGAACGGATCGTTGGCGAAGAGTTTCGCAGTCCGAGCACACAACTCCGCGTGACGCCACTCGGCGAAGTTGAGCGTCTCTCGACGCACGATCAGGTGTTGGGCGGCCCAAGCGGACAGAGCTATCTCGGTTGCCGCTTTCCCGCCGACGTGTCTTACGCTCCATCAATCATGCGCGAGGCGGCGAAGGTGGGCGCACGGCTTGCTCGCGAAGGGGTCGTGGGCCGATTCGCAATTGACTTTGTCGTCGTGCGCGATAGCGCCGGAAATTGGGACCCTTACGCGATCGAGATAAATCTGCGCAAAGGCGGCACTACTCATCCTTTCTTGACCCTGCAATTTCTTACCGACGGCGCCTACGACCCTGACAAGGGCGTCTTCACCACAGCTCTCGGTCAACAGAAATGTTTTGTCGCCAGCGACCACCAGGAGTCGCCCCTGTACCGGGCCTTCACACCCGACGATCTGTTCGACATCGCCGCTCGTCACGGTATTCACTTCGATCAGACTCGACAGACGGGAGTGGTTTTTCACATGATGAGCGCACTCGGCGAACTGGGTCGGATGGGACTGACGGCCGTCGGCGCCACTGCGAAGGAAGCGGACGCGTTGTATGCAAAAGCGGTCAGCGTGCTTGAACAGGAAGCGCGCTTGGCACTGAATCGAGAAGCTTTGCCGGCCCGGTAATCAGACTACTTGAAAGACCACGCGGGTATTTGTCGCTTATTGGCCGGCGTTGTATATCGGCCGGATGACTCCCGTTTCCGATAATGTCTCTCACGCGTGAACTAAGGGTGTGGGCCTCCGGTTGAGTTGGTAAAAATAGACCAAGAGCCACTATAGTTTCTTCATGCGGTTTGCATGGAATGAGAAAAAAGCCGCGAGCAATCTGGTTAAGCACCGCATTTCGTTCGAGGAAGCTACGACGGTCTTTGACGATCCGCTCTCGGATACTTTTCCTGACCCTGATCATTCCCTGCACGAGCATCGTTTCATAATCATGGGTTCGTCGGGGTCAGGCAAGATTCTTGTGGTGGCGCATACGGATGATGGAGAGTTAGTACGTATCATCAGCGCCCGCGAAGCAATGCATGGAGAAAGAAAATCTTATGAAGAAAATTGAATTAGAGGAAGAGGATGATCTGCGCCCGGAGTATGATTTTTCGCAGATGAAGGGCGGCGTCCGCGGCAAATATGTTGAGCGATACCGTGAGGGAACAAACCTGGTGCTACTTGATCCGGATATTGCATCTGCATTTCCAGATGCAAAAGCCGTGAATGACGCGTTGCGCTCATTGCTCCAGGAAAAGCATAGTCCGCAGCCCCATTGAATCTCATCGCAGGCCCAATTCGTTGGACACCGGAGGCGGGCGCGTTCTTCAACTTGTTCGGCGGAATCGAAGTCGTTGCTAATCACTGCGCGTGTCAATTCCAACGTTCGGGTCACCTCTTTAACCAAGTGATGCATGATGCCACATTTCTGAGTATTATGGAGCGCTTCTGATAGATACTTAGGATGTCAGGTGTCCCCCGCGGCAAATGCGATCAGAGGAGCATAGTCACATGAAGTGCTTCACTATCATGCCCTTCACGGTCAGAGACGCAGACCTCCCACGCTACTACAACGACGCCAACCATTGGAACGAGGTCTATACCGGAATAATTGCGCCTGCAGTCAAGGAAGCTGGACTTGTTTCCGCGCGTGACGATGAGGATGCAACCACGCGACTAATCACCGAGAACATTTGGCGGAAGATCGAAGAAGCTGACGTGGTGCTGTGCGATCTTTCCGCCCACAACCCCAACGTTTATCTTGAACTTGGCTGGGCCCTTCGAGCTGACAAGCGATTCGTGTTGGTCAAGGATGACGTGACTCAGTTCAATTTCGACCTGAACCAGTTCTACACATACCAATACTCTCACCGGCTCCAACCTTCGTTGGTTAGGCGCTGTATTTCCGAGCTAGCAGACGTCCTGAAGGCGACTCTTGCCGACGAAAAGCGCGGGTACTCGATGGTCACCAAGCTGTCTCTTCAGCTTGGGGCACTGCAAGCCGTATCCGAAGGGAATGTTGAAGTCGGACTCTTGAAAGAGCTGCTCTCAGAAGTTCGTTCGTCAGTTGTTAACCGACGGTCTGCTGGGCAACTCTGGAGCCAACCCCGCTTTTTTTCCCCGAAATCAAGACGCAAAATGATCTTGCTGCGATGCTCGTTGGAACGACATGGCGCAAAAGGAACGACGTGGAGCACGTGATCTTCCACGATGAACACACCTTTTACAACAATCACGCGGGATATCCGTCGTGGCGAGAGAACAGCTATTCGCTCGGCAACCCCCTGGGGACGATGTCGGTGGTATGGAGCGTCGACGGATTGAAGGTGCGGTGCCAATTCAACGAGCAGTTCAATCAGTTTACCGAACTGGCGAACCCCGCGGAGTGCGTATGGTCAATCATCGCAACCAAACCCCACACACCGTCGTGGGGCATCTAACAAGTCGTTGGCCCATGTCATTGGAAATTAGGATCTAATATGTCTAAAGTTTCTCGTCAATCCATCTTTGAACAGCTGCACATAAATTGAGGCGAGATTTTGAGGAACTCTCTGTTGTTCCTCATAGTGTCTTGAAAGGCAATGAAGCCGAAAGACTTGTGAAGACTTTTCTCAAGGGACATTTGCCCAAGAGATTTGATGTTGGCTCAGGATTTATTCTAGATCACTTTGACAATGTATCTAAACAGACAGACGTTATTATTTACGATGCATTCAACTGCCCCGTTTACCGAGCTTCAGATGATGCTGGAATATTTCCCAGCGACAATGTTGCCGCTGTTGTTGAAGTGAAGTCTCGCTTAGATAAAGAGCAGTTAATTTCATCGTTTGAAAATATTCTTGCCACCAAAAAACTGTCTAAGAGGGTGGCGGAGGCTCCCTTCTTCATCACGTCTCAGACTCTCGGCTGCTTGTTTGCCTTTGAAAGCTCTATTAGTTTAGACAAAATAGCAGAGCATTACACGGATCTGACGAAGAAATACGGCATCGGTCATCACATTGACATCATTCTTGTTTTGGACAAGGGCACAGTTGCGATGTGGTCAAGGCCACAATCATTTAAAGCATGGGGTTTATATTTTCATGAGGGAATCAATAAACACCTTTCGGAAGGATTACACTTCGCCTTAGCTATTGAGGAGTTGGGTCCAAATAGCTTAGATGCCTTTCTCCGTCATTTGCTAACTCAATTAACATTTTTCCGCGGGATAGTTGACCATCCTGGATTTAATTGGTCATCGAATTCCTCTTTCATCGGAACGAAGCTGCAATACTTGGCAACAATCACTCATGAGACAGATCCCGAGTTGAAACGGCTAAAGGCCGAACAATATGCAAAAGAGATTCGAGATGAGTTTGCTATGATGCAGCAGAAAGGAGAGAGTGGGTGAGCGGCGCTTTTTACTCATGTCTGCACCTAACAACTCATTACGACAGCTAAACAGTCCTGAAGCGATGTTTGTTGATTTGCAGAGTTTTGATTTTTGAATCGAGCGTCTGGCGTGGGATTCGGAGCCTTGTGGCTGCACCGGATGGACCTGAAATTCTGCCCCTGCACTCCTCCACAGCGGCTTCGATCATTTTTCTTTCACGCTCCACGCGTACTCTGTCATGCGACCTTGTGACGCTGATTGAAAGAGATGGATTCCCCTCACGCAATTTCGGATTACGAATTGCGCTGAGGCGCGTTCAGCATATTTCAGGCTCAATCCTCGAATCCGCACGCGATCAGGAGTACGCGCTGCACTTCAGACCATCGCGTCTCAGGCAGACTGCAAAGGGCGCTGCCGATACGATCGCGCTGCGCCAGTGAGACGTGATCGAAGTTGAGTGCGCACACTACAGGCATTCCGTCCTCCGGCGCTAAGACTACTTCGGTTGACAGTCCACGAATTGTTCGCGTCACCGGCACGACTATGATCTCGTTGAGCCGGTCGATCACTTCATTGCGCGTGAGGATCAGGATCGGGCGACGCTTATCTGGAAGTTGAAACGTGTACCAGCGGATCTCGCCACGCTTCATGCAACATTCTCCCAACCGTCCGCTTCCCAGGCGAGAGGTTCTTCTTCGCTAGCGAACTCATCCCGATTTGACGGCAGTGAGTGGTAAACGGCGGCGTCGCTAGCGGGAACCAGACGCGCTAAAGGTTTGCCGTCTTGCACAATAATAACTTCGCCACCTTCTGAAGCAATTGTGATCAAGTCCGATAACTGATTCTTCGCTTCGTCAACACTTACTGTTTGAGAAGGATTCATGCCCAGATGATAGAGGGCCGAGAGGAAACCCGTCAACGAAAAGCCCGCTCAAGTGTAATCCTGCAGTTACAAAGCAGTCGCTTGCAGTCGCGAGTCTTACGTGAGAGTCTATTGCGCATTTGAAGATTATGCGACTGCGCAGTTCATTCTTGCTGGTTCTTATTTCCTTGCTTTCGCAAGTGGCTTTCGCACAGAAGGTCATCAGAGTCTCCGATCCCGACGCGATCAATCCCGCTGAAGTTACTATCGCGATCAATCCCAGGAATCCGGACAACATTGTCGCCGCTTCCTTTCAGGCCGGACGTCCGCCAAGGCCACGTTATGCAAGCTATAACTACGTCTCGCTGGATGGCGGCAAAACCTGGAAGACTATTCCGGTCGAAGATCCAAAGGGTCTGACGCAAGGCGACGATGCAGTTTATTTCAGCAGCGACGCAACGGCTTATCATATTCACCTTTCGTTTGTCGGGATACGTGTGCCGGCGCCGCCGCGCGCGGAAAGTGGGATGCTCGTCGAATCGTCAAAAGACGGCGGCTTGACCTGGAGCGAGTCAGTGCCGGCAATCAACCACGTCAACAGCGTCATTCCTTTCGAAGACAAACCAGGCATTTTGGTCGATAACGCTGCGCAGTCGAAACATAAAGGCAACGTGTATTTGGCGTGGACTCGCTTCGATGTATACGGCAGCAGCGATCCTGATTGTCATTCACAAATTTATTTCTCCCGATCCACCGACGCGGGCAAGACTTTCTCGATGCCTTTTCGCATTTCCGACGGCGCCGGTGACTGCCGCGACAGCGACAACACCGTCGAAGGCGCGGTGCCTGCAGTCGGGCCGAACGGTGAAGTGTACGTAGTTTGGGCCGGTCCGTTGGGTCTCGTTTTTAAGAAGTCAGTCGATGGCGGACTGACATTTAGTAAAGACAAAGTGATTGGACCGATGCCGGGAGGCTGGGACTTTTCGGTTGAAGGACTTGACCGAGCGAACGGGATGCCCGTTACTGGAGTCGATTTGAGTAACGGACCGAACAAGGGGGCGCTTTACGTTAACTGGATTGACGCACGTAATGGAGACCCCGACGTCTTCGTGGCGTCGTCCCGCGACGGTGGCGAAACCTGGTCTGCGCCCACTCGCGTCAACGACGATCCATTAAAGAATGGCAAGGTGCAATTCTTCGCCTGGATGTCCGTCGATCCGGTCGATGGGTCAGTGAACGTAGTCTTTTACGATCGGCGCGACACTGAAGGAGCGCTGACGAAAGTCATTCTGGCGCGCAGCGTCGACGGTGGAAGAACGTTTATCAACCACAAAATCGATCAGCCAGCCTTCGCTTGCGATCCGAGAAGTTTCTTTGGCGACTACACCGGGATTTCCGCGTATAACGGCCGGGTCATCCCGATCTTCATGCACTTTAATGAAGAGAAGAAACTCGCCGTCTCAGTCGCGTTATTTCATTTCAAGCCGGGCAGCCAAGAACGGGTCGTCGACTGAAGTCGTTGATCCGCGCCCCGAAGGACAAAAAGACTGCGACGGCGATGGGTGCGCTTCCCGAACGAGTCGCACGAGCTTTCGCGCTCAGCCAGCCCTCGCATCGCAGCGAACGGCTCGAACACATCGTCGGCTGGTTCGATAAATGGTTGATAGGAACGCCGAAGCCGGAACGTGAAGTAGCGGGACAATAGTCATAGCCGGCTCTTACTTGGATCATGCGTCTGCCTTTTCGATCCGCGGAGTAGTGAAGATCGTATGAGCATGCCGATATCTGAAGACACTCTCACAACCCTTGCGAAACGCGTCGTGGAAGAAAACACGCGGCCGACGACGTTCAATGTCATGAATACGTTCGTTCGGCCTACCTTGTCAGTTGCTAATGGTGCTGACGTTTCCTTGGAATCGATCGCGAGACCGGCGTCACGGTATCTTGTTATTGGAGCGGCTGGTTCCGGTAAGACAACGCTCTTTCGCTATCTTGCGAAGATTCAAGCGGAAAGACTGCTTTTGGGTGAGGTCACGGCATCGTGCCCGATTCTAATCCCGGCGGTGAATGTCCCTGGGATAACCACAGCTATTCTGTGGGTGAATTGGGTTAGAAGCCACATTTTGGAGAACACCGGTCGCGAGATGGGACCGGATCAGGTCGCTCAATTCTTAAGCGAGGGAAAAATCTCATTTCTGGTTGATGGTCTAGACGAAGTTAATGTTCCCGGTGGACTCATACAAGGTTTGAGGGAACTCTTGAACGCCTACCCCAAGACTGCAATTTGCGATATCTCTACGCCCAGCCTTCAAATTACAGATAGACGGATTCAACAAAGTCACACTCCAAAGTTTCAGCGACACGCAACAACTTGCCTTAGTTAATGCGTTAGCGGTCAACGACCGTTCAGCCGCCGAAGCCTTCTTACGTGAACTGTCTAATAACAAACACTTGCGAGGTTTAGCGTCTACGCCCTTACTGACCAGTCTGCTTTGGCAAGTTTATAAAGAGCGACATTCTCTCAGTATTTCCCTCGCATCGTTGTATGCTGATTTTTCGGATTTCCTATTGTCATCTTGGGACCGTACTCGATCCATCAAACGATCATCCGGACTAACGCTTGGTCAAAAGCATTTGATTCTCGAAGGAATTGCGTTTGCGATGTTTGACTCCGATAAGTCTATGATCGAGACAAAGGAGGCTAGCAAAGTCATTTCGGGAATTAGTGAGGACCTCGGGTTCGTCAAATCTTCGGCGAACGATGTCTTACTTGAACTAGAAGTTGCCGGCTTGCTCACTGAACCCGCCCGAAACGTTCTTTCTTTTACCCACAAAAGCTTTTTAGACTTTTTTGTTGCTAAGTCCATTTCACGTGATTCAGCAAAGATTTATCGGGTAATGGAAAGGTTTGACGGATCTCAGATCGTCGTTCTAGCCTGCGAACTTGTCGAAGATATAGCTCCGATTCTTGATGTTGCCATTAGCCAAAACAAACTGCTCCTTGCAGCCCAATGCATCTCGCACGGGCATACTAGAAATAGAGGCTTGATCGATCATGTAGCAAGTGAGTTTATTGATCAGCTCGGAACCCCGTTCATAAATCTGCTGGTTGAGCGGAAAAAAAGTGAAAGAACGGTTGATCTATCCGCTGCGTCCATTGCATTGATCGAGCAATGGGAGAGCTTTCAGCGTTCGCAGCTCAGCTCCTACCAAAAAGGAAAGTTATTTGAACAATTTGCGGCGGACTTTTTTGGCAAGTTGTTCAGAGTTGTGCAAAAGAATCTGAATACTGAGAATGGCGAACTTGACTTCATAATCGAGTTTACGAAGAGTGACCCGTTTTGGATGGAGTTTGGCGGTGATGCACCCGTGGAGTGTAAGAATTGGGCAACAAACACACCGCTAAAGGATGTAGCAGCGTTTGCTTACAAGGCGAGTAGAGCAAGAATAAAGCTCGCATTCATAGTTTCGGTCAGCGGTTTTACTTCGGATGCTCTCCGAACCCTAAGGAATAACGCAAGCGACTCAACGGCTCCGTTAATCGTGCCGATTACGGGTGAGGATCTGAGAAGGGCATTGGATGAACCGGATGATTTTGAGGAATTCTTCAAGAAACAAATTCGAGCAATGAAATATCTGAGAGAGTAAGAAACGCACAGTAATCGGAATGCCGAAGCCGGAGTATGAAGTAGCGCCGAGAGAGATGGAATCGCTCCGAAAAGCAGCCGCTAGCCTCACGACGAGATTTTTTCTTCGCAAACTTCGCCCAAGGGGAAGACTCCCCGATTTGATTGGAATCTCTCGCGTCGTTCCCACTTCGTGCTGTAGACTGCTCACGCCAACCAGTTTTTGTTGCTCGAAGGCGTGGAATTTATGGAGGCGGAGAATCCCAAGGCCGGAGCCGGTGAATCCCCTCACAAGCTTTATGAGCCTTCGCCAGTACCGGCCCGATCGGGAAAGGCTATAGGGACCCTATGAGTTTTCCCATCAGCGCGGCAGGGTTCGCAGTGCTCTCGCTCCTGTTTGCGGGCGGATGGGCGGTGATTCGTTACTGGCAAGGAAAAGGACTTGATGCGACAGAACTGCAACGTCGTCGGGGACGAGTACGGATTTGGGCAGGGGTTACCTGTTTGACAGTTCTGACTCTCACGATCGTCGGTTGGCGGTTGTGGGTTGCCGGGGTCTTCGGACCGGGGCCGGGTTTCTTCCTAATCCCGTTAGGTGCGATCGTGTCCTTCCTCGGTGTCATTTCCGTACGTGGTTTGTTGTTCCTGGCCTCGTCTCCCACAAGCAGGCTCCAGTGGCTCAACTCATCAAGGCATCGGGTGTCGCTGCAAGTGGCGTTTGTTGGCATAGTCTCCTTTGTGACCGTCGCCGATGTGAGAGGTGTGGTTGACCCGACTACGTTCTTGGTTCTTCTGTCATTCGCGGCACTAACGACTCTTGTGGCGCTAGGTTACTTCAGCTTCGGTTGGCGACTATTTGAAAGGGACGGACAAAGCACCCTGGAACCACAAGATCGCGCAGACGCGATACAGCGGGCAATAAGCGTGCGAGCACCTCGCGGAGAATCAGTCTTTATGCTCTTTGACTTCCCGGAGCAGGTGAGAGTTCCATGTGAGCAATATTTATTGTACTTCGGGCAGTTCCTACGAGACCTTGGCGTCGAGGTGAATACAGCATTAACCCCTGAGGCGGGACAGGTTCTTTTTTCTGTTACGCCGACCGACAAGAAAGAAGCATTGAACAAGATCCGAGTTGCTCTTGATCTGTATTTGCATTTGCCTTCCAGTCCGATGAATGACACCACCAACGAGTCAATAGAAGTGCAGAGACTAGAAGCGGCGATCTTTCGATTTAAGAGTGATTTGAAACTTGCGGCGGCGGAGCTTCAGGCCAAGAACAGGACGATCGAGGCACAACAGTTGATAATCAGTGTTCAGAAAGGGCTTATGAACGGCGAGGTCCTGGTAGATTCTTTGAAGGACGTAACGCCAAAGCCTGAGGATCACGAATATGTAATAGATGGCGTAGTCGCACTTGGAACGTTTGAGGCCAAAGGAGTCAAGTTGAATTTGGGCGAGCTGTTTAGGAAACTTAAGAGATTCTTCGGAAGAAAAGGCAAGTGAGTCTCTCCAAGCAACGTAGAGATGACTCTTAACGGCTCTCACTATGAAAGGGGGCGCGCCCTAACCATTTCCGAGTTGGAACCAAATCATTCCTGTCTGCGAGAGAGGGAATCCCTTCGCATCGGCCCAATCTTCATGCACTTTAATGAAGAGAAGAAACTCGCCGTCTCAGTCTCCCTATTTCATTTCAAGCCGGGCAGCCAAGAACGGGTCGACTAAAATTGTTCGATGGCCTTGGCAAACCACTGGTTTACTTCGTGGTTTTACTTCGCCGGAGACCTGGCTGGCTGAGTCCTCTAATACAACAGCGTTCCATTCATTGTGCTGACCACTATGGCAGTCCTCAGCCGGTCTCGTGACTCGAATCACAAAGTAGGTTTCTAAATTGCATCCTTAAGGTTGGGTGAGGAATTCGCGGATCAGGCGTTGTTCTTTTTCGTCCTTGATGCGCGTGAAGAGCTTTGTTCCGAGCCTGGTGATAGTCTCTGGCTGGTCGAAAGGGAGTTTGCCGTACACCTTACCACCCGGAAAATGACAGGGCATGCAACGTGACTGAAAGATCGGCTTGATCTCTTTTTCAAAATCAGGCCTTGTGTTTGTGGCACTGGAGAATGAGGTCACGAATATCGACGGGTTGACGAGTGATGCATTCCGCTTTGAGCGCCCACACGAGCCGACGCTCATGGTTAGAACCATTGCCAGGATCAAGACTCCGGCTCGCATGCCCAGCATGCTACCTCAGAAGTTGCGGGATTGCGACCACGAGCAGAATCTTTGAGCCGAGAAAAGGTTGGCGTCCCGTACGGCAGTCGACGTGTTAGAGATTTTTGCGGTTTCTCAGATCCACGCCTCTACAGCGTGCCAGTTCAAGCGTCCAAACAATCTTCTGAAACCTAATGGAAGATTACCCGTGGCCTGTCTCCCCACGGACACCCGCAAGTTATTTCGTGATCGCGCGTTCAATATTTCAAACTGAAAGGAGCAGGCATAAATGAACCGCACAAAGGCTCTCACCCAGAACCCTTTCTTTCTTTCACTCATCTTATTGCTGGGCCTAAGTACCCGAATGAATGCACAGCCGAAAGAACCGCGCAAATTGTTTCCGATTGACTACAACACAGCTTTCATCGATATCACGGGAAGAGTTGTCATTCGCGGCTCCCAAGCCGAGTTACTTGCAGAGGTTGACCGCATCTCGTCAAATCTGGGTGGAGTCAAAGGACCCAGTCCCGAAACCTGGATTACATTCAGTGAATTTTCGGAAGGACTTGCCGTGGCCCATTGGGCTCTATGTCCGAAGTGTCGCAATCCAGACTTGGTTAATGGATTCATTAACGAGACGGGGCGATTGATTATTCCTCCGCGGAACTCACACACACAATATGACAGTTTTCACGAAGGGTTAGCGAAATATTCCGACAGCGGATGGGGATTCATTGACCGCGAGGGGCGCATCGTGATTCCGGCAAAGTTCTACGAAGCATCAGATTTTTCAGAAGGCCTGGCTGTGGTTCGTCTATCGGAAAAGCATAAGTTCGGATACATTAGCCAAAAGGGCGAACTGGCAATTTCAGATCAGTTTGATTGGGCCAGAGACTTTTATGATGGACTCGCGGCAGTAAAGTTATACAAAGACAAATATGGCTTCATTGATAAGGCAGGCAAGTTGGTTCTCTCGGCAAAAGAGTGGCGTGACGTTGACGACTTTTCAGAAGGGTTAGCCAGCGTCAAAGTCGCAGTCACAGATAACAGCGTGTATCTGGGTTTTCAGAATGAAGAGTATGGTTATATCGATCGCACTGGAAAGTTTGTCATCGCGCCGCGTTTCGATCGAGTCGAAAAGTTCTCAGAAGGCAGGGCCCTATTTTTTCAACCAGGCAAAAATCCAGGCTACGGGTTTATCGACTTGAAGGGGCAGGTTGTAATTAAGCCTAAGTTTGCGGACGGGAAGAGTTTCTCCGAAGGTTTGGCCGCCGTGGCAATCAAGTCTTCGGATGATAAAAGCATCTGGGGTTACATCAATGAGGATGGCCAATGGGTAATCAAGCCGCAATTTCAAAATGTTAACTCATTCAATGGCGGTCTGGCTGCTGTCAATTGCGATGAGTATGGCAGGAATTGCAAAGCTTACATTGATAGAGAGGGGAAAATCCGTTGGCAATTCAAGATCGACCCTAATCATAGATAAGAGTCAGGCGATTTCGTTGAGGCGTAAAATGTCAAAGCTCCTGAGCATGAAGTTGATTACCTTTTTGGTCGTGCTCATCTCAAGTGCAAGTCCGCAGACCAGCCGGTCCAATTCATTCGCAACCTCGGATTCCTCAGTTACCAGGGTCAGCCCTAATCGCCGCTATGCAGTTCGATTCTCGCGCGAGCTATCTAACGATAAGGGCGCGGACAGGCTTTGGGGAACAATCATCGTCAGGGATCTAAGAACCGGCAGGGAGAGAACCGCGCGCACTGCCAACGGAGATAGGGGCAAAGGGATTTTCGAGTCGTTCGGTGAGTATGACGATTCGCGACCTTGGAGCCCGGACGGACTCTACCTTGCCTATTGGGATTATTACTGCCTGGATGAGCCTGGTGTACCGGGAGGAGTAGTGTGTCACCTGCACGAAATACACTTCCTGCGCATGAATGCCCGTCCACTTTGTCGAGAGGAACTGGTGCTCAGCCGCTACGCTTTTGGAGGATGGGCGCATGGGCACGGCCATACCATTTTGGAGATTCTCATAAATGAAGAAGATGGCCGGAAAGCGAAGAAACTCCCCTGCGTGAAACGTTAGTTTCAAGAACGCCACGAAGACAATTTTGTACACACGCTCCAAAGCCAGATACTTATGTGGGCAGAACCTTTGGCGCGGCTTATGCTGGAGTTGGCGTCCCGTAGGGGAGTCGAACCCGTGTCGCCGCCGTCAAAGAGAAGCGATTCATTGTAATTCAAGGAAACTTCGCGGCATGGATAGCACTCTACCGCACTTAGAAGACTCAGAGGAACTGATATTGGACTCTTAATGGACTCGCATTTTCCGTGTGTCGGTGGATTCTTCCGTGGTACGGGAGACGACGCTAATGGTTAACGAGATAGTCCAAGAACGGACCTAAAGATGTGCGTTAGTTACACAGACGGATTTGTATTGCTTCCTTTTAGGCTTAGAGTTTAAGATTGATAGCTCGGCGGCCCGCCAGGAGAAGTACCCGCCAGGAGAAGTATCTGGTTGCTGGCAAGCATTGCATTA
>WNFT01001436.1_pt1 | contig 20102 bp, 16 predicted proteins | sample 5400191 | NCBI WGS metagenome assembly WNFT01 (sample SAMN13153359, study PRJNA577476) | soil metagenome | isolation source: 80 cm saprolite under Madrone tree | place: USA:California | collected 2016-06-14 | reverse complement strand
CCTTCGTCCCCCACGCGGCGTCACTCCGTCAGGCTTTCGCCCATTGCGGAAAATTCCCCACTGCTGCCTCCCGTAGGAGTCGGGACCGTGTCTCAGTTCCCGTGTGGCTGGTCGTCCTCTCAGACCAGCTACCCGTCATCGCCTTGGTGAGCCGTTACCTCACCAACTAGCTGATAGGCCGCGAGCCCCTCCAAGAGCGGTAGCTTGCGCCACCTTTCCTCCCCAGGTCTGGCGACCCGAGGAACGTATCCAGTATTAGCCTCCCTTTCGAGAGGGTATCCCGGTCTCGAGGGCAGGTCACCCACGTGTTACTCACCCGTACGCCACTCGGACCGCCGAATTATTGCTAACCCGACGATCCTCGTTCGACTTGCATGTGTTAAGTACGCCGCCAGCGTTCGCTCTGAGCCAGGATCAAACTCGCCATGAAAAGCGATGAACCTGGTCCTCAAGCTCGAACGGTTCCTGCGATACTGCTTGGCAGTCACTCGGCCGAGCGCAAGGCTCGTTAGAACGGATGGTGCTCACACCTTTTCGGTGAGCCAGTAGCATATCCAGATTTCAAAGAGCACTACGGTCAGCTTGGAAGGTGACCGGCTTCTGCGAGCGAAAACTCACTATACGGGCCGGGCCCTTATCTGTCAAGTCTTTCCACCCGCCCTGGGCGGCCCGAGGCCGACGGCCCTTAAGCCACCATGGCCAGGTGGTACGTCTTCTTACCCTTCCGGATGATGATGAACCGTCCGTAGCGCGCAAGCTCGCGTGAGACCCGCGTGTCGGCGTCCCTGACCGGCTGCCCATTGACGTGGATGGCCCCGGCCGCGACGAGCTCTCGTCCGCGGCGCTTCGACTCCGCGAGACCGGCGCGCGTCAGGAGCTCGACGATCGAGAGCGACCGGAGATCGGCGTCGCTCAGCACCGTCTTCGGCATCCCCTGGCACGCCTGCGCGAGCTGCCGTTCCGTCAGGCGCTCGAGGTCGCCGCTGAAGAATGCGGCGCTGATCTCCTCGGCCTCGCGCGTCGCCGCGTCGCCGTGCACCAGTCTCGTCACCTCGCGCGCCAGCACACGCTGCGCCTCGCGCTTCTCCGCGTGGCGGCGCACCTGGGCGCCCAGGTCATCGATCGCGTCGCGCCCGAGGAACGTGAAGTGCTTGAGGAAGCCGATGACGTCGGCGTCGCTGGTGTTGAGCCAGAATTGGTACATCTCGTAGGGCGACGTCTTCGCGGGATCGAGCCACACGGTGCCGCTCTCGCTCTTCCCGAACTTCGTTCCGTCCGCCTTTGCGATCAGCGGCAGCGTCAGACCGAACGCCGCCGCGCCCTCCACCCGGCGGATCAGATCGGTCCCGGCGGTCATGTTGCCCCACTGGTCGCTTCCGCCGATCTGTACCGTGCAGCCGTGCTGGCGAAACAGGCACAGGAAGTCGTACGCCTGGAGCACTTGATAGCTGAACTCCGTGTAGGAGATCCCGGCATCTGTCCGACTCATGCGAGACCGCACCGACTCGCGCGCCAGCATGCTGCCGAGCGCGAAGTGCTTGCCGACGTCCCGGAGGAACGAGACGACCTCGAGCTTCGACAGCCACTCGTAGTTGTCGGCGAGGATCGCGCCGCACGCGCCACCGGTGAAATCGACGAAGCGCTCCACCTGCCGCTTCAGCCGATCGGCCCACTCTGCCACCTGCTCCTCGGGGTGAAGGAGGCGCTCGTCCGCCTTCCCGCTCGGGTCACCGATCAGTCCGGTGCCGCCGCCGATGAGCACGATGGGGCGATGGCCAGCGAGCTGGACTCGTCGGAGCGCGAGGAGCGGCAGGAGGCTTCCGACGTGGAGGCTGTCCGCCGTCGGGTCGAAGCCGCAGTAGATCGCGCGGGGCGCCTCCGCCAGGTGCGCGTCCAGCTCGCTCGGGCTGGTCGCGTCCGTGATCAGCCCACGCCATTCGAAGTCGTTGAGCAGCGGCGATCGCGCGCCCGTTTTCATCTCATTCCCCGTCGAGGCATCCCATTCTACGACGAACGCGCCACTCCCCGACACGCTCGCGGAAGGTCCGATGCCCACGGCCGTCCCCCCCGGTATAATGTGGCTGATGGCCGTCCCAACCCCCCCGTTCCCCGAGCAACCGCCTCGTCCGCACGCCCGCGTCTGGCTCCGCCGTGCGCTGATCGCGATCGGCGCGCTGACCCTGTTCGTGGGCTCCGCGGTCGGCGTGGGAGCGCTCTGGGCGTTCACGATCCTCCCCCGCTCGCTCCCGTCCGTCACCGCGCTCGAGACACTCCAGCCCGTCCAGGGCAGTAGGATCTACGACGACAACGACGAACCCATGACCGAGCTGCACGTCGAGCGCCGGATTTTCGTTCCGCTCGCCCAGATTCCCCCTGCCCTCCGCGACGCGATCATCGCGACGGAGGACCGGCGATTCTACTCGCACTGGGGCGTGGACCCGATCGGCATCGCACGCGCGGTCGTCCAGAACTACCGGCGCGGCCGGATCGTCGAGGGCGGCAGCACGATTACGCAGCAGCTCGCGAAGGTGCTCTTCCTCACGGCGGACAAGAGCCTCGAGCGGAAGCTCAAGGAGGCGGTCCTGGCGCTCGAGCTCGAGCGCCGTTACTCCAAGGATCGCATCCTCGAGATGTACCTGAACCAGGTGTACTTCGGCCACGGCGCGTACGGTGTCGAAGCGGCGGCGCGAACGTACTTCGGCAAGTCGGTGTCCGAGCTGACCGCGCGCGAGGCCGCGCTCCTCGCCGGGCTGCCGCGCGCGCCATCGAGCTACTCGCCGTTCGACCACGCCAACGCGGCCAAACGGCGACGCGAGCTCGTCCTGCGCCGTATGGTGGAGTACGGCGCGCTGAAGGAGGAGGAGGCGCAGCGGATCGCGCGGACGGACCTGGGCCTCATCGCGCCCGAGCGGCGCCGGACCACCGGCCAGTACTTCCTCGACTACGTCCAGCAGACGCTCGAGGCGAAGTACGGCGCCGACCTCGTCTTCAAGGGCGGTCTGAACATCTACACGACCCTGAGCCCCTCGATGCAGCTCGCGGCGGAGCAGGCGATGCGCGACGGCTTGAAAGCGCTGGAGGGGCGCTCCACCAAGGCGCGCCCCGGCGAGAACCCCGAGGGCGCCATCATCACGATCGAGCCGCAGACCGGCTACGTGAAGGCGATGGTCGGTGGCTACGACTTCCTTCGCAGCGAGTTCAACCGCGCGGTCCAGGCCAAGCGCCAGCCCGGCTCCGCCTTCAAGCCGTTCATCTACATCGCGGCGCTCGAGGCGGGCTTCACGCCGGCCACCCGCATCGAGGACTCGCCGGTGACGTACCCCACGGGCTCCAACGGGCAAACGTGGAAGCCCGAGAACTACGACCGCATCTTCCGCGGCCCCACGACGCTCCAGCAGGCGATCGAGGAGTCGGTCAACGTCGTCACCGTCAAGCTCCAAGAGCGCGTCGGCATCAACAAGACCGTCCAGGTGGCGCGGCGGCTCGGCATCACGAGCCCCCTCGACATCAACCTGAGCCTCGCACTCGGGACCTCCGACCTGTCGTTGCTCGAGCTCACGTCGGCCTACGGCGCACTCGCGAACCAGGGCGTCTGGATGCCGCCGGTGACGGTTCGGTACATCACCGACGCGCAGGGCAAGCTGCTCGAGGAGCACGTGCCCGAAGGGCGCGAGGCCGTGGCGCCCGAGACCGCGTACGTGATCGCGCACATGCTCCGCGGCGTGGTCGAGCGCGGCACGGGTCAGGCCGCGAAGGTGCTCGGCCGGCCGATCGCCGCCAAGACCGGCACGACCAACGACTACTCGAACGCCTGGTTCATCGGCTTCACGCCGCGCCTCGCGACGGGCGTGTGGGTCGGCTACGACCGGCCGCGAAGCCTCGGGCGCGACGAAACGGGCTCGCGCGTGGCGGTACCGATCTGGGTCTCGTACATGGGCAAGATCCTCGTCGACAGCCCCAAGGAGGACTTCCCGATACCCGACCGCGTCGCCACGCTCCTCGTCGACGAGGATCCCTCGGGCGAGTGCATCCGTCCCGTGCCGATGGCGTTCATCAAGGGGACCGAGCCGCAGGTCGCGTGCTCGGGCTTCGGCCAGCGCCGTGCCGAGACCGCGCCGACACCGGGCCCGGGTTCGTCGCCGCAGCCGCCCATCCCCCGGCCTCGGAGCGACAGCCCCTAGCTCTTCGTCGTCGCCGGATAGCGGGCGCCCACCGTCGACCACGGGATACCGTCGGTGAGCAGCTCGCGAAAGACCGTCTCGAGCTCCGCGACCGGCACGCGGATCTGGTCCATGGAGTCCCGCTCGCGGATCGTGACCTTCGCGTCGCCGGTCTCGCCGCGCTCGCGGTCGCCCACCGTCTGGACGTCGACGGTCACGCAGTAGGGCGTGCCGACCTCGTCCTGGCGGCGGTAGAGCCGGCCGATCGCCGCGGTGTCGTCGTACACGCTCACCCACCGGCGCGCGAGGCGCCCCTGGATCTCGCGGGCCCTGGCAACGATCTCGTCCCGCTTCTTGAGGAGCGGAAGGACCGCGATCTTGATCGGGGCGAGGTCCGCGTGCAGGCGCAGCAGCACCCGCTTCTCGCCCCGCACCTCCTCCTCGCGGTACGCGTCCACGAGAAACGCCAGCACCGACCGGTCCGCGCCGGCCGAGGGCTCGATGGCGTAGGGCACCACGTGCGTCTTCCGTTCCTCGTCGAAGTAGGTCAGCGCCTTCCCGCTCGTCTTGGCGTGCTGCTTGAGGTCGAAGTCCGTCCGGTTGGCGATGCCCTCGAGCTCGCTCCACCCCATCGGGAACTCGTATTCGACGTCGGCGGTCCGTTTGGCATAGTGGGCGAGCTCCTCCTTGTCGTGCTCTCGGAGGCGGAGGCGCGCGCGGCGGATGCCGTAGCGCTGGTACCAGGCGAAGCGCTCCTCGATCCAGCGCTCGTGCCAGACCTCGTCAGCCGGCCGGCCGTCGATCACGTCGTTCGGGTTGACGAAGTACTCGATCTCCATCTGCTCGAATTCGTGCGTCCGGAAGATGAAGTTCCCCGGCGTGATCTCGTTGCGAAAGGACTTGCCGATCTGGGCGATCCCGAACGGCAGCTTGAGCCGCATGGACTGGAGCACGTTGTCGAAGTTGACGAAGATGCCCTGCGCCGTCTCCGGCCGCAGGTACGTCACCGCGGCGTCCTCCTCCACCGGACCCATGAACGTCTTGAACATTAGATTAAACTGGCGCGGCGGGGTGAGCTCGCCCTTCCCGCACGCCGGGCAGAGCGTCCGCCGCGCGCCGCAGTGCGTGCAGGGCTCACCCGCCGGGATGTCGAATTTATTGTCCTTGGTCGCGGGGCAGTAGTGGACCCACGACGTCTCGTCGAGCTTGTCGGCCCGGAAGCGCCGCCGGCACGCCCGGCAGTCGACCATGGGATCCGTGAAGTGGTCGAGGTGACCGCTCGCCTTCCAGACGCTCGGGTGCATCAGGATCGCCGCGTCGAGACCGACCACGTCGGGCCGGAGGTAGACGTTGTCGCGCCACCACACGCGCTTGACGTTGTTCTTTAGCTCGACGCCGAGCGGGCCGTAATCCCAGCACGAGGCGATGCCGCCGTAAATCTCGCTCGACTGGAAGATAAAGCCCCGGCGTTTGCAGAGCGAGACGATCACGTCCAGATTCATAGACTCGCCTCGCCTCCGGCTCCGGCTCGCACTGCCACATTCATAGACTCGCCTCGCCTCCGGCTCCGGCTCGCACTGCCACATTCATAGACTCGCCTCGCCTCCGGCTCCGGCTCGCACTGCCACATTCATAGACTCACCATCGTGGGTGTCCTCCGGGGGCGGGCTCGAGCCGTCGCACTTCGCGCAGGAACTTGGCCGTGCGCGTCGGCTGGCCGATGAGGCGCGAGACCTGGCTTTCCAGCAAGGCGCCCATCTCGCTCTCGCTCCCGCCGATCCGCGCGACGAGCGCCTCCTCCCAGCGCGCCGAGCGCAGCCGCTCGAACCACCCGAGCGCCGCGGGCGAAGCGGGAACCGCCCCCGTGTCCTCGCGCGCGCACGCCTCGCAGACGACGCCGCTCGGGCCGAGCGCCGGCCGGGGGAACGGGTAAGCCCGGCCGCACATCGTACACGCGTCCAGTCGTGGCCGGTGCCCAAGCGTCTCGAGCGCGCGCACGCCGAAGCAGACGGCGACGCGCGCCGGCGGGACCGGCCCCTCGAGGGCACGCAGGCTCCGGACCAGCAGCGCGTAGAGCGCCACGTGCCGGTCGTGCTCGGCCGTCAGACGCGCCACGCACTCGACGATCCACGCCGCCTGCCCGAGTCGCTCGAGGTCACCGCGGACCCGGTCGAAGGGATGCAGGATGTCGAAGTGATCGATCCGGACCAGCTCGCTCCGGCCCGTGTCGAAGAAGATCAGCTCGCCGAGCGTGAAGAGCTCGAGGGCGCCGGCGAACCGCGAGCGGATCCGGCGCGAGGCCTTGGCGACGCCACGGATCTTGCCGAAGTCGCGCGCGTAGAAGGTGACCACCCGGTCGCTCTCGCCGAGCGGGAACGAGCCGATGACAACCGCGGCGGACTTGCCGAGCCCCATCAGGACGTCAGCATGAACCCGAACTCGCGCAACGCACGTCCGTCGCGGCGCCAGTGCCGGCGGACCTCGACCGTCAGCTCCAGGAAGACCTGGATCCCGAAGAACGCCTCCAGCTCCCGCCGCGCGGCCGTGCCGATGCGCTTGAGCATGGAGCCGCCCTTGCCGATGAGGATGCCTTTCTGCGACTCCTGCTCGACAAAGACCGTGGCCCGGATGTAGAGACACGCGGGCTCCTTTCGCTCGACGAGCTCCTGGACGCGCACCGCCACCGCGTACGGCACCTCCTCCCGCGTCAGGAGGAACACCTTTTCGCGGATGATCTCGGCGACCCAGAAGGTCTCGGGCTGGTCGCTGGTCGCGTCCTCGGGGAAGAAGGGCGGGTGCTCGGGCAGGATCCCCAGGATCAGCTCCAGCAGCCGGTCGCAGTTGGTGCCCTCTGTGGCGGAGACGGGAATGAGCTCGCGGAACGCGTGCGCCCCTCGCCACGCCTCGAGGACTGGCAGCATCCGCTCCCGCGGCCGCACCAGGTCGGCCTTGTTGAGCACGCAGAAGACCGGTCCCCGGTACGCCTCGAGCGGCTCGAGGACGAGTCGGTCGGGATGGGCGCGCTGTGCGGCGTCCACGACGAGGCAGACGAGGTCGACATCCTCGACCGCTCGGCGCGCGGTCGCCTGCATGAAGCTTTCGAGTCCGCCTGTGGGCGTGTGGAGCCCTGGCGTGTCGACGAAGACGATCTGCGCGCCCGCAAGATTCTTGATGCCCGTGATCCGGTTGCGCGTCGTCTGGGGGCGCGGCGAGACGATCGCGAGCTTCTGGCCCACCAGGCGGTTCAGGAGCGTCGACTTGCCCGTGTTCGGACGACCGATCAACGAGACGAACCCCGCGCGGGTCATTGTAGCGGGGCCCGCGAGGCCGGTGCCATCGGTGGGTGGCCTGAGACGAGGCGCGACCCGGCTCCGCTCCGCATGTCCCGTTTCATTCCAGCGGGGCCCGCGAGGCCGGTGCCATCGGTGGGTGGCCTGAGACGAGGCGCGACCCGGCTCCGCTCCGCCAGTGGCTGCTCATTCCAAGAGCCCGGTCCAGAGTCGCGCGGGTACCCGTCGACGGTCTGACGCGAGGATCTGCCGCTCCCGCACGTGCATGAGCCGAGCCTCGCCGGGGTTCCGATCGTCGTAGCCGACGAGGTGGAGCACGCCGTGCGTGACGAGCAGGTCGAACTCGAGCGGGAGCGGCACGCGGAGCCGGCGCGCCTGGCGGCGAGCCGCGTCCGCGGAGATCACGACCTGGCCCACGAGCGGGCTCGGCGCATTGGGGATGCAGAGCGGGAAGGCGAGCACATCGGTGCGCCGCCGCACGCCGCGCCAGGCGGCGTTCAGCCGGCGGATCTCGTCATCGCCGACGACGAGAACCTCGACGTCGCCCCCCGCGCGGCCCACCGCCGCGAGCGCCGCGCGCGCGGCTCGCGCCAGACGCGCCGCCGGGACCGCGACACGCCGTTGACGATTCGCGACCGCGACCGCCATCAGGCACCGTCGGCCGCGTTCCCGTTGTCGCGGGCCCGCGCGCCGTGGGCGTCGTACGCGCGGACGATCGCGGAGACGAGCCGGTGGCGGACGACGTCCCCCTCGTCGAAGTAGACGAACTCGATGCCCTCGACACCTCGAAGCACGGTCTGGACCTCGATCAGCCCAGAGCCGCGGGAGGCCGGCAGGTCCACCTGGGTGATGTCCCCGGTGATCACCATCTTCGAGTTGAAGCCGAGGCGTGTCAGGAACATCTTCATCTGCTCGGTCGTGCTGTTCTGCGCCTCGTCGAGGATGATGAACGCGTCGTTGAGGGTCCGGCCGCGCATGTACGCGAGCGGCGCGATCTCGATCGCGCCTTTCTCCATGAGGCCCTGGACCTTCTCCGCCTCGAGCATGTCGTAGAGGGCGTCGTAGAGCGGGCGCAGGTAGGGGTGGACCTTCTCGTAGAGGTCGCCGGGCAGGAAGCCCAGGCGCTCGCCGGCCTCCACGGCCGGCCGGGTCAGCACGATCCGCGCGACCTCGCGCTTCATCAGCGCCGAGACGGCCATGGCCACGGCGAGGAACGACTTGCCGGTGCCCGCGGGCCCGATGGCAAAGACCATGTCGTGCTTCCGGATCGCGTCGACGTACCGCTTCTGGCCCGGCGTCTTCGGCGTGATCCACTTCTTCCGGGACGGGACCGCGATCGCGTCGTTGAACACCGCCTTGAGGTCCGCCTCCTCGTTGTCCGACAGCATCCGGAGCGCCGCGCGGACCTCCATCGTGCGCACCGGGGTGCCGGCGCGCACGAGGTCGGCGAGCTGGACCAGCGCGCGCTCGGCCTTCCGCACCTGCCGCTCGTCTCCCTTGAGCATGATGTCGTGGCCGCGCGCGACGATGCGGATGTCGAGCTCGTGTTCCAGCGTGCGAAGGTGGTCGTCGTTGCGCCCGAGGAGAGGGAGCAGGTCGACGTCGGGGGCAAGCGAGATGCGTCGCGTGATCGTCGTGGCTTCGCTCAACTCCTGGGTTCCCTCCCCAAGTCTATCACTCGGGTGGCAGATCGAGCTTGATGTGCAGCTCCTTGAGGCGCTCCGGCGGCACCGGCGCCGGCGCCTGCATCAGGAGATCCTGCGCCTGCTGGTTCATCGGGAACGCGATCACCTCGCGGATGTTGCTCTCGCCGGCAATGAGCATGACGATCCGATCGATGCCCGGCGCCGAGCCCCCGTGGGGCGGCGCGCCGAACCTGAACGCGTTCAGCATCCCGCCGAAGCGCGCCTCCACCTCCTCGCGACCGTACCCGGCGATGGCGAACGCCTTGTACATGATCTCGGGCCGGTGGTTCCGGATCGCGCCGCTCGAGAGCTCGACCCCGTTGCACACGATGTCGTATTGATAGGCTTTGATCGTGAGCGGGTCCTTCGTCTCCAGGGCCTCGAGACCGCCCTGGGGCATCGAGAACGGGTTGTGACTGAACTCGATCCTCCCGGTCTCCTCGTTCAGCTCGTACATCGGGAAGTCGGTCACCCAGCAGAACCGGAACGCGTGCTTCTCGATGAGGCCGAGCTCCTCGCCGAGCTTGTTCCTCACCTTCCCCGCGAGCCTGTCGGCCGCGGGACGCTGCTCGCAGACGAAGAAAAGCACGTCGCCGTCGATCGCCTCGGTCGCCGCGCGGAGCCTGCCGAGGTGCGGCGCGTCGAGGAATTTCGCGATCGGCCCCCTCGCCCCGCCCTCCGCGAGCGTCACGTAGCCGAGACCTGGCGCGCCCTGCTCGCGCGCCCACTGAGTCAGCTTGTCGAAGAAGCTGCGGGGTTGCGCCGCCCCCTGGGGCGCGCGCACGGCGCGGACGACCGCGCCCCCGGCGATCGCGGTCGCGAACACCGCGAACCCGGAGTCACGGAAGGCCGCCGTGACGTCGCGGATCCCGAGCGGATTGCGCAGGTCCGGCTTGTCGGAGCCGTATTTCAGAACGGCCTCGTCGAACGGGATCCGGGGGAACGGCGGCGGTGTCACCGCGCACTCCGGACGGAACTCCTCGAACACGCCGTGGAGGACCGGCTCGATCGCCGCGAACACGTCCTCCTGGGTGACGAACGACATCTCGAGGTCGAGCTGGTAGAACTCGCCCGGCGACCGATCGGCGCGGCCGTCCTCGTCACGGAAGCACGGGGCGATCTGGAAGTAGCGATCGAACCCGGCGACCATGAGGAGCTGCTTGAACTGTTGCGGCGCCTGCGGCAGCGCGTAGAACTTCCCCGGGTGGACACGGCTCGGCACGAGGTAGTCGCGCGCGCCCTCGGGGGAGCTCGACGTGAGGATCGGCGTCTGGAACTCGGTGAACCCGGCCGCGATCATGCGCCGGCGGATCGACGCGATGACATGGCTCCGCAGCAGGATGTTCCGGTGGAGCTTCTCCCGCCTGAGGTCGAGGAAGCGGTGGCGGAGGCGCGTCTCCTCCGGATACTCGGCGTCGCCGCTGACCTGGATCGGCAGGGGCTCGGCGACCGAGAGGGGTTCGAGGTCCTCGACGGCGAGCTCGATCTCCCCCGTGGGAAGCTTGGGGTTCACGGCCTCGGGCGCGCGGGCCACCACCGTCCCGGTCACCGTGAGGACGCTCTCGAGGCGGAGCCCTTCGGCCGTCCTCAGGTGCGGGCTCGAGCCCTTGAGAACGCACTGGGTCAGGCCGTCGTTGTCGCGAAGGTCGATGAACAGAAGGCCGCCGTGGTCGCGCTTCCGGTGGACCCAGCCCGAGAGCCGCGCCGTCGTGCCCGTGTGCGGCGCCCGGAGCTCGCCGCACGTGTGGGTCCGGTAGCGGGCCAGCGCGTCGCTCACGCCCGCCCCCCGAGGGCCAGCAGCTCGTCGACGAGCCCGGACAGCGGCACCGTGCGCTGCGTGCCGGATTTCAGCTCGCGCACGATCGCCTCGCCGCGGGCGAGCTCGTCGGGGCCGAGGATCACCGCCTGGAGGACCCCGAGGCGCTTCGCTTGCGGGAGCTTGTTCGCCCGCTCCAGCTCCCTCCCGAGCTTCCGCTCGCCATGGCCCACTTCGACGACCAGCCCCTTCGACCTCAGCTGGTTGGCGATCGGAAGGAGCCGCTTCAACGGCTCCTCACCGAGGGGGATCAGGAAGACTCCGACGCGGCGGCCCTCCCATGCCTCCGGACCTTCGTCGGGCAGGAGCTGAACGACACGCTCGACTCCGACCGCGAACCCGATGCCAGGATCGGGCGGACCGCCGAGCAGCTTGATCAGCCCGTCGTACCGCCCGCCACCGGCCACCGCGTTCTGGGCGCCGAGCTCCGTCGTGGTGAGCTCGAAGGTCGTCCGCATGTAGTAATCCAGGCCTCGGACCAGCCGTGGACTCACGACGTGCGGCACTCCCGTCGCCTCGAGATACTCCCGTGTCTTCCCGAAGTGCGCCGCGCAGTCTGCGCAGAGAAAGTCGCCGAGCGCCGGTGCGCGGTCGAGCACCCGCCGACACTCGGGCTTCTTGCAGTCGAGCACCCGCAGGGGGTTGCGCTCGATCCGCTCCCGGCACTCTTCGCAGAGGCGGTCGGCATTCGCGCGGAGATAGCGGACGAGCTCCGTCCGATAACGCGGTCGACACTCGGGCTTCTCGTCGCCGAGCGAGTTGATCTCGACCTGGAGTCGTTGCGCGAGGTCGAGCCTCCGGAAGAACTCGACGAGCATCGCGATCATCTCGGCGTCGAGCGACGCGTGCTCGTCGCCGAGCGCTTCCACGTCGAGCTGATGGAACTGGCGATACCGACCCGCCTGGGGCCGCTCGTACCGGAACATGGGCCCCATGGTGTACAGCTTGATGGGCTTCGGGTGCACGAACAGACCGTGCTCGATGTACGCGCGCAGGAGCCCGGCCGTCGCCTCGGGCCTCAGCGTCACGGCGTCGCCACCGCGATCCTGGAACGTGTACATCTCCTTCTGGACGATGTCGGTCGCCTCGCCGATGGTCCGGGCGAACAGCTCAGTACGCTCAAAGATCGGCAGGCGAATCTCCTCGTAGCCGTATGAGTCGAACACGTCGCGCGCGATCCGTTCAACCCGGCGCCACTTCTCGCCTTCGCCGGGCAGGATGTCGTGCACGCCGCGAACGGCGCGGATCGTCATGGAGACGGCCTTTCCCCGGGCGCTGGTGTCACGCCCAGAGGTCGGGGAGCGAAATGGCGAGGCCGGGGAAGACGCCCGGTCGAAGCTCGTCGTCATCGCCGACCGCCGCGGCGAGCCGGTAGGCGTCCTCCACCAGCTCGAATGCTTCGAGCGTCTTCACCTCGGGGTCCACGAGCCAGTAGTGCCGGACACCATGCCGGGCGTACGCGTTCAGCTTCCTCACGCGATCGCGCCGGGCCGTCCCGGGCGACAGCACCTCCACGAGGAGGTCGGGAGCCGCCTCCACCCCACGCTCGGCGACGATGGCGAGCCTGTCCTTGACCACGAACATCAGGTCGGGCTCGACGGTGGTCCTGGGATCCAGAATGACGTCGAACGGCGCGACGTACACCTCGCCCAGGTCGTGAGCCCGCACCCAGGCGTGGAGGATCGCGAACAGGTTCCCGACCGCCTTCTGGTGTGCACGGCGCGGCGCCGGCTCGGCGAACAGCATCCCGTCGACGATCTCGTACCTGAGGCCGTCGTCGGGCAGCGCGCAGTAGTCCTCGTAGGTCAGTCCCGAACGTCCGGTCTCTACCGAGTACCGTGTCCCGGCCTCGCTCATGCCGTCAGTGTACCGCGACCGGGGTCATCCCGTGGTGCCTCGGTCGTCGTTCTTCAGCGCGATGTAGTCATGCGCCGAGCGGCGGATCATTCGGATGTAACCGGAGCGCGGGCGGAGTCGGACCCGGAGGGTGAGCGCCGATTCAATCCGGAGTCGTCATGATGATCTGGGTCTCGCCTGCCGTGTTGTACCAGTTCTGGTAGCGTACCACGGCGATCACCAGGGTCGGCGCGTTCTCTCCGGGGATCGCGCCGAGCGCCGTCACCGTGCCCTCGAAGCCCGAGTTGACCGTCTGGAAGCGGTACCCGGCGGGCCCCTTGTAGACGACGGCCAGTCGTCCCGGGAGCTGGTTCTGCGGGATCACGATCTCGTCGATCCCGTCACCGTCGAGGTCCACGGCGAGCGGCTGAGGCTCCGAGGTGTAGATATAGCTGCGGCCGCCCCGCTCGATCTGCGTCATCACCTCGAGCTTCTGGCCGCCGCCGCCGACCGGCGTCGCCGAGCGCCACGTGTCCTCCGTGTCGATCGAGATCCGGAGGCGGCTGTACTCGTCGATGAACGCGAGCGCCCGCTGGCTTCCCTTGCCCGCGATGTTGGCGAAGGTGGCCCCGGTGGCCCGGAACGTGCTGGGCACGCGGACGCGCGCCTCGGCCACGAGCTTGCCGTCCTTGAGGCTCACCCGCTGGGCCTCGCCTTTCTTGAAGAAGCCGTTCTGCGCGAAGGGCTGGGCCCACAGGGTCTTCTTGATCCCGTCGCCGTTCGGGTCCACGGCGAGCAGGATGTCCGGCACCTCCTCGACCAGCACCGCCGGCTTCCCCCCCTGCGTCGTGAGGATGAACGAGTTCAACAGAAGGCGGGGGTTGGGGTGATAGCGATTGACCACGACGTCGAGCACGCCGTCGCCGTTCAGGTCGGCGAGCTGCGCACTGAAGACGCGCCCGCGCGCGTCCGCCTGGTAGGTCCACTGCGGCTCGAGCGTCCCCGCGACGATCCTGTAGAGGTGGATCCGCTCGCCGTCGGTGACGACCATGCGGGGGATCTGATCCTGAGGTCCCACGGCGACGTCCATCGCCACGACCGCAAAGGGGAACTTCGCGACCTCCTTGAGGGGCATCGACGTCTCGCCGCTCGAATACGTGCCGGCGTCGAGGTCACCGGTGAGAAGCCGCGAGAGGAGCGATCGCGTCGGGGCCGGCGTCTGGCTCTCTCTGGGCTTGCCCGCGGCCGAGAAGTCGCCCTTCGGGGTCGCCTTGATCGAGGGCGGCACGAAGAGCGCGGTCGTGAGGAGCGCGTTGGGCCCCGGGAATGTGAAGAGGCGCACGTCCATGTACGGCTTCCCCTGCACCCGGCTGAAGGCGACGACCAGCAGGCTCTCGACCTTGTACCGCGGCCCGACCTGCGCGAGCCCCTTGCCCTCGAGCACATCCTGGCGCTTGATCCCCTGCTGGGCGAGCCACACGTTGACCGCGTCACCCAGCGCGACCTGGAAGCGCCCGGTCCGGTTGAGCGCCTCGACCAGCTCGTAGGTCGCCGCCTCCGCCAGGTCGCCCTTGACGCCCTCGACGCTCGGCAGCAGCGTGAGCTTGATCTTCCCCGCCGAGACCCGGACCTTGTCTCCGGGACGAATATCTGTCCCCTCGACGACCGCGCCCGTCGCGTACGCCTCCTGGACCTGCTGCACCGCGACGCGGCCGAGGACCTCTTCGGTGCGACCGAGAATCTCGCCAGTCTTCGGGTGGCGAAGCTCGCGCCCCTCGCGGTAGGCGGTCAACTCCACGCCAGCGACGAGCCCGTCGCGCTGCCCGAGCGACAGCGTGACCGTCGTGCCCTGGACCTCGAGCACCTCGCCGTCGACCTTCGGGAAGAGCGCCAGGATCTGGTTCACGAGGACCCCGAGTGTGGGTGGCGCAGTCTGGGCCGGCGCGCCGGCGGGAGCGGCGAGGATGAGCGGGACGAAGACGGCAGCGTGTGCCAGCTGGCGACCCTTCACCATAACCGGTGCCAGCTTCTCACACCCCGACACGAAAGTGAAACGGGGCATGGGCGATACCGCCCATGCCCCGTCTGCTGCCCGCAGTGAACGTCGGCTAGAAGGCGAACCGGACGCGCGAGGACACCGCGTAGGCGTCTTTCGCATCGCGCGTCGTCTGCACGCCGTTGAGAATCTCGGCCGTGTTCAGCGCTTTACCCGATGCGAGGTAAGCGCCGATGACATCGAACGACACGTTCGGAGCGAACTTCCACCCGATCCCGATATTCGTCTCTGTGCCGATGTAGTTGGAGTCGCCCTTCGCGAAGCTCTGGCTGTTTATCACGGTCCGGCTACCGGTCGCGTTGACACCCGTGTCGGTGTCGACCTTCTCGGCCGTCCACGTCGGGTTGACGGTCCCAAACACACTGAACGCTGGGGTGATGGCATACGTCGCCCGGAAACCCAGCTGGCCGCGGCCGTAACGGTCGTAGCCGACGAAGCTGCACGCCTGGGCCACGATTGCACAACCGGTACCGTAGTCCTGGTCACTCAGGCCTATGATCGCGCCCCAAGAGGAGTAGTAGCCCGTGTCCGTGTCGAGCGGCTCGAAGTAACTGATCCGCTTGCCCAGGTTGTCCCGGGCCTTGTTGCCCGTGCTGTAGACACCGCGAGCTTCGAGGAGCAGCGGGCCGTACTGGAAGCTGCCGATGGCGTCGAAGTGGAAGGCGCTCTTCTTTGCTTCAGTGTTAAGGAACCTGCCGCCGCTGGTGTTGGTGACGGCCAGCTGGTCCCGCGTACCCCACTGGTAGAGCAGCGTGGGATCGAAGCCCCAGGGGCCGAGCCGCCAGCTCGCGTCGACCCCGATGGTGTGGCGGTTTTCCTTGAACGTCGGGTCGCCGCCCAGGTAGCGCGTACCGAATGTCGCTGCGTTGTTCGTGCTCCCGCCTGCGAGGTGAGGATCGTTCGCATCACGGCGAGCCTCGCCGTGCGTCGCGCCCTCGGCGCGGAAGAACGAGTAGATCGGCTTGACGTCGAGCCCCTTGTACACCGTGTACTCGGGGCTCACGATGACCGCGAAGTCGTGGCCACGGGAGCCCTTTGCACCCCCTGCGCCGCGGTTGCCGCCGCCAACCTCGCTCTCGACCACGACGTAGGCGAGCCTGGTCTTGAGGTTCGGGGCGAATGTCGTGACCGCCGAGAAGCCGGGGAAATCTCCGGTCGCGTAGGCGATCTTGGTCTTGTCGGTGAGGTCGCCGAAGGGCTGGAGGCCCGCCCGGCCGACGCTCGGCACGGGGATGAACGGCATCAGGCTGTCCTTGCCGGTCAGGTCGAACTCCGTGTACATCCACTTGATCTCGATGATGCCGGTGACGTCCGTGTTCAGGCTGGAGTCAGCCGTGGTCCCCGCGTGTTTGTCGAGGTTGTTTTGCCCGAGGAGAGTAGCAGCATTGTTGGGCACGTTCTTGCCCGGACCGCCGGTTTGCTGGCCGATCCGACCGTAGGTCAGGTCGAGTTCGAGTCCCAGCACGGCCTTGGTGTTCCCGACCTCGAATTTGAAGTCAGGGCGGAACCGGGTCCTGGCGTACCACTCGTGGTCGCTGTCGCGCGAGGCGTTGCCGTCGGAGTAGTTCTTGCCGAACGACGTGACCTGGTCGAAGAGCCCGGTGATCGTCACCTTCGGCGCCGGCGCCTGCGCCAGGACAGGCGGCGCCAGCATGGCAACGGTGACGAAGGCGAAGACTGCGATGACGAGGAACTTCCTCATTACCGCCTCCTCAGTTGTGGTGAGCAGCCTCTGATCGGTCCATGCCACCTCCACCGACATCACCAACAGTTGCACGACGCACTGCGGGCAGCGGGCACCTTGTATCCCAAGGGCGGTCGAAGGTCAAGGGAAAACCGCAATTCCTCGGGTGTCTAGCTCCCGTCGCCGAGATCTTTCAGCTGGGCCGCCGCCGCCTGGCCAAAAGGTGAATCCGGCCCGAGCTTGCGGGCCTCACGGAACACCGCCTTCGCCTCGGTCTTTCTGTCCTCGCCGACCAGGACGAGGCCGAGGTGATAGTACGCGGCCTGGAGCTCGGGATTGAGACTGATCGCGTACCGGAGGGCCGTCTCCGCTTCCCGGTAGCGCTTGAGGTTGTAGAGGGCCATGCCGAGGCTCGAGTGCACCAGATCCGGCACGGTCAGCGTCGGCAGCCCGATCGCCGTGTGGTAGCTCTTGACGGCGTCCTCCCAGCTCCGGCTCTCGGCGAGCGCCACCCCGAGATGGAAGTACCCGTCGGCGAATCGCGGATCGAGCTCGAGCGCCTTCTTGAGCTCGGCGAGGGCCTGCGGGATCTGTCCGAGATCCAGGAGCAGGAGCCCCAGGCTGTCGCGATAGCGCGGCTCTGTGGGATTGACGGTGACCGCCTCGCGGAACGCGACGAGCGCCGGCACCGGCTGCTTGTCGTTGAGGTAGGAGAGCCCGCGCTCGTAGGCGGCCTGCGCACGGATCTTCTCCACCTGGACATTCGCTGTCGCGCACCCGAACGTCATCACGACTGCGACGATCAGATGGAGACGATACCCACGTCGTCTTGACACCTTCGTCCCTCCGCATGTAGCCTTCACGATGTGCCCACGTACGAGTACGAGTGCGGGAAGTGTCGCCGGGTCTTCGAGATCCGCCAGCGGATCTCGGAGCCTCCGCTCCAGACCTGCGAGGCCTGCGGCGGCGAAGTTCGCCGCCTGCTCTCCGCGGCGCCGTTCATTCTGAAGGGCGGCGGCTGGTACGTCACCGACTATCCCTCCGAGGCGAGGAAGAAAGCCCTCGACTCGGAGAAGCCGGCGGCGAGCGGCGAGAAGGCGAGCGCCGAGAAGAAGACCGACTCGACCTCGACCGCCACTACGACCGCCCCCTCGACGACCGCGTCCGCGACCGGCTCCGCGCCCCCGTCGTCGTCCGGCTCGACGTCGTCCGACTCGACGAAGTCGGACTGACGATCACCCGCGTCCCGCGGCGCGCCCGCAGCACGGCCGCCGCGCTTCCCTCACGAACCGCGACCTCGAGACGCCCGCTCGAGCCCACGAGGGCCCCGAGGCCGCCCCGCGCCAGGTCACCGTACGTGCCGACGACCGGGATCACGCGGCCCGCGACGCGCACCACCGCGGGCTCGGCGATCGCGTCCGCCGAGAGGGACGTGACGAGGTTGCCGAAGCGATCGACGTGAATGACGGCGCCCTCGATCGCGCCTCCGCGCGCGCGGGCGCCCGCCCACTCGAGGCGCACGGGATCGCTCACCACGGGACCGAGCCGGGCGACGTCGACGCCGGTCGCGACGTGGGCCGCGGCCGGCGCGAACACGTCGCGACCGTGGAACGTGCGGCTGACGGCGGGCAGCCGGTACTCGGGCGCGGCCAGCTCGAACGCTCGCCAGCCCGTTCCGGACAGGAACGGCGTGAACACGCCGTTGTCGGGGCCGACGAAGACCTGACCGCGCGCGGCGACGGCGATCCCACGACGCGCGGTCCCGACGCCGGGGTCGATCACGGCGACGTGCACGGTGCCCCCGGGGAAGAACGACGCCGCGGCTTCGAGGGCCAGCGCGCCCTCGACGACGTCGTGGCGCGCGACCTCGTGGGTCAGGTCGACGAGCTGCACCGCCCGCCCCGCCGTGCGTATGATCCCGAGGATCGCCCCCTTCATCTCCGCGACGTACGGGTCGCGGACGCCGAAATCCGTCGTCAGCGTGACGATGGCGTCCAATCCGTCCGATCGCCGTCCATCAGCGGTCCCGATCCACGACGAAGTCCGCCACGAGCGCGAGCGTCTCGCGCTCCTCCGACGACGGGAAGACCTCGAGGTCGGCCTTCGCGGCCCGCGCGTAGGCGTGGGCCCGCGCGCGCGCGTACTCGACGCCCTCGTGCTCGACGACCAGCCGGCGGATCTCCTCGAGCTCCGCCGGGACCAGGGCCGGACGCCGGAGGAGCGCGCGGACGCGCTCCGTCTCCGACGGTACCAGCCGCCCGAGCATCGCGATCAGCGGGAGTGTCCGCTTTCCCTCGCGCAGGTCCGCGCCGATCGCCTTGCCGAGACGGTCCTGGTCCGCGACGAAGTCGAGCGAGTCGTCCGAGATCTGGAACGCGACCCCGATGTCGAGCCCGTAACGGGTGAGCGCCTCGACCTGGTCGGGCGGGAGACCGCCGAGCAGCGCGCCGATCCGGCAGCACGCGGACATGAACGAGGCCGTCTTCTGCGTGATGATGCGGAGGTAGTCGGCCTCCGACGTGAAGCCGCTCCGCTTGCGCTCGAGCTGGAAGACCTCGGCTTCCGTCATCGACACCGTGGACCGCGCGAGCGTCTCCATCACCGCGCGGTCGTTGTCGCGCACGAGCATCGCGAACGACTTCGAGTAGAGGTGGTCGCCGATCAGGAGCGAGGCGTCGTCGCCCCACCGGGCGTTCGCCGACGGCCGTCCGCGCCGGAGCGGCGCCTGGTCGACGACGTCGTCGTGGATGAGGGTCGCGGTGTGGAGCAGCTCGACCACGCACCCGAGCCGCACGCCCCGCGGACCGTGATAGCCGGCCAGGCGCGCGGCGAGCAGCAGGAGGATCGGGCGCAACCGCTTGCCGCCGGCGCGCGCGATGTACCCCCCCATCTCCTGGATGAGCGGGACCGGGGAGTACAGCTCCCGGTGGATCTCCGCCTCGACCGCCTCGAGGTCCTCGCCGATCAGGCCGGCGACGCGCTCCTTGAGGACCTGCTCGAGTGTCGGGGTGGGCACGCGGCGACGCTACTTCGCGACAACGCGATCCTTGATCTGGATCTGCGCGCCCGACGCCACCGTCTCAAGATTGGCGACCGAGAATCGCTCCCGGACTTCGGTGACACGTGCGATGCCGATTTCTTCGTCGAGCTCGCCGAGCACCTCGCCGGTCACGGGGTGGACGAGCGGGATCTTGTCGCGCCGCAGGCTCACGACGGTCCCCGGCCGGACGCCGTCGGCCGCGATGAGGTCGATCACGATCCGCGTCGTGTCCACGTAGACGACCATCCCGCGCCGGGGCATCTCGGGCACGGCGGCGGCGCCGTCCCGCGCGCCCGCGGCAGCGGGCGCCGCGCGGGCCGGTGCGGGCGCCGTGCTCGCGCTGCGTGGCGGCTCCGGGGACGGCGCCGAGGTCTGCGTCGGCACGCCCTGGCGCGAGCTGATCTTGCCGCCGCCCGGCGGCGGGCCGTACTTGGCGACGATCTCCGGCGGGGCGATGAGCGCGTTCTTGTTGATGAGCCCCGTGAACGTGAAGGGGATCTTGTCCTCCTCCACCCAGATGTACTCCGGCTCGCTC
>WNFT01001433.1_pt1 | contig 20129 bp, 18 predicted proteins | sample 5400191 | NCBI WGS metagenome assembly WNFT01 (sample SAMN13153359, study PRJNA577476) | soil metagenome | isolation source: 80 cm saprolite under Madrone tree | place: USA:California | collected 2016-06-14 | reverse complement strand
TGCAGGAAATTGTCGGGGTCGCCATTGTCGCCGGTCCAGCCGAGCTGCGCCATCATGTGCTCGCCGTTCTGGGCCCGCTTGCGATATTCGCCCCACTCGAAGCTCCTGATCTCGGCCGTAACGCCGATCTTGGCGAGATCGGCCTGCATCAGCTCGGCGATGCGCCGGGCATTGGGATTGTAGGGCCGCTGCACCGGCATGGCCCACAGGTCGGTCGTAAAACCATTCGGATATCCGGCGTCGGACAGGAGCTTTTTCGCCGCCGCCGGATCGAAAGGATCGTCCGTGATGTCGTCGTTGTACGACCACATCGACGGCGGGATCGGATTCTTCGCCGCAACACCCGTCGACAGATAGACGGCGTCGATGATCGCTTTCTTGTTGATGGCCATGTTCAACGCCTTGCGGACACGGACATCATCGAACGGCTTCTTGGTGGTGTTGTAGGCGAGATAGCCGATGTTGAGCCCCGGCTGGTCCAGCACCTCAATGCTCGAGGTCCGGCGCATGGCGTCGATATCGGCCGGATTCGGATAGGGCATGACATGACATTCGCCCTTCTGCAGCTTGGCCCAGCGCACCGCCGCGTCCGGCGTTATCGAGAAGACCAGATCATCGATCTTCGCCTTGCCGTCCCAGTAATCGGCAAACGCCCGGTAGCGGATGACGGCGTCCTTCTGATACTGGAGGAGAAAATACGGACCGGTCCCGATCGGTTCCTGATCGATTTTCTCCGGGGTGCCGGCCTTGAGCATCGCGTCGGCGTATTCCTTCGATTGGATCGCGGCGAACTCCATCGCGAGATCCGAAAGGAACGGGGCCTCGGGCTCGTTCAGTGCAACGCGAACCGTATGGTCGTCGAGTTTCTCCACCGACTTCATGAGGGCCGGCAGGCCCATATCGTTGAAATAGGAATGGTTGGAACTGGTGACCTTGAAAAACGGATGGTTCTCCTTCCACTGGCGCTCCAACGAGAACATGACGTCGTCGGCACCAAAGTCGCGGGTTGGCTTGAAAATGCGGTTGGAATGCCACTTCACGCCATGGCGCAGATGGAAGGTGTAAGTCTTGCCGTCCGGCGAAATATCCCATCGTTCGGCGAGACCGGGTACGACCTTCGTGCCGCCGCGCTCGAACTCCACCACGCGGCTGTAAATCTGGCCGTTGGCATCGAACGACGTGCCGGTCGTGTTGATGGCCGGATAGAAGTTTTCCGGGCTGCCCTCCGAGCAGAACACCAATGTCTTTGCCGAGATCGGCGTCGTGGTCACGAGCGTGGCGATGCAGAAGGCAATCGGGATCCGGAATTCACGCATGGGACTCTCCTGCGGGATATGAGGCGCATTCCCAAACCAGTATCAAATCATACCGTCCCGCGGGCCTCGTGTCAGCGACCTCCATCGGGGCTGCCGATACAGCGGTTCCCGGTCATATTGAACCATTCATTTCAGAGTCATGGCCGGGCTTGTCCCGGCCATCCACGTCTTTTTGACTGAAGGCTCGCAAGAAAGACGTGGATGCCCGCGACAAGCGCGGGCATGACGCTGGAGGTGTGATTCGAAACGATCGAAATCCGCTCCAGGGCACGGCGGCCCGTCCTCACGCGCTTGGTTACGAAGGGTCAGACGCCAACATACGGACGATCTATCGTCTCGAAGCTCCGCGGTGCATCCGCAAACCAATCGGGCGCCTGCTCGCGATGTTCGAAGCCCTCGGCGTCCTGCTCGCGCTCGCTGGCGAGCGAGCGAAACGACAGCATAACGACAGGCCCCAGCGGTCGCCCGCCGGCGCACCTGCGAGCGAAGGTGAATTCCTCGAGGCGACGCTGCACGCGATGGCGCTCAAAGGTGAGCCCCCGTCGTATCTGTGACCACGCCGAAGGATGTTCAAAATGCCGCCGTCGGCATTCATCGAGGTCGGTGTCGATGGCGGCAAGCCTGGAACGGAGACCCGCGATTTCGGCATTGACCTTCCTGAGATCGATTCGCATGAGCGTCGCTCCCGGGGCTGTTGTTCGCGCTTCGGTGGCCGAAGGCGGCCCTCATCTCCCATAAAAGCGATTGGCCCCGGCAAGCCGATACCAGGGCCAATGACGACCAATGACCTGCCGGAGGGGCGTGGGGAAGGCAGGCATTGATCGAGGGACAGTGAAGACCAGCCTGAGGGAGCGGTCTGTCCGTTGCGCGGCTTTGCGGCAACGCAATCTGGGGATAACTGCTGCGTGATAGCGATCGCGGCTACTTCTGCGAATCCTGGTGGCTGAGCGCCCACACATAAGCGGCCACCGCGTCGAGATCAGGCTTGGAAAGCGGCAGGCCGCCCATGGCTGGCATCGGGCTTCTGTAGTTCTTCGGGGTGACCACGCCGTCCGCGATCGTACGCGTGATGGCCGCAAGACTGCCATCGCCCCAGAGCCATTGGTTGCGGGTAAGGTCGGGTCCGAGCGGCGTTCCTTTCGCGTTCGACCCATGGCAGCCGGCGCACGTGCCGCCACGGAAGACACGCGCACCGAGCCTAAGCTCGGCGTGGGTGGCGCCCGCGGGAACCGGCAGCGCCGCGACGACAGCGTCCTCGCCGGCACCCGGATTGACGCCTTCCGGCGGCGGCACATCAGTAGCGGCAGGTGCATTGTCGGTGCGGGGTGCCGGAGCGGGCTCGATGGCTGTCGCCGCAGTGTCGCCGTGAAAGGTCACGCGCCAGATGCGTCCGCGGGCATCATCCGAAATGTAGAGCGTCCCGTCCGGTCCCACGGCGAGGCCGGAGGGGCGATGCGCCGCCTGGCCGGGTTCCTTGATGGCGCCGGCAAATCCGTCGGCGAACACGACGAACTTGCCCGATGCCTTGCCATCGGCGAGCGGTTGGAACACCACGTTATAGCCGCCTTGGGGAAACGGCGCCCGGTTCCACGAGCCGTGGAATGCGATGAAGGCGCCTCCCCGATAGGCGTCCGGAAACTGCCGGCCATCGTAGATGGCGAGATCGTTGGGCGCCCAATGCGCCGGGAACGACGCAATCGCACCGTGCTTGCGCGCGCAGGCTCCGACGGCCTTGCCGCCGTCGCCGCCATATTCGGGGGCGAGCACCAGCTTCTGCTGGTCGCCATCGAAATAGCACTCCGGCCAGCCGTAGTCGGCGCCCTCATCCAGCCGCATGAGCTCCTCGGCCGGCAAATTGGCCCCTTGCTCCGGCCGATACAGGCTCGGCCAGTTCTCCGCGAGCTGATCCCGGCCATGCTGAACGACGTAGATTCTGCCGGCTTGATCGAAGGCGAAACCCTCGCCGTTGCGAATCCCGGTGGCAAATCGTTCTGCGGGCGAGAAACGCTGCCCGGTTCGGTTCGCATCGTAACGCCACGTACCGGCCCGCGTCCTAAGTTCCGTGCACGGATTGACGCCGGGTGACCGCGCTGTTCGATTTTGGACCTGGCAGGAATTGGTTGCCGAGCCGAGATCGACATAGAGATTGCCGTGGCGATCGATCACAAACGGGTGCATGGGATGATCGCCGCTGAGCGGCAGTCCGGAAACGACGATCTCCGGTTCCGTGGTCGGCACAGCCGCTCCCGCCGGCAGCGCATAACGCACGATGCGGTCATTCACCTCGGCATACAGCGCGCCACTGTAGAGTGCTATGCCGGTGCCGCCGTGGCTGCCGGCAGCAAGGCTGTCGCCGAAGCGGATGATGAGGTCGGCGTGGCCGTCGCCTTTGGTGTCTTGCAACGCCACCAGAAAGCCGCCGCGAGGAGGCGTGTCGTTGCCGTAATAGCGGCCGCTCCAGGTATTGACGTAGACAATGCCGGTGGGGGAAACGACAAGATGCCGTGCGTGACCGATGTCGTCGGCAAAAACCGTTGCACAAAAACCGCGCGGCAACGTTATCCCGCCGTTGTCCCCCGCGCAGGTGTCAGCGGGTAGTCCCGGCGCGGTTTGGTTGGCTTGCGCGCGTGCGGGTGAACCGGGTGTAAACGGAATTTCTCCGAGCACAAGCTGCGCCACGATCCCGACAGCCACGGTACGACCCAGATAACGATAACTCATGATAATTCCTTAGCTGCTGACACGAGAGAATGATCGCGCCAGCCGCATGGTTCCCAGGCAAAACAGATGCATGTGGATGTGGTCGGACTGATTTCGTCCATCCCGTATGGTAGATTGGGCGCAACGCTCGCACGGCGGCACCGGAGAACAACATGCGAGACCACCATCCAATCCAGGTCAAACTTACGCGGCGCGGGCTGGTGGCCGGCGCGGCTGCTGGCACCTTCGCGCTTGCGAGCGACCCGGCGCGGGCACAACGCTGTCCGGAGATACCGCCGGTTCGCACGAAAGGCCCGCCGGTCTGGCTCGACCTCGACCAGGAGGCTCTCGATGACGCTTATGACCAGGCCGTCTATGCCTTCAACTCGCGCAACATCGCCGAGCGGCACGCCGCCAACAACGAGAAGGCGCTGGCCGTGATCGGCAAGCCGGAGCGGGTCGCCTACGGTCCAACCGACATCGAGAAGGTCGACATCTACAGGACCAGGCGGCCCAATGCGCCGACCATGATCTTCATTCACGGCGGCGCCTGGCGCGGCGGACGTTCCGCTGATTTCGCGCTTTATGCCGAGGTCTTCGTCAAGGCCGGCGCCAACTTCATCGCGGTTGATTTCAACAATGTCATCGAGACCGGCGGCGACCTCTTTGCGATGGTCGACCAGTGCCGGCGCGCAGTTGCCTTCGTCCATCGCAACGCTGCGCGTTTTGGCGCCAATGCCAATGAGACCTATCTGTGCAGCCGCTCGTCCGGCAGCCATCTCGCCGGCTGCGTCGTCATCACGGAATGGGAGAAGCGAGAGCTGCCGCGCGACATCCTCAAAGGCGCCGTGCTCGGCAGCGGCATGTACGACCTCAAGGCGGTGAGACTCTCCAAGCGCGGCAATTACGTCAAATTCACCGATGAAATGGAGGAGGCGCTGTCCGCGCAGCGCCATATCGACAAGATTCACACCCCGCTCGTTCTTGCCCACGGCACCCTGGAAACGCCGGAGTTTCAGCGCCAGACGCGCGACTTCGCTGCAGCGCTCATGGCGGCCGGCAAGCCGGTGCAGCTCATCGTCGGTAAGGGCTACAATCACTACGAGATCGGCGAGACGCTGGGCAATCCCTACGCCATCATGGGGCGTGCTGCGCTTGAAATGATGAAGCTGACGACCGCGTGAGAAGGCGAATTGGAAAGCAAGTAGCGGAGCGCCGCGCTGGCGGGCAACTGACAATCTCCCTCGAGAGCCCCTTCGAAACTCGGGAGAGATCCAATGACAAACTCGCCGACGCGCCTGTCTCCTTCGTTGAACAAATTGGCCTGGTCGAACCTTGCCGCGCAATCCGCTGAGCAGATCGGGCTTGCGGCTGCACCCATGCTGGCGGTTCTTGTTTTTCACGTTGAGGCCGATGCGACGGCATGGCTGCAGACCGCGCAAACGCTGCCGTTCCTTCTGTTCGCCATTCCCGCCGGCCTCCTTGCAGATCGCATGCTGCGCCGGCGGCTGATGACAATGGCCGAATGCTTGCGGGTTGCGGCGCTGATCGGGGTTCCGGTGCTCGCGATGCTGCACGTGCTGAACCTTCCGGCACTCGCGGCGCTCGGCTTCGTCGGCGCCTGCGGGACCGTGGCGTATAGTGTCGCGGCGCCCGCGCTGGTGCCTGCTCTCGCCCCGCCGGCAGCGCTTGCGGCAGCAAATGGCCGCATAGAGCTGGCCCGCAGCACGGCGTTTGCCGCCGGCCCGGCGCTCGCGGGAGCTCTCGTCGGCTGGATCGGCGCACAGCCCGCTTACGCGATTGCCGCGGCACTCTCTTTCGGCGCGGTGATGTTGCTCGCTGGCATCAACGAACCTGCTTGTGCGGCACGGCCGGCGCGCGCACCATTCCACGAGCTGCGGGAGGGGATCGGTTTCGCGATTTGCCATTCATTCTTGCGACCGATTCTGCTCACTGCCGTATTTTTCAATATTGCATTCTTTATGCTTCAAGCCATCTACGTTCCCTACGCGGTGCACCGGCTCGGCCTCTCCATGCCCGAAGTCGGTGCGACATTAGCGGCTTATGGCGTTGGGATGGTGACCGCGGCGGTGTTCGCGCCGCGCCTGATGCGACGGTTGCGGTTCGGCGCCAGCATGGTCATCGGGCCGTGCGCAGGGCTAGCGGCTGCCTTGGTCATGGCGTTGACGCTCTTCATTCCGTCCATGGCGCTTGCCGGGTTGAGCTTTTTTCTGATCGGCGCAGGTCCGGTCCTGTGGGTTATCAGTTCAACAACCTTGCGCCAGATCGTGACCCCGGCCGCCATGCTCGGACGCGTGTCGGCCCTCATCACCACCGCCACTTTCGGCGCGCGGCCGCTCGGTTCCACGATCGCGGCTTTGCTCGCTGCCGCCTATGGAACGGATGCCTGCATTGTCCTCGCCATCGGGGGCTTCATGCTGCAGCTCGCGATCATCGCTTGTTCCCCCGTCGCGAGGCTCGCAGCACTGCCGGCGGCAGCGACCCCCGCGGGTTAGAGCCCGCTCCGGTCATATTGAGCCATTTATTTGGCGTCATAGCCGGCCTTGTCCTGCCTTGTCCCGGCCATCCACGCCTTCTCGGCTGAAAGCCCGCGGGAAAAGACGTTGGATGCCCGCGACAAGCGTGGGCCGGCGGAGAGGTAATGTGATCTCACCGGATACAAGCGACAAGAATTAGAAAGCAATGATCGGAGTGATGCCAATGCTACTTCGCCCTACATCACAGCACGGAGAGCGGCTTGCGGTGAGCAATGACGCCACCAAGATCTAACAGACTGCACGAGGCTTGTGATGACAAAGACTGCACCTTCATTTCGTAGCGATGACCAGCGTTGGGCCGCACTTGTGCGGCGAAACCGAGCAGCCGACGGAATATTTTTCTACTCGGTCCTGACGACGGGCGTCTACTGCCGGCCATCCTGCGCGTCGCGCCTTCCGCGGCGGGAGAACGTTCAGTTCTATGCGACCGTAGACGAAGCGGAGCGAGCAGGCTTTAGGGCATGCAAACGCTGCCAGCCGAGAGGAAAGAATTTGGACGAGCGCCAGGCGGCTGCGGTAGCCCGGGCGTGTCGACTCATTGAGCGCGCCGAGGAGATGCCGAGCCTCGACGCACTCGCCGATGCAGCGGGCATGAGCCGCTTCCATTTCCATCGCGTGTTCAAGGCGCAAACAGGGGTTACACCGAAGGCCTACGCCGAAGCGCACCGTACCCGGCGTGTGCAAGGCGAGCTCAAGCGGAGTGCGACCGTGACCGCGGCGATCTACGGAGCTGGTTTCGGCTCCAGCGGACGTTTCTATGCAACCTCCACGGAGCGCCTCGGCATGACGCCCTCTGCGTTCCGAGGCGGTGGCCGCAGTACGACGATCCGATTTGCGGTTGGCGAATGCTCGCTCGGCTCGATCCTCGTCGCCGCGACTGAGCACGGCATCTGCGCAATTTCCTTCGGCGATGACCCCGACCCGCTTGTCCGCGAGCTGCAGGACCGGTTTCCGAAAGCGACGCTGATCGGCGGGGATGAGGAGTTCGAACGGCATCTAGCCGAGGTGATCGGCTTCATTGAGGCACCGGGGCGCGGCCTTAATTTGCCGCTGGACGTGCGTGGCACAGCCTTCCAGCAGCGTGTCTGGGAAGCGCTGCGCGAAATTCCTGCAGGATCGAAGGCGACCTACGCGGAGCTCGCGGGGCAGATCGGTCAACCATCTGCGGTGCGCGCAGTGGCGCAGGCCTGCGCGTCGAACCAGATAGCGGTCGCGATTCCCTGCCACCGGGTGACGCGCGCCGACGGCGAACTGGCAGGCTATCGCTGGGGCGTCGCACGAAAGCGGGCGCTGCTCGAACGCGAAGCGGCGGCATGATTCTGCGCTCACGCGTCCGCGTGCCCGCAAAATAGCGGACTGGGTCTACTCGAAATGGACATTCCACGGATGTCAATTCACGCCAAAAAGGACACGTGCTCTGGCAAAGGTTTTACTGCAGCATCTTTTCCCCGCAAGCCGAACCGCGGTACACTCAGACCAAGCCACCCCAGAGGGCAGATGTGCGTCCATGGAGGAATTTCGCTGCAGTAACTTAACTGCACCGCAAAAAGGAGGTCATCATGCGCGACCGCTTCTCGGGCTTAACGGTAACTGTCGCCATTGCCGCCGCCGCTGTCAGCGCCGCCGTTTCGGTGCTCGCCACCCGGACCTCGGCTGAGGCGCCGCTGGCTTCCGCTGCGGCGCTGAAAACGCCCTGGGGCGAACCCGACCTTCAAGGCATTTGGACGGACGAATTCGATACGGCCTTACAGCGCCCGCCTAGATTTGCGAACCAGGAATTTTTCACCGCGGCACAGCGGGAAGAATTAGACAAGGAGCGAACGGCGCTCTACGGCGAGGAGCGACCCGCGGAGCGCGGGACCGAGTTCGATGTCGCCCGTGCGTATAACCACGCGGTGTTCTTGTCCAATAAGCACGTCGGGGCGCGCACGTCGCTGATTGTCGATCCGCCCGACGGCCGAATTCCGCGACTGACGCCGGAGGGGCAGAAGCTGGCTGCAGCGGACCGGGAATTCCGTCTCGCCCTGTTGCAATCGACCGACACATGCAAAACCAAGTCGGCGCGCTGCAGCGGCGGCAAGTATGATCCGACGACCTCGCCACGACGCGCAGACCTTCCTCCCCGCTACAACGCCGTGCGCATGAACCGCTACGACCGTCCGGAGGACGGCGGTTTGTCGGAGCGCTGCCTGACGGGCGGGCTGCCCGAGTTCGGAACCGCTTTCGGCGGCAGCTTTCGCCGGATCGTGCAGACGCCCGGCGGCATCTCGATATTCTACGATGTGGGTCAGGGCCAAGGCTGGCAGCGTAATATCGTCATGGACCGGAGCCCCCATTTGCCGGCTAACGTGCGTCAGTGGTTTGGCGACTCGCGCGGCCATTGGGAGGGTGACACTCTCGTCATTGACGTGACGAATTTCAGTCCGAAGACCGATTATCGGGGCTCACGCGAGAACCTGCACCTCATCGAGCGCTGGACGCGGACCTCCCCGACTTCGCTCGAATACGTCGTTACCATCGAAGATCCGACGGTGTGGACCAAGGCCTGGACCGTAAAGCAGGAGTTCACCAAGCAGGGCGATCAGGCCAACAGAATTTATTACGAGCCGCGCTGCGTCGAAGGAAACTATGGCCTCCCGGGGCTGCTGCGTGGAGCGCGCATGGAAGACCGCGCCTTTGCGGCGGGGCAAGGCCCTGACCCGGCCACCAAGGACAGCGCCACGGCCTTTGTCGGCTTTCCCGAAGAAGATCCGCTGCTCAACGACCGCTAGAGCGCGTTCCGATGAGATCGCATCACCTCTCCGCCGTCATGCCCGCGCTTGTCGCGGGCATCCACGTCTTCAGTAAGAAAGGCGTGGATGGCCGGGACAAGCCCGGCCATGACTCCGAAGCAAAGGAGACCATCGTGCGCAAGAGATTCTCAGGCTCGGTGAAAACGTTCGCCATTGCGGCGGCCATTGCGGTGATGTTTGGGGGCATCGCGCGGACGTCTGCTCAAGCGCCGCTTGCGGGGGAGGGCAGGGTGGTGGCGCCAGCCCCGGCGCTTAAAACGCCGTGGGGCGAACCTGATCTGCAGGGCATCTGGACCGACGAAAGCGACACGCCGTTGCAGCGGCCCGCCAAGTATGCGGCTCAAGAATTTTTCACCGCGGCACAGCGGGCCGAATTGGATGAGGCGCGGGCGGCGGTGCTCGGCCGCGACAGGCGGGCCGAGCGCGGGAGCGAGAACGACGTCGCCAGCGGCTACAACTCGGCGTTCTGGTCCTTTAAGCGCACCGGCGCGCGCACGTCGCTGATTGCAGATCCGCCCAATGGCCGGACGCCGCCGCTGACGCCGCAGGCTCAGAATGTGGCTGCGGCGGAGCGGGAATTTCGTCTCGCCATGTTGCAATCAACCGAGACCTGCAAGACCAAGGCGGCGACCTGTAGCGGCGGCAAATACGATCCGGCGCCCTCGCCGCGACGCGCCGAAGCGCCGCCGCGCTACAATACGGCGCGCATGAACCGCAATGACGGTCCGGAGGACAGTTCGCTTGCGGAGCGCTGCCTGACGGGCGGGCTGCCCGAGTTTGGCGGCCCGACCGGCAGCTTTCGCCGGATCGTGCAGACGCCGGGTGGCATCGCGATCTTCTATGACGTGGGCCAAGGCCAAGGGTGGCAACGCAACATCGTCATGGACGGACGTCCACACCTGCCGGCCAATGTGCGCCAATGGTACGGCGACTCGCGTGGCCGCTTCGAGGGCAATACGCTCGTCATCGACGTGACGAACTTCAGTTCGAAGACGGATTTTCAGGGCTCACGGGAGAGCTTGCATCTGGTCGAGCGTTGGACGCGCACCTCGCCGACCACGCTTGAATACGTCGTGACCATCGAAGATCCGACGGTGTGGACGAAGGCCTGGACCGTCCGCCAAGAGTTCACCAGGCAGAGTGATCAGGACAACAGACTTTATACCGAGCCACGCTGCATCGAAGGAAACTTTGGCCTCCCGGGGCTGCTGCATGGACGGCGGATGGAGGAGTTTGCCTTTGCGGAAGGGCGAGGTCCTGATCCGGCAACGAGAGACAACACGCACGGTAGTTTTGTGCTTGAGGAGGATCCGTTACGGTAAGGGGGCCTAATGACCAAAGGCCAATGCCTGTGCGGCGCGGTGCGCTACGAAGTCGACGGCGATCTGGGCGAGACGCGGCTTTGCTATTGCGTCGAGTGCCGGCGCGCGAGCGGCAGCGCGTTCACAGCCAACGTGCGCGTGCCCGCCTCACGTTATCGCTTGCTCAGTGGTTGCGAGCACATCCGCGAATATGAGTCTTCCCCGGGGCGCTTTCGCGCCTTCTGTTCTCGCTGCGGGTCGCCCGTGCATGCGCGCGGGGCAACGGAACCTGATTGGATCAGGATTCGGCTCGGCGGCTTGGACGCCGACGCGCTGGCGCGCGTAGCCGCGCATGTATGGGTCAGCGAAAAGCCGCGCTGGTACGTCATCTCGGACGATCATCCGCAGCACCAGCGTAGTGCCGGTCGGTAGCCCGGATGGGGCGCAGCGTAATCCGGGAGCTGTCAAGGAGGAACTGGCATGTCGCCCGGCGGTCGCTTAACTTAGCGGCCACAAGGGCCGCCCTTACTCATGGCCGTGGATAACATTGGGGACAACCGGCATAACCAATTGTTGCAGTTATCTATTTTTCTGACTGCGAAAGCTGCCTCGCAAAGTTTGCGCCTGCTCAAATTGACCGAAAAACCGGCCTTACAGAGCAATTTCGGAAATCCGGCGCACGCCGCGACATCCCGCCGGATTCGGTGTGAGAGGCCCCGCATGGCCTTCGCGGCCGCCTGTTCCGGTCGCCGCGCTTACGGGCGAGACGGAATCGAAGGGGACGGGCGGTTGTTTCTGTGCTAATCTACGGTTGCGCGCGGTTGCAGCCCATCCAGTGGCCGCTCGCAGGCCCCGGCTTCCGTTTCTACCCCCCAATCCCCGCGGAGGTCGGGGCCGCTCGTATTTCCCCCGCTCAGTCTGCGCGTCATGAGAAGCCTGCGAATGGTCGAGCCGCGTTTCCGTGCTAACGTTCGGGTGCGCGCGGTTGTCGGTTGGGGCGTCTCCGCGCGCGGCCCCGGCTTTGCCACTCCATTCTTTGGAGCCGGGGCTCTGGCCGCAACGCTGCGACCTGCCGGCCCGAACAGAGGAGACATCAAGACGCGGATGCGACGTCGGACGACCGCGCGACCGAGCCGGCCAATCGCCTAGGCAATCGGTTGCGCCGCCTACCCCCAATCACTATAGTCCCGGCAATTCGGAGCGTAGCGCAGCCCGGTTAGCGCACCAGTCTGGGGGACTGGGGGTCCCGAGTTCAAATCTCGGCGCTCCGACCAGAAATCAATTGATAGATCAACTAGTTGCTGGTCGTCCGTAAAACTCCTCAGAGAACGAAATAGGGAAATAAAAGGGGGTAAAAGGGCGGAATAAGACGAAAACCACTGCAGAAACCACTGCAGTTTTGACCACTGTGGAACGGATGCTGAACGTCGAAGAAATTGCGACCTGATGGCGAGGGACGGCCACCCGAACAACCCCTCGCTTGAGCCCTGGGACATCTACCTTGCGGGCCACAAAGCGCAATGCAACGCATCACGTTGGGCGATCGTAAAGGAGAGTTATCGGTCCCCATGACAGTCCGATGGCAGCTATCCGGCTCTCACGAGGCGTTATCTGTAGCGGGAGCAGGTGCACGCAAACCAGCGCCTGCCGCCCGCGCCATCGGGGTATGGCTGTGGTGCGTGGCTTCGCTGGTGTTTGCCATGGTCTTGGTAGGCGGGGCGACGCGGCTCACCGAGTCCGGGCTTTCGATCGTCGAATGGAAGCCCGTGACGGGCGCCGTTCCGCCACTCGGCGAGGCCGATTGGCAGGCGGAATTCGCGAAATACAAGACCATCCCGCAATATGAGCGGCTCATCCGCGGCATGAGCCTTGACGAATTCAAGACCATCTATTGGTGGGAGTGGGGGCACCGGCTGCTTGGGCGGTTGATCGGTGCTGCATTCCTGCTGCCGTTTCTGTGGTTCCTGTGGCGCAGATCATTCGACCGCCGGACCGGGTTCGCCCTCGCCGGCATCTTTGCACTCGGCGCCGTGCAAGGCGCTGTCGGCTGGTGGATGGTGGCATCGGGGCTCACCGAGCGGGTGAGCGTGTCGCAATACCGCCTCGCATTCCACCTCACGCTGGCCTGCATGATCTATGTGGCGCTCGTGTGGACGGCCGATCGCACATTGCTTGCAAGCGCCGCCCGCGCAGCCCGGCGCATCATGGTCCCGCGGCGCCTGCGTTGGAGCGCCGGCGCGCTTCTCGTGCTCGCGATCGTGCAAATCTATCTCGGCGCTCTGGTGGCCGGATTGCGGGCCGGGTTGATCTTCAACACCTGGCCATTGATCGACGGCAGCTTCATTCCGAGAACCGCGGACCTGTTCTTCGCTCACCCGTTATGGCGGAATTTCTTCGAGAACACGCTGACGGTGCAGTTCGACCACCGCATGGTGGCCTATGGATTGTGCGCGCTTGCGCTCATCCATGCGGTCTACGCCCGTCGCCACGGGCGCGACAAAAGGCTCGCGACCGGCGCCGGCTTCGTGGCGGTCGCGGTGCTCGCGCAAGCCGGCATCGGGATCATGACGCTGATCCGGGGCGTGCCGATCGAGCTTGCGCTGCTGCATCAGGCCGTGGCGCTCGCCGTGCTCACCGCCGCAACGCTCCACGCCGCGCGCACCGTAGGCTGGAGCGCTGGGGGTGCGGGCGGGACGCCCGCTGTCCCAGAACAGCGAATCCGCCCTGCGCATTGAATCAAACATACTGGGGATCGGGATCTGTCGTTGATGCGAGCGGTTGATATCGACGCGCTCGTCATTGTAAGCAGCTCTCTTTCAAGGAGGTTCTCGTGAGTGACATATTCGGCAGCATCTTGGGAAGCGCTCTGAGGGGGTTGGCCGGGCAGGGCGGGACCGGGGGGCTCTCCGATATCCTGTCGCAAGTGCTTGGCAAGACCGATCTCGGCAGTATCGGCGGATTGCTGCAGCAGCTGCAGCAGTCGGGTCTCGGACCGCAGGTCGCGTCATGGCTCGGCAACGAGGCGAACCTGCCGGTCTCGGTCGATCAGCTGAAAGATGCGCTGGGCGACCAGCATCTGCGGCAGCTTGCAACGCAACTCGGCCTTCCGGTCGACCAATTGCTCGGCCAATTGTCCCAGCATCTGCCGGGCGCTGTCGATCACATGAGCCCGCACGGCACGCTGGAGGAGCAGCTGGGTCCGGGTTGAAGTCCTCGGACGAGTTTAAGTCGCGCCTGTCATCGTCCGCGAAAGCGGACGATCCAGTAACCACCTGTTTTTCGACTGGAGCGCAGCCGATGACGCGGTGGTTACTTGGTGCCCCGCTTTCGCGGGGCATGACACTCAGTGATTTGCTTGTTCTGGACGGGCCTTACGTCACCGCGAGCGCTTGCTCCAGGTCGGCGATGATGTCCTCCGGCTCCTCGATGCCGATCGACAGGCGCACCACGTCAGGCCCGGCGCCGGCTTGCACCTTCTGGGCGTCGGACAATTGCCGGTGCGTCGTCGATGCCGGATGGATGATGAGGGAGCGGGTGTCGCCGATATTGGCGAGGTGGGAAAACAGCTTCACGTTCGATACCAATTTGATGCCGGCGTCGTAGCCGCCCTTGAGCCCGAACGTGAACACGGCGCCGGCGCCTTTGGGCACGTATTTCTTGGCAAGGCCGTGGTAGCGGTCGCCCGGCAGGCCCGGGTAGCTGACCCAGGCCACTTTGTCATGGTGTGAGAGCCACGTGGCGACTGTGGTGGCGTTGTCGCAATGGCGCTGCATGCGCAGCGGCAGCGTCTCGATTCCGGTGAGGATCAGGAACGCATTGAATGGCGACAGGGCCGGGCCGAGATCGCGCAAGCTCAGCACGCGGCACGCGATCGCGAACGCAAAGTTGCCGAAGGTCTCGTGCAGGACGATGCCCTGATATTCGGGGCGCGGCTCGGACAGCATCGGATAGCGGCCTTCGCGGGACCAGTTGAATGTGCCGGCATCGACGATCAGTCCGCCGATCGAATTGCCATGACCGCCGAGAAATTTGGTGAGCGAATGCACCACGATGTCAGCGCCGTGTTCGATCGGCCGGCACAGATAAGGCGTCGCCAGCGTGTTGTCGACGATGAACGGCACGCCGGCGCGGCGCGCCACTTTGCCGATCGCTTCCATGTCGGTGATGATCCCGCCGGGGTTCGCAATCGATTCGACGAAGATCGCCTTGGTCTTCGGCGAGAGCGCGCGCTCGAAGCTGTCGAGGTCGTCGGGGTCTGCCCACACCACGTTCCAGCCGAAATTGCGGAAGGCGTGGTTGAATTGGTTGATCGAGCCGCCGTAGAGCTTCTTCGACGCGACGAACTCGTCGCCGGGCGTCATCAATGCGTGCATCACCAGCACCTGCGCCGCATGCCCCGACGCGACCGCAAGCCCGGCGGTGCCGCCTTCGAGTGCCGCGACGCGCTCTTCCAGCACCGCATTGGTCGGGTTGCCGATGCGTGTATAGATATTGCCGAATGTCTGCAGGCCGAACAGTGCGGCCGCGTGATCGACGTCTTCGAACACGAACGACGTGGTCTGGTAGATCGGGGTGGCGCGTGCGCCCGTCGTCGGATCAGGCTGGCTTCCCGCATGGACCGCAAGCGTAGCGAAACCGGGCGTGCGTTCGGTCATGGCTGTTCCTTAAAGTTCAAGAGGATCACTACTGGAGGGTGTTCCAATAATATGTGGGCAGGGCAAAGCGTAGCGTGCCACCCTTGGCCTTGCCCGGTGGGCACGGCGCGAAGATCGCGCCTTTGCCCACCCTACCTAACGGCGCTAGCCGTCGTCACGTCGGGCGGCGCGATCCGCGGCGTCGGTGACGCCGCCCGTCATGGTGACCCGATCAAGCGACAGGCGCTGGACGCCGCGAGCGGGCAGCTTCGTCCGCTTCGCACTCAGCGTGCGCGAATTCACGCCCATCCAGGAAATCTCCGCGGAAAGCCGGCCGTATTCGATCTTGGGACAGCGGTTCATCACCACCTTAAGGCCGTTCGCCTCGGCGAGTTCCGCCGCCTCGTCATTGCGTATGCCGAGCTGCATCCAAATGACGCGCGGCCGCGGCCGCATCTCGAGCGCTTCAACGACCACCGGAAGCACATGCTGGGAGGCGCGAAACACGTCCACCATGTCGACCGGCTCCGGAACGCCAACGAGGGTGGCGTAAGCCATGCGGCCGAGCAAGTTCTGCCCCGCCAATCCGGGGTTGACGGGAATCATGCGGTAACCGCGCTCGAAGAGATACTTGAAGACGAAATAGCTGGGGCGGCTCGTATTGGCCGACACTCCGACCACGGCGATCGTTTTCACGGTATTGAGAATGCCGCGAATATAGGCGTCGTCATAGCGGTCGTGGTTCATGGAAAAACGACTGTAGCTGTAGGGTGGGCAAAGGGCGTGGCACGCGTTCGCAAGCTTGCGACATACCTTCGGCGCCTTTGCCCACGCTGTCCACCATTCGGAGAGTCGCGACCGCGTGGGCAAAGGCGCGAAAATGCTCGCAATCTTACGAGAAGCCGTGCCACGCGCCTTTGCCCACCCTACCGGGCTACGGTGCCGTTATTACTTCTTTTGCGGCTTGGCTGGTGCGATAGAAGCGCCGATGATCTTCTTGCACGCCGGGCTCAGCTGGTTCACCTTGCGGACCAGACATCCGTAGACGCGCTCGCGATCCGGGATTTCATCGAAACACAGGCTCTGGGCGTCAGGCGTGCAGGCTTGCCGCTCCTCCAGCGTCTCGGCGGGCGCCCGCAATGTAGTGGCGGATGCCACAATGGCGAATGCGAGTACGACGCGGTAAAACATAGGTCCTCCTTGCGTGTGAAGTTCTGCCCCTCCCGACCCCCGGCATGCGGGGGAGGGTTTCGATTTATCCTCCACCGCATGCGGGGGAGGGCAGGGGGGAATCGGATTTCAGCCCGAACGAGAAGTTCAATGCGGCCGCCGACATGGCGGTCACGACGCTTCGACCGGAGTTGAATTGATTCGCACCCCCAATCTCCATCAATCACCCCATTGCGGCGGCCGCTTGGCAAGAAAGGCCCCAATGCCTTCTCTGGCGTCGGCGTCGAGCAGGTTTTCCACCATGACCCGGGAGGCGTGCGCGTAGGCATCGGCCAAGCTCATCGCCAGTTGAGCGTGGAACGCCTGCTTGCCGAAGTGAATAGCATGCGCAGATTTTGACGCGATGCGCCGCGCCAGCCGCATTGCCTCGGCGCGCTCCTGTCCGGCCGGCACCACGCGGTTGACAAGCCCGATGCGACGGGCCTCGGTGGCCGACATGGCGTCACCGGTGAGGAGCATTTCCATGGCGTGTTTCGGCGCTACGTTGCGAGACAGCGCCACCATGGGGGTGGAGCAGAACAGGCCGATGTCGACGCCGGGGGTCGCAAAGGTCGCGTCTGCCGCCGCAACTGCAAGATCGCAACTGGCGACGAGCTGGCAACCAGCCGCGGAAGCCGCGCCCTGCACGCAGGCGATTACCGGCTGCGGCAGCTCAACCACCGACATCATCATAGTGCTGCACAGCCGCCAAATCCCGGTGAAGAAGCCGCGACCACCATCGGGATCGGTGCGCCGCGCGGTCAGTTCCCGCAGATCGTGCCCGGAGCAGAACGCCGGGCCTTCGGCTGCAATGACGACGGCACGAACGGAGGCGTCGCGGCCGAGCGCGGCGAGTGCGTCGATCAATGCGACGAGCAGTTCCTCCGATAAGCTGTTGCGCGAGGCCGGGCGGTTAAGGATGAGCCATGCCACCGCATCCTCGGTCTCGCGGCGGAGAACCGGGTCGTTAGGCATTGTTCTGGCGGCGGTCGCGCTCAAATCTCGTCCTTCGTCATTTGCCCTTCATTTGCCCGATGCAGTCCCGCTGCTTTCCCGTCGACGCGCCCGCCGCCTTTCCGGCTTGCGCGGGGTAAGCTCCTGACGGGAGGCGCCGGTTGCCTTGCTACCCGACGCAGCGCAGAAGAATCGCCAAAGAGCTAGCACGGGTCGCCGCGAAAATCCGCCAACGGACTGACATTGGCTGATGTAATCCCCTGACCTTTCCGACACAATGTTCTTCGGAGAGTTGGAAATGGAACTCTGGCGAGACGCAATGCACACGCCCGAGAGGCGCCGCGAGCCGGCGCTTGCGCACAGCGAACTGGAGCGTTTCCTGCGCAACGAGTTTCCCCAGGTGTTCAAGGCGGGCAGCGGCCTCTCGATCGAGGAAATTTGGCACGGCGGCGCGCAGGTCCGCCAAGCGTACCGGGAGGATTTCATTCGTCCGGGCGGCACCATATCGGGGCCTACCATGATGGCGCTCGCCGACTTCGCCATGTACGTCGCGGTGCTCGCCTCAATCGGGCCGGTGCCACTCGCCGTCACGACCAATCTCAGCATCAATTTCTTGCGCCAGCCCGGCGCCGCCGACCTGCTGGCGGAAGCGAAATTGATGAAGCTCGGCAAACGCTTAGCGGTCGGTGAGGTGGCGATCCGGTCGGCCGGCGGCGTGGAACTGGTCGCCCATGCAACGTCCACATATTCCATTCCCGGTCCGCCAGATGTATAATGGTATTTTTATACCAATACGTTAAAGGGATGAAATTATTCGAAAATTATACTACTGCGACGTTGACCCCGGCAGGTGGGTCGGCTAGACAGCCACCTCAAAGCGCCAAACGGGAAAATCCTATGAGCACCTATTCGGCCAAGCCCGCCGACGTCGTCAAGAAATGGGTGGTGATCGACGGGACCGGTCTGGTTGTCGGCCGTCTCGCAACCATTATCGCAATGCGATTGCGCGGCAAGCACAAGCCCACCTATACGCCCCATGTGGACTGCGGCGATAACATCATCGTCATCAATGCCGAGAAGGTGATTCTCACAGGCCGTAAGGTGGAGAAGAAGATCTACCACTACCACACCGGATTCACCGGCGGCATCAAGGAGCGCTCGGCGAAGTTCTACCTCGAAGGGCGGTTCCCGGAGCGCATCGTCGAGAAAGCAGTCGAGCGCATGCTGCCGCGCGGTCCGCTGGGGCGGCGTCAGCTTGGCAATCTTCGCGTTTACAAGGGCGCCGAGCATCCCCATGCGGCGCAGACTCCCGAACCGTTGGATATCGCAGCGATGAACCGCAAGAACGTGAGGAGCGCCTGATCATGGCCGAGACGATGCAATCGCTCGATCAATTGTCGGCGCTCAAGCCGGCCGCCCCGGAATCCCCCAAATATGTCCAGAAGCTCGACAATCTCGGTCGCGCCTACGCCACCGGCAAACGCAAGAACGCCGTCGCCCGCGTCTGGATCAAGCGCGGCACCGGCAAAATCACCGTCAACAACCGGGAGATCGAAGTTTTTTTTGCCCGACCGGTATTGCGCATGATGATTTCGCAGCCTCTGGTTCTGTCCAATCGCAACGGCCAATACGACGTCATCTGCCGGGTGTCGGGCGGCGGATTGTCCGGTCAGGCCGGCGCGGTACGCCACGGCCTTTCCAAGGCGTTGACGAATTTCGAACCGGAGTTGCGCGGCGTCCTCAAGCGCGGCGGCTTCCTGACCCGCGACAGCCGCGTGGTCGAGCGCAAGAAGTACGGCAAGGCCAAGGCGCGGCGGTCGTTCCAGTTCTCGAAGCGGTGAGACGGCGCCCCGATCGTCTTCGCTCCGACACGTCTTGGCCCCGACACGTCTTGGCCCCGGCGCTGGAGCAAGACCAATGCCGACGCGACGCACCGTACTTTTGATTGCCGCAAGTACGCTCGGCATGCCGGTCGTCGGCGCGACGCCGGCGGTGGCCGCCGAGGCATCGGCAACAGCCTTTGTGACCAGGATCTATGACGCCTACCAGGGAGAGAACAGCAAGGGTATATTAATCGATACCGATGCCGCCATCCGGCGCTATTTCGAACCGTCGCTCGCCGCGCTGATCAGCAAGGACCAGAAGGACGCTGCGCGGCGCCACGACGTGCCCACGCTTGATGGCGATCCCTTCATCGACGCCCAAGACTGGGACATTTCGGCGGTCGACATTGCGGTGCGCGGCGCTTCGCCCGACAAAGCGGCCGCGACCGTCAGTTTCAAAAACATCGATCACGCGACGACGGTCGTGCTCGACCTCATCAAGATCAAGGGTGACTGGCGGATCGCCAACATCACCTGGCAGCGGGAGGGCGGCAAGAAGGAAACATTGCGCGGACTCTACCGCCATTGAGCTGGGTCAGGGCCATTGAAGGTCGACCGACAAGCGGTTATGTCGGATATGCCTCCGAGAGGGAGGTTGTGCTATGGTGCTGCCATGACCAAGCTTTTCGAGCATGCGGTGGACGTTGCGCGCGGGCTGCCGCCTGAAGTGCAGGACGACCTTGCTCGCGTGCTGTTGGAATTGGCCGGTGAGAATCAGCCCGTCGTCGAACTGACATCGGAGGAAGAGGCTTCGTTCCGCGAATCGCTTGCCCAGGCTGATC
>WNFT01001430.1_pt1 | contig 20136 bp, 17 predicted proteins | sample 5400191 | NCBI WGS metagenome assembly WNFT01 (sample SAMN13153359, study PRJNA577476) | soil metagenome | isolation source: 80 cm saprolite under Madrone tree | place: USA:California | collected 2016-06-14 | reverse complement strand
CTTGAAAGCGACGGCCACGGCAAAGAGAGCCGCGGCTAGCATTAGGCGCGGGGGCTGGCGTACGCGCTGGCCCTGGCGATCAGTTTGGCAGAGGTCTGCGAAGAGAATGCCAGCGGCAATCAGGCAGACGATGGCGGCGGGCTCGTCGGTTTGTGTGCCGACGATGCGGGAACGCGTGGTCCAGAAAAGAGCGGGGACCGCGAGGATACAGTGAAACCAATCGGCAGGAGAGGCTGGAGCTCCGCGGAGAATACGGGCGCAGGCAGGCAGCAAAGTGGCCCACAGAGCGGCGAGCAAGAAACCGGTAAATAGATGAAAGCCTAAGTCCTTCCAGGGTCCTTGCCCGAGCGCGGCTATGCAAAGAAAAACGGAACTGTTATAGCCGAGCCGGCCGTGAAGATTGGCGAGGCCAGGAACAGCGGGAAAGGTTTGGATCCAGCGAACGGCGGGGGCGCCGTAGAGGCCCGTGTCGTAATACTCGCAGGGGCCGCAGGAGCGGAGAGCGAGAAGAAGTGCCAAGGTGGCGCCAAGGAAGAATAGAGAGCAAGAACTTTGCCAGGCGGTGAGGAGGCGGCTCCACAGAAGGGAGCTGTTTCGCGTGAGGCCGAGAATGCCGAGTACGAGGAGAAATAATGTGATGGAAGCCGTGACGGGGAGAACGAGACTCCAGATTTGAAGAACGACGGCGGAAACGGCTAGACCCGTCCAGAAGGCGTCAAGGAAAGAGTAGTCTTTAACGAATAGTTCGAGAACGACGGAACCGACGCCCATGAGCGCGAGACCGATGACGGCCCAAGTGAGGAAAATTTCCACCACGGAGACAAGAAGCATCTAGGGGCAGCCTTCACGGGATGATGAGGATTTTGGCCGACGCACATGGTCTCCGATGGCCGCAATTTCGCTGAGACGCGCGAACACATTTTGGCACAGTGGCTAGGTTGTTGCGGACGTTTTTCGCGGTCACACCGCGCCCTTGGTATTTATTTTCAATACTTGCCCACCGGTTTTTCTCCTTGCGGCGTACTGTTTTTCGACTATGCTTGAAGTGTGCTGACAATTTTCACGATTCCGAAAGCCTTCAAGAGGCACATCGGCGTTATCCAGCACAATGCCATTGAAAGCTGGACGAAGCTCGAGCCGCGGCCGGAAATCATCCTTCTGGGAAATGATGAAGGCACGATGGAAGTGGGGCGGGAGTTTGGCTTGCGGCACTTGCCGAACGTGGCGACGAGCGACCACGGGACGCCGCTGCTTAGCGATATGTTCCGCCAGGCGGAGACGGCGGCCAGTTCCTCCTGGATGTGCTACGTCAACGCAGACATTATTCTCCTGAGCGACTTTCCGCGCGCCGTGGAAACGGTGCAGAGAAGATTCCCAAAGTCGCTGCTGGTATCGAAAAGGATAAACCTGGACGTCAACGAGAAGCTTGATTTCAATTCCCAGTGGGAAGAGAGCATCAAACGGCGCAGGAAAGCCAGCGGGAAAGATGACGACTACACCAGCATAGACGTGTTCGCTTTTCCGAGGGGTCTTTATCCGGCCATCCCCGATTTCGCCATCGGGCGGCTATGGTTCGATCACTGGCTGATTAAAGCCGTGCGGGAGCAAAATCTGCCTGTGGTGGATGCGTCTCTGGTTGCACCGGTGCTGCACCAGAATCATGATTACGGCCACGTGGCCGGCGGCAAAGAACAGATATGGCGTGGCCAGGAAGCAGAGCGAAATTTTCAGCTGTATGGCGGCGGGGAACGCGCTTATACGTTGTTGGATGTGACGCACGAGCTGACTCCTGATGGTGCGATCCGAAGAGTGCGCTTCCGCAAGTCGCTTTTTAAGACTAAACAATTCGCTTGGGAGATTTTCGTGCGGCGAACGGCGGCGATTCGTAGAACGCTGGGCCTTCGCAGGGGATTCAGGCAGACGGCGAAATCTGATTCTTCAGACGTTCCGAGGCTTCCTGCCGACACTTTCTCACGTTAAACTAGGGCCTCTCTCAGGAGGCGCATGGTTTCGACTATATCGGTTATTGGTTTGGGCAAACTCGGTGCGCCCATAGCGGCTTGCTTTGCAGCGCGCGGTTTTCAGGTCATTGCAGTAGACATTGATGCACAGAAAACGGACGCCATCGGCCGCGGGCTGCCTCCCGTCCACGAGCCAGGACTCGTGGAACTCCTTCAGGAATCCCAAGGACGCCTTCTCGCGACGAAGGACACCGAAGCGGCCATCCGCGATTCCGAGGCCACGTTCATCGTTGTGGGCACTCCAAGCGAAGCGGACGGCGGGTTTTCACTTCGGTACGTTATTGCCACTTGCGAAGCCATCGGCCGCGCGTTGCGAAACAAAGATTCTTATCATCTCATCGTGCTTACCAGCACGGTTACGCCCGGTTCCACGGGCGGCAAAATTAAGTCCGCGCTCGAACGCGCCAGCGGCAAGCGCTGCGGCCAGGACTTCGGCCTGTGCTACAGCCCGGAATTTATCGCGCTCGGGACGGTGATCCGCGATTTCTATTATCCCGATTTTCTTTTGATCGGCGAATCCGATCCTCGCGCTGGAGACCTTCTCTCCGACGTCTACGCGCGGACTTGCAAGAACTCTCCCACGACAGCGCGTATGAATTTCATTAACGCGGAAATCACCAAGCTTGCCGTCAACACTTACATTACAACCAAAATCAGCTATGCCAATATGCTTGCTCGTCTCTGTGAGAAACTTCCGGAGGCGGACGTCAGCGTGGTTACCTATGCCCTAGGCCTGGATTCGCGGATCGGCTCCAAGTATTTGAAAGGCGCGGTTAGCTATGGCGGCCCCTGCTTCCCCCGCGACAATCGCGCTTTTGCCGCGCTGGCCGCGCGCAGCGGCGCCTTCTCCGATCTTGCCGAAGCCACGGATCGTTTCAACCGTGCCCAAGTCGCAGCTCTTGCCGGACTTGTGAGATCCCATCAGTCCGGAAACCTTCCGATCGGAATTCTTGGCCTTACGTACAAGCCGGACACGGATGTAATCGAAGAATCCTTTGGGCTGCTGCTCACGCTTGAGCTGGCTTCCGCAAATATCCCCATTGTGGTCTTCGATCCTTCCGCGGATTTGCCTCGTGCTTTCGCCGCGCATAAATCTGTGCGCATTGCGGCTTCCGCGGAGGACTGCATCGCGCAATCCGGCATCGTTGTCCTGGCTACTCCCTGGCAGCAGTTTTGCGATCTTGCCAGCTCGGCCTGGATGCAGCCGTTTCGTTCGGGCCCGAGCTTTCATGCTACTCGGCGCGTAGTCATCGATTGCTGGCGCGCCCTTCCGCACCTGGAAGGCTCGCAAAACGTCCACTACATCCGCTTAGGGGCGCAATCCTCAGCACCACATCCTGCGACTGCCACGATTTCAGCGGATTAGGCGTTATTCCGGAGTCCCTTCGACCTAGAGCAGGCGGGCCGATCGACGAAATCGGAACGACGGAACGGAGCATCTTTGGTGGCGGTGGTGAGAGGATGGCGCGGAGTGTGGAAGCTAAGACGGAAATGGCGATAGCTGCAGACCACCAAAGAACGATTCCAGAAGCCCTTTTCTTCTCGACGTATGGATCGGGGAGCTTCCGCAGCTGGGACACCTCGGATGATGTGAATGGAAGTAGGAGTGATTTATGGTTAGGCCTTTCCAGGTGAAAAAAGATCTTAGTGCGAAATTCGGCATTTGTAGTGTCAAGAGTTGATGACGGACGGCGTCCAAGTCTCGTGACGCTGCCTGCGGGCAGGAGTGGATTCAAACGGATGAAAGTTCTGGTCACTGGCAGCAGCGGGCTCATTGGTTCGGAAGCGGCCGAGCATTTCGACCGGCAGGGGCACGAAGTTGTCGGCCTGGACAACAACATGCGCCGAGTTTTTTTCGGTGAGCCCGGCGACACCACTTGGAATCTCGAGCGCTTGAAAGGAGCGGCCAAGAATTTCGTCTACGAGGATCTGGACATTCGGGACCGCATAGCACTCGACGAGCTCTTGCGCACATACTGTTTCGACCTCATCGTGCACTGCGCGGCACAGCCCTCCCATGACAAGGCACGTGATATTCCCCTGCTGGATTTCGAAGTGAATGCCATGGGCACGCTCAATCTTCTCGAAGCCACGCGCCGGCACTGCCCGGACGCGGTGTTCGTTCTTCTCAGCACCAACAAGGTCTATGGCGACGCGCCCAACGAAGTTCCACTGAAAGAACTTGAGACACGCTACGACTACGCGGACCCGGAGGATTATGACGGCATAGCCGAAACGTGTCGCATTGACCGTACGATGCACTCGCTGTTCGGCGTGTCCAAGGCCGCGGCGGATCTAGCGGCGCAAGAATACGGGCGCTACTTCGGGATGAAGGTTGGCATCTTCCGCGGAGGCTGCCTGACTGGGCCTTCGCATTCCGGCGTCGAATTGCACGGCTTTCTCTCCTACTTGGTGAGAGTAGTACTGAGCGGCGGCACCTACTGTGTCTTCGGCCATAAAGGCAAGCAGGTACGCGACAACCTTCACAGCCGCGACGTGGTGCGAGCCATCGAGGAGTTTGCCGCCAATCCCCGCCCCGGCGAGGTCTACAACCTGGGCGGCGGACGGGGCAACAGCATCTCCATACTGGAGGCCATCGCGCGTATCGAGGGGATCAGCGGAAAAAGGCTAAAGTGGAATTATGTGGACCAAGCGCGCAAGGGCGACCACATCTGCTACATCTCGAACCTGAGGAAGTTCCAGAACGATTATCCAAACTGGCGCATCACCGTAGGGCTCGACGAGATTCTGCAGCAGATCATCTAATCCCAGGAAAGGCAATTGAGCGCGAGACGCGAGGCTCCCTGAGCAACTTCGGAATGGCGAACCAATGACGAGACCATTTGTTTCCGTCCTGGTGGACACTCACAACCATGAGAAATTCATTGAGCATGCGTTGCGGAGCGTGCTCGTGCAGGATTTCCCGGAAGAGCAACGCGAAATTCTGGTCGTGGACGACGGCTCGACGGACCAGACGCCGGAGATCCTGCGCCGCTTCGGGCAGTACATTCGCATCCTGCGCAAGGCCAACGGCGGCCAGGCCTCGGCCTTCAATGCAGGCATCCCTGAGTGCCGAGGCGAGATCATCGCCTTTCTCGATGGCGACGACTGGTGGGCTCCAGACAAGCTTTGCCGCGTCGTCGAGATTTTCACCTCGGACTCCGCCGTTGGGTTCGTGGGACACGGCATCCTCGAATCGTTTGCCGACGGCAGGCTACGCGCCATTGCACCGGAAAGACCGGAACGGCTACGGTTGAACTCCCTGGCAGCAGCCCGCATGTTTCGCTTGCGCAAGAGTTTTCTTGGAACGAGCCGCATGACCATGCGCGCGGCCATCGCCCGTCAACTCTTGCCCGTGCCGGAGGCACTGGTCATCGAGGCGGACGAATACCTCTTCACGTTGGCAGCGGCACTCAGCGACGTCGCCATTCTCCCGGACACCCTAACGCACTATCGCCTGCACGGCGCGAATCTGTACAACGCCGCGGGCGGTAACGCGGCTGGGCTGCGCCGCAAGCAGGCTGTGCTTGCTGCCCTGGCTGAGGCCTTGAGAACGGAGCTTGCGGTCCGCGGCATTCCCGATGATGCGACTAGATGTGTGGTGGAGATTGTGAAGGCTGAGGCCGACCAGCTACGTCTGATGTTGGACGGCGGCGCGCCGTGGGAAACCGTACGCACCGAGAACATCATCTACGAAGTGATGCACGGGGACGCTCCGCCCAGCCATCGCCTCTTCCGATGGACCACCATGCTGCCGGCCTCCGTTTTGCCGCCCCGCTGGTTTTATGCAGCGCGACGCTGGCTCGCCGGACAAAGCTGGTATCGCAGGGCTCGCACAGAGGTTCTACCAGTACCTGCGATTACGCGCGTAGCTGGCCCGGAAGAGTTCAAAGGATGAGAACGATCTCTACGAATGTGGCCGATCATAGATGGGAGAACGTCGGACAGTGCCGTCCGGATCCAAGGCAAACCCTTTTGTGTTTAACGGACAACCCGCGTGTCTGTAGAAGTGAGCTCTGACAGATCCGCGAAATGTGCCATTTGTGCCGTTGGGGCATTGGAGCGTTTTAAATGATTGATGCGGCGGCCACTCAGCAGCTCAACGGGTGGCTCCTCGGGCGCTTAACCATTGAGGAACCTGATGTATTTTCTTTGCCATTTGTGCACGATGCGGACGCGCTGTACGTAGTCCGGCCTTACGAAGTGATCCGGCAGATGCAGGGCTGGGGGCTGCACCTGGTGCACGGAGAAGTGGACGACCGAATGTTCGGCTTTAGCTTGTCGGTGCGCCTACTCAAGCGCCTGCTTTATTTGCTCCCGCTCTATCGCTATGCCGGAAGTCCAGCGCTTTTGGTTTTCGAACGATGACAGCGATGACGACAAGAACTCCCAAAGAAATCGCAAGAGAAACGCACAGCCGATACTACTCCGCGGGATCCTATGCGAACGATCGCTATGCCTGGACAATCCGCACTTTCCTGCCGGGGTCCCAGAGCAAGAGCATCCTGGAAGTAGGGTGCGGAAGTGGGTGCCTGCTGGAGTTGCTCAAACCGGCGAATCAAGTGGTAGGAGTGGATGTGGCGGCGGACGGTATTGATGCATGCGCGACGCGTGGGATCGAGGCACACTGCGTCGACCCCGCTAGCGAACCTCTGCCGTTTCCTGACGAGTCGTTCGATTTCGTCATTTGCCTGGAAACCATCGAGCACATGATGAATCCCTATTACGCGCTTATGGAAATGCGGCGTGTTCTGAAGCGTGGCGGCAGGCTCATCTGCAGCATACCGAACCCCGATTGGGGCCACATAATGCTTTATCCGGGCCTCTTCGAATATAGATATTTCCGCAGTTTCCTGGAGCAATGCGATTTTGTAATTGCCCGCGTGGAGCACTGGGAATGGGCCCCGCGCGAGACCATTCTTCCGCGTTCCTTGCGCCGCTTCGCGCTGCTGCGCAGCCGTTATACGGCCGGAGTCGTGCGCAAGCTCGTGGAGCTGGCCTGGAAAGCAGCAGGCCAATTCCCTTATTTCTGTTATTGGCTTTGGACTTTTGATGCTATCAAAGTGGAAAAAGGGAATGTCCCTCTTCTGCAGCGCCAAAGTGTGCAAACAGCGCCGAAGGGCTGAGATGACGATTCTGGTTCTCTGTCGGGAAGACAATTTGTGCAATACGCTGGCGTGCTATGCGCGAGCAATGCGTCGAAGTGGAGTGCAGTTGGTTTGCCTGGAGAGAGGTTTCCCTTTAAACGGAGTACTGCAAGACATTTTGTGCTTTTGTTCCGAACGGCCGTCGCTGATTCTGCACCCGGAGGCGGACGTACCTTATCTGCCCTGGGGACTCGCTGAAGTAGACATTCCGACGGCGTGCTTTCAGGTGGACACCTACGCGTACACGGCGCGGCGCATCACATGGTCCATGCTTTTCGATCAAGCCATCGTCTTTCATCCGGGATACGATGCGCTGTTCCGAAGGGAGGGGCATCCTGGAGCGTGTTTTTTCGCGCACGCCGTCGATGCGGAGCTCTTTTCCGGAGAGATGCTTGAGCGCGTGTTTGAGGTCGGCTGGGTAGGACAGGTAACCGGGCCCATGTACGGTAGGCGCGGATCTGTTCTCTCCGAACTTGCGAAGAAATTCCGGATGAACGAGCTTGCGCGCCGATACACGCAGCAAGAGACGGCTCGGATCTACCGGCAATCCCACATTGTCGTGAATATGGGCAGAGATGATTACCCCCAGGATGCTAACTTGCGGATTTTTGAGGCCATGGCTGGGGGAGCCCTTCTGATTACTGCCCTGCCCAGTGAGATGACGCAGATCGGTTTCGAAGAAGGGGTGCACTTCCTCGGCTATCGAAACTCCGGGGAGACTGTTGCCCTAGTCCGGAAGTATTTGGACGACGAGCCGGCGCGGAGGCGCATCGCCAGTGCCGGTCGCGAGAAGGTAGTGCACGAGCATACGTATGACGTACGCGTGGGAAAATGGCTGGAAGGTCTCGCCAAGGGCGCCGTAAAATTGCGGGCCCCTGCACGCAACTGGTCCGAAGGCAGCGTGCGCCGCATCTATCTCGATTATTTCGCAGCCAACGGCGCCCTTTCGCAAGCCGCCCTGGAACTGCCGAAAATAGCGCGCCATAGCCTAAAAGACGCGCTCATCAGCGCGGCCCTGCTGGGCCGCGCGTGGAGCAAGAGGCTGGGCGCGAAACTACGCCCGAGGAACAAGGCAGCATGACCTTGCGCACTGAGTACGACGTCTGGCACCAACGGGTTTTCGAGTCCGCTCCCGAACACGAGGACGCCTCAAGTCCTTGGTATCAGTTGGTACGCGAACGCCTCGGGCCCGTCGCCAACCTACGCATCTTGGAAGTGGCTTGTGGCCGAGGTGGTTTCGTCAGCGAGTTGACCCGCGGGGGCGCCCATGTCACGGGCTGTGATTTTTCGGCCGCTGCTTTGCGCATCGGCCAGGGCAGACTGCAGCACCTCATGGAAGACGGGAGCTCGCCTGCTTTTGTACAAGGGGATGCGCAGAACCTGCCCTTCGCCGACGCCTCCTTCGACGTTGTCATTTCCTGTGAGACTATTGAGCACGTCCCCAATCCCTTGGCCGCCCTGCGCGAAATGCACCGCGTCACCCGTCTTGCCGGCCGTCTTTTTCTCACTACACCTAATTACTCCAACTTCATGGGCCTCTACGATCTCTACGCACGTTTCCGCCACCCGGGACGCAAGGACGACCAGCCCTTCGACCGCCGCCAGTGGTTTCCCCAAATTCGGAAGTACGTTCGCCGCGGCGGTTGGACCATCCTGCATACGGACGGAACAGTACATCAGTTCCCGTTCATCCCTGGACACAGTCCCGTACGTTTTGAACGCCTCGAGTCCAATCGCACTGTGCGGCGTCTTCTCAGCCCTCTGGCCCTACATTATTTCGTAGTGGCGCAGAAGGAAGGCGCAACGCAAGCATGATGAAGATTCTCATCGCTGCGGCCACACCCCGACGTCGCGAAGGCGGCGTGGCTGGCGTCGTCACCAGCTACGCGCAAGGTCTCGAAAAGCGCGGCCACACGGTCACCTGTGTGTTCCTGGAAGATCTCCTCCCGGGGCCGCAGCGCTCCCCGCGTTTCAGTGAAATGCAATTCGCCGCTCGGCTCGTACGCTATATCGCGGCGCGGAGCAGCGAATTCTCCGTCGTCAATCTTCACGCCCCAGCTGGGGTACTCTATGGCCTGCGGCGGCGTTTTATGGGTGTTGCGGGCCCGCCCTATGTAATGACCCTGCACGGCCTCGAAGAAAACCGTATTCACGCGATGATACGTGAGGATCGCAAGGGCCGTGCCTGGCATTTCGCTTGGAGGAACCGTGCCTGGCACCGCCTCTATCACCAGCCCCGTTTTGATTGGGCTATTCGTACGGCAGACGCGGCGCATTGCTTCAGTCGCGACGTGTGGACTTTGCTCCGCCTGAAGTACGATCTCGACGACGAGCGTGTCGCGTACATCTCAAACGGCGTTTCACAGCTCTTCTTCCTAGAGCGGGACTATCGCAGCGTGCGGCCTCTCCGCCTGCTCTTCGCCGGGACGTGGCTCGACCAGCGCGGCATTTACTATCTGCGCGAGGCTTTGCCCCGCATCTTTGCCGAGCGGCCGGGGATGCGCTTCACGTTTGCCGGGCCGGGCATTCCGGCGGCAGATATCCATGCTTTCTTCGGCGAGGGACTGGCGGACCGCCTGGACATTCTCGACACCGTGCCTTGGGAAAAGATGCCGCAAGTCTATGCCGAGCACGATATTCTGGTGTTCCCGTCGCTTGTCGAAGGGCAGCCTTCCGTGATCCTGGAAGCGATGGCGACCGGCATGCCCGTGGTCACCGCGGAAACCTGCGGCATGGTGGACGTCATCGAGCACGGATCAGACGGCCAGCTTATTCCTCCGGCCGATTCGGCCGCGCTAGCGCAGGCCGTTCTTCAATTAAGTGCGTCGTCCGAACTGCGGGAACGCCTCGGAAGTGCTGCACAGGCGCGCATGCGCCGGCACAGCTGGGACTACGCCGCCTGCAGTTTTGAAAAACTTCTTGAGCGCACCATCGATCGTGCACTCGTGGAGAGAAGGAAACGAAGGTGAGTTCACCCGTAATCCAATCGATGCGCCGGGACTGGGACGAACGTGCTCGGAAAAACGCCTTTCATTACATCGCGTCCTGGCGCAAGGAATGGGATCTCAATTCCTTTCTGACGTCCGGTGAAGAGGATTTCGAGCGGCTAGTTGTGCCGACGCTGACGCGTTGCGGTTTGCCAGTAGCTGGTAAACGAATGCTCGAGCTGGGCTGTGGCGCGGGCCGCATGACGCACAATTTCGCGCGCCTTTTCGCGCACGTTTACGCCTTCGACCTTTCCCCAGAAATGCTCACCCGCGCCCGCCAGATTCACACCGGACAGAAAAATATCCTCTGGCTGATCAGCAACGGTTCCGATCTCTCCTGCGTCGCTTCCGACTCCGTGGATTTCGTCTTCAGCTATCTGGTGCTGCAGCATCTCCCCCAGGAGACCCTCGTTTTGCAGTACATCAGCGAGATGCTTCGCGTGCTGCGCCCCGGAGGAACCATCCTTTTCCAGTTCAACGGCGGCTTTGCGCCGACGATGAATTGGCGAGGGCGTTTGGCATGGGGAATCGTGGATGCCTTGTGGTCGGGCCGCTTCCGCCGTGCCAGCAGTGCGGCGGCTGCTGTGTTTGGACTGGACCCGGCAGTCGCGGGAAAGAGCTGGCGCGGCGCGGCCGTCGCTGCCACGCGAATCGCCGAGTCCGTCTGCTCATCGGGCGGAGAAGTGCGCGAGCTGACGGGAGAGAATACGCCCATGGCTTGGTGCTGCGGCGTGAAGGCGAAGAAACAGGTCTAAGCAGGATGCTGACCCTGGGGATTAACTATTCGCAAATGCACGACTCTTCGGCCTGCATTGTCCGCGACGGCGAAATGCTATTTGCCGTGGCCGAAGAGCGCATCAGCCGGCTGAAGCACGACGCCGGTTTTCCAACGAATGCCATTCAGGCATGTTTTGATTTCGCGCAAGTGCGCACGGAGCAACTGGAGGAAGTGTGTTTCGGCTGGCAGACGGCCGGGCCCATGTACCGGCACGATCTGAAATGCTACGCGACCGGGAGAATGCCGTTGATGTATATCAACGGGTTGAACTCGACGCTGCACTTCCTGAGCATGTGGCATCAGGAGAGTGGGGCAAAGAAATTCGTGCAGCGATTCGGTCCTACCAAAGCAAAGATGCGGTTTGTCGATCATCACCTCGCGCATGCCATCAGCGCCTATGCGTACTCGGGGTTTGACGATGCCGCCGTAGTGGTTATGGACGGCCGCGGCGCGTGGGAAGCGACGACCATCTGGCACGGACACAGCGGCAGGCTCGACCCCGTGCTGATGATTCCGTTTCCAAATTCGGTGGGACACTTCTACAGCGAGTTTACCGAGTTTCTCGGCTTTCAGCGTAACAGCGACGAATGGAAAGTGATGGGGCTGGCGCCCTACGGGAAGCCCGGTGTGGATTTGTCCGCTTTCATGGATGTGGGAGCGGCGCCGTATCACGTTCACACGAAACGACTCGCCGCCAACGGCGCGAAGCCGTTCGCGGGCCTGACACCACTCCTAGGTCCAGCCCGTGTTGCGGAGGGCGACATTAACGAACGGCATAAGGACATCGCTTACGCTGTGCAGAACTCCTGAGAAACGGCGATGATGAACGTGGTGCGAATGGCCATCGAGAAAACGGGGTGCCGCGACGTTTGTCTTGCAGGAGGGGTGGCGCTGAATTCGAAAGCCAATGGGAAAATTGCGGCATCTGGCCTCGTAGAGAAAATGTTTGTGCAGCCCGCAGCCTCGGATGATGGAGTGGCTCTCGGCGCAGCGCTTGCTTCGTATCTTGACGGCAACGGAAAATTGCCAAACAAAGCGATGCGGCATGGGTACTGGGGGCCTTGTTTTGACGACAACGAGATCGAAAGCGCGCTGCGCACGTATAAATTGCATTACACGAGGCTGTCGGACCCCGCGTGCATCGCAGCCGAACTGCTCGCGAAGGGGAAAATTCTCGGCTGGTTTCAGGGACGCATGGAATTTGGTCCGCGCGCGCTCGGAAGCCGCTCGATTCTTGCCGATCCCCGCGATCCGGAAATGAACGCCAAGGTCAACAATGCGGTGAAATTCCGGGAGTGGTGGCGGCCGTTTGCGCCATCCATCAAAAAAGAAGTTGCCGGCGAATATCTGGAGAGCGGGACGGATTCGCCATTCATGATTCTGACCGCGCAGGTGCGCCCGGAAAAACGGAGCATAATTCCGTCCGTCACGCACGTGGACGGCAGCGCGCGGCCTCAAACGGTAGAGAAAGAAATCAATCCGCTGTACTGGCGGCTGATCGACGAATTCGGAAAACGTACGGGCGTGCCGGTCGTCATGAACACGTCATTTAATCTGCGCGGCGAAGCCATCGTGCACACGCCGACCGATGCAGTAAGGACATTTTTTAGCTCCGGCATGGACGCGCTGGTGATTGGAAACTTTCTCGTAGAAAAATGAGCATCGTGCGATGAGCGGGCAGCGCGTGATCGCGCTCCTCGGACGGCCGGACGCGCCTACCGACGCGGTTGAAGAATATTGCCGCTACCTCGGCCAGGCTTTGATGGCGGAAGGCTTCGAATTGATCATCGAGCGAGTCGCGTGGCCCGAGCGCGGCTGGACTCGCGCAGCGAGAGGGCTTCGACGCCGCGCAAAAGGATGGCGGGGAGCGTGGATTCTGGTGCAATACACGGCGCTGGCATGGTCGGCCCGTGGTTTTCCGCTGCGATTTCCCCAGCTTCTTAAGACCCTCAAAGCCGCTCATGTCCGCGTGGGAGTGGTGTTTCATGACGTTGAGCCCTACGGTGGAACGCGAGTGATTGACGGATTCCGCCGCCGCGTGCAACTGCGCACTATGCTCAAGGCGTTGCGCGTTTGCGACGCAGCCGTTTTCACGGTTCCAATGGAAAGAATCTCCTGGCTCAAGAACCAGCTTGGCAAAGGATGCTTCATTCCGGTGGGAGCCAACTTGCCAACAGCCAGCAAAGCCAACTCGAGAAAAGGTATTTTAACGCGCGGAAAGCTGAGTGTTGTGGTCTTCGGAATTACGGGCGGGGAACCCGGGCGAAGGGAGATTGACCAAATTGTTGACGCTGTACGGTTTGCCGCCGAGCGCGCCAGGAATCTACGGCTGATTGTTCTTGGCCGTAATGCGCAAAGCGCCGAGGCGGAACTGCGGGAGCGTTTTCAAGACAGCGGGGTTGAACTCCATGTGCTGGGTGTTTTGCCAGGAGAAGACGTCGTGCGCAGCCTCTCTATATCCGACGTTCTCCTATTTGTGCGCGGACATATTTCCACTCGGCGCGGCAGCGCAATCGCCGGGATTGCCTGCGGCCTGCCGGTGATCGCATCGGCTGGTTCAGAAACGGCGGCACCGATCACCGAAGCGGGACTGGCACTCTTTTCTCCCCAGAGGAAGGGCGACCTTGGGGACGTCCTGCTTCGCGTTTTGGAGGACGAACACTACCGCGCTTCGCTGGCACAGCGGAGCTGGGTGGCACAGCAGCAGTATTTCTCATGGCCCGTGATTGCAGCGCGCTACGCGGAATTTATGCGGAGCCTGAAATAGGCAGCGCGGCCTGTAGGTGACGAGTGAAATCCACGCGATTACCGGCACAGCGCTTCGATCAAGGCTTCTTTCTTTTTTTCCGCCAACTGCGTCAATGCGTCCAGCGACGCGAAGTAACCCCCTACCGCCACCACCGCGAGTAAAACGAAGGCTTCAGCGGGAAGCCAGCGGTTACCGGTCAAATTTCCAGTGAAGAGAATCGCCGCCGAAATGCCGCCCATCAATATCTGCGAGCCAAACGCGACCAGCACAGCCATGCCGGATTGCCGCTGGCCGCGCATCTGTCCGAATTCCATCTTGCGTGGAAAAGTGAGCGAGGACCAGTTGGCGACGGTGAGCTGACCCACGATCGTGAAAATAATCGCGGCGCACGTAGCAATGAGCATGTGGGCCGAAGGCAAGCCGACGCGCCACGTGAGCATGGCAAGGGAAAGCAAGATTTCCACCGAGAGCACGGAAACGAGCATGAGATTCTTGCCCAGCAAAACGTCGCGGAAGCGAAGCGGGGCAGTGAAGTAGGTTTGAATTCCGCGGCCTTCGTAGGCAAAGCTGTTGTAGGCCGGCGCCATCAGAATCAGGATGAGATATGCCATCATGCCCGGGAAAAACATCTCCGCGGAGACACCCTTGCCACCCACAGCCGGGTGTCTTCCGGCAAAGTTCATACTAAAGATCAGTATGAGCAACGGCGGCAACAGCAGCGTCAAATAGGCAAAGCTGTTGCGAGTGAGATAGCGGAACTCTTTGCGCAGGATTGCCGCGACAATGGGTGAAAGCAAACTCAAGCGATCGGGACCGTCGTCTTTTTCTGCTATTGGATGAACGGCCGCAAGCACTGGCGCGGCAGTTTCACTGAGCTCTTCCCCGCGGTACTGCGCGGCGAACCGGCGCCACATGAAAGCGCTGAACAAAACCAGATACAGCAGAAGCAGCGCGAAATTCAATAGGAAACCGGCGGCGTGAAGACGGACGATCTCGGCCAGGGCGCGGCTCGCCAGCGAAGGCGGGAACCATGCAAAGTATGGCAGCAAGCGCAGGAGGACCGGCCGCGCCGAAGCGCCGTAACGCTGCATCAGCGGCGAAACAAAATTCAACGAAATCATGGAGAGAACAAATAGGCCTAGGAAGAGTTCGCGGGTCCGGCGGCGCGCGAGCAGGCGCTCCAGCCAGGAACCAATGAGCCGCTCCAGAGTCACATTGAGCAGCATGAACGCAGCAACGATCAGCAGCATGGCCGGCAACACTCCAGGTTTGGCCACCGTGGCTCCGGCAGTCATCGCCAGCAGCCAGATGACCGACGCAAGCGCTGAGAAATCAGCGAACCCATACGCCAACCCAACGACGTAGAACGCGCGGAGGCTCAGCGGAAACCGCAGCAGCGTGCGAAACTCGAAATTCGCCCCGAAGCCCGCCACAAAGACCGGGAAAACTTGCCAGAAGACAAAAATGCCCCAGAAGAGCAATGCCATCCATTCCAGACGGCCTTGGGAGACAAAGGCATAGGCGCCCGCGTAAAATGCAAAACAGAATCCAATCACCAGGATGCCGCTGAAGACGCCGGTGAAGACTAAGCCAATCAGATCCAGGCGATTATTTTTCTTGCGCAGGCTGTTCCGCAGAATTCGCCAGCGAAGCCCGGCGATCAGCCGGATTTGCTCGAACACGCCGATGGACCGCGTCACATCAGCCATGAAAGTTCCTCGAGCTGCGGGCGCTCTGTGCCATCCTGGCCAACAATCGAAAGGAAAATCTGCTCGAGCGTCGACTTGGTTCCCGCCTCGCCCGATATTCCCGCGCGCAATTCTTCAAGAGAGCCCTGCGCGACAAGCCTGCCTTTATGGATAATGGCCACGTGGCTGCACAACCGTTCGACGATTTCCAGGACGTGGGAAGTCAAGAAGATAGTTGTACCGCGTTCCGTCATGCGCGCCAGGAGCGCTTTCAGAGCCCCCGCCGCGAGGGCATCCACGCCTTCGAACGGCTCGTCGAGAAACAGAATGCGCGGACCGTGAATCACGGCGGCAGCGAGAGCAAGCTTCTTCTGCATTCCGTGCGAGTAATCCGCAATCATGGTCTTGGGCCGGTCGGCGAGCTGCATAAAATCCAGCAACTCCTCCGAGCGGCGCAGGGTTGTAGCGCGATCCAGCCCGTACATTCGGCCGACAAATTTCAGATACTCGGAGCCCGTCAAGCGCTCGAAAAGGCCCATGCCTTCCGGTACCACGCCGATCTGGCGTTTTACTTCGACGGGATTCGCGGCAAAATCCACGCCGAGAAGCTGCATGCTGCCGGAAGTCGGCGCCAGCAAACCGGTCAGAATCTTGATGGTTGTCGATTTTCCCGCGCCATTCGGTCCCAGAAAACCGAAGAATTGTCCTGCCGTCACTTGAAGATCGATGCTGTCGACCGCAATGAGGTTCCCGAATGTCCTGGTGAGTTTTTGCGTCTGAATGGCCATTTCGGTCATCGCGACTCCCCTTCTGGCCTAAAGAGCGGAATGCAAAACTCTAGCACGACTCTTGTTGATTCCCGGGCAAAGAGCGGACAGATGGCACGGCACGGGAGCACTGTCAGGAAGGTTTTTGACGTATGGCCGACGCGGTGCTGAGCTGCAATTCTTTCGCCGGGAAAGCTGCCAAGACCGCGGGTAGTTCAACACGGAACACGGCCCCGCCCTCCTGCCGATTGTAGGAAAGAATCTTTCCGCCATGCTCCTGAACGATTCCGAAGCAGATGCTGAGCCCCAGGCCGGTGCCTTTGCCAACAGGCTTTGTCGTATAGAAGGGATCAAAAACGCGCTGCGGGTCCTTGAGTCCGGGACCGGTGTCGGAAAAAAGAATCACCACGTTCCCGCGGTCGCGGATCGTCTTGATGGTCAGCACACCGCCGTTGGCCGCCTCCATGGCTTCCAGGGCGTTGCTGATGATGTTGAAGAAAACCTGCATCAATTGATTTCCATCTCCGCGAACGCCCGGGAGGACGGACTCGAGCTGCAAATCGACGCGTGTTGTCCCTGAGCGCAAGTCAAGTGCGCGAAGCTGCACGGCGTTGTTGACCACCGTGTTGATGTCAAGGAGCGTGCGCTCCGCGGGAACCTGGCGGGCGAAACTGAGGAGATTGCCGACCAGAGTCTTTGTGCGGCGCGCCTGATCGCGGATTTTTGAGGCGGTTGTGCGAGCTTTTTCCGGAATGGTGGGATCATCGGCGAGCAGATCAGAAAACCCGAGTATGGCTGCCAGAGGATTGTTGATTTCGTGCGCCGCCCCTGCGGCGAGCTGGCCCAAGGAAACTAGCTTTTCGGATTGCACGATCTGCGCTTGCAGGCGTTTCAGATTGTCGATGGACTGCTCCGACTGCGAGAGAAGACGTGAACGGTCGCGGTCCGCCAGATGAGTGCGCACAAAAATCAACAATGCTAAGGGGACGGAGGCAAGTAACGTAGTCATCAGACGGAAATCACGAACTCGGGCATCATCTTGGCTGAATCGCAGCGTATAGATGGCGAACAGCGGAAGAGAAATTACGGCCGCCATCGCCAGGCGAGCCGGCCAGACACTCTCGTCCGAAGTTGAATCGGGGCCTGAGTCGTAGACATTCTCCGAGGGAGCATCCAGCCTGTCTTGATTCTGATGGGCAATGACGCCGGCAAGGGCAAACCACAAGAAGGTCGACAGCAGCTGGAGGTCGTACAAACTTCCTGTGTAATACTTGTGGCTGTCGATGGCAACGTTGATGGTCAATGAGGAAAACATGTAAATTGTCGAAGCGCCGAAGAGATTGGCGTAAACAACCCTCCACGCCCCGCTCGATTGCAGCCACAGGATGGCCCATCCGACGACAATCACCATGTTCTGGATGTTGGTGACCAAATTGAAGGTGTGATTGTACTGGCCGAGAGACGGCGCTGCGTACAGCCACGGCAGAACCACAAAGACATACAGGAACGTCCACCAGATCAGGAGCAAGACAAAATCCAGGTAGCCAAAACGTAACTGAATCTCCCCGCGTTTGAGGTGAGGACGCAAGGCGAGCGCCGCCATCATAGGAATTCCGCGCAGGAAAAACAGGATATCTCCCGCGTACATCTCGGGAAGTGACCGGTGGAGATAGAGTTCATAGTAAGTCCACTCAAACTGACCGATCATCCAAAGAGTGCAGCTCATGGCGAGCAACATCCAGAAGATATTTCTCCGCCAATGGGGCGTTCCCGCATTCAAGAGCAGACCCGCGTTGGCAAAGAGCGGCACGATGCACTGCACGATGTTGCCGAAAGCGTTGAGCGAATCCGAGCCGCGCTTTAGCAAAAGCGACACGGCCGAGTAGATGACCAGGATGAAGATCCAGGTCGCCAACATCCAGACGATTCTGCGGGAGGAGGACATACTCTGTTTCCAGTTTAGGCGCGGCGGGCAGGGATGTGGGCGGACAATCACTCCGGCTTGGCCTAAACATAAACGAAACACGAGCCGCAACTAGATAAGAGCGCGACTCAAGACTTCAATTGTGGCGGACGAGGAGGGTCGAACCCCCAAGACCCTTTCGAGTCTAACGGTTTTCAAGACGGGTGATTGCGCCTCGGCTCGCGCCTAAACCATTGATAAGTATAGACTACATTCGGCAGGCCCTGGACGGGTTTGGGCAGGAAGGCGCACAACCTTCCAAAACGCGAACTCCGGTTCCCTCGTACTTACCGCAATTTCCCTGCTTGTAGTGTTTTCTACCTGCTTATGAATGAATTCAGCCCCGGCATTGTTGGCTTCATAGGCGAACTTGCAGCTCAGGTCAGAATTGTAGCCGGCGAGAACCCTAAAAAGCACTCACTGCCACGGTTGTGCAACTTCTTCTAAGAAGAGCGTCCCTTGGCGGACCTTCGCTGCTTTGTCCGAGTTTCCACAACTTGTTTTGCCGCCAACCTTGCCAGGCCCAACAAAATGCCCGAATTACTCAGTACGGCATTTGGCCAGAGTCGCGTCGCCGCTTTCTTGATTAGCTCAAAGTCTCGGTCGCTCAGCCGGACGTTTACCTGCACTGATCGCTTCTCTTGATCGCTCATACATTCTTTTTACACTTGCTATAAAGAGTCGCAATGCTATAATTGCTACGCTTCGTAGCATACCTTCGATGTTGCGCTACGCGGTGTCGACTCCCGAAAGACGGGACGCGCCGGTGCTATCAACACCGACACGCCCCTGACCACCATCACCTCTCGAGGAGGCACGATGGCTGCACTAGAAGTTATCGGTTTCCCAATTTGGGCGCAACTTGCCCATCCTTGGTTCGGCTTCATATCACGCCCGATACCCCTGCGCGTCGCGCATCCTCCACCGTAGTCCCGTCTAGCTAAATCCGTTTGTTCTACCGCGTCGGGGAAGTATGCCTCGACGCACCTAGTTAACTTCCGAATTTGCGGCCACTTTGCCGCTGAAAGGATGTTTAGTCATGGAGAAAGCACATTTGTATGAAGCGCTGTATCTGGTGAACCACGGAATTGACGAAGCGGTTCGGGGAGTTCAACGCCTGAAGAAATCTCCCAAACTCTTTATGGAGGCCTACCACAAGTCCATGGCTGGCCTCGAACGCCGTCGTTCCATCATCAACCTGCAATTCATGCTCGAAATGCGCAAGCTAGAAGAAGACGATGAGTCCCGCTTCGAGGAAGAATACAACGTTTGGCTCTCCGACGAACCCCTAACCAACCACGAAATCTGTAAATTGATGCGCGGCGTCGAACGCGAGCGCAAACTGGAAGGGAAACCGCCGTTGGTGCAGTTTCTCCCCCGGAGCAAGCGCCCGAAGAAAACGCCTAACAAAACCGAAAGGGTCCACTCCAGCCGCAAACTAAATGGTCCGACGCCATCCGCTCCGGGTGTGGAGAGCACAGTGCCGGGGGACGCGCATGCCTAGGAAGAAGCCCAAAGCCGTGATGGTGGACGGCGTTCCGATAAAGCCGATCAGCGCAGCGGAACACAAACGGCTCGACAGTCGAATTAGGAAGAAGCACGAAAAACTGAGGAAACGATACCGCGAGGTTCACGGCAAGAAAGTGGACTGGATTTCGCACTTGATTGAGGAAGGCATCCTCTTTTTCACCGTACGGTTCACCGATGGGAAGTGCTTCTCCGTCACCTACAGTCCGTGCGTCAATTTGGACACCGTGGATTTTTCGGATATGTCCACGGGTGACGACGTAATTCTCAAACATTACTACCAAAGGCCGAACCTCTGATGGGCGAATGGAAGATTGGGGTGACGCTCCGAATGCGGGGAGATTTGCGGGCAGAAATGATTGCGTTTGCAGAGGAGGAGAAACGTTCGCTCGGCAATCTGTGCGCAATTCTCTTGGAATGGAGTTTCGTGCAGTTGAAGGAGGCTGGCAGTACGACTAGATTGCTCGGACAAAGCGCGAAGCGATTGAACAAGCTCACCCGCGACCGGA